>Ga0307281_10000404_pt1 | contig 11216 bp, 12 predicted proteins | sample ER_DNA_120_FD_194486 | JGI IMG/M metagenome (GOLD analysis project Ga0307281, IMG submission 194486) | Bulk soil microbial communities from the East River watershed near Crested Butte, Colorado, United States - ER_DNA_120 | ecosystem: Environmental > Terrestrial > Soil > Floodplain | place...
CGCCTTGATGCCGAGCCAGTCGGCGACGCGCATGTCGCCCGGGTTGCCGGCAAGCGCCAGCCGTCGCTCCGTCGTTTCGGTGAACGACGTGCTGGTCATCCGCGACATCCGGCCGGACAGGCGCGCGGCCAGCGGGCGCAGGGTTCGCTCGACGAACGGCTGCTGGAGTTCGAGCTCCTCGAGGTTCTTGGCCTGCATCGACCCGAGCTGGGTGAGGCGCGCCTGGACCGGATCGACCGGCGAGCTGCCACTCAGCCCGAGGACGATGAGCAGGACGCCGGCGGCTGCGAGGCCGGCAATGAGGATCGGGCCTGCTTCCATCGTCTAGACCTCGATGTCCACGATCTTGCGGATGAACATGAAGCCCATGAACATCATGAATCCGCCGAACAGCAGGATGATGACGCCGGCCGGGAGCCCGAGGATGCCGGGCGGGTTGAGGAACATCGGCGCCATGAACCCCGGAGCGGCGATGAACAGGAAGCCGGCCAGGCCGATCGGCAGGAACCCGACGACGTAGCCAGACAGCCGCTGCTGTGCTGTGAGCGTGCGGATCTCGCCCTTGATCCTGACCCGTTCGCGGATGGTGTAGGCGATCGAATCGAGGATCTCGGCGAGGTTGCCGCCGACCTGGTGCTGGATGCTGATCGCGGTCGCCATCAGCTCGAGGTCGTCGGACCGGACGCGCCGGACCATGTTCTCGAGCGCCTGGTCGAACGGCAGGCCGAGGTTGACCTCGCGGATGACCCGCGCGAACTCGGTGGAGATCGGCGGACGCGACTCGCGCACGACGAGCTCGATGGCCTGCAGGAACGACGAACCGGCGCGCAGGGCGTTGGCGATCAGCGTGATCGTGTCCGGCAGCTGCTTGTTGAAGGCACCGAGACGGCCGTTCTTGCGGCGCCCCAGCCAGAAGCGCGGCAGCATGAACCCGACCAGCAGGCCGATCAGCAGGAAGATCGGATTGCCGAGGGCGGGCAGGAACGGCGAGAGGACAAGCATCAGGAGCGGGACGCCGACGGTCGAGCCGGCCCAGATCATGAGGAACTCGGACGGCTTGAGATGGAGGTCCGCCCGGGCGATGTCGCGGGCGAGGTTCGCCCCGAAGTCGCGCTGCTCGACGACGCGGTTGAGGCTGTTGAGCGCCTCGCTCGACGCGATCATGTCGGCCACGCCGCCCTGACCGCTGGAGGACGACTTCTTCTTCTGGTCGGACGGTTTCGCCGCGTACCGCTCGAGGCGATCGGAGATGCCGGATCCACCCGAACCCGCGATCCCGACCGCGATCAGCAGGATGCCGAGGGCAAGCGCCCCGGCGAGCAGGAGCATGGTGGGTTCCACGCGACTGTGCTCCTTCCCCGGGGCCTAGTAGGTGAACCCGAACAGGCCAGGCGGAAGGTTGATCCCCATGACCTCGAACTTCTCGACGAACTTCGGCCGGATCCCGGTCGGCTTGAGGCGACCCTGGATCTTGCCCTCGACGACGCCCGTCTGCTCGAACACGAACACGTCCTGCATGACGATGACATCACCCTCCATGCCCTGGACCTCGGTGATGTTGACGATCTTGCGGGTGCCGTCCTTGAGCCGCGACTGCTGGACGATTAGGTCGACCGCCGAGGCGACCTGCTCGCGGATGGCCCGCAGCGGCAGGTCGACGCCGGCCATCAGGACCATGGTCTCGAGACGCGACAGCATGTCGCGTGGTGAGTTCGCATGGCCGGTCGACATCGAACCGTCGTGGCCGGTGTTCATGGCCTGGAGCATGTCGAGGGCCTCGCCCGAACGACACTCTCCGACGATGATGCGGTCGGGCCGCATGCGCAGGGCGTTGCGCACGAGCTCGCGGATCGGGATGGCGCCCTTGCCTTCGATGTTCGGTGGGCGCGACTCGAGGGTCACGACGTGCTCCTGGCGGAGCTGCAGCTCGGCGGCGTCCTCGATCGTGACGATCCGCTCGTCGTTCGGGATGAACGAGGACAGGACGTTGAGGGTCGTGGTCTTGCCGGAGCCGGTACCGCCGGACACGAAGATGTTCAGGCGCGCTTCGACGCACGCCCGCAGGAAGTCGAACATGTCCGACGTCGCCGTGCCGAAGCGGACGAGGTCGTCGACGGTGAACGGCGAGGCGGAGAACTTGCGGATGGTGATGACCGGCCCCACCAATGACAGGGGCGGGATGATGGCATTCACGCGGGAACCGTCGGTCAGGCGAGCATCGACCATCGGGCTCGACTCGTCGACGCGTCGTCCGATCGGGGCGATGATCCGATCGATGATGCGCATGACGTGGTCGTCGTTCTGGAACACCACGTTGGTGAGCTCGAGCTTGCCGGAGCGTTCGATGTAGACCTGGCGCGGGCCGTTGACCATGACTTCGGTGATCGACTCGTCACGCAGGAGCGGCTCGAGCGGCCCGAGGCCGATGATCTCGTCGGTGATCTGTTCGAGCATCCGGACGCGCTCGGCTCGGGTCAGGGCGAGGCCTTCCTCGTCGATGACCTTGCCGAAGATCTCTTCGATCTGGCGCCGGACCTCGACCTGGTTGGAGAGGTCGAGCTTCGGATCCAGGTCCTGGATGACCCGGTTCTGGATCCGGAACTTGACGTCCCGGAACGATTCGCGGACCGGCGCCTGGCTGGTCAGCCGGCCCGGCGTCGCGAGGCTCGGCGGTCCACCTGCCGGCGGAGCCGGCACATTGGAGCCCGGCGCGGGTGGCGCGGAGCTCGGTGCTCCGGTGGCTCCCGGTCGAGCGCTCTCGATCCGTTTCAGGAGGGACATCGCCTACACCCCTTCTCGCCCCGAGGGGCCCACTGTGACTGCGCTCAGCGCCATGCGAACAACGATTTCTTCTGCGTCGCCTTGCGGCTCTCGTCCGAACTGCCCTTCGACCGCTCCCCGACGACGGACCGTGCCAGGCGAAGGATATCCTGCGACACCTGCGCCTCCCGGTTCGACAGGAAGAACGGTACTCCACGATTGAGGGCGTACACCACACTTCGGCCGTCGCTGACGACCGTTTCGTCCACTTTCCGTCCGATCGAGTGTTCCACGTCCGCGACCCGGATGCCCAGGGCCGAGTCGGCCCGATTGAGCACCAGCCGAACCTTCCCGCTCTCGTAGCCGAGTTGCTCGGCGACTTCGAGGAAGAGTCGCATGTTCTTGATACTCGTGATTTCGAGACTGAGCATCGTAAGGATCACATCGGCGAAGTCGAGGATCGCCAGCGTGGTGTCGTTGAAGAACGCCGTGCAGTCGACGACGACGAGGTCGTGGTTCATGCGCAGCGATTCGAGGACCTTCTTGACGCCGGCCGCGGTGATCATCTCGGCGGTCTCGGGCGACGGGGGCGCCAGGAGGACGCGGATGCCGGCCGTGTGGTCGATGAGGAAGGTATCGATCGAATCGAGCTCACCAGCGTCGAGCTCGGGGATGAGGTCGGCGATGGACTTGCTGCGCGGGTTCAGGTTGAGCAGCACGCCGACGTCACCGAACTGGAACGAGCCGTCCATGATCACGACGCGCTTGCCGAGCTCGGTCGCGGCGGCGACCGCCAGGTTGACGGCGACCGTCGTCCGACCGACTCCGCCCTTCGGGCTGAAGACGGCGACGACGAGACCGGGCTCGCGTGAATCGGCGCCACCGCCCGGGGCGCTCCCGTTCGACGATGACGCGGGCGCGATCGGGGTGATCGCGAGGCGGCTCTGCTTGTCGCGCTCGCGGGCGCTGACCTGCCGGATCGAGGCGGTCAGCTCGTCGCTGCTGAAGGGCTTGACGAGGAACTCGCGGGCCCCGGCCAGCATCGAGCGGCGGAGGTAGTCGGCCTCGCCCTGCACGGACATCATGACCACGGCGGCATTCGGTGCGCTCGAGGACATCTGCTCCGTGGCGGTGATGCCGTCCATGTCCGGCATGTTGATGTCCATGAGGACGACATCCGGGCTCAGTCGGACCGCCATCTCCAGGGCTTCACGGCCCGATGCAGCCGCGCCGACCACGTCGATGTCGCTCTCGAAACCGAGCAGCTTCGTGAGGTGATCGCGGGTCTCTGGGATGTCATCGACGACGAGGACACGGATCTGGTCGGCCATCTCGCTCTGGTAGGTCCTTGTGTTGGCTGGGTTTGAGGCGGTGGAACGGCCGTCACCTGGAAGGGTGACGGCCGATCGCTCCTGTCAGGTCGTTGGCGTCAGGGCTTGGGCGTGGGGCCGAAGGTCGGCAGGGCCGGCTGGACGATGGTCGGCGGCAGGACGCCGTACTTGTCGATGAGGGTCTTGAGCACGATGCCGGTGGTCTCATCGAGGACTGGCGTGATCGGCTGGTGCGTGACCGGGTCGAGGAAGTCGTCGGGCGAGCGCAGGATGAGGGCCACGGTGATCAACGGTTCCGAGACCACCTGCATCCACCTGATCAGCTCGGCCTGTTGGGCCGTTACCGCGAGGATCACGATCTCCTGCTGTTCGTTGTTGAGGGTCGTGCCGGGTGCAGCGGATGGTGCAGGGGAGCCGGCCGCGGTCGTGGGCGCCGCGACGGGCGGGAGCAGCGTGCCCAGCACCTGCATGCCCTGGAGGATCAGCTTGGTCGTCAATCCCTTGGGACCTGGGTTGGTGACGATCACCACGCCGGGGTTGGCCTTGTCCGGGACGACCGATGAGAACGTAGCCTCGTTCAGGGCGATGATGGAGTCGACATAGTCGCCGGTCTTGATGACCGTCCCGACACCACTGGTCTGGTCGACCCTGACCGCGATCGCTCGCAGCCCGGCGGGCACCTGGACGTCGATGACCGTGCCGTTGACGGCGCCGAACGTGTCAGTGGTGATCTGCGCACCCGCCCGGACCGGCTCTCGCACGACCTTGCCGATGACCTGCGACGGGTCCGTGAAGGCCCCCGGCAGCATCGCGCTGATGGCGATCACTTTGGTCGTGATCTGGTCCGCGCCGATCCGGCTCGACAGCGGGATGTCGGACGTCGCGATGACGACGGGCCCCTCGGTCGGCGGCGCCGATGGCCTGTTACTGCCTGGCCCACCCCCCTGGGGGTTCCCAGAGAGGATGATGACCGCGACGAAGGCCACGATCGCCAGGAAGACCCCGACGAGCAGGACGAGTCGATTCGAGCGCTTCAAGTTGGTTCTCCCCGACGAGATTGTGTGACAGGTGGCACCACTCTAGCACCGCCCAAAAGCCGCGCGACTATACCAAAGGCCTAGGACCATTAGGAGGAAACGGCAGGAAATCCTTCGTGTTGCAAGGAAGCCTGCAAGGTTGGCTGCGCGACGCCCCCGTGACCCATGCCCGGTGCGCAGGCGTCCCCGGAATCGTCGAGGCCGCCGGCCCAGAAGGGTCCGGCGGCCTCGATCCAGTGGTCAGTTGGGCTCGGCTAGACCGAGTTGCCGACCGTGCTGAGGATCTTGCTGACCTGGCTGCCCAGGAAGATCAGAGCGATGATGGCGACGATGGCGATGAGCGCGAGGATCAGCGCGTACTCCGCGAGGCCCTGGCCCTCTTCATCCCGATCGAAGAATTCCATGATTGCAAGATAGATCGAAGTCATTGTAGTGAGCACCTCCTTTCCGTGAATCTCCCCGGCGGGCCGAGGGACCCATGACGTTACGGGCGCCGAGTGATACGTGTCAAGAGCCGTCCGGCTCTGGCTGGTGCCAGCACGAACCGATAAGGACCGCCGATCCCCGGAAAGGGACGGCGGTCCTTCGTACAGCTGGTCGAGGCGCTCCTAGACGGAGTTGCCGACGGTGCTGAGGATCGAGCTGACCTGGCTGCCCAGGAAGATCAGGGCGATGATGGCGACGATCGCGATCAGGGCGAGGATGAGTGCGTATTCCGCGAGACCCTGGCCTTCGTCGCGACGAGCGAAGAAGTCCTGGACCATGTTCTGCAGCGTTGTCATTGGTTGTCTCACCTCCTTTCCTTCGAGATTCCCCCCGGACGGCGGACCGCCGGACCCTTGAGGGATCCGGCGGTCGAACGTCTCTACGAAACGGGCTCGGCTAGACCGAGTTGCCGACCGTGCTGAGGATCTTGCTGACCTGGCTGCCCAGGAAGATCAGAGCGATGATGGCCACGATGGCGATGAGCGCGAGGATCAGCGCGTACTCCGCGAGACCCTGGCCCTCTTCGTCCCGATCGAGGGTGCGAAGGACCTTGAGATAGAGGTCGTTGATGAGAGCCATTGGCGGATGCCTCCTGGATGAGTACTCACCCCCGGATGAGGGCTGCGCCACAATAGCGAGGGCCACGAGGGAATCACACTGGGTTGATGGTACGGGGTAGTACCGTTGCCTCGATGCGCCGCGGGTCAGCCGCCCGTCGCGGCGTCGATCGCATTCGCGATGGCGCCCAGGATGTCGGCGACCGTCCCACCGAAGACGCCCAGGATGAGCAGCGTGAAGAGGCCGGTCAGGGCGAGGATCAACCCGTACTCGACGACACCCTGTCCCTGCGGCCGGGCCACGGGTCAGCCAGCGGCCGCAGGCGCACCGACCGGCGCGAGATCCGTGACCAGTCGCAGGTCAGAACCCTCCGCCGAGAGCTCCGCCTTGACGCCGAGCGTCGAGGCCCGGCCCTGGATCTCGCGCCACGTCGACGGCGGCATGACGACGATCGAATCGCGCCGCGCCGCCTCGACGGCCTCGCGGGCGTCCGCCCTCCGGTCCTCCATCATCGCGGCGAGCGCCGGCGGCAGGTCCGTGTCCGTGCTCGCCTCGGGGGTGGGATCCGCCTTGACCTCCGCCGTCGCGCGCGATGCCGCGACGGTCGCTTCGACCTGATCCGACCAGTCCAGTCGAAGCACGACCCTCTCCGCACGCGCACTCAGGTAGCCCGCGACAGCCTCATCGAGGATCCGGAACAGCCCGCTCTCGAGGTCCATCGGCAGGCGCCGATCCGCGCCGAGCGAGTCGAACTCGACCGGGACGCCCGCGCGACGACCGCGCTCGCGCGTCGCACGACGCAGGGTGGGGACCAGTCCGAGGTCGTCGAGGACCATCGGGCGGACGTCGAAGATGAACGTCTTGGTGGCCTCGAGCGTCTGCTGGACCATCGCCACGAGCTGGCGGACCTCGACGCTGGCGCGGGCCGGATCCTGCTCGACGAGCCGCTCCACGATCTGGGCCTGGAGCACGATGTTCGTCAGGCTCTGCGCCGGCCCGTCGTGCATCGCCCGGGCGATCTCGCGGCGGAGGTCTTCCTGGGCATCGAGGAGGAGGCGCGAGACCGCCGGCGGAACGCCGCCCGCCTCGCCGCCGACCGCGACCACCGCCGTGACCTTGACGTCACCGAATGCGGCCAGTCCCTCGACGTAGCCGGCGAGTGCGTCACGGTAGCGTCCGAGGGCCCGGCGCTTGCCCTCCAGGACGTCCACCTGCGATTCCATCAGGGCGGCCCGCTTGGTGAGCAGGACCAGCTGGGTGTTCAGGTCGCCGACGACGGCCGGATCCGGGCTCGTGCCGGACGCTTCGGCGGCGGCGCTCGCGGCCGTCTGCTTGTCCGCTGCCGCGGCGCGTCGTGATTCGTGGCGAGCAGCTTCGGTCTTGGCCTGGGTGACGAGCAGGTCCACCTCGCCGAGCTCGACGTCGAGGCGCCCCAACTCGTCGGCCATCCGCGCGGACACCTCGGCGAGACTGGTGGGCGGCGCCGGTGTCGTCGCGGGGTCGGTCATGGTCGGTTCTGTCGAGCGGATCGCGGGTGACGTGATCCGGTCAGTCTTCCGGCATCCGGATCCAGCCCTGGCGCATCGCGTAGACGACGGCCTGGGTCCGGTCGTTGACCGACAGCTTGCGCAGGATCGAGCTCATGTGGTTCTTGACGGTCTGCTCGCTGATCGACAGCGCGTAGGCGACCTGCTTGTTGGTCATGCCCTGGGCGATGTTGTCGAGGATCTCGACCTCGCGCGGGGAGAGCGGCGCGAAGATCGGCGCGGCGTCCTGGCCGTAGACGGCGAGTTCGCGGAACTCCTTGAGGACGCGTGACGCGACGGCGGGCTTGGAGAAGACCTTGTCGTTGATGAGGTACTCGCCGGCGACGACCCTGCGGATGATCGTGACCAGGTCGTCCGGGCCGACGTCCTTGAGGATGAACGCCGCCGCGCCGGCCTTGATCGCGTCGAACAGCGCGTCCTCGTCCTCGGTCTGGGCGAGCACGATGATCCCGCAGGCCGGCAGCTCGCGCTTGATGCGCTGCGTCGTCTCGATGCCGCCCGGAGCCGGCAGCGACAGGTCCATCAGGATGATGTCCGGCGAGGTCTCCATGGCGCGATCGATCGCGGATCGTGAATCGTCCGCCTCTGCCACGATCGCGAAGTCGGGTTCGTGGCCGAGGATGTTGGCGATCCCCATCCGGAACAGGGCGTGGTCGTCGACGACGAGGATCTTCGTGATGTCGTCAAGGGCACGCCGGTCGGGACCGCCGCGTCGGCGCTCTGGCCCGCTGTACTCCGTGGCTGTCATATGCTCTCCTCTCCTCCCGTGGCCGGTCCGGTCGGGATCGCCAGGCGGACGACGGTACCGCCATCCGGCCGCGATCGTACGTCGATTCGCGCACCGATCAACTCGGCACGCTCGCGCATGAACTGCAATCCGAAGTTGCGCCGGCCGCGAGCGGCCACAGCACCAGGGTCGAACCCCCGTCCGTCATCGCGGACCTCGAGCACCCAATCGTCGTCGAGTCGGGTGGATACGACGACGTGGCCGGCGGCCGCGTGCTTTCGGACATTCTGCAGGGCCTCCTGGGCCACGCGCAGGACGACCGTCTGCTCACGGTCGCCGAGCATGCCGGCCGGCGCGGTCAGATCGGTCGTGATCGCGAGGCCGGTCAGCGTCCTGGTGTGCTGGACGGTGTCCATGATCGCCCCGTCCAGGCCGAACTGGTCGAGCAGCGGCGGGCGGAGCTGGCTGATGAACGCCCGGACGTCACCCAGCTCGCGGCGCAGCAGCTCTCGGAGGTAGCGCAGCTCCGTGCGGGCAAGGAGCGGATCGGTTTCGATGACCCGCTCGATGTACTCGACCTGGAAGATGGCGTTGCTCAACGCCTGGGCCGGCCCATCATGGATCTCCTGGGCGAGTCGCGAACGCTCCGCCTCCTGGGCATCGCCGATGCGCGTCTGGACGTCGTCGAAGCGACTGGCGGGACTTTCCGTCTCGGCGCGTGCTGGCTCCATCGGACGTTGAGTATACGGGTCGTCATTCATGGGCAGACGATCTCGAACGCGCGGGCGTTGCCGAGCGGACCGGGCACGCCGGCGCCGGCGGTGGGGCCGAGGTCCAGTTCGCGGAAGCACTCGGCACCGTCCACGCGGGCATCGAGGTCGGCCGGCCAGTGCCGGCTCTCCGCGTCGAGGAGGACGACGAGCCGTGCCTTGAACCGCGGGTCGTTGGCGAGATCCAGCACGTCCCGCGGCGGTTCGTCGGGGAGTGCCAGGGACGGGATCCGCCGTGTTTCGGCCATCCAGATCGGGAAGTTGGTGATGACCGGACCGGCGGTCGCGTCGAGCGGATGCCCGATCCCGGCCATGACCGCGGCGAGCGCCTCGTATCGGTTCGCCGTGGCCTGCGAGCCCGAACCGAAGCTCGGCAGGATCGCCACGGTGAACAGGAGCGAGCCGAACACGCCGAGCAGCGGGCCGAGCCAGGCGACCGGCCGGGTCCAGCCCTGACGGGCACCGACCCACGCGATCGCCGCGTCCAGGGCGAGCAAGGCCGACACGACGAGCAGGACCTGGGCGGTCCCGGCCGCATGCAGGAACGTGCCCCAGGTCGTGGCCACCGGGAAGACGAGGCTGGTCACGAGGAACGTGGCCAACGACACGACGACCACGGGCCGGATGGCGGCGCCCCGGACCGCCCACGGCAACCCGACGAGGCCGATGATCGAGATCGGCACGCCGGGCAGGAGGAGGACGCTGAACAGGTTGTGGCTGAGCCCCTCGACCCGCATCTCGACGAGGCGCTGCGGGCCGACGGCGAGGTAGCGCGAGAGCGTCGGGGGGTCGTTCCAGGCGAAGATGTCGAAGCCGGTCACCGAGAAGGCGTTGGTCACGGCCTGGCCCGGGAGCGGGCTGCCGAACGCGACCCAGTCGCGGATCGCCCACGGCAGGAACACCAGCCCGGCGACGAGCGCCACCGTGCCGATGAGGCGGGCGCGGGCGCCCCGACTGAACGCCTTCATCCCCCAGGCGACGATGAGCCAGGCGAGGCCGATGTAGAGCGCCTCGTTGCGGGTCAGCGCCGCGAGGCCGGTGAGCAGGCCGAGCGCGATGAGTCGCGGATCGGTCAGCCGTCCGCCGCGCGGGTCGCGTGCCAGGCGCGACATGAGCAGGCACGCGGAGAGCGCGAGGACGGTGAACGGCATCGTCGAGTCGGGGAGCACGGAGTGGAGCAGGAGCGGGAGGTAGACCGCGGTCGTCAGGCCCGTCCCGATCGCGAGCGTCCGCGATCGCTCCTGCGACATCCCGCGTTCCTCGGCCACGTCCGCCGCGAGGCGCCATGCCAGGACCGGGACGATCGCGCCCAGGATGATGGCGGACCACTGTGCTGCCGCGAACGACACGCCGAGGATCGCCATCGGGACCGCGGCCAGGAACGACGGCAGCGGCAGCCACACCTCGAACGCCGCGCGCGGGAACTCGAGGGGTGGTGTCCCGTAGCTCCACAGGGCATCGGACACGAGCCCGCGGCCTTCGATGAGGTTGCGCGCGACGCCGAAGTAGTACGCCGTGTCCTCCGGCTTCGGGAAGACGATCTGCCCGGCCATCGCGACGCGTACGAGTAGCGCGACGACGAAGATCCCGGCGACCGTCAGGACCGTCTCGCGGCGCGTCACGGAGCTGCCAGGACGGTCGGGGCCGCGATGACCGGATAGACGGCGAGGCGCGTCGGCGTGCCCTCGGTGAGGATCGGCTGACCGAGCCAGGCCGGGTGCTCGGTGCCGTCGAGGACCGGCGCGACCGAGTCGACGGCCTCGCCGCGGTCGAGGACGAGCCAGCGGATGTCGTAGGCGGTCGCGACCTCGTGGATGGTGTCGAGCGGGTCGTTGACCAGGACGACGCCGCCGTGGCCGGACCAGTAACGGGTCGAGGCGGCGTCGATCGACATGACCCGGTCGCTCGGCGGTGCCCCAGCTCCATCGAGCGCGGCGGCCACTGTCAGCTGGTCGGCGCGCCGGGCGGACCAGATGGCATGGACCACCAGCGAACCGGCG
>Ga0307281_10000405_pt1 | contig 11216 bp, 8 predicted proteins | sample ER_DNA_120_FD_194486 | JGI IMG/M metagenome (GOLD analysis project Ga0307281, IMG submission 194486) | Bulk soil microbial communities from the East River watershed near Crested Butte, Colorado, United States - ER_DNA_120 | ecosystem: Environmental > Terrestrial > Soil > Floodplain | place: USA...
ATGCAGAGCGCGGCGGTCATGCGCGCGTCCGAGTTGACTGGGGGGTTGGATTGCATAGTCCTAATCAATTTCGATTGTTCGGCTTTTTCGGCACAACATCCTTGTCAGGGCGCACCGGCGTTTCCCTATCCGTTGCAAGACCAGCAAGAGCTATTGCGGCACCAAGCAAGGGCACCAGCCAGATGATAAGAAGCTGCTGCCGTTTCTTTTCTGAGGTATAGGGTTTGTGCCGCACCACTCGAATCGTGACGTACGCCTGATAGAACATCAGTCCGGCGAGGCCGTAGAGGACGATGTCGGACATGCAATCTAACTAGATGTAGACACCCTAAATGACCTGTTTAAAAGTACCAGAAGTGGGGTGTAACGCCCCCGGGAGCGTCTGTAGCATGTTGATCTGTAACGGCATCAGCTTTCTTATGCGTCACAATGTCATGGAATATTAGACACCTCCACCAATGTACTGTCTAACTGCCTGAACCTTGTCCGCGTGTTGAACGGCGACGAATTCGTCCGTTCGAACACGCGGAGTCAAACCGGCGCTGTGCGTCCGGATTTAACGTCTACTCGACGACACCCAATCTTCCATTATGCGACCCCATGTACCACAGCCGGCCGCGCGCATCGGTCACCATCTTGCGGATGCCGACGTTGTTGGAGGGCAGTTGCACGACGCGCATCTGCTCGGTCTTCGGGTCGAAGCGCACCACGGTGTCGGTGTTGATCTCGTTTACCCATACCATGCCGCCGCCGTCCACGGTCACCGCGTACGGACCGGCATCGCCCGCGGGCAGCTGATACTCCTTCACCACCTTCATGGCGGCGGGATCCAGCTTGGCGAGCTTGCCGTTGCCGTAGAGCGCCACCCACATCGTTCCGTCGGGCGCCGTTGCAACGCGGCGCGGGCGCGAGCCGCGGCCCGTGTCCACTTCACTCATCTGGCCGGTTTTCGGATCGAGCTTGCCCATCTTGTTGTCTCCCATGCGGCAGAACCAGACGTTTCCTGATTTATCGAGCGCGAGGCCGTAGGGGCCGCCCGACGACGGATACTCCTTGATGTCGCCGCTCTTCGTGTCGAGGCTCGCGACCTTGTTGCCGCTCTGCAGGGTGAACCAAATCGTGCTCTGGTCGTCCGTAATGACCAGCGTGTGTGGCCCGCCGCGGCCCGAGGGCGTCTTGAACTCGGTCATCTTGCCGGTCGCCGGGTCGAGTTTGCCGATGGTGCCGTTGCCGTTGCCGGTGGTCCACACCATGCCTTGCTTGTCCACCAGCAGCCCATGGGGAAGGTGTCCCGATGGCATGTCCCACTCCCGGAATGTATTGGTCTTGGTGTCGAAGCGCGCAACCTTGTTGCCGGTCATTACCGAGATGTAAATGCTGCCGTCGGGCGCGACCGCCGGATCACGCGCAAATCTCGGCGTCGGCACCGGCCACTCGCTCACTTTGCCGGCGAGATCCGGATGCGCGCCCGGCGTGATTCCGTAGTTGGAGCCGCCAGCCAGCGCCGCGAGCGGGAAGATAGACAGGACCAGGACCAAAATCTTCATCGCTATCGCTCCGGACGATCAATAGACAGGATTAACAGGATTAACAAGATTCAAACAACGATCAATTCTTATTCTATTTATCCTTGGTTTAATCCTGTAAATCATGTAAATCCTGTCCATTACTTGCCTTTCCACTTGGGTTTACGTTTTTCCGTGAACGCCGCGATGCCTTCCTTCCCGTCCTTGGTACGCACGCTCTCCACCATCGCCGCGGTCGCATGGCCGTACGCCTGCTCCATCGCTTCCTCTACCTGCTGGTAAAACACCTTCTTCCCGGCTGCGACGACGCCCGGGGATTTGGCGATGATGGATTGGGCCAGGCGTTGCACTTCGGCGTCGAGCTGGTTGGCGGGAACCACGCGATTGACGAGACCGCGCGCGAGCGCGGTCGCGGCGTCTATGGGATCTCCGGTCAACAGCATCTCCATCGCGAGCTTGCGCGGGATGTTGCGCGACAACGGCACGCCCGGCGTGGAGCAGAACACACCGTAGTTCACGCCCGAAGTCGCGAAGCGCGCGTCCGTCACCGCGACTGCGAGGTCGCACTGCGCGACGAGCTGGCAGCCGGCGGCGTAGGCCGGACCGTGCACGCGCGCGATCACCGGCTGCGGCAGCCGCGTGAGCGCCGTCATCAGTTGCCGGCAGCGTTCGAAGACGTCCTTGGCGAACGCCGGGTCGGCGTGCTCGTGAATCTCCTTGAGGTCATGGCCGGCGCAGAATGCCTTGCCCGCGCCGGCGATGATCACGACGCGGATGGACTTGTCGTTCGCGAGGGCGTGCAATGCCGCGTCCAGCGCGGCGAGCAGCGCGGCCGACAGCGCGTTGTACTGGTCTGGACGGTTGAGCGTGAGCGTGGCAATGCCGCCGGCGTCCTCGCGCAGCAGCACGCCGGTTTCGGTGCCCTCGGTGGCGAGATGGATGGCTGTCATGAGCGTTTCCTCCAGGGCGATGGCTCTATCCAGCGCTGTTGAATGCGGTCATTATAGTTGCTTCCAACCACCGGAGTGGGATGCGAGGAAACGCCAAATCGGCCGCCTCCAATGCCGCGGTGATGCCGCTGATGCCGCCGCCGACTACCAGTATTGAATGGTCAGCCGGACTTGCTGATGGCAGCCTGTTGGACTCTCAATTACGATGGGCTGCTAGTGCCGTTCCAACTATTTGTGCCAATCCGACCGTTTCTCCAGGGGCAGACTGTCGGCGCCAGACGCGCGGCCGGAATTCCGACAAACAGGTTGGAACGGCACTAGTGGTGGCTGACAGCCTGCTTCTTGCCGATGAGATATTTGGAAATGTGTTCCAGCAGGTCTGATTCCTGGTAGGGTTTTCCGAGGAAGGCGTTAACTCCGATCTGCGCCGCGTGGCTCCGGTGTTTGTCCGCGGTGCGGGATGAAATGATGATGATGGGGATCGCTTGCGTGCGTGGGTCGCGGCGCACCGTTTTCGCGAGATCAAATCCGTCCATGCGCGGCATCTCGATGTCCACCAGCATGACATCGGGGAGCGTGTCCCTCATCTGCTCCAGCGCGTCCACGCCATCCTTCGCCGTGAGGACCAGGTAGCCTTCGCGCTCGAGCAGCCGGCTCGTGACCTTGCGCACGGTCAGCGAGTCGTCGACCACCATGATCACCGGGCCCGCGGGCTTGGCGAGGGCCACCTCGGGCGCCGCCGCTTTTGCCGGCGCAGAGCGCGCAGAGCGCTGCGCCAGTTGCACGGGGTTGACGATGAGCGCGATCCTGCCGTCGGCGAGCACCGTGGCTCCGGCGACGCCCGGCACCCGCGACAGTTGCGGCCCGATGTTCTTGACGACGATTTCCTGGTTGCCTATGAGCTCATCCACGTGCAGGGCGACGCGCTGTACGCCGCTGCGAAGGAGCAGAACGGAATTGTAGTTCTGGATTTTGGTCGCGTCGGCTGCGCCGAGCAGGTGCTGGAGGTGATAGAGGGGATAGGAGCGACCTTGGGACTCGACAACCTTCTTCTCGTAGAGGCCAGCCATGTCATCGGCCTTGAGGCGCAGTACCTGCTCGACCATCGCCGAGGAAATGGCGAAAACGCTGCCGCCCGCGCGCACCATCACCGCCTGCGTCACGGCAAGCGTGAGCGGGAGATAGATGGTGAATGTCGTTCCCTTGCCGCGCACGGTGGCGATATCGACGCGCCCGCCGATGGAGGAAATCTCGTTGCGGACGACATCCATGCCGACACCGCGGCCGGACAGCGCCGTTATCTCTTCCGCAGTGGAAAGGCCCGCGAAGGTCAGCTGCACGAGCTCGGCTTCGGTCACGTCCTGATCGCGCCGCAAAACGCCTTTGTCGAGCGCCTTCCGGTGCAGCATTTCGAGGTCCAGTCCGGCGCCGTCGTCGCTCACGATCAGTGCGATCTCATTGCTTTCCTGCCGCAGGGTGACCGTAATGCGCCCGGTCTCGGGTTTTCCCGCCGCCGTGCGCGCGGCGGGAGACTCCAGGCCGTGCGCCAGCGCATTGCGCAGCATATGCTCGAGCGGCGCGCCGATCTTTTCCAAGACGCCGCGGTCGAGTTCGACCTGGCTGCCCTCGATTTCGAGCTCGGCCTTCTTGTCGAGCTCCCTCGCCACCTGCCGCACGACGCGGTACAGTCGCTCGTTCAGGTTCGAGAACGGCACCGTGCGCATGCGCATGAGCTCCTGCTGCACGTCGCGGCTGATGCGCGCCTGCTGCAGCAGGGCCGAATCGGTTTCGCCGAGATTCTTGAGCAGGCCCTGCTGGATCGAGGTCGCGTCGTGCAGGCTCTCGCCCATCAGCCGCGTGAGCTCCTGCAGGCGCGTATAACGGTCGAACTCGAGCGGGTCGAAATCGCGATCGCGTTCTTCGAGCATCGAAACCCGCGACTGCAACTGGCTGTCCGCCTGGATCTCGACTTCGCGCAGCTGGCCGCGGAGGCGAGTGATGCTGTCGTTGAGGTCGGCCAGGGATTGCTTGACCACCCGCAGCTCCGCCTCGATGCGGGACCGCGCGATGCTGACCTCGCCGGACTCGTTGATCAGGTGATCGAGGGTATCGGGATTGATGCGCAACATCGCGGCCGGGCTGGGCAGGGGCGGCTCGGCCACCGGCGCCGCTCCGTGCAGAACTTCGCCCCGGGGCGCCGCGATGGGCTCGGCGGGCGGGCGCTTGAAAGCAGCCTGGTCTTCGCGCATGTGATCGAGGTCCAGGCTCAGCCGGTCCATCTTCAATTCCAGTTCCTCGAAAAGTTCGGCCGGGAGCTGGTCCGCCTCGATGGCTGCTTCGATACGGCTTTCCATGAGGTGCGTGAGCTCGCCGAGCCGGATCGCGCCCGCCATGCGCGCGCTGCCCTTGAGCGTGTGCAGGGCGCGCCTCAGGGACTGCGAAATCGTCTCGTCACCGGGGTTCGCCTTCCAATCGCGCAAATCGCTGCCGATCAGCGGCAGAAGCTCCTGCGCTTCCTCGAGGAAGATCGGCAGCAGTTGCTCGTCGATGTCATCGCGCATCTTGCGCAGTTCTTTGCCCTTGGGGGCGGGAACCGGTTCGAGTGCCGTGGCGAGAATGGCCGGCTCGGCCGGAACATCGTCGGCGGCTGCCGCCGCCGGTTTCGAATCGACGGGCGGGGGTGGAGCAACCCGGGCCCGCAGCCGGGATGTCAAATCATGCAGCTGGCGCACTGCTTCTTCCGCCGGCGCGGGCGGCTGTCTCAGTGCGACGGCATCAATCATTTCCCGCAGCGACTGAATTGCCGACTGCACCGCCTCCAAGTCTCCCTCCTCGGTAACCTGCCGCGCGAGCGGCGTCCAGTGCTCGATGGCGCCGGCCAGATCGGCAATCGCCGCGAAGCCCGCCGTGCGCGAACTGCTTGCCAGTGTGTGCGCCGCGCGCAGCATTTCGTGCGACACATCCGCTTCGGGTGTGTTGCACCATTCGTTGTACTCCGCTTCGAGTGCGGAGAGGTGTTGCGCGGCCTCCTTGAGGTAGATATCGAATAAGCTGCGCGTCAGAAGGGTGTCGCCGATCGCCACTTCCTCCGGCTCCGGCGCTAGGGCGTCGGCAGTGGTTGCAGCGGGCTGCGCCGCGACAGGCGCCTCAAGCTCGATCGCCGGCGTTGCCGCCGCCGACGCGGCCGGTTCCTCGCCGGCTCTCATTCGGCGCGCGAGGTCGGTGATGCGCTGCTCATCGACCGTGAGCGGGTCGCCTGAGCGCGGATGCGCGACCCAGGCTGCGAAGGATGCGCTTGCCATCGTGATCAGGTCGAGCAGCTCGGGCGAGGCCGGCCACTGCTGCTCCAGATACTGGTCTATGACCTGCTCGATTTCCCACGCGACCTCTCCGAGGTCAATCAGCCCCACCATGCGGCCACTGCCTTTCAGCGTGTGGAAGCCGCGCCGTATCGTCGTCAGCGCGCCGCGGTTGTGAGGTTGCTCGCGGCACATCGGCAACGCGGCGTCGATGCTCGCGAGCACTTCGCGCGCCTCAGCCAAATAGATTGCAAGCAGCTCCCCGGTGACTGGAGGTTGCGGCGCCGCGCCCGCTTCCTTCGCCGTTGAGGCAGGCCTGGTTTCCGGGGCCGTGTATTTGACAGGAGAAATGTGCTTCGACGCCACTGCGGCCGCTGTGATGAGGGTGGTGAGGTCCTTCTTGTGTTCTTCGGACGTGCTGCGCTTCTCGAAACGGTCGAAGAAGAGCCTGATGGCTTGTTCCACGGGTTCGCCTCCGTGCAGGCAGGGTTCAAGGTAGATCCCCAGGGTGCTCAGGCCTTCCGCGATCCAGTCCAAGCTCCAGGCGGTTTGGATATGGTCGGCCTTGGCGCAGTTCGCGATCAGGCGGTCACAGATGGTCAGCACTTCCACCGCGCGCTCAAGGCGCAGGACTACCAGAGCGCCGTGGATCTGCCGAAGGTACGGTTTCAGGCCCTGCAGCGTGTCGCGCTTACCCGCATCCCGCGCGAACGCGTCCAGTACCTGCTCGATGTGCCGAAGGTTGGCGAGGATTTCCTTGGCGACCTGCGCGCGCAACTGCAGCGCGCCGATCCGCCGGCTCAAGTCCACGCGCAATCCCGGCGGCGGCTCGCCGGTGGACTTGCCCTTGGCAGCGTCGAGCAGCCAGCCGGCCATGACTACGATCTGTTGCTCGAGGTCGGCGGGCGGACTGGTGAAACTGTCGATGACGCTCTCGACGAGCAGGAACGCGGACGCCATCTCCACGACCATGAACTGGTTCTGCCCGGGATACGGATCGGGCAGCCGCATTGAGACGAGCACGATGACATCGAGCAGCTTGACTAACTGCTGGTTGCCGAGCTCGTTGGCTTTGGCCCTGAATGAGCTAACCAACTCGCGGAATCGCGCTACACTCTTCGGCTCTCCCGATACGTACTGAAGCCAAGCGCCCTTCAGCACTTCGAGGCGTGAGCGGACGTCGTTCAGCGCGGGCTGCAGCCAATCCATGTCGAATTTCATCAAGCCCGCCAGATCGAGCTCGGGAACGAGGATGTCGAGCTGATAGAGCTGCCTGATGTCCTTGATCCGGGGAGTTACCGGCTTGCACTTGGCGATCGCATACAGCACTTCGCGGAGCAACACCTCGTCGTGCTTCTTCGATCCCGACGCGAGATCACGCATCTGAAAGTCGATCTTGTTGCAAAGTCCCTTGGCATTGCCGACCCAAACCGCGTCCGGCGCATTGAGCAGGCCGTCGATCAGGCCGACCGCAGCCCACCACAACGCGCGTGGTTCGGGCAACTGCGGGGCAACCTGATGCAGCGCGTCGAGCGCCTGCCGCATTTCCTTCAGGCCATTGGATTGATTGCGCAGCCATGCGAGCAGGCCGCGCTGGAAGCGCGCGCGTTGCGCCGCCAGGAACGGCACAAGCTCGTCCGTGGCAAGGACTTTCGCGTCGGGATGGGGCGGCGCCTGCAGCTCTAGATCGGGAAAGAAGAGGTCCTTTTCCGAGATATCCGATTTGCCCTGCAGCGTCGTCAACTCACGGTAGGCGGGAAACAGCCGCAGCGGTGCGTTGGCCTGGCCTCGCGCAAGATCGTCGACGAATTCGTTGAGCTCGAGCACCGCCCGGTCGATGGCCCCGATTGCCGCTTTGCTGGGCCGCGCGCTGTTCAGCCTTCCGAAGGTGCCCTCGATCGTTTCGCAGAAGCGTGTCGCGCCCGCCAGCCCAACAATGCGCAGCGCACCGCTCACCTGATGTAACTGGTCTGGGCACCCGCGCAGCACCGCGTCGTCTTCGGGTGCGGCCGAAAACTTTGCGATGTTGTCCCGAACGACCTTTAACGCGTTGTCGACCTCGGTCTTGATCCAGGACAGGATGGTGACGGGGATGCTGGACATGACCCTCTTCAGGCTACCTTGAAGCCCGCCACCGATTGCTTCAATCCGTCGGCGAGCGCCGTCAGCCTTGCGGCGGAGGCGGCCGTCTTCTTGGTGCCCTCCGTCGTGAGCTGCGTGACGCTGAGAATTTCCTTCATGCTGACAGCGACCTTGGTGGCGGAGTTCGCCTGTCCCTGGGTGGCGTTCGAAATCGCGCCGATGAGCTCCGCCAGCCGGTTCAAGACTTGTTCGATCTCGCGCAATGCCCGGTCCGCCTCGTCTGCCGTCTTCGTGCCCTCGACCACCCCCTGCGTGCTGCGCTCCATCGCTTCGACCGCTTCCTGCGTGTCGCGCTGAATGCTCTTCACGATGGCGCTGATGTGCCTGGTCGCCTCCGCGGAGCGCTCCGCCAGCCGTTGCACTTCCTCGGCCACAATGGTGAAGCCGCGTCCCGCTTCGCCGGCGGAGGCCGCCTGGATTGCCGCGTTCAGTGCGAGCACGTTCGTTTGCTCGGTGATGTCGGATATCAACTGGACGATCTCGCTGATCTCCTGCGAGCTTTCACCGAGGCGCTTGATGCGTTTGGAAGTCCCCTGTATCTGCTCCCGGATGTCATTCATGCCGCGGATGGCATTCTGCACAGCCTGCGCGCCCTTCTCCGCCGCGTGTAGCGAGGATTGGGCCACCTTGGCGGAATCGCTGGCGCTTTTCGAGACTTCGGTCATCGACTGTGCCATCTGCACCACCGATTGGCCGGTCCCCTGGATCTCCGCGGCCTGCTTCTGCGCCGCCTGCAGGAGCTCGCTGGTTATGGTCTGTGCTCCTTGCGTGGCCGACGTGACCTGCTGCGCCGCTTCGTTGACGCCCTTCACCAGGCGCAGCATCTCGCCGACGGCGTAGTTGATCGAGTCGGCGATGGCCCCGGTGATGTCTTCCGTCACCTTGGCGCGCACCGTCAGGTCGCCGTCCGCCAGGTTGCTGATCTCGTTCAGCAGCCGCAGGATGGCGTCCTGGTTGGCGCGGTTCTGGCGCTCACTCTCCACGGCCCGGCGCAAGCCGTCGTCCAGGTACACCTTGCCGAGAAGGAGCAGACCGCCCAGCGCGAGGAGTGCGCTGAGGACTGCCCCCCAGACGTAGTAGCGTTGCGCCCGCACCTCCTGCTGGTAGAAGGCGGCGAGTTCCAGGGGCGACTTGAGCAGCCCCTCGCTCGCGCCGAATATTTCGCGGCTCGCCTGCTTGGCGCGGGCGAGCGCCTGCATGTTGTCGAGAATGGCCTGCACGCTGGCGGCGAACGGCGTGAACATCTTCTCCAGCTCCCGGGCGCGGCGCTTGACATCCTCATCCGAGATTGGCGATACCCCCTCGACCTTTCCCTCGCCGAGCAATGCCTTCAGCGTGCCCAGGTACCGGCGCGTGTTGCTTCCCAGCTGTAGCGCCACTTGCGGATTCGGGTTGTCGGTGGAGAGCAGCCGCACCGCATTGATGAAGTCGAAGTTCGCGGTGTCGGCAAAGAGCTGATGCGAAAAGGTGACGGCGCCGTATCTCTCGCGAGCATCGCGCGCGCTGATCATCAGCTCCAGTGCCTGCAACGATAGCTGGGGCGCGGTTCTCGCGATTGTCTCTTCGCGCTTGCGCAGCTCGATCAGGTTATTTTCCTGCGCCAGAATGAGCGCGATGTTCTTCTGGACGGGGCCCCACTGCTTGTCGAGCGCCTGCAGCATCGGTTGGATCGCCTCCGGCGAGGCTGCGACGGTCACGCCGAGCTTGGTGCCGCCTCGCGTGAGCAGTTGCAGGTTTTCGACGAACTGATCCTGGCTCCGTCCGAGCTGACTGAAAGCGGTTGCGCTGCCCTGTACGGCCTGCTGCGCGCTGTTCGCGATGCGCTGTGACAGCATTTGCATCTCGGTCGCGGTCGAAAGGTACTGGGCATTCTGCGCAGCCTGGCGGGCGTTGAAATAGACGCATACGGCGCCTGCTACCAGGAAGAAGATCACCAGACCAATCAGGATCGGCACTTGCTTGCTTACGGCGCGGCGCCCGATCAGCGGCAGCCCGCTGCTTAGGGTCCTCGTCGGCGCCGCGGCAGTTGGCTGGCTGCTCGCGCGCGGTTGCGCCCGGCCCCGGTCATCCGCTTGAGCGGGCTTGGGGCTGCCGGCCGGTGACGCCTTGATCGCGCTCGCGTTGGTTGCCATATGTTGTCCCCCAGATGTGTAGTTGTTTGCCTGCCTGTGCCTTACGGGGCCCCTTGCCCCGTGATGTTGCCGCTGCGACCAATGATCGTGAGTTCGATAACCTTCGAGCGGTTGTGGATCCTCACCGCAAGCGATGGCGGTATCGTTGTGGGCGGGTCCAATTCCCTGGGCACGACCGGGCTCATGACGCGACGCCCAGAAATTCGGGGTGCCGGACGAGCTGCGATATGTCGAGCGCCTTCCAGCCTCCGCCGTCCGGGTCGGTATATTCGGCTTTCACCCAGGGCTTGTCGGCGCCACCGCTGGGCCGCTGCCGCAGCTGCGCCGGATTACGCAGGCCGAGCGACCGGTCGATCAGCAATGCGGCTCCGGTGCGGAACCGCTCGCCGATCAGGAGCAGCCGCGACTGATCGGTGATCGGCGTCGGTGCGCCGCCGAGAAACGCGGGAAAGTCGACGACGCTGTAAAGATTGCCCCGGATGTTTGTCATGCCCTTGAACCACGGACGAGTGAGCGGGACCGGCGTGACCGGGGGCACCGGTATGACTTCGCCAGCGTCGGCGAGATCGACCAGCCAGTTGTCATTGCCGACCTGCACGCCGAGCATCGACGTCGCGCGGCCGCTTTCCCCGCCGCGCAGGCGTTCCGCCAGTTCGCGCTGGTAGTCCCGCAGCGAGGTTCTCTCCGCCATTACCCGAGCGCCGCAATTTTCGCCAGCAGATCGGCCGGGCTCACCGGTTTCACGATGTAGTCCTTTGCTCCCTGCCGCATGCCCCACACCCGGTCCGTTTCCTGGCCCTTGGTCGTGCAGATGATCACCGGGATATGCTTGGTGCTGGCGTCCTTGCTCAGCTCGCGCGTCGCCTGGTAGCCGTTCTGCCCCGGCAACACAATATCCATCAACACGAGGTCCGGCTGCAGTTGCCTGGCTTTGGCGAGCGCCTCCTCGCCGGTTTCGGCGGTGGAAACGTGGTACCCCTTCTTCACCAGAATGTCGGTCAGGTACTTCAGGTCGGTCGGTGAATCTTCCACGACAAGAATAGTGTGTATGGGCATGAAATAACGCCTTTCAGGACTGGTCAGGGTGAAACGACGGATGCCTTGACGAATTCGTTGACGGCCCCGATCAGCCCTTCCTTGGTGAAAGGTTTGGTGAGGTAGCGGTCC
>Ga0307281_10000406_pt1 | contig 11213 bp, 6 predicted proteins | sample ER_DNA_120_FD_194486 | JGI IMG/M metagenome (GOLD analysis project Ga0307281, IMG submission 194486) | Bulk soil microbial communities from the East River watershed near Crested Butte, Colorado, United States - ER_DNA_120 | ecosystem: Environmental > Terrestrial > Soil > Floodplain | place: USA...
TCTCTCTCTCCTCAAGTGGCGACGGGCCGAATCTGGTTGGGTTCCAGAACATCCTCCAGAGGATCACCTTCGGAGTACCGGGAGACTTGGCGACCCGGGCGAAGACGGAGTCCGGGGTGTGCTTGCAGGAGCGGGACCCGGGCGGCCGAGTGATCTTCCAGGATACGGGGCGGCTGAGCTACTCGGATTCGGACGAGCTCCTGAGCCACCACGGTCGCTTCGAGTTCGATCCCACCGGGGATTATCATGATTTCTTCGATCGCGTTTGCCCGGTGCTACTCGGACTGTGAAGGCGGCGTAGACCGCAACCGGAAAACATGGGACCCCGACGGAAAGGCGTCGGGGTCCATCGTTGACAAGCATCACGCCGGCTTCAAGATCTTGCGCACCGCGGTCAACAGCTCCTTGACGGTCCAGGGCTTCGACAAAAACGGCAGATCCACCGTGACCGGAGCGCTCTTCTGCACCTCGTCGCCGGTGTACCCGCTGGTGAGTAGAAAACGAACGCCCGGGCGATCCTGGCTCACGGCCTCGAAGAGCGCCAGGCCGCCCATCCGCGGCATGATGGCGTCCGAAATGATCAGATCGACGCTGTCCGCATTGGCGCGCCACAGTTGCAGCCCCTCTTCGCCGTCGGCGGCGGACAGCACCTGATAGCCGTACCGGGTCAGTGCGCGGATCGCGGCGGTGCGGACCGACTCCTGATCCTCCACCACCAGGATCGTCTGATTCCCACTCTGCGCCGTGTGACGGACCGCGGGCGCGACCTCCGGGACCGCTTCCGCAGTGACCGGGAAGTACAGCCGAACGGTGGTACCGGTGCCCGGCGCACTTTCCACGAGCACGTAGCCGAGGTGCTGTTTCATCAGGCCGTACACCATGGACATGCCGAGTCCGGTTCCCTGGTCCTGCGGCTTCGTCGAGAAGTACGGCTCGAAGATCCGAGACAGGGTGACGGCATCCATCCCGCAGCCGTTATCCGACGCGACCAGGACGACATAGTGCCCCGGGGCACCCCATTCCTGCGCCGCCATGAGCTCGTCGGCCGGCGTGGACAGCTCCACGTCGAGCGCCAATCGCCCGCCGTTCGGCATGGCGTCGCGGGCGTTGTTGGCGAGGTTGAGCAACATCTGCTGCACCGCGCCGGCATCCGCCGCCACCGGCAGCAGGTCCTTCGCCACGCTCACGACGATCTCGATCCGCTCGGGCAGCACGCGGCGCAACGTGTCGGCGAGCTCGCCCACCAGCTGCTCCAGCCGCAGCGGCTTGAGGACCAGCCGCTCGCGGCGACTGAATCCAAGGAGCTTGCGGATCATACCGGCCCCGCGGTGCGCCGCGGCTTGCGCCTGCGTCAGGTCTTCGAGCAGGGGGGCGTTGGGGGGAAGCGCGGTGACGGCCAGGTCCACATGCGCCATCACGGCGGTCAGGACGTTGTTGAGATCGTGGGCGATCCCTCCCGCCAACTGGCCGACGGCCTCCATCTTCTGCGCCTGGCGCAGCCGGTCTTCGAGGTTGCGACGCGCGGTGACGTCCGCGGCGACGATCAGGGCGGCCGGCCGTCCCGCAAACGTGAAGGCATGCGCCGCCACCTCGACCTCGATGGTGGTGCCGTCCTTCTTTTGGTGGTTCCACATGCTGGTCCCCCGCCACCCGTCGCCCGCCGCGCGGATCCATTCCGGGAGGGCCGCCCCGAGCTCCGGCGGCTGCAGGTCGGTGAGGCGCATCGCGAAGAACTCCTCACGGGTGTAGCCGTAGTGCCGGGCCGCGGATTCGTTCACGGCCAGGAACGCGAGGGTCTCGCGGTCGCTGACCCAGACGGGCTGCGGGTTGGCGTCGAACAGGTGCCGGTAGCGCTCCTCCGCCTGGCGCCGCTCCGCGACCTCCAACTGGAGCTCACCGGTCCGTTCCTCGACCAACGCGGCCAGGTTCCTGGCGTGCTGCTGGATCCGGCGCACACGAAAGCGAAAGACGCCCACCACCGCCACCACGAGGGCCAGTCCCAGGAGGACGAAGAACCACCACGCCTCGTAAACATGCAGCCCCAATTTAATCGGCAGAACGGCGCCGTCCTGGTTCCACAGACCGTCGTTGTTGGCCGCGATGACGTGGAATCGATACCGCCCGCCGGGCACGTGGGTGTAGTACGCCACGCGTCGAGTGCCCGCCTCGACCCAATCCCTGTCGTACCCTTCGAGCCAGTAGCGGAACGTGACGCGCTCCGGAATGAGGAGGCTCGTGGCGGTGTAGTGCAGCTCGAGCTCGCCGTCGCTCGGCGGCACGTCCACCGGCTCGCCACGGTCGACCGCGCGGCCGTCCACCAGGACCTGTTCGACATGGACGGGCGGCGGAAGCGAGTTACTCGAGAGGTGGGCCGGGTCGACCACTACCAGTCCCTTGATGCTGGGAAACCAGAGCCGGCCGTCGGGGCTTTTCCAGGCGGCGTTCTGCGAAGAACCGTTGAACTCGATCCGCCGCCGGCCGTCGAGCGATACCATCTCCTGCACCTTGACACTGCCCCGTCTACCCGCGGCTGCAGCGAGCAACTCCAGCTCGCTGGCGCTGACGAGCCCCTGATTGGAGCTCAGCCAGAGGTTACCAACATTGTCCGCGACGATCGCGAACATGTCCGTCATGAGCACCGTGGCCTCGAGCGGAACCACGGCCATGCGCCCATCCCGCACCAGATTGAGACCGGCCTGCGTCCCTACCCAGAGTCCATGGTCGTCAGCGTACAAGGACTCGACCACGTTATTCGAGAGGCCCTGCTTCGTGGTGAACGTCGTGAACCGCCCATCGTGCAGCCGGATCAGTCCGAGTCCGTGGGTGCCGATCCAGAGGCTCCCCTCCCGATCCTCCACGATGGTGCGGACATTGGCCGAGGCGATGCCGGCCTCCTGGGTGTAATCGTGGAGTCGGCCATCCTTCCAGCGATACAGGCCGCTGCCCCCGATCCACAACGCGCCGTTCCGGTCTTCCAGGAAGGCCGCCACGCGCGCCCCCACGAACGGCCTTCCGGTCCCCGGGCGCTCCCAGCGGCCGTGCCGCAATCGGGCGATACCCGCGCTGGTCGCCGCCCAGAGTGCGCCATCCGACGTCTGTAGCGTAGCGAAGACCGAATTGCCGGGCAGGCCGTCTTTCACGGTGAAGGTGGTAAAGTGGCCATCCTGGAAACGGTCGAGGCCGCCGTCCTGCGTCCCGATCCACAGGGCCTGCTGCCGGTCGCCGTAGACCGACCAGACGACGTTCGCGGAGAGTCCCTCGCGTCGCGTGTAGATGGGGAGAATGGGCTCACGGAACCGGTTGAGGCCACCGTGACGGGTTCCGACCCAGAGGCTCCCTTCCCGATCTTCGAGCAGTGCGGTGATCGCATCATCCGACAGGCCGTCTGTGGCTGCGAACACTTGGAACCGGCCACCGACAAGGCGGGCCAGGCCGCCGCCGTCCGCGCCGATCCAGAGCTGGCCGTTCCGGGTCTCGAGAATAGCCGTGACCCCGCCCTCGGGAAGACCGTCGGCTGCCGTGAAGCGTTCGAGCCGTCCTGCGGTGGCGTGATAGAGCGCGTTCGGAGTGCCGAACCACAGGGTCCCTGCGCGGTCCCGGTACAGCGTCCAGACCGGCCCCGGAATCCGTCCGCCCGGCGGCTGCCACGGCACGAGAGCGCCGTTCCGCCAAGCTTCGAGACCATTCGCGGTCCCGATCAAGAGCGTTCCGCTGTCGTCTTCCGCCAGGCTGTAGACCGACGCATTCGTTCCGGGAACCCGGTGGAATTGCCCGTCCTGGAATCGCATGAGCCCCTTAGTCTGTGCTGCCCAAAGCCCGCCGGTGCGATCCTCATACAGGGAATTCACAAAGGAGCCGGATGCCCCCGCGAGCAGAACCGGCTTGCCCGCGCTCAAACGGATCACCCCACCCACCCAGGTGCCCGCCCACACGTTGTCCGCCCGGTCCACGGCAAGGGCGCTCACGTAGTTATCGGCGAGCCCAATGGTGTTCGCCGAGTTGTAGGTCGTGAAGGTCACGCCGTCGAACCGGACCAGGCCGGCCTCGGTTCCCAACCAGAGGTATCCATCGCGCCCTTGGGCGATCGCGAACACGCTGTTTTGCGGGAGTCCTTGGTCGATCTGCCAGACGTCATGGACGTACTGGCTGATGGGCCTTCGCGGATCGAGGCCAGGGACTACGGTCTGCGCCCGGGGGGCGGTGACGAGGCCGAGGAGCAGCGCGCAGCCCAGACCGGCGGCGCGGCTGATGACGGCGTGACTCTGATTCATCGCGCTGTCTAAGCTGCGACCTGCGGCGACCGCTGACAAGCAGACTTTCTCCTACAGGCTGTTATGCTTTGCCGCCATGGCCGATCCCTACGCCGCGCTGCGGGTCCCCGATTTCCGCCGCTTCATCGGATTCCTCGCGACCCAGACCCTGGCCACCATGATGCAGGGGGTCGCCGTGGGGTGGCAGCTGTACCAGGTCACCCACGACCCGCTGGCGCTGGGGATCGTCGGGCTCGCCGAGGCGCTGCCGTTCATCGCGTTCGCCCTCCCGGCCGGGCACCGCGCCGACCGGGTGGACCGCCGGCGTCTCTCGCTCGCCGCCCTCACGGTGCTCGTGGCGTGCAGCGTCACGCTGCTCGGACTCACCGTGCTCGGCAAGGTGCGGGCCGACACCGCCGTGATCGTTTACGGGGTGATCTTCGTCAGCGGCATCGCGCGGAGTTACCTGCAGCCGACCCGCACGGCGCTCTCCGCCGATCTCGTGCCGCGCGAGCTGTTCGCCAATTCCATCACCTGGCGCAGCGTCACCTGGCAATCGGCCGCGGTGGCGGGGCCCGCCGCCGGCGGGCTGTTGCTCGCCCTCGGCGGACCGGCGCTGGCCTACGGCGCAGCGGCGCTGCTGCTCGCGGCCGCCTGGGCCGCGCTGTTCCGGGTAGCGCCACATCCGCATCCGCCCGCCGCCGCGGACGGCACGGGGCTAGCCAGACTGCTGGACGGCGTGCGGTTCGTGCTCACGCAGCCGGTGTTGTTGGGGGCACAGACGCTGGATCTGTTCTCGGTCCTCTTCGCGGGGGCCGAAGCGCTGCTGCCGCTGTTCGCGGCGGACATCCTCCACGTCGGTGCCGCGGGACTCGGGCTGCTGCGGGCCGCACCTGCCGCCGGGTCGGTGCTGATGTCGTTGTATCAGTCGTACCGACCGCTGCAGGGGCGCATGGGCCGGATCCTGCTGACGTCCGTCGCCCTCTATGGTCTTTGTATCAGCGGATTCGGCCTCTCCCGCAGCTTCCCGCTCTCGGTGGCCCTGTTGCTCGTCTCCGGGATCTTCGACAACGTCAGCGTGGTGCTGCGCTCGACGTTGCTCCAGACGCTCACGCCGCGGCACCTGCTGGGCCGGGTGGCGGGAGTGAACGCGATCTTCATCGGCTCCTCGAACGAGATCGGCGCGTTCGAGTCGGGAGTCGCGGCGCGGATGATCGGGGCCGTGCCCGCAGTGCTGCTCGGTGGGTTCGTCCCGATCGTGGTGGTGGCGCTCATCGCTTGGCGTGTGCCGGAGCTGCGCCGGCTGGAGCGGGTCGCATGAACGCCGCCGCAACCGGGGCTTCGGACCTTATTGCGTCGCCGCCGCGGCGCTCGCCTCCCATTGCTCGCGCGTCAACAGCGCAATCGGATCGAGGTGCTTCCCCGTCAGCGCTGGGGTGAGCCGGCCCAGCTCCCGGGCGGCCCAGGCATCGAAATCCCGCACGACGTCGGCCAGCTCCCGTGCCAGCGCGTCGGCGCGATCGACCTGGGCCTGGGAGGGCCGGCCATCATAGAAGACCACGCTGCCGTAGAGGTCGGCGAGGTTCTCGCGCAGCCGCTCCTCGCCGGTGATCATGCCGCCTTCCTTCGTCGCGACGATCTTCTTCCGCAACACATCGACCGCCGCCCGCGCCGTGCGCAGCCGAGTCACGAGCGCGTCCCGCGCCGGCAGCTGCGCGGCGCGCGCATCCAGCGCCTGCAGGACGCCGTTCATCCGGTCGACCGCGAACGTCATATCGGCGAGCGTGCCGAAGAGCTTCATGGCCAGGTCGAACTGCGCCCGGCGATCCTCCGGCGTGTGCTGCGCCCGCGGATCGGCGACGACCTGGAGCTGGGTCGTGTACACCGTCGTGTCCTTCGTCATCCGGACCGTGTACGTGCCCGGCAGGACGCGTGGGCCGTAGGCGGCGCCGAACGCCGCACTGGCCGCCGGCGGCACCCGAGGGGGCTTGAGACGCATCGACCAGGTCACCCGGCTCAAGCCCCGACGCTTGCTGCTGGGCACCGTTCCCTGCAGCCGACCGTCCTGGTCGAGGACCTCGATCCGCATGTCGCCGAAGATGTGGCGCTTTCTCATGTAGTAGGTGATCACCGCATCGTCGGAAGGGTTGGGGCCGACGAAGGCGGCATCGCCGTTCACCCAGCCGCCCGAGGCGGAGACGTGCTGCACGGTGGGCCGCGCCGGCATGAACACGACGTTTTGCGCCAGCATCTCGGGGGTCAGCGCGCGCAGCGGTGTGATGTCGTCGATGATCCAGATTCCCCGGCCGTGGGTCGCAATCACCAGGTCGTGATCGCGTGGGTGGATCGCGAGATCGCGCACGGCGACGGCGGGCAGGTCGCCTCCCTTGTAGTGTGCCCACTGCTTCCCGCCGTCGAGCGATACCCAGAGGCCGAGCTCGGTGCCCAAAAAGAGGAGATTCTGGTTCACCGGATCTTCCTTCACGACGTGCGCGTATCCGCGCACCGGGCTGTCCGGTTGGACCAGCGGCGACCAGGTCACTCCGAAATCGGTCGACTTGTAGGCGTAGGCCCGCATATCGCCGAAGGTGTGCAGGTCCGTCGTGACGTACACGGTCCCCGCGTCGACATGACCGGCTTCAACCGACGATACCCATGCGCTTTTCGGCAAACCCGGGATGTTCCCCACCACGTTCGTCCAAGTCTTGCCGCCGTCGCGCGTGACCTGCAGGTTGCCGTCGTCGGTGCCGACCCAGACGACGTCCGGGTTCTTCGGCGACTCGGCGATCGCATAGATCGTGGTGTGCATCTCGGCGGCGGAGTTGTCGACGGTCACGCCGCCGGATTGCTCCTGCTTCTGCTTCACCGGATCGTTGGTCGTGAGGTCGGGGGAGATACGCTCCCACGTCTGTCCGAAATCACGCGAGCGGAACAGGAACTGCGCCCCGATGTAGATCGTGCCGTTTCGCGTCGGACTCACGTGAATGGGCGTGTTCCAGTTGAACCGGAGCTTCCCCTCTTGGTAACGGGGCAGCGGCTTGATGGGACGCGTCTCGTGCGTGCGGCGGTTGACGCGCCCGATCTCGCCCCCCTGGGACTCGGCGTAGAGGTAGTCCGGGTCCGTGGGATCGACGAACATCCAGAAGCCGTCCCCGCCGTACATGTTCTCCCAGCGGCTGTTGGTGATGCCGCCGGGATACTCCGATTCGCCGACCCACGAGCTGTTGTCCTGCAGCCCGCCGTAGACGTGATACGGCCGGTCCATGTCGACGCTCACGTGATAGAACTGCGACACCGGGAGATTCTCGCCCTTCCACCACTTGTTGCCCGCGTCGTAGGAGTACCAGAGGCCGCCGTCGTCCCCGGTGATGAGATGGTCGGTGTCGTCCGGATCGATCCACACGTCGTGAAAGTCGCCGTGCGCACCGCCCGAGATGTTGCTGAAGCTCGCGCCGCCGTCGGTGCTGACGATCAGGCTGCCGTCGGGCTTGTAGATCCGGTTCTCGTTCTTCGGGTCGACGATGAGGTTGGCGAAGTAGAACGGCCGCCAGACCATGTTCTGGCTGCGGTCCAGCGCCCGCCAGGTCCGGCCACCGTCGTCGGAGCGATACAGCCCGTTCTTCGGCGGCTCTGCCTCGATGAACGCGTACACGACGTCCGGCTTCGATGGCGCGACGGTGACCGCCACCCGCCCCCACGGCTTGGCCGGCAGCCCCACCGCACTCCCGGCATCGAGCGACGTCCAGGAAACGCCGCCATCGCTGCTCTTGAACAGGCCCGAGCCGCTCGGCGCACCGGGGCCGTCCCCGCCCGAACGGAACGTCCAGCCTTTGCGGCGGAAGTCCCACATGCCGGCGTAGATCGTCTTCGGATGGGCCGGATCCATGGACAACAGCGAGCAGCCGGTCGACGGGTTGGCCCCCTTCAGGACCTTCGTCCAGCTCTTGCCGCCGTCCGTGGTCTTGTACACGCCGCGCTCGTCGCTGTCGCTCCACAACTTCCCCGGCACGCAGACGTAGACGGTATTCGTCTCGGTCGGGTCGACGACAATCTTGGCGATGTGCTCGGACGCCGGGAGACCGAGGTTGGTCCAGTTCTCCCCGCCGTCGACGGACTTGTAGACGCCGTCGCCGATGGACACGCTGTTGCGCATCCACGCCTCACCGCTGCCGACCCAGATCACGTTCGGATCCTTCGGATCGATGGCGATCGCGCCGATCGACTGGACCGCCTGCCGGTCGAAGACCGGCTTGAAGGTCGTGCCGCCGTTGACCGACTTCCACACGCCACCGCTCGCGGCGCCGACGTAGACCGTGAGCCGCGCTCCGACGTGCACGGCGTCGAGTGCCGCGATGCGCCCGCTCATCGCCGCCGACCCGATGTTGCGCGCCCCCAGCCCGGAAATCATTTCCGAGTCCACCGTGACCGGTGCCGGCTGTTGCGCCCGGGGGACACGAGACACGCCGCCACACAGCACCGTGAGCACGCACGCGGCACGGAGCCCCATCCGCAGATTCGTCATCGCTCGATCCTCGATCAGTGCGAAGGGGTTGTGGCGCCCACGGCGGGCCGCGCGAACCGCCCGTCGTCGATGGAGACGTTCGCCTCCATCCGGAGGAACGTGATCTTCGACTTGTCCTGGCTGCCCCGGAGGTTGGTCTCAAAGGAGTAAGGCAGGTACCACCCGGCGACCGCCTTATAGTCGCCCAGCGAGGTCTCAAACTCCTGTTCGGCCCCCCGGATCATCCGCTTGGTCTCGATCCTGATGGGGACGTAATAGTCCGTGTCCAGGTAGTAGTAGCGCACGTCGCCGTTGGCGAGCGTGACTTTGAGCTTGAAGGCGTCGGTGCCCTCGACCTGCTGCATCCCGACGAACTCGACCCGGTTCCCCTTCCGCTGATAGTCGATGAGCGGCCCATCGAAGTCGGATTCTTCGACGATGTCCCGCAACTCTTCTTCGCTCAGGGCTTCGGGATCCTTCTTCCCCTCCCACGGCTCGATCTTCCACCCGGTCTGGCCGTCGTAGGCGGTAATGCCGGTCATCCCCTGCAGCGAAAACTCTTCCCGGACCCGGTTCGGGCGCTTGTTCTCCTGGACGACGACCGCTTCGAACCCGCCGCCGCCGGTGAACCGGCCCGTGCGGCGTAGTGTCTGTACGGCCTGGATCCGCTCCACGCCGCCGATGGTCTTGATGTACTTGGCGATGATGTCGTCGGCCGTTTGTGCCGACAGCGGCACCGCGCACAGCGCCAATCCCGCCAAGCCTCGCAGGACATTCCGCATGGCAATCCCTCACTCCAGAGTACGTTTCCAATGCGACCCGTAACGTACGGGCTGGTTTGTGCGCCGTCGAGTTCCGGAAACGGTGCGCTACTCGAGCATCACCTCTTCCCGGCGCTCCGGCTCCGCCTTGAGCTCCGGGTGCCGGGCGAGGAGCCGGGCGCAGGCGTTCCAGCGCAACACCGCGTCGTCACTATCCACCGGACGCAGGGTCTCCGCCTTCTCGTACCAGTCCATCGCCTCCCGCAGCCACTGGTACACGGCCCCCGCGGCGCCCGGGGCACCGTGGCTGTGGCGGGCACGAGCCCAGCGTTCGCAAATGATCCCAGCGTAGTAGGCGCGTTGATAGTCATCGGTGATGCGTGGCAGCAACTCGTGGGCGGCGGTCTGGCCGACGCCGCGGCCGTGCTCAAACTGGTCGGTGCGCGCCAGGAGCAGCGTCACCAGCGCACGCTGGTTCTGAGGCTCGATCTCGAGAATGTCCTGACAGATGCTCTCGGCGTCCCAGGGCTCGTTGAGCAGCCGGTAGCGCTCGGCCTTTTCGAGGGCCCGCTCGACGCCGTTCGGGGAAATCCGCTTGAGCTCGGCCATGCGGCACTCCCTTCTCAGTCCACCAACCTCAGCAACCGGAGGAGCTTGAACAGTGGGTCGTAGACACGATCCACCACGCGCTCCTTCAACGGGATGATCGCGTTGTCGGTGATCGTAATGCCTTCGGGGCACACCGTGGTGCAGCACTTGGTGATGTTGCAGAAGCCGATCCCGTGTGCCTCGCGCAGCTCTTCCCGCCGGTCGGCGGTATCGAGCGGGTGCATCTCGAGCGCAGCCGCATGCACCAGGAAGCGCGGCCCGATGAAGCGCTCGTGGAGATGGTGATCCCGGAGGACGTGGCAGACGTCCTGGCACAGGAAGCACTCGATGCACTTGCGGAACTCCATCACCCGGTCCACGTCACTTTGCTGCATGCGCCACGTGCCGTCGGGTGCATCGGGAGGCCGCGGGGTGAACGGCGTGATCCGCATCTTGACACGGAAATTCCACGACACATCGGTCACGAGGTCCCGCACGACGGGAAACGCCTTCATCGGCTCGATCGTCACCGGCCGATCGAGCGGCAGATCGGCGAGCCGGGTCATGCACATCAGCTTCGGCATCCCGTTGACTTCGGCCGAGCACGAGCCGCACCGGCCCGCCTTGCAATTCCAGCGCACGGCGAGATCGGGGGCCTGCTCCGCCTGAATCTGGTGGACGGCGTCGAGCACCACCATCCCCTCCCCCACGTCGAGGGGATAGTCGCGCCACTCGCCACGACTCGGGTCTCCGCGCCAGATGCGAAATGTGGCCTGGGCCATCACTTCATCTCCTCGATGATCCGCGCGAGCTCCAGGGGCAGCGGCGGAACCGGGATCGACGTCACGGCCATCCGTCCATCGCCGTCCCGCTTGACGACGAACCGCTCCCGACCGAGCGCCTCGTCCTTGGCGGGGCAATCGGCACGGAAATGCGCGCCGCGGCTCTCGCGGCGGCGCAGCGCGGCCCGGGTCACCGCCTCGCTCACGGTGAGCAACGGGTGCAGGTCGAGCGCGGTGTGCCAGCCGGGGTTGTATTCCCGGTTGCCGGTGACGGCGACGCGATCGGCGCGCCGGCGCAGCGCCGTCAGATTCTCGAGGGCGCGTTCCATCT
>Ga0307281_10000407_pt1 | contig 11204 bp, 7 predicted proteins | sample ER_DNA_120_FD_194486 | JGI IMG/M metagenome (GOLD analysis project Ga0307281, IMG submission 194486) | Bulk soil microbial communities from the East River watershed near Crested Butte, Colorado, United States - ER_DNA_120 | ecosystem: Environmental > Terrestrial > Soil > Floodplain | place: USA...
TGGTCCATCGCCAGGTCCGCCGCGATAACGCAAGGATGGTCTTCGAGAAGTACGCGGGCGCGCTGAAGGATTCGGATGCCTGGGGCCGAACACCGGAGGAAACCGATCGGCTCCTCCGAGAGGCTCGTGAATCGTGGGACCGTCCCTGGATCTGGGAGGAAGACGATGCGATACATCCTGGACACGACGCTGCTGATCGACCATTCGAAGGGTCGACCGGGCGTCGCCGATCTCGTCGCGTTGCTGTTCGCGGAGTCGAGTGATCTGTACGTCTGTGATGTGATCGTGGCGGAGGCTCTGACCGGGGGCGACGCGATTCAGCGAGCCACAATCGAATCACTGATCCGGGCGCTCGAGTACGTGTCGACGGCACCAGCGGCGGCCGTCTGGGCCGCCGACTCGCGACGGACCCGTGGCTCGACCGGTCCTCGATCGTTGGCCGACGCGATCATCGCCGGGGTCGCCTGGTTCAACGACGCGATCGTGGTGACCCGCAACCCGCACGATTTCGAGGTCCAGGGCGTGCGTGTCCTGGCGTACGACTAGGACGTCCCGGCGGCTCCGTCGACGATCCGTCCGTCGCGCAGCTCGACCGCGCGGTCGGCCAAGTCGATCAGCATCGGGTCGTGGGTGGCGATGATCGCCGTCAGCCCCTCGCTGCGGACGATCGCCCGGAGCAGGCTCATGATCGCGCGGCCCGTCCCCGAGTCCAACTGACCGGTCGGCTCGTCCGCGAGCAGCAGGTCCGGTCGATTGGCCAGCGCCCGAGCGATCGCCACCCGCTGCTGTTCCCCACCCGACAGCTCGTGCGGGCGGTGCCTGGCCCGCTCGCCGAGACCGACCAGCTGCAGCAGGACGGCGACTCGCTCCTCGCGGACTCGTGGGTCCGCGGCGACCAGTCGGAGCGGCACCTCCACGTTCTCGGCAGCCGACAGGATCGAAAGCAGGCCGAACGCCTGGAAGATGAAGCCGATCTTGCGCCGCCGCAGCTGGACGAGCGCGTCCTGGCCCATGTCGCTGACCGATGCCCCGTCGACCAGCACGCGGCCAGCTGTCGGGCGGTCCAGACCGCCGATCAACGACAGGAGCGTGGTCTTGCCCGAGCCGGATCGGCCCCGGATGGCGACGAGCTCGCCGCGCTCGACCCGGAGGTCCACGTCGTGCAGCGCGTGAACCACGCTCGAGCCCACCTGGAAGTCACGGCCCAGGGCATGGGTTTCGACCATCGGCGCGGTCCCCAAGGCCGGTGCCTGGACCCGCGCGCCCTGACCGGGACGAACCAGTTCCGCGCTCACGGGTTTCGCCTCGGATCGCGGTACCGTGCGTGGCCGTCTTCCTCGTCGTGCCGGGTCGGTTCGACCGGCGCGGCGGGCGCGGCGGACTGCGCTGAGGGCGCCGTGACGGCCGGACCGGACATCCCGGCCGACCCGACCGCTCCGGGCGGCTCGTTCGGCCGGTCCGGCCACACCCCGATATGGTCGGCCTCGAGCTCGAGGCGTACGCGACGCTCCAGGCCAAGCGCCTCGACGTGGGCCCGTGGCAGCTGGAGCCGGCCGGCGCGGTCGAGGACCGCGTATTCGGTCGCGATGACGTGATGCTCGCCGGCCGCCGAGATGGTCCGCTGGCGCAGTGTCTCGCTGCTCACTCGGCCGTCCCGAATGGCCACGGTTCGGTTGACCTGGTCGCTCACCAGCGGGTCGTGAGTCGCCACCACGATCGTCACGCCGAGCTCCCGATTGAGTCGGCGGAAGAGGTCAAAGATCTGGTGGGCTGTAGCGGTGTCGAGCTCGCCCGTGGGCTCGTCGGCGAGGAGGACCTCGGGCCGGTTGGCGAGGGCGACAGCGATCGCGGCGCGCTGCTGCTCCCCGCCGGACATGGCGCCCGGTCGATGGTCGGCTCGATCGGCAAGGCCGACCTGGTCGAGGAGCTCGCGAGCCATCGTCTCTCGGGCGGCTGCCGGGATGCCGTCCAGGACCATCGGCAGGGCCACGTTCTCGAGGGCGGTGAGATACGGCAGCAGGTTGCGTGACGTCTGTTGCCAGACGAAGCCGATCACGTGGCGCAGGTAGAGCGTCTGCTCGCGCGAGCCCATCTCGGCAAGCTGATGGCCGGCCACGATGGCTCGACCGGCCGATGGGACGTCGAGACCGCCGAGGATGTTGAGCAGCGTGCTCTTGCCCGACCCGGACGCGCCGATCAACGCGATGAACTCGCCTGATTCGACCAGGAGGTCGAGACCCTGGAGCGCGACGACCTCGAGGTCCGCGACCTTGTAGATCTTGACCAGGTTGTCGCACACGATCAGCGCCCGCTCGCCGAACCGCGGACGCGGGCGGCGGGCGTGCTGCTCGGCGCTCGGCAGGTCGATGATCTCGGCGATCGGCTCGTTCATCGTGGCTCCATGGTCGCCGGTTCGTTCATTCCTCGCCGATCCGCAGTGCCTGCCCCAGGTCGAGGCGTCGGGCCAGCCACGAGCTCGAGGCGATCGCCACCGCGACGACGGCGCAGACCGACACGCCTACACCCACGACCGACGCCCAGTTGACCTGGAGGCGGACCGTCGTGTCAGGGCTGCTGAAGGCCGCGAGGTCGATGCCGGGCGCGAGCAGCCACGCGAGACCGAGCCCGAGCACGATGCCGATCGCCAGCGCAAGGACAACGGGCAAACCCTGCTCGACGAGGGTGAGCGATGCCGCCTGCCGATCGGTCATCCCTAGCGTTCGCAGGAAGGCGAGCTCCCGAGAGCGGCGCTGGGCGTGGAGGATCACGACGGCAATGACGGCCAACGCCGCGTAGGCGGCAGCCAGAACCAGCGCGACGGTGAACCCGCCGGCGACCGCGGCGACCAGTGGCGCGTCATGCATCACTGCGTACCGCTCGTAGCGCGACTCGACCCTGGGCGATCCGTGGCCGCTTGGCTGCGCCGCCCGGAGGTCGGCCACGACATCCTGCGGCGCGCGGACGAACAACGCCGTCGGCACCAGCGGACTCCCCTGCCGCGCGGCCGCCACCGACTCGTAGGGCACGATGACGAACGGCTCGGTCCGGGCGACGCCAGGGAAGGTGGCAACAAACGCCTCGACGCGATAGGTCAACGTCTGGCCGCTGATGGTCAGCTCGAACGAGGCGCCGGGCGACAGCGGCTCCTGACCGTTTGGCCAGCGCGTGGAGACCACGGCCGGGATGGGTTGATCGACCGTGCCGGTTCCGGACGAGGTCGGCGGGTTCGCGAATGCAGCGGGCAGGTCCGGTGTCACCGCCGAGCCCGCGAGGACCGTGGTGTACGCGCCGGCCTCGACGGCCTCGACGAAGATGCTGGTGCGGCGTCCCGGTCCAGTGGACAGGACGGTCTCAGGGTCCACGAGGGCTGTGGCGACGGCTTCGACGCCGTCGATCGTCCGCGGATCGGAGGTCCCCGCCAGTCCGCCACCTGACGGCCCCGCGATCCTGTAGTCGGCGCCGACGTCCTGCCAGGCCACGTCCACCTGGCTCCGTTCGATGCTCGCCTCCACCACGGACGAGAACGTGCCGATCGCCACGGTGAGCATCAGGATGAGCAGCGGCAGGTAGCCACTCGTCGGCTGGCGGCCCAGGTTTCGCAGCCCGAGGACCGGCACCAGGTCGCGCCGGCGAGCCATCAGCCAGCCGAGCGCCCGGACCGGAAGGGGATAGAGGCGGATCGTGAGGAGCCCCACGGCAAGCCCGATCAGCAGCGGCGCGGCCGCGAGGAACGGGTCGAAACCGGTCTCGCCGGCAGCCCCGCCACCTTCGAGGCCGCGCTCGCGGAGCAGCCACGCCGCGGTAAGGGACAGGGCCACGGTCAGCGTCTCGAGCCGCCGGGGCGAGAGCCGGAACGCGGCCGGGTCCTCGCGCTCGAGCTCGCGTCGCGCACGGCGAGCGATCGGCCAGGTCGCGATCAGCAGGAGACCGGTCGCCCCCAGGGCGACGAGGATCGCCCCCAGCGACGACAGGTTGCTGGCACGCGCCACGACCAGGGCCACCGCAGCACCCAGGCCGACCAGCGCGGCTGGGATCGTGACCAGCAGCCCTTCCCATCCCTGTGCCGCCAGGAGCTGGCCGCCGGAAGCCCCCCGGCCGCGGGCCAGGGCGAGGGCCGGGCGGCGACGCCGGATCACGAGATACCCGACGAGGCCGACGGCGCCACCCGCGACGGTCAGCGGACCGAGCGCCGCGACCGACAGGGCGGCCTCGCTGGTTGCCCGCTGCACCAGGTACCGCTCGATGACGTCGAGCAGGCCCGTGCGAACCAGCGTCGTGCCCGCCCGGAGCACGCCCGTCGTGGCCGAGGCCGCCTCCACCCGCCGCAGGTCCGGAACGAGGGCATCAAGCTGTCCGGCATCGAGCCGGTCCACGTCCACGAACTCGCGCCAGCGATAGCGGGTCGGCAGCCCGAGGGCCAGCACGTCGACGTACGCCTCGGGCGCGAAGAGACCGGTCGCGAAGGCGATCGGGTCGTCGTCCGAGCCACCAATCGCGATCTCGGCGAGGGCACCCTCATCGAACCAGAGCCGGGCAGCCGGATCGGTAACCGCAAAGCGACCGACGACCTGGATCTCGACCGCCGTGACGGGGCGAGGGAACGTATCGCGCAGCATCGGATCGCCCGGGTCGACGTTGGCCGCCAGCGTGTCGCCCACGTCGACTCCGATCGCGGCGAGGGTGGCGTCGGACATCGCCAGCTCGAACTTCGGTGGCGCGTCGGGGTCGACCTGGTCCGCGGGCACGGGCGGAATGGCCGCCGGCCAGCGACCGTCGATGAGCTCGACCTGCCCGTCGAGGCCGTCCTGGGCACGGAACGTCACATAGGTCCGGTAGTTGGGTGGATCCGCGATCCGAAGGCGAGGCGTATCGACGACGTAGTGGCTCTCGTCGAACAGCCCGGTCACCGACGCAGGGAGCCGGTCCCGCAGGGTGTCGCCGCGGGCCACGACGCGCTCGAACGGATCGCCGTCCGTCGCCGGCAGGTGGCCCACGATGGTGAACTGGACGTTCCGCTGGACCGCGGTCGCGCGGCTCGCCTCGAACCGCAATCCCTCGTCGGCAACGCGGTTGAAGAGACGGGGGCCGGCAGCGACGGCGAAGCTCGTGATCGCCACCAGCGCGAACAGGAGCACCGCGATGCCACGCTCCGCCCGCAGGCGGCGAAGCAGGGCGGCTACCGCCGCGACCAGTCGCACCGGGTCAGTCCTCGCTCATTCGAAGGACCGACGTGAGGCCGATCCGTCGGAGCAGCCAGGTGAGTACGCCAACCGTTCCCGTCAGGGCGATCAGGGCGACCGCCTCGAGGACGGCGATCGTGCTCCACGGCACGTCGACCTCGACCGGTGGGAACGGCGTGGCCGCGCCCTGGGTGACGGTGATGAACGGCAGCACGACCCAGGCGATGACCAGGCCGAGCGCGCTGCCGGTGGCGAGGCTGACCAGGGCCAACGCGGCGTTCTCGAGCGACAACCAGACCGACAGCTGGCCGGGCGACAGCCCGAGCGCACGGAGGAGGGCGAACTCGGTGATCCGCTCGCGTGCCGATACGGCGGCGCTGACCATGAACCCGACCACGGCGAAGAGCGCCGCCGCGATGAACCCGATCGCGAGCGCCCCGATGATGCCAAGGGCGACCGGATCGGTCGCGAGGGTCCGATTGCGCTCGACGGTGCTGGTCACGGCTCGGCTGCCGATCGGGGGCTGACGCAGCGCGTCGACGACGGCGTCCCGCGAGGCATCGTCGACCGCGAGCCACCACTCCTCGGCCGGCTCAACAGCGTCATTCCCCTCGTACCGCAGGAGGGACAGGGTGGCCAGGTCCATCAACACGGCTGGTTCGTCGGGATCGGCCGCCGGAAACGCCCGAACCGCTGCGGTCACCAGGATCGTGCGTCGCACGCCGTCGATCGTCAGGGCTTGCTCGTTGCCGACGGCGCCAGCCGTGGCATCGAGGAACGGCTGGCTGGCCACGACCGGGATGGGCCTGTCGGCCACGTGGCTGAGGCTTGCCGGAGCAAAGGTCACGACCGCGCCCCGTCCGAACCGATCGATGCCGGGGAGCACGCGCAGGCCGGGTTCACCCGTCTCCGCAATCAGCTCGGGGCCATGCAGGTTCGGGACCACCGACTGGTGCGGTCGGCCGAACAGGGCAGCCGTGCTGCGCCAGCCAAAGGGGAGGTCGAGTGCCACCGGCTGCCAGTCGGCGTCGGAACCGGCCGATGCCAATCCCCGGACCGTCAGCGTGGCGTCGCCGGTCTGGTAGGACGCGGGCAGCCGGACAGTCAGCTCCACCGCGAGCAGATCGAGCGGTTCGGTGAACGCGACCGCCGCATCGGTGCCGGCATCGCCCAGTGGCACGACCAGCCGGTGGACGCCGCCGACGATCCCGGTCGGTGTCCCGGAGAAGCGATGGAGCAACCCGCGGCCATCCCGCACGACGACCGAGGCCGCGAGTCCCTGCCAGCCCTCGAGGTCGGCGAGCCCGGCGTCCTCGAGGACGAGCGCCCCGGTCGCCTCGTCGAGCACCTGACGCTGCGCCGACCGGATGTCGAGATCGACGTCGAGCCGAAGCTGGCGCGGCTGGCCGGGCAGGGCGACTGCCTCGAGCTTCGGACGAGCCGACGCGAGCGGCGTGGCGAGCTCGCCGAGAGGCGCGTCCGAGAGGTCCTCGCGGAGCCTCGCCACGGACGGAATGGCCGCAGCATCCATCCCCAGGATGACGCCGCCGCGCGCGGTTCGCGACACCCGGACCGTCTCGCGATCGACGGGCAGCCGGCTGGTCACGCCGGGGAGCTCGGCATAGGCTCGATCCAGACCCCAGCGTGGCATCGAACCGTGCTGCGTCCCGGGTTCGACGCGGACGTCGGCCCCGACCTGGAACCCGGCCTGGTCGCGTTGCGACGCACTCCACGTCCACGTGTAACAGACGGCAAAGACACCCATGGCCATTGCCAGCATCAGCAGGAGGGCGGCGCGGGTATAGCGGAGCGGCCGGCGCGCCAGCTGTCGGGCACCGAGCGACGGCACCAGCCCGCGGCCCCCGTTCGTGGCTCGCTCGATGAGCTGCGCGAGCAGGGGCACCATTCGCAGGGCGACCACGCCACCGGCCAGCAGGCCGATCGCCGGGGTTGCCACGAGCAGCGGATCCAGCCCCAGCGTTCCCTGGACGGAGCGGGTCAGCGGCGCCCCGTACTGGCGGAGCTGCAGCAGGCCGATCCCCGCCACGGCCAGCAGGGCGATGTCGATGCCGAGACGCTGGCCGATCCCCGCCGTCTCGCCGCGGGCGAGCTTGCCGTGGACGCTCGACAGGGAACGCGCGCTGCGCATCGCCGGAGCGGTCAGGGCGATGAGGCAGACGAGCGCGGCGGCTGCGGCCGCCACGTAAGCGTCGATCGTGACGTCCGGCTCGATCGCCAGTCCGATGTCGGCGAGCGGACCGGTGAGGTTGAACCCGCGCAGGGCGGCGGCAGCGACCCATGGTGCCGCGAGTGCGGCGGGCACCGCGAGCAGGAACGCCTCGATCGACGCGAGCCCGACGATCCGCCAGGGGCCTGCGCCGCGCGAACGGAGCATGGCCGTGTCGATGCGTCGATGTTCGATCAGGAGCGAGGCGCTGAGGAGGACGGCGTACGCCGCAAGGACGACCAGCTGCACGGTCAGGAGCAGCACCCCGGTGCGGCTCACGAGCAGGGAGCGATCGGCTGCGGCGAGGATCTCGGGCAGGCCCGTCGCCACCGTGGCGCCGCCCCCGAGTACACCGTCGAGGCGGCCATCGAGCGCGTTCACCCGGGCGGCGAGGTCACCGACGGCGCCGACGGTCATCGCGTCGACGTCGGGGAGGGCATGCCACCGCAGCTCGATCCGGCCGGGCGTCCCCAGCGCCAGCAGGTCGGCCTCGCTCGCGTAGAACGGGCCGTAGGTCACGAAGCGCTCGCTCGTCACGACTCCGTCGATCGCCTGTGCCTCGGCCCACCAGAAGGGCGACGTCGAATCGTCGATCCGGAAGGTCGCGACCACCTCGACCGACGCGTCGAACCCGGCATCCGCCCGGCTCCGGAGCGCTACCACATCGCCCACGGCGAGGCCGAGGCTTCCGGCGACGCTCTCGCTGATGGCCACCGGGATCACGGATCGTGCGGCCCCGCGGTCGTCAGGCCATGCACCGTCGACGAGGGTCGCTTCGTCCGCGAGACCCTGGATATAGCCGAGGACAGCGAGGTTCCGGACGTCGCCCTCCGGCTGCTCGGGCAGCGCGAACGAATCGGAGCGCGCGAGGCGGACAATCTCGCCCCCGGTCGACCCCAGCGCCTGACGGATCGCCTCCGTCACCGTCGCGTCGGTGGTCTCCAGGTCGGCGGGCAGCGCGCGATACGACACCGCCACGTTGGCCCGATCGGCCGGCGCGTCACGAAGGACCCGGTGCAGCCCCGACGTCGATACCGCGCTCGCGTAGATCGCTCCTGCGGCGAGGAGCGTCGCCGCGAGCAGGCAGATCAGCCCTGCGGCCAGGACGATCGGCCAATCGGCGCGGGAGCGGCGAAGGCTGATCCGAAGCATGGCGCCGAGCGACGAGGTCAACGGCAGGCGTCTCCGGGGTTGCTCTGGAGCGACCCGCCAATGCGCACGGTCCTCCCTGACCGGTGGCGAGCGGGTCGGTGGCGGCGGGCCAGGGCCCGACCGGCGCGAGTATAGCCCGCCGGTGCGGGCGAACCCGGCTCACCCGTAGCATCCGCCGTGCATACGGAAACTGCATACTGGGTGACCCGCAGGAGACTGACCAGGTGAGCGTCGGTACCGCCTTCCACCCGCGCACGGCTCCGCTCAACCGCAAGATGCAATGGCGCGAGTGGTCCGGCTACTTCGCCTCGAGCGTCTACGCCGACTTCCACGACATCGAGTACAACGCGATCCGCGAGGCGGCCGCCCTGATCGACGTCTCGCCGCTCTACAAGTACCAGGTCTCCGGGCCCGATGCCACCCGCCTGGTCGACCGGGTGATCACGCGCGATGTCGCGAAACTCGCCGTGGGCGGCGTCTTCTACACCCCCTGGTGCGACGAGCACGGCAAGGTCGTCGACGATGGCACCGTCCATCGCCTCGAGGAGCAGCGCTACCGCTGGACGGCCGCGGACCCGCAGCTTCGCTGGCTGCGGCAGAACAGCGCCGGGCTCGACGTCACGATCACCGAAGAGACCGAGGCGACGGCCGCGCTCGCCCTGCAGGGGCCGCTGTCGCGTAGCGTCCTCGAGGCGACGACGGGCGAATCGTTCGGCGACCTGCGCTACTTCCGGCGTCGTGGTGCGAAGGTCGGCCGGACCGCCATCGACGTGTCACGGACCGGTTACACCGGGGACCTCGGCTACGAGCTGTGGATCCCGACCGAGCGAGCCGTGGCGGTATGGGACGCGGTGATGAAGGCCGGCGCGGCGTACGGCCTCCGCCCGGCCGGCATGGTCGCCCTCGACGTCGTCCGGCTCGAGGCGGGGTTGATCCTGCTCGAGGTCGACTACACGTCAGCCCACCATGCAATGAACCCCGAGCAGCACTATTCGCCGTTCGAGATCGGACTCGGCCGGCTGGTCAGCTTCGACAAGGGCGACTTCGTAGGTCGCCTGGCGCTCGAGCGCGAGGCGCGTGCCGGTGGGCCACCGCGTCGACTGGTCGGTCTCCAGCTCGACTGGTACGACATCGAGGGTCTCTACGACGCCCAGGGGCTGCCGCCCTCGATCAGCCCAACCGTGGACCGCTCGCCGGTGCCGGTCTTCTCGGGCAGCCGCCAGGTTGGGCGCGCGACCAGCCACGGCTGGAGCCCGGTCCTCAAGCAGGCGATCGCGCTGGGGTCCGTCCCGCCCCAGTATGAGACGATCGGCAGCCAGCTCGCGGTCGAATGGACGGTCGAGGGTCGACGTGGTCGCGTTCGCGCGACCGTCGTGGATCTGCCGTTCCTGGATCTCCCGCGAAAGCGGGCCTGACAGGCGAGGTCAGCGGCACCTCGACGATGACGCTGCGGCGAATGACCCTGATCGCGTTGGCCCTCGTCGCCGGAACGGCCATCGGCCTGATGGATTCGAGCTCCGGCTGGGACTCGACCGGGATCACGGCCGGGTTGCTGCTCCTGGTGAGCGCGATCATTGCCGCCATTGCCGGCGACCGACCATGGCTCTGGGCGGTGCTGGTCGGCGGGCCGCTTCCACTATTCGAGCTCCCTGGCGGATCGACCGGCTCGCTCATTGCGATCGGGTTTGCCGCGGTTGGCGCGACGATCGGTTGGGCTGCGAGCCGCGCGGGCCGCGAGTCAGCGCAGGGTTCGCGCCGCGAATGACTCGAGCCGGGCTAGGGCCTCGGGCAGATCCGTACGCCCGAAGCCGATCCGGAAGTGATTGCCCGGGTGACCGAACTGGGACCCGGGCAGCAGCAGGACACCTTCCGCCTTCACCAGCTCGGCCGCCCAGTCGTCGATCCGCACTCCGGGAACCGTGAGGCGCGGGAAGCCGATCGAGCCGGCGGTCGGGCGGACCCAGCTGAAGCGATCCGCCCAGTCGTCGAAGAAGCCGTCCAGGCGCTCGAGGTTGGCGGCCACGATCGCTCGCGAGCGCGCGAGCACCTGGTCCCGGGCCCGCAGCGCGATGATCGACAGGATCTCCGACGGCGCGGACGAACAGATCGTCGTGTAGTCCTTGAACCGCGCGACACGGTCGAGCAGGTCGCGGTCGTGGGTGACGAGCCAGCCGATGCGCAGGCCCGCCAGGGCATAGGACTTCGACATCACCCCAAGCGAGATCCCACGCGTCGCGGCGTCAACGCCAGCCGGGAGGCGTCGACCCGGATCGACCTCCAGCCCGCGGTAGACCTCGTCGACGAGCACGTGGACGCCGGCTGCCTCCGCCATCTCGATCAACCGATCGAAGGTGTCACGGTCGGCCAGCATCCCGGTCGGGTTGTGCGGCAGGTTGACGACGATCAGCCGGGTGACGGGCGTCAGCTGGCGCCGGAGCAGCTCGAGATCGAGCGCCCAGCCATTCGACTCGTGGAGCTCGTGGAGCGTCACCTCGACGCCATTGGCGCGGGCGACCTCGTAGAGGCTCTGATAGCCCGGCCAGGTGACGATGGCATGGTCGCCCGGGCCGACCAGCACGTTCATCAGGCAGAAGACGGCCTCCTCGGCACCGGCAAACGTCAGCACCTCGTCCGGGTCGACCGAG
>Ga0307281_10000408_pt1 | contig 11194 bp, 10 predicted proteins | sample ER_DNA_120_FD_194486 | JGI IMG/M metagenome (GOLD analysis project Ga0307281, IMG submission 194486) | Bulk soil microbial communities from the East River watershed near Crested Butte, Colorado, United States - ER_DNA_120 | ecosystem: Environmental > Terrestrial > Soil > Floodplain | place...
CGAAGAGGTTACGGTTCATGTCCATCCAGTCGCGGATCCAGTAGGCGCCCTTGAGGCGGGCCGTGATGGTCCGCCCCACGTCCTTGGCGTCGAAGGGATTGGCGAGCTTCACCTCCACGCCCGTCACGCGGTCCCCCAGGCCGGCGAACTCCTGGGCCGAGGCCAATGACGTGTAGGCGAGCGAGGCGTCGTACTCGTACATGCCGACCTCGACCCAGCCGGCCACCAGGAAGCGCCGCATCTTGGGCACGAGCCCTACCGCGGTCATGGCCCCCTGCGGGGAGATCACCGTGACGTGGTCGCCCGGCGCGACCCCGAGGCTCCGCGCCAGCTCGCGGCCCAGGAGGAGGGCGGGCTCCGACCCCTTGAGCACGGGCTCGATGCTGCCGAAGCGGACCTGTGAGGCGATCGCGTCGCGCACCGCCGGGGTGGCGAGGTCGACCCCGCGCAGGAGCCCGCCGGTGGCGCCTCCATTCGGCGACGTGAACAGCGCCTGCTGGAGCACGAAGGGCGTGGCGGAGACGACGCCGGGGACCGGGGCCACCCGCTCGGCGAGGGCGCCCCCGTCGGCCACTCCGCGCCCGCCCGCTTCCATGATCAGCACGTGCGGGTTGGCCGAGATGATCTTGTCCCGGATGCCGTCCTGGAAGCCGGTCATCACCGCGAGCACCACGATGAGCGCGCTCACCCCGAGGAAGACGCCCCCGATGCCGATCCAGACGAAGAGCGACAGGTTGGTCCGGTGGCCGCGCGCCCGCAGGTAGCGGAGCCCGAGGAACACCTCGAAGGGCATGCGCCGGAGCATCAGGCGCCGGCCTCGTCGGCCGCGTCGCTGTCCTCCGCGCCGCTCCGCTCGGGCCGGAGGTGCGGGAAGAGGATCACGTCGCGGATGGACGCGGCGTCCGTGAACAGCATGGCGAGCCGGTCGATGCCGATGCCCTCCCCCGCGGTGGGGGGCAGGCCGTACTCCAGCGCGCGCACGAAGTCCTCGTCCATCCAGTGCGCCTCCTCGTCGCCGCGCTCGCGCTCCGCCGCCTGCTCCTCGAAGCGCCGGCGCTGGTCGATCGGATCGTTGAGCTCGGAGTAGGCGTTGGCGAGCTCGCGCCGGCTGACGTAGAGCTCGAACCGGTCCACCAGACGCGGCTGCCCCTGCTTCTGCTTGGAGAGCGGCGACAGCTCGATCGGGAAGTCCACCACGAAGGTGGGCTGCACCAGGGTGGGCTCGACGAGCGTGTCGAAGATCTCCTTCCACAGCGCGACCGCGCCGTGCTCGCCGCGCAGAACCGCCTGGGTCTTGCGATCGGTCGCGAACCCGCCCCGGCGCGTCGCCGCCTCCCCGAGCGCGCGCGCGTCGGTCTCGGGCGTGACCGGGCTGCCGACCGCCTCGCCGAGCCCCCCGAAGAAGGGCAGCCGGCGCCACGGCGGGGCCAGGCGGATCGTCTCCCCCTGGTACGTGAGCTCGTCGCGGCCCCGCAGGGTCTGCCCGAGGTGGAGGAAGAGCTCTTCGGTGAGCTGCATGAGGTCCTGGTAGTCGGCGTAGGCCTGGTAGAACTCCAGCATCGTGAACTCGGGGTTGTGCTGGGTCGACATCCCCTCGTTGCGGAAGTTGCGGTTGATCTCGTACACGCGCTCGAGGCCGCCCACCACGAGGCGCTTGAGATACAGCTCGGGGGCGATGCGCAGGTAGAGCGGCATGTCGAGCGCGTTGTGGTGCGTGACGAACGGCTTGGCGGCGGCGCCCCCCGGGATCGGCTGCATCATGGGGGTCTCCACCTCCAGGAAGCCGCGCGCGTCGAAGAAGGCGCGCATCGCCGCGATGAGCCGGCTCTTCATCACGAAGGCCTCGCGGACCTGGGGATTGACGATCAGGTCCACGTAGCGCCGCCGGTAGCGCGTCTCCACGTCCTTGAGGCCATGCCATTTCTCGGGCAGCGGGCGCAGGGCCTTCGCGAGGAACTCGAACTGCTTCACCGCCACCGTCAGCTCGTTGGTGCGGGTGCGGAAGAGCTCGCCGGTGACCCCGATGAAGTCGCCGACGTCGAGATCCACGAAGGCCGGGTAGGCGTCGCCGAGCACGTCGGCGCGGGCGTAGAGCTGGATCTGGCCCGACTGGTCGCGCAGCACCGCGAAGCAGGTCTTGCCGTGGTGGCGCATCGCCATCACCCGGCCGGCCAGCGCGACCGCCCCGGCGCTCTGCAGGCCGGCCTCGTCCGCGTCCTTGAAGCGCGCCTGCAGCGTGCCCGCCCAGTGGGTGACCGGGAAGCGCGCGCCGAACGGGTCGACCCCGCGGGCCCGCCAGGTCTCGAGCTTCTCCCGGCGGCGGCGGATCTGCTCGTTCGTGTCGGGCGGCAGTCCGGGCGGCGTGGTCATGCGCGCGCGATCACGCCGAGGACGCGGGCCGGGCCATGGTCAGATAGGCGCGGATGAAGGGGTCGAGCCCGCCGTCCATCACCGCCTCCACGTTGCCCACCTCGATCCCGGTCCGGTGATCCTTGATGATCTGGTAGGGCGCGAAGGTATAGGTGCGGATCTGGCTGCCGAAGGCGCTGTCCTTCTTCTCCCCGGTCAGGTCGGCCAGCTCCTGCTTCTGCTTCTGCTCGTAGATCTGGAACAGGCGCGACTTGAGGATGCGCATGGCGGTGTCGCGGTTGCGGAGCTGCGAGCGCTCGTTCTGGCAGGCCACCACGAGGCCGCTCGGCAGATGGGTGATGCGCACCGCGGAGTCCGCCGTGTTGACACCCTGCCCGCCCGGCCCCGAGGAGCGGTAGACGTCCACCCGGAGATCCTCGTCGCGCACGACCACCTCGACGTCCTCGACTTCCGGGATGACCGCCACGGAGGCGAAGGAGGTGTGCCGGCGCCGGGAGGCGTCGAACGGCGAGATGCGGATCAGCCGGTGCACGCCCGTCTCGCCCTTCAGGTGCCCGTAGGCGTACTCGCCGCTCATCTCGATGGTGGCCGACTTGATGCCCGCTTCCTCGCCCGCGAGCAGGTCCACCACCTCGGCCTTGAAGCCGGCGCGCTCCGCCCAGCGCAGGTACATGCGCATGAGCATCTGGGCCCAGTCCTGCGACTCGGTGCCGCCCGCCCCTGGGTGAATGGACAGGATGGCGTTCTTCTTGTCCTGAGGGCGCGAGAGGATGATCTTCAGCTCGAAGGCTTCCACCTCTTCCCCGACCTGCTTGAGACTTTGCTGGATCTCCGTGGTCACGCTCTCGTCGCCGGCCTCGGTGGCCATCTCCCAGAGCAGGCGCGTCTCTTCCGCGCGGCCCGCCAGGTCCTTGAAGGTGGTAACGGTGCGCGCCAGCTCGGCGCGCTCCTGCACGAGGGCCTGCGCCTTGCGGGTGTCCTCCCAGAAGCTCGGCGAGGACATGTCGGCGTCGATCAGGCCGAGGCGGGTCTCCTTGGCGGGGAGGTCAAAGATGCCCTCGGAGATCGTCGAGCCGCTTGTCGAGCTCGGCCACGTCACGCTTGAGCTCTCCTAGCATGACGCGGGTGACCTCCGGAAGAAGGCGAGGGTGACGCCGGCCGCCCCCAGCCCGGCGCAGGCATACACGAGCCAGTCGCCGAATCGCGTGTAGAGCGTGGTGCGATCGCGCAGCGGGATGCGGCGGTGCAGGACGCCGCGCTCGAGCAGCGGCAGCATCGGGCCGATCCGTCCGGTGGGCTCTACGAAGGCCGAGACCCCGGTATTGGCGGCGCGCGCGATGGCCACACGGTGCTCGACGGCGCGGAGCGGTAGCATCCCCAGGTGCTGCCAGGGGCCGCTCGTCTCCCCGAACCACGCGTCGTTGGTGATATTGGCCATGAACGCCGCTCCGCGGACCACGAATCCCCGGAACAGCTCGGGGAAGATGACCTCGTAGCAGATCACGGTTCCGAACGGCGCGCCCGGCAGCGGAAAGACGGTCTCGGTGTCACCGGTGCCGAATTCCGAGATGAACTCCGCCCAACCCTTGACCCAGCCGAGCAGACTCGCGAGCGGGACGTACTCCCCGAACGGAACCAGGTGAATCTTATCATACTTGGCCGTAATCCCTTGTCCGGTCAGCAGAAATGCGCTGTTCAGGAACTGGCCGCGGGGCCCGTCCCGGCGGTCGATCGAGCCCACCAGGATCGGCGTCCCGACCTCCTCGGACAGCAGGCGGAGACGCTCGAGCAGCACCGGATCGCCGCGCAGGAAGATGGTCGTCGCGGTCTCCGGCCAGAGCACGACGGCGGGCCGGGCGCGCGCGGCGTCGCGGGTGAGCTGCTCGTAGATGTCGAGGATCTGCGCGTGGCGCGCCGGAGCCCACTTGATCGTCTGCGCGATCGACGGCTGGATCACCGCGACCTCCACCGAGCCGGCGCTGTCCGCGCTCGTCCGCGCCATGGCGTGGAGGCCGAACGCGAGCCCGGCCACGAGCAGGACCAGCGCTGCCGACGCGCCCGGCCAGGCCCGCCGCGGGCCGAGCGCGAGCAGCCCGGCGAGCGCCGCGTTCACCGCCACGATCAGGAAGGACACCGCGTAGACGCCCCCCAGCTCGGCGATCTGGATCACCGGAAGCTGGGCGTGCTGCGAGTAGCCGAGCAGACCCCAGGGGAAGCCGCCCATGAGCCAGCCGCGCAGCCACTCGCCCACCACCCAGAGCGGAGGCGCGAGCGCCAGGGCCGCGCCCGGCCCGAGCCGGCCCCGGAGCCAGGCCACCGCGCCCGCGACCACGGCCAGGTAGAGGCCGCAGTACGCGGCCAGCGCCACGATGGGCAGCCAGGTCAGTGGCCAGGGAATCGCGCTGTAGTGGAGGAAGGTGTGGTCGAGCCAGCGCAGGAGCACCACGTAGAAGACGGTGCCGGCCAGCCAGCCGTCCCGCAGGGCGGCGCGGCGCGGGCGCATCGTGGCGGAGACCAGGGCGGGGACGAGCCAGATCCATGCCAGCGGCGCCCAGCTCGTCTTGGGGAAGGCGAGCGCGCCCAGGACACCGGCGGATGCTAAGACGAGGACGCGAGCGGCGGTGTCGCCCCGGCTCCCGCCCGGCTCAGCTCCCATGCGCGAGTCGATCGGCCAGGGCGCGCGGCAGTCCCGCGGCGAGGATCTTCGCCGCCGCCGCCGCGTGATCGTAGGGGACGCGCCGGATCGTCACCGAGCGGGCCTCGCGGTCCCAGATCGCGTAGCAGGCGCGCGGGTCGCGGTCGCGCGGCTGGCCGACGCTGCCCACGTTGATGAGGTACCGGCGGCCGTCGTCGAGGTGCACCCGGGCCTCCGGCCGGTCGAGCCGCCCGCAGTGATCCGGCCCCCCGCTGCCGACCGACCAGACGCCGGGCAGATGCGAGTGGCCGACGAAGCAGAGCCGCGTGTCGAAGTCGCCGAACACCTCCAGGCCGTCCTCGGCGGAGACGAGATAGTCCCACTCCTCCGGGCTGCGCGGGCTCGCGTGCACGAGGGTGGCGTCCTCCACGGTCCGGATCAACGGCAGGCCGGTCAGGTAGTCGCGATGGCCGTCGTCGAGCTGCTCGCCCGTCCACCGCGCGGCCGCCCGCGCCCACGGGTTGAACCAGCGCAGGTCCAGCAGCCCGAGGGCGCCGTGCTCGTGATTGCCCGCCACCATCGCGCTGGCCCGCTCGCCCACCGTCTCCACGCAGGCCACCGGGTCGGCCCCGTAGCCGACCAGGTCGCCCAGGCAGAGCACCCCGAGCGCGCCTTCGCCGGCGGCGTCGGTGAGCACGGCAGTCAGGGCTTCGAGGTTGGCGTGGACGTCCGAGATGACCGCGTAGCGGATGGCGGCCTGCCGTCAGGAGGCGGGAGCCTGCTCTTTGTGGATGCGGTCGAGGATCCCGTTGATGAAGCGGCTCGACTCGTGCGTGCTGAACTTCTTCGCGACCTCGAGGGCCTCGTTGATGGCGACTTTGGGTGGCACGCCGGTCGCCCACCGCAGCTCGAAGATCGCCTGGCGGAGGATGTTGCGGTCCACCACCGCCATGCGCTCGAGCTCCCAGTTCTCCGCGTAGCGCCCGATCAGCTCGTCGATCTCGGCCTCGTGGCGCTTGGTCCCGCGCACGAGCGCCTCCGCGAACTCCCGCGCCTCGGGGTCCACCGGATGCCGCAGCCAGAAATCGTCGAAGTGCGGCTCGGGATGCCCCTCGCCCTGGACGTCCATCTGATAGAGGAGCTGGAGCGAGAGCTCCCGCGCCTTGCGGCGGCGACCCATCAGCGCTTGCCCTTCGGGCCCCGGACCGAGCGCAGCCAGCCGGCCATCTCGAGCGCGGCCAGCGCCGCTTCCTCCCCGCGGTTGCCCACGACGCCGCCCGCCCGCTCCCACGCCTGCTCCTCGGTGAGCGCGGTGATCACGCCGAAGGTCACCGGCACGCCGGTGTCGAGCCCGACGCGGCTGATACCGTGCGCGGCCACGCCGCACAGGTAGTCGAAGTGCGGGGTCGCGCCCTTGATCACCGCGCCCACGCACACGATGCCCGCGAAGCGGCCGGTCCGGGCGAGCGCCTGCGCGGCCTGCGGCAGCTCGAAGGAGCCCGGCACCCAATGGACCTCCACCGCGTCGCCGCTGACCGCGTGGCCGGCCAGCGCGGCGAGGGCGCCGTCGAGCAGCTTCTTGGAGATGGGCTCGTTGAAGCGGGCCACCACGACCCCGAACCGCTGGCCGCGGGCGGCAGGGGCGACTCGACGCTTGGGAGCGATACCGGCCATGGACTAGTCGGGAAAGGAGGAGAAGAGGTGCCCGAGCTTCTCGCGCTTCGTGCGGAGGTAGCTCCGGTTGGCGTCGGTCGCGGGCACCTCGAGCGGCAGCCGCTCGACCACCTTGAGGCCGTAGCCCTCGATGCCCACGATCTTCTTCGGGTTGTTGGTGAGGATCTTGAGGTTCTTCACGCCGAGATCCACCAGGATCTGGGCCCCGATGCCGTAGTGGCGCAGGTCGGCCCGGAAGCCGAGGGCGTGATTGGCCTCCACCGTGTCCTTGCCCTGGTCCTGCAGCTCGTAGGCCTTGAGCTTGTTGAGCAGGCCGATCCCCCGCCCTTCCTGTCGCATGTAGACGAGGACGCCTCGCCCCGCGTGCTGGATGATGGTCAGCGCCTTGTGGAGCTGGGACCCGCAGTCGCAGCGGTGGGAGCCGAAGACGTCGCCGGTGAGGCACTCGGAGTGCACGCGGACCAGCACCGGCTCGTCGGTCTTGACGTCACCCAGGACCAGGGCCAGCGGCAGGCGGTCGTCCACCGTGGTCTCGTAGGCGATGACCTGGTAGTCGCCGTGCTCGGTGGGCATGCGGGTCATCGCGGCCCGCTTCACCAGCTTCTCCTTGTGGATCCGGTACTCGATCAGCGCCTTGATCGTGATGGACTTGAGATTGTACTCGCGGCCGAGCGCCGTCAGCTCGGGCAGCCGCGCCATGCCGCCTTCCTCGTCCAGCACCTCGCAGATCACCCCGGCGGGCGCGAAGCCGGCCAGGCGGGCCAGGTCGACCGCGGCCTCGGTGTGGCCGGCGCGGCGGAGCACCCCGCCCGGCATGGCGCGGAGCGGGAAGATGTGGCCGGGGCGCGTGAGGTCCTCCGCCCGCGTGGCCGGGTCAACCAGGGTGCGGATGGTCACCGCGCGGTCGTAGGCCGAGGTGCCGGTGGTCACGCCGCGGCGGGCGTCCACGCTCACCGTGAAGGCCGTGCCCAGCGGCGCGGTATTGTCCGAGACCATCATCGAGATCTGCAGCTCGTCGAGCCGCTCGCCCAGCATGGGCATGCAGATGAGCCCACGGCCGTACTTCGCCATGAAGTTGACCGCCTCGGGGGTCGCCTTCTCGGCGGCCATGAGCAGATCGCCCTCGTTTTCGCGGTCCTCGTCGTCGACCACGATGAGCATGCGGCCGGCCCGAATCTCTTCGATGCCCTCTTCGATCGAGACGAAATCTCGCGGCTCCATTACCGGGACCCCTCTCTCGTATCCGCTCGCCTCGGACCTCGTATCCGCTCGGCTCGCCTTCGGCTCACCTCGCCTCGCCGTGGCTGCGGCTCGGCCTCCAACTGCAGAATGCGCTGCACGTACTTGCCGATCATATCCATCTCGAGGTTCACGCGCTGCCCCTTCCTGAGGCCCCCCAGCGTGGTCGCGGCCAGCGTGTGCGGGATGACCATGATCTCGAAATCCCGCGCGTTGAGCCGCGCCACCGTCAGGCTCACCCCGTCCACCGCCACCGATCCCTGGGGAATCAGCAGCGGGGCCAGCGCCTGATCCCGCCATTCTACCGTGAGCCGGGCGGTCTCTGCCTGGCGGGTGAGGGCCGCCACGATGCCCACGCCGTCCACGTGCCCCTGGACCAGGTGGCCGCCTACCATGCCGCCCAGGCGCATGGGGCGCTCGAGGTTGACCGCGTCCCCGGCCGCAAGATCGCCGAGCGCGGTCCGCCCCAGGGTCTCCGGGCCGACGTCGAACCGCAGGCGCCCCGGGCCCCGCTCCACCACCGTGAGGCAGGCCCCGTTGACCGCCACGCTGGCGCCCAGGTCGCTGTCTTCCAGCACGCGGTCGGCGCTCACCACGAGGCGGGCGCCGTCGCGCTCGAGGACCTTGCCGACTTCTTCGACCAGGCCTGTGAACATGTCGTGGGGTCAGCCGTTCGTGTGGTCAGCCGTTTAAGTCTTCAGGCATGTGTGGTCAGTCGTTTAAGTCTTCAAGCTCTGTCTTATGCGGGGGCCCAGAAATGGCCCCCGCACTCCCCCAGGTCGCGGACACTCGTTGGCGTCAGTCATGGGCTACGTCCGCTTCGATGAGCCAGTCCGTGCCTATGGGGCGCGTGGTCATGTTGGTCAGGCGCAGCGCGGCGGGCAGGGCGAGGCCGGCGCCTCCGACCGGGGTCGGCGCGTCCGCGCCTCCCAGTAGTTTGGGGGCCACGAACGCGGCGACGCGATCCACCAGGCCCGCCTGCACGAAGGCGCCGGTCAGCTCGCTGCCCGCTTCCAGCAGCACCGCGGTCACGTCGAGCGCCAGCAGGCGCGCGCCGAGATCGGCCACGTCCACCCGGCCCTCCCGCGACTTGCACGCCAGGACCGTCACGCCCGCCGACTCGAGCGCCGCCAGCCGCTGCGGCGCCGCCGCCTCCCCGACCGCCACCAGGACGCGGGACCGACTCCCGGTCTGGAGCAGCTTGGCGTTGAGCGGCAGGCGGGCGCGGCTGTCCACCACCACGCGATAAGGCTCCCGCGGCCAGGGCTGCGCGAGGCGCACCGTCAGGGCCGGATCGTCGGCGAGCACGGTCCCGACGCCGGTCACGATGGCGTCGCTCTGGCTGCGGAGCCGGTGCCCTTCCTGTCGCGCCGCCTCGCTGGTGATCCACTGTGACCGACGGTCGAAGGCCGCGATCTTGCCATCGAGGGTCATGGCCCACTTGACGGTGACGTGGGGCCGTTGCCGCTCGACCGCGGTGAAGAAGGCCCGGTTGAGGTCGCGGGCTTCCCGCTCCAGGCAGGGCGTGGTGACTTCGACGCCCGCGGCGGCGAGGGTAGCGGTCCCCCCACCCTTCACCCGCGGATTGGGATCCCGCGTGGCCGAGACGACCCGGCGGACCCCGGCGCGGATGATCGCGTCCACGCAGGGCGGCGTGCGCCCCACGTGGTTGCACGGCTCGAGCGTCACGTAGAGGGTGGCGCCGCGCGCCCGCGCGCTCGCCTCGGCGAGTGCGGCCGCCTCCGCGTGGGCGCCGCCCGCCCGCTCGTGGAACCGCTCGGCGAGCTTGGCGCCGTCCCGGACGAGGATCGCGCCCACCATGGGGTTCGGTGACGTGAGGCCGCGCCCCCGCGCCGCGAGGGTGAGGGCCCGCGTCATCCACTGGAGATCGGTCATGTCGTCGTCCGGATGCCGGCTGCCACCCGGCCAGGCATTTTACCGCGCTTACGCCGGCTCCGGCTGTTCCCCCGGCTGCTCGACCTGCTGCTCTCCGAGGAGGGCGTCCACGAAGGTCTTCGGGTCGAAGACCTGGAGGTCGTCGATCTGCTCGCCGACCCCGACCAGCTTGATCGGCAACCCCAGCTCCTGGTGGATCCGGATCGCGATGCCGCCCTTGGCGGTGCCGTCGAGCTTGGTCAGCACGAGGCCGGTGAGCCCGATCGCCTCGTGGAACATGCGCGCCTGCTGGAGCCCGTTCTGGCCGGTGGGCGCTTCCAGCACCATGAGGGATTCGTGGGGGGCGCCGGGCATCTGGCGGGCCAGCACGCGCTTGAGCTTGGCTAGCTCGTCCATGAGGTTGGACTTGGTGTGCAGGCGCCCCGCCGTGTCCACCAGCAGCACGTCCACATCACGCGAGGTGGCCGCCTTCACCGCATCGAAGACCACCGCGGCCGGGTCGGCGCCCGCGACCTGGTGGATGACGTCCACCTCGATCCGGCGGCCCCACTCCTGGAGCTGCTCGATAGCCGCCGCGCGAAAGGTGTCGGCGGCGGCGATCAGCACCCGCTTACCGTTGGCCTTGAGCCTAGCCGCCATCTTCGCGGTGCTGGTGGTCTTGCCCGCCCCGTTGACGCCCAGCATGAGGATGACGGAGGGATGGGCGTCGAGGACGAGCGGCGCGGCCGCGCCCGCGAGGGAGTCCTCGAGGAAGCGATGCAGGGAGGCGCGCACGTCCTGGGTGGTCACGGCGCGGCCCCGCTTGATCTCGTCCCGGACGCGCTTGACGAAGGCGCCCGCCGCGGCCGCTCCCAGATCCGCCGCGATCAGGGTCTCCTCGAGCTCCTCCAGCATCGCCTCGTCCACCGGACGGGCGATCGCGAGGACGGCCCCCAGGCCCTCGTCCATCAGCTCGCGGGTGCGCCGCAGTCCCTGCCGGACGCGCTCCCCGAGGGAGCGGAACAGGCTCACGATCCGGAGGCCGGCGCCTGGGGGAGCTCGAGCCGCTGGATCACCGCGCCCTTCGGCCCAAGCGGCGGGAGGACCTTGCCGTTCAGGGCGAGCTCGACGCCACCGGCATTGCCGATGGTCACGAGGAAGCGGCGCTCGGCCGACCACTCCCGGCTGGCGCCGGCCGGCAGCAGCTCCTCGGTGGCGCGGCCCTCATCGGGCTGGACCCGGATCCAGGTCGGCTCGACCGCCTTGATCAGGAGACGCTGTGGTCCCGGGCTGCTCTTGACCACGGCGGGTGCCGGAGTCGGAGCCGGGGTAGCGGCCGGGGTGCTAGCCGGCGTAGCCGGTGACTGGGCCACCGCCGGCGTAGGAGCGGGTACCGCGACC
>Ga0307281_10000409_pt1 | contig 11192 bp, 18 predicted proteins | sample ER_DNA_120_FD_194486 | JGI IMG/M metagenome (GOLD analysis project Ga0307281, IMG submission 194486) | Bulk soil microbial communities from the East River watershed near Crested Butte, Colorado, United States - ER_DNA_120 | ecosystem: Environmental > Terrestrial > Soil > Floodplain | place...
AGGCCTGGCACCCGCATCGAGCCCAGGCAGCGCATTTACGATGCGATCTCCCGACTGCTCGCCGCCATCGCGGCCGGCGATGTGAGGCGCGCGCGTGGGCACGCACTGGCCATTCTCGCGGCCGTCGACGCAGCCGCCGCAGGGAGCGCGCCACGGAAGCGACGGAAGGCACCAGCGAGGCCGCCGCTCAGGGTGCGCTGCGTACCCGCATGGCGCCGGGGATGGCCGCTATGACTCCCCCTCCCCGCAAAAGCGAACGGCGCCCGCTACGGCGCCGTCCACGATCAACCATTCAACCCGATACGAACGAAACGAACATGTCAAAGCTACCAGAAAAGTCGAAGCAAGCAACCCCCACTTACGGCATCACGACCTATGCCCAAGCCCGGAGCTCGACGCCAGCCGGCGCAGCCGCTCTGACGTGGCCAGAGATCTGCGATGAGCTCGAAGCGAAAGCGAACGAAACCAGATCCACAGCGCAGGTTGATCCGGTGGAGCAAAAGAAGCGCATGGCTTCGTGGGGGCCGTACGCGCTGAAGCCCGACACTACGCGGGCGAACGAGAACGTTGATCACGTGTCGCTCCTCGCGCTGGACGTGGACAAGGGCGACCGCGACGCCGTTGCGGCGCGACTGGAAGAGCACGGTTGGGCGGGTTTCATCTACGAATCGCCGTCCAGCACCGATGACGACCCGCGCTTTCGAGTCGTGTCACCCATCACGGCTCCCATTGCTCCCGAGTCGTGTCGCGAGATGCGGCTCGCGTTCGCCGAAGCCTTGGGACTCGAGCCAGGGTGTGGTGTAGAGCAAGCGTGCGAGTCATCGCGCATCTACTTCGCTGGCAGGCTAGCCGGAACACCCGAGCGGCGAGTAGACCGTGTCGAAGGCGCTCCTGTGGACGTCGCGGCCCTACCGGCACCGGTGAAAGCGTGGGTTGCCGCGAAGCCCGCCACGGCCCGGGCCGGCGGCAAGGCGGGGGCATCGTCGCGAGGCGCCCGAGTTATCGGCGTGATGTATCCGCACTACACGATCGACCGGCACGAATTGGTGCGCGGGCTCGGAGGCTGGCTCGCCTCTCAAGGCTGGCCAGACGCAGAGATCGTGTCCGTCGTCGAAGCGCTGCCTAGCGACCAGGTTCCGGAGCGTGTGAAGCAAGTGCTCGAAGCGACGCGCGACTTCCGAGCAGGCAAGCCCGTCATGGGCTGGAAAGTCCTGAGTGAGCGCCTCGGCAACGACGACGCCAAGCGGCTCGAGAAGGCCGCCCAGTCGCCGGTGTTCGCGACCTGGCGCGCGGCGCAGCGTGGCGCGAACGACACCGGCGAAGATGCGGCGGCAAAGCTCGAGCGCGAGGCGCGGGGCGCCCAGAAGCCCGCCGGCAAAGTGCTCGACTCCCACGGCGGCGAGCTCGCATCCTGGGACGAAGACGACGAACCGATCGAGTACACCTGCCAAGGGCTCCGCATCGCTCCAAGCGACGGCAAGATCACGATCGTGGGCGGGCTGCCCGGCTCAGGTAAGGGGCCGCTCGTTGACTATCTCGCCGTGTGCATCGCCCTCGGCAAGCCTGTGCTCGGGCGCTTCGCGTGCGCGCAGAGCAAGGTGCTCCTACTCGACGCGGAGGGCATGAGACTAACCAAGCGCCGTGCGCGTCGTCTAGCACGCGCTCTAGGGCACGACCCTCGCGAGCTCAGGGGCAGGATCGAGCTCCGCAACGTGAGCAAGCTGGATGTCGATTCGACACAGTTCCTCGATTGGCTCAAGTCGAAGATCGAAGACGGGTTCCGCGTCATCGTGCTGGACAGCTACACATCGGCGATGATGAGCCAGGAAACCGAAGCGAACAGCATTCAGTTCGCCGATCTCGCGAAGACGCTCGGCAGCCTCGGAGTCACGGTGATCGTCATCGCGCATGCCCGTAAGCCGCCGGGCGGCGTGAAAAACGAGCCCATGACCCTCGCTGATATCGCCGGTAGCGGCGCTCTCGGCGCCATGGCGGCAACCGGTATCGCCGTCTCGAAGCCGGACCGGGATAACTCGAACCTGATCCACGTCGAGTGTCTGCGCGCCCCGGAAGAGGACTTCGAGGCGTTCGACGTCGAGTTCAGCGATACCGACGGCGGCAGGGGCCTCGCCCTCGAGATCATCACCAAGGCGGAGGCGAGGCGAGACGAAAGGAACGAGCGCCTAGAGACGCTGGCCAACCGTGCCGGCAAGGTGATCGCCTATCTGCGCGGAGCCAGTGTCCCCCAGACGGTGCGAGCGATCGCCGACCATAGCGGCGTCCACAACCGCGACCTCAAGGTCGTACTGCCGGCGCTGCGCGAGGCGGGCGTCTTGCGCTTCGAGCCCGCTGTGCGCGGTAACGGACTCTACGACCTAGCTGACCCCGTCGACGGGCCGAAGGGCGTAGTCTTCACGGCGGAGGACAAGTGTGCCGCCGCTCCCAAACCGGAGCCGGACGGGCGCCGCGCTGGAGGCCTCCGCCGATGAGCGCGCGCCAAGCACTATTTCTAAAAGTTACTGGTGGGTGGGAGAGTGAACTTCTCCCTAACCACACCTGTAGCCAGATCAGAGAGAGTGGCGCACTGGCGCGGCAGAAAACATGCTGGATTGCGAATGCGCCACGGTCACTGCGCCAAGTGGCGCACTCGCAGCGTGGCGCACCGATTCGGCAGGAAAGATGCCGGTTCGGTGCGCCAAGGGCTTTGGCGCACTGGCCCGTTGGCGCGCGTTGGCGCACTGGACTGATACGGACGATAGCGATCCCCAAATCACAAAGAAACCTCGGCAAAACCCCGACAACCCCGTTTGCTGGGCGCCCAGCTGTAACTAAGGAGTATTGCTAATGTTTTCTCTCAGACGCGCCATTCCGCGCTTAACGAATACGGATAGCAGCTTAAAACAAGGGCAGCCAGAGCTCTCGGTTCGCGATCGCCTAGGAAAATGGGCGACTCCTGGCGTCCCTCACTCCGGTTGGACGTGCGCCGAGAGCTTCGACCTGGGGCCAGACGAGTCGATGACGTGCGCGATGTGCGAGCGGCAGGAGATCCGTTACGTCCACGTCATGGTGCATCCCGAGCACCCGGCCGAGCTGCGGTGCGGGTGCGTTTGCGCGGGCGCCATGTCGGGCGACTTGGCCCAGGCGCGTAGCCGGGAGGCCGCGTTGAAGTCGGTAGCGCAGCGCCGGGCGGCCTGGTCGCGTCGCGCGTGGCGTGTCTCGGGTCGCGGCAACCGATGGCTGAACGCCCGCGGCTACCACGTCGTGGTCTTCCCTAAGGGGCACGGCTACGGCTGCAAGGTCACGGCGCCCGACGGTAAGTGGCTCGCCTGCGAGTTGCCTTTGCCGACGCTACGGGCCGCCATGGCCGCATCGTTCGAAGGCCTCGAGCGGCTGCGCGGCATCGGCCCGGCCTAGCCCGTACAACCCAGGTATCTTCCCACCCATGCGAAGCCGCTGGCACAGCTCGTGCCCGGGCTCGGGCCGCCCTGTGTGCCCGGTAGTCTCGAGCAATATCGCGTCGATAGGGGGTATACGGGTCGCGATCGCTCGGCTTCGAGGGGCGCCCTGAAAGGCATTTGCGACTTTTGAAAACGTAAACTTTACATAGCGCGACAGGATCTCACGCCGAAGCCGTTTTTGGCTGCGAATCGCGACGGGACGTTTTCGGCTCCCGCATTCACTAGAGCTTACAGGCATTTACGGCCTCGTCAGCAAAGTTGACAAGGCACGTTGTCAACATCCTGCTAATCTCCGTGGATGATGCCGAATCCCGCTCCCGTCGCTGACAAGCCGCCCGCGGCTTCCAGCGTTAGCTCCCCCACCGACGGCCTGCACGCGGCCGTTCACGCCTACCGCGAGCTTCAGCGGGCCCTGCCCCGAGACGATCATCGGGGGCGGCTCGCGCTGAACGGGGAGATCCTTCGATGCCTCGAGATGGCGGCCCGTCACCTGGAGCGGACGCGCCGAGCAGAGCGCCGCGCCGCGGAACCGGGGCGCCTAGCTGCGCTGAAGAGGCACCGGGAGGAGGAGGGTCCCCAGTTCCGCGAGGCGATGCATTTGCTGGCATGCACCCGTCCCGAATTCTTCGCGAGCCTGTCCGACGAAGAGGTGTTCATCGTTCGCGAGATGATGAGTGACAACCCGGCTTGGCTCCGACGTCGGGGGTCGCTGTGAAGAAGCTCACGGACGAGAAGCGTGAGGAGATCGCCCGGCTCCGCCGCGCCGGCCTCCCGTTGCGAGAGATCGCTGCCCGAGTCGGGTGCAGTCACGTGACGGTCGCCAAGTGGATCGAGCGCGCCGCTGCCGCCGAGAAGGCGGCCCCCGAAGCGGCGCCGCGCTACGCCGGGCTCGAGCGCGACGAGCCCGAGCCGTCCCCCGCACCGGCACCTGTGCCGCCCCTCGACGACGTTCCGCTCGACGCATCGATCGATTACGTGCGCCGCGCTCTTCGGGAGTCGTTCGAGAATGCGAAGACGAGCCGCGAGACCGGGAACACGAACGGAGCGCAGAAGTCGTTGCGTGACGTCGCGATGCTGAGCGCCATCGCCGCGAGGCTCGAGAAGCAGCAGAAGGAAGGCGTCGAGACCCATTCGATGACTAAGGACGAGATCGACGCGCAGCGCGAGAAGATCCGCGAGCGCGTCGCGGCCTACCAGGCTCGCGGGTTACGGTGCGCAGATTGCGGGCGCGCGCTTGCGGCGAGCTGGGCCGGTATCTCGATCGAGACGATGACGGAGAAGGACGGGGTCTCGTGAGCGGCGGCGGAAGGCCCCCGTTGCCAATAGAGGTTAGGCTAGAGCGCCTGCGCGTTCGGGGCGAGTCCGAGCGGGGAAGCGCAGAGAGAAGCGATGCTCGAAAACTTTGCGAGAAGGCCGGCGTCGAGATCCCCGCTTGGGCCTCGAAAAAACGAGAACGTCGCATCAATTCGGACCGCCCCGCCGAGGCCGCTGCTCCGTACCGGCGGAGCAATAACGAGGCCGAGGCGCTCAACGAGATCGCGGCCATGAAGCTGCGAATCGAGCAAGAGGCAGAAGCCCGGTGGACCCTGGCAGCGATGCGGGATCGAGCGATGCGAGATCGCCGAATAGGGAACCGCCCAGCGAACAGTTAGCCGCGCGGGTGATGGCGCGTCGTTCGCTGGGCGGCTCGAAACCTCCGGCACCGCTTTGCGCCGGTGCCTAAAGCGTAGCTCGAGTCAACAGTTTCTTCCGGGAAATAGTTGCTTCAGGTTGCACGTAGACCACGGGCGATTCACGATCAAGCTGTAAACAATGGCCAACTGCACCTGCCCGCGCACCGCATGCGACTGCGCCCAACCCGTCGCCCCCGGCTCGAATCTCGATCACATCACCCGAGGCGTCGCGCGAGAGCTCGCGACCTACTGCTCGACGCACGGGTGCTCGCAGTCGGACGTCCTGTCGCGTCTCAGCCGCGTGCCCGCGCCGTCGCCGCACAGCAAACGAAACAGCCGCGTCGTTAGCACCAGGCTCCCTCACGAGATGCTCAAGGCGCTCGACAGAACCGCGCGCAAGCTAGGTTGCTCTCGCGGAGAATACGTCAGGCGTTCGCTTTCGCAGCTGGCCGCCGGCCAGGCGAAAGACCCGGCGTCACTGTTCGCGAGTCTTGCGGCCGATCTTGGGCTTCCGCCCGGCGCGACTCCGGGCGACGTCATCGTCGCCCTGCAAGATATCGCCGAGCAGATCGGCGCACCCGCAGCGCCAGCGCCGCTATCCCCCGGGCAGATTGCGGCGTGCCGCAAAGCTGGCATCGCGCCGGACGTGTTCCGATCGCGTCGATCAAAAGTTTCAGTCCGAAGAGTCTGATAGCCCCCAACAGAACGGATCCAGATCATGATTACGACAGCAATTCACTCGCTCGACATGAGCGCCGAGGCCCAGCTGCGCACTGTCTTCGAGCCCGTTATCGCGGCATGGGCGTCGCGCAACGCGCATCACAACCCGCGCGAGACCACGGGCCTCGCCCGAGTCGAGGCCTTATTGACGGCAGTGCGTGGCGCAATATCTGCCCTCGCGAAACGCGATGACCGCGGCCTTGGCGCTCGCGACTACCTATATTCGTTGCGGGACAAATTAACCGATTCGCGCGCGGCGCACCTCTCGATCGGCTCCGAGCTCGACGGTCCGAAAGGCATTGCGCTACTCGCGCGGTACGAGGCCGCGCTCGTCGCGCATGCGAACGCGGCGACCGCGCTTCGTTTGGCACCCCCAGATCGCGACATCGTTCGCGAAAAAAGGATTGACCTGGACTTGGCCGATAGCGTGCTCGGCGCAGTCAACCGCGAGATAATCGCGCTGAGAGACGCCTCGACGTTGCCACGCGAATGTTACGCGGACCGTCAGAGCGATGCCCTGATCAAACTTCTGGAAGATGCCCGGGGCGATAGCGTGCTCCTGCGTCGGGCTGTAGAACGAGACGGCGCGGAGCCGAAAATGAGAACCATCGAGCTTGCTCTCTACCAGGGCGCAGCGGTGGAGCGCGCTAGCGGCAACGCCGGTGGACAGACGAGAGCCGAGGCGCAGCGGCGCTTGTCGCTCTCGGTTTGTTGGGAAACCGGGCACCAAATCTTTGAGTATCGCCACAAGCGCTACCTCGAGACGCTTGAGCTCACGGAGGGCGCGGCTCATGCCGCGGAGTAGCATCATGGATCGTGCGATACATCCGGCCGGGGATACGCTGCAAGTCGACGCCGGAGTGGGCGCGAATCTCGTCTCTTCCCGCGGAGCGGCTTGCTACGCGATCGACGTGCACGCCGATGGGACGCTGGCCTACACGAACCTTAAAGGCGTAGTCCGCACCGAGACAGTCAAGGCCGGCTATCGGGTGCTGCAGGCGCTGGCCATCGGCACCGGCACCAACGTCCGAGTGACGTGCTACTTCCGCAACGCAAGCGAGAGCTGAGGAGATCGAATCATGAACACCACATCAGACACACCCGTCGTCGCCGATGATGAGGCGCCGGCCACTCCGCGCATGACCGAGTGGGACGAGGCCGCCGCGGAGTTCCCGACGTGGGACGAGGCCGCCGCGGAGTTCCCGACGTGGGGCGATCTGGAATCGCCCGTTGAGGAGGAACCTCGCTATGTTTGAATATACGGGCGACGAAGCGTTCAGAACGAGTGTCTCGATCCCCGAAGGGGTCGATACGGTCGATATCGCTGTACCCGCGATCTCATTGCAGAGGCTTCAAGACAACGCTCAGTACCTGAAGCGCCACTTGATGGGCACCAGCTCGATCGAGCTCCCCATCGCGAAGTGCGGCGTGTCGCAGGGCACCACGCTCGGTCAGGAGCGATGGGGCTACGACGTCACGTCCAGCAATCCGGGCGGTTGGGTTCAGGGATCGATCACCGGCAACCTGCGCGTGCACTTCGAACTAGACGCGCCCGCCGGTACGACCATCACGAGCGTGAGCGCGAACGTCATGGGCGCTTGGGCGTCTAACGTGCACGCGGCGCTCCCGGCTTCGATGCCGCAACTCACCATGCAGGAGATCGACAGTGGAGGCAACGCTTCCACCATTCTGAGCGCGGTGACGGACAGCTCCGCGACGAAGGCTGCTTACGAGGCCTCGCATTCAATCGACGCGACAGGCCTCTCGATCACGACGGTCGCCGGTCGCCGTTATTTTGTCACGGTAACCGGCGAGAGCGGGGCAAACTCGGTCGCTCAAGCTCTAGTCGTTCGAGGCATCTCCGTCGCGAAGACGGATCCATGATCTTCGCCAGTGCGCGCCGCGGCAGAGATCCCCGTTTGTAGGCTGGCGCAGTTAAGGCTCTCGACCGTGGCCGGCGCGCCCGCGGTCGAGAGCACTTCGATCTAGATTAGGTATCAGTCCAGTCCGGCACCGGCCCCATGCACGTGGCCGCGAGCGTTCTGCGCTGCGCGGCGGCGCACTCCGGATCGGCGTAGCAGCTATCGAGGCTCCAGGCCGCGGCCCAGCACTCGGATGGGTCGCTCGTGTCGGGTGCCGGAGCGCGCGGGAGCCAGCATCGCTCGCGCTCCAGTGCTGAGAAGTACGTGGCAACCCGGGTGCAGTCGTCGGGCGCTGGCTCCGGCGCGACGGCACCGCCGCACCCGGCGAGGAGTAGCGCCACGGCGAGGGCCTTCACGCCGCACCGTCCAGCCGCGCGCGTGCCGCGTCCACTTCGACCACGGCGGCGCGCAGGGCGTCAGATAGCTGCACCAGCGTCTCGGCGTCGCAGTGCACTTCCAAGACGCAAGCCAGCGCTCCCGCGTCGTTCGCGTAGACTTCTACGCTCGCCGCGGACGGGAGCGCGAGCTCCGTCTCGAACCACTGGCGTGGCGGGTTCATAATCCACCTTCGAGCTGAACGACCGTAGCGATCTGCGATGCGCTATCGGCGAGGTCGGACCCGAGGCACGAGCGCGCGTCCTCGAGGGTCACCAGAAAGCCCGCCGGGCTGCGCTCGAGGACGATGCGGCGGACGCCGATCCCGCCGAGCAGGTACGTTTCGAAGGCCGCGAGGATCGCCTGCGCTTGGCTCACGACTTCGCCTCGTACGTGGAGAGCGCTATGCCGATCCAGGCGTTCGCCGTGGCCAGCGCCGCCATGCCCTGCTGGACGGCGCCACGGGCCTCGTCCGGGGCGTTTCGGGCAAGGGCGCCGAGCTCGTTGGAGATGCTCGCCGTGCTCTCGTACGTGGCGCTGAGCGCGGCGTATTGGTCGTGTGGTAGCTTCGGGGTCGTCATGGGTCGGGTCCTTTCCGATTCGTGACCGGGGCCTCGGCTGTTTGCGCAGCGCGGGGCCCACTTCGCTGGGGTGTGACCAAATGCTACGCCCGGGCGGCCCCGATCCTCCCCCTCGATTGTGACCCGGTTGTGCCCGTCCCGTGGACCGGGGCACACTCCGCGGACCCCCTGGACTCGCTCGACCCCTACATTTACCGTGATTTCAGTGTCCGGGGACGGAATTGAACCGCCGACACGAGGATTTTCAAGGCACAGGAAATTCGCAAATCGGCCTGTTCTATGCCGGATCGTCGTTTGGCACTGTGACCCTGTTGTGCCCATCGCCTGAAATTCGCGCTTTTCTCGGTGTTTTTGCCCTGGTTTTTCGACTCGAGGATTTTGCGTTTGGCGATTTCGCGGTTTTGGCGGGCTTTTTGATGACACGTTTTGGCGCGGTAGCGAGCCGGGCTCTCACCAAATCGCCCAAGGCGTCCGCCGGGAGCTGCCCATAGACCCGCTCGACCATGCGCGAGTCCGCGTGCCCGAGCATCCGTCCGATAAGGTGCGGCTCGACGCCTTTCGCGCGGAGCGCCTTTGCGTGCGACCGGCGAATGTCGCGAGGCGTGACCTTACGGCGCGGCGGGTCGGTGTCGGGCACCAGGTCGCCTACGCCAGCGCGGGTGCATGCGACTTCGAGGTCACGGCGGACGTTCGTCCAGGCATCGAACGGGAGCGCCTTGGCGGCCCGCTCCGCCCACTTCCGGAACGGGGGCAGGATCGGGACGGTCCGCCAGCGGTGCGCGTTCTTAGAGCCACGGACGAGCACGGTGCCCGCTTTCAAGTTCACGTCGCCGGTCTGGGCTAGCTCGACGCTGTGCCAGTCGGCAGCCGTCGCGGCTATGAACGCAATCACCGCGGCGCGCTCCGGCGGGAGCTCGGCTAGCAGCGAGTCGATCTCGGCCAGCGTCAGGTGACGATCCAGCGGCTTCGACTGCGCCCCTTCGAAGTCGTTAGGGAAGACCTGATCGATCGCATGCGGGTAGGTGCCGTGCCGGCGCGCGAGCTTGAGAGCCCCCCGAAGCGAACACATTTCTTTCCACTGTGTTGGCCGCGACGCGCCCTCCTCGTGACGCTTCGACAGGTAGCCATCAATCTCGCGGGCCGCGATGCGGGCGATCGGAGTGTGCTCTCCGAGCAAGCGGGCGAGATGCGCCACGTGCACGCCGATCTGTCGGACAGTGCCTTCGGCGCGGCGCTGCTTTTGCTGCGCTTCGAACGCCGTTAGGGCTTGGGCGAGCGTGGTCGAGTCCGCGGGACGATAGGTCGGATCGACGGCTGAACGTTGCGCGTCGGCGTAGACGATTTCGGCGGCCTTGCGGTCCGTGCAATGCGTGGACTCGCGCTGGCCGCGCCACTTGAACCACCAAATCTTGCCGCGTCGATAGAGGCCCACGGCGCGACGGTATGCCGGCGCAGCCACGTTTGGAAATCGGTTTCGTCGACGCGCACGGAACGCCCTGCGATCAGCCGGGGCATCTCGCGGATCAGCTCGAACGCCTTCGAGCGGCTCACCCCTAGGCGAGCGGCAACGTCGGCAGCGGAGAGGAACACGACGGGCTACTCAGCACGGCCCGTGCCGACGCCACGCCCCGTTACGGCACGTCGATAACTCGCGCGATCGGAGTGGCTCGCAACGTGTCCCCCGCGCAACGTTGAACGGTGTTTGCAATTTTTGCGAGGGCCGCGCGCGTGCGTCGTTTATTCAAAGCGAGATGCGTTTTTCGCTGGCTTCGCTTTTCGTTCAAAAACATCGAGAAAAGCGCGAGGTGACGGGCGCTCGCAGATCGCGTCGGGTAGCCTTTAGTACGTCGAGTGGACTGCGCTCGACGCTCAAAGAGGACTACCATCATGCCGACCAAAAGCGCGCTCCCGAGCAATGTCAGGTTCCGTATCGTAGGGCTCTCCGAGGCGAGCCCCCGAAGCGTAAACAAGTACTTTTTGGGCCTGCCCATGCGGCCCAGCGTCGAGGCCGCTGTGCGGCGCGCCGTCGCGAAGCTGGGCATTCCGGACCCGCGCGCGGCGAAGGCGGTGCAATCGTGAACGCCGACGACCCGGCACTCGAACGGGCCGGGCGTTTCACGGTGCTGGCAAGCAGGGTGCTTTCCTGGCTTCACGCGAGACACACGGTTGAGTCCTGGCTTCACACCACGCCCATGGTTTTGCAGTCCGCGTTTCATTTTGCGCCGGAGACTGCGCAGTCGATGAGTTGCGCGTGCGGAATCGATCAACATGATCTCGATGAGATCTTGGTCGCGTTGCTACGGGCCGGGATCGTCGAGCAGAAAGCTAACGGCTTGTGGGTCGTCGTGAGCAGCGACGCCCCGCGACACGTCGTGTTCGATTACGGTGGCGCTTGCCGTGCGGCCGAGCAAAACAACGCCGGCATGACTACCGTGCGCGGGCAGTCGTGACTGCCCCGCGCAG
>Ga0307281_10000411_pt1:0-10000 | contig 11168 bp, 5 predicted proteins | sample ER_DNA_120_FD_194486 | JGI IMG/M metagenome (GOLD analysis project Ga0307281, IMG submission 194486) | Bulk soil microbial communities from the East River watershed near Crested Butte, Colorado, United States - ER_DNA_120 | ecosystem: Environmental > Terrestrial > Soil > Floodplain...
AGGGCGCACGTATGCCTGGGGCCGGCCTCGATAGTCGCGACCAGTGCAGGGACGGGTGGCGCGCTCGTTTCGCCGCATGCCGCAACAAGTATGGGAGCGGCGAATCGGAGGACCGCGCGCAGCTCGGGACGGTGGAAGGACATCACGGCCTCAGAATAGCATCCCAGGGTTATTCTTTGCGTCGCCGCTCTTGATCCCCGCGTTCAATCTCAGCGGCAAGGGATTGAACCCCTCTGAAATGCCAACTCAAGGGCCTGGCGTTTAGGGCTCTTCAGGTGACGACGCAACTCCCGGAGCCAGCGGCGTCCCAGGAGAACCGCACTACGGTGGACGACTCGGCCGGCGCTGTGTAGTACCAGACATGCTCAACCTGTTGTTGTCCCGTGCTGAGGTCCTGGGCGTCGTTGTACTCTTTGCGAGTGGGAGAGCCCCGAGCCTTGCGCACGGAATCCATGGCGCTCGCGCACGGCCCAGTGTGAGGTTGGACCACATGGATGATGCCGGAATTGAAAATTGTTGAACACCGTAGCAAGGCGGCTGCCGCGATCAGCGGTGCCAGCAGCTGCAGACGGGACGCCGAATGACGCGCCCATGCACCTAGAGTGTACGAGTGGGTGTTCATGTGCCTGGATACTGTGTGGCACGAGGGCGGTGCGCTAGGGGTTCGGCATTGCGTCTCTGCAATGTGTCGAAGATCGCTCTGATTACTTCTTCATCTCCCGTGATTGATCGGAAGAGTGCCATTTCCAGATCGTCCGGCACCGTGCGGGCGCGGTAGAGTTCCGCGTCGAGCAGGACGCCGCTAAGTTAGGCGACAGGCTGGCACGCTTGGGGGTGTTGCCGTACCGAGCGGCAAACATTCAGAGGGGTCAGAAGTCGTCAGTCGTTGAGCGCCCGTAGCTCAGCTGGACAGAGCATCGGCCTTCTAAGAGAACCCGGCCAGCGACCACCGACGCTGGCCGTCGTCTTCCTTGAACTTGGCGAAGGGGCCTCGCTTGGGCGCATGCTCGCGTCGGCTGTGAAGGGCACTACTTTTCACACTGCGAACCATGCAACCTGGAGGAAACCACGAGGGTCCGCGGTAAGCACATTTCAGAGGTCGTCGAGGACGATCTCGAGAAGTTGATCGAGAACGGCGTGGGGGAGTCTCAATTCCTGGACTATAAGCTACACCTGCCCGATGCCACGGACGCTGACAAGAAGGAGTTCCTCAAGGATGCAACCGCGCTTGCCAACACTGCTGGGGGAGTCCTTGTCTTCGGGATGGAGACACTCCGCGATGAGAATGGCCAAGACACCGGAATACCTAAGAAACTTGTTGGCCTGGGCGGAGTGAATCTCGACAAGGAGTGTCTCAGGTTTGAAGCGATTCTACGGGATGGGGCCTCCCCTCCAATCACCACACAAGCGGGGTTCCGCAAGGTCCCGCTAGCTTCTGGCTCCAGTGCGCTTCTCGTGGGCGTTGCTCGTAGTGTAATAGCTCCCCACAGGGTCATATTTAAAGGCTCCAGTCGCTTTTGGCGTCGCAGTCAGAGCGGCAATTATGAACCGGGCGTGCCTGAGTTGCGACGAATGTTCCTAGAACAAGCCGAGTGGCTAGACGACGCGTTGTTGGCCAGTCGAAAGCGCGCGCACGATGTCTTCGAACGGAAGGTGTATCCAGACATTCCGGATCGTCCAGCAGTCTTCGTTCACCTGTTGCCCCTCGGGCATCGTCCAGAGACCATCGACCTGAGAGAGCGGGACCAGCAACTGAGTCAGGCCTTTCCACCGCTCAATCACGCCGGCTGGAACTGGAGATACAACGCTAATGGGTATCAAACCTTCACTCCTGATGGCCCAGCGTGTGTTAGTTACACCCAGATACTCCGGAATGGTGGTATCGAGGGATACACGTGTGGGTTCTTCTATGACGACCCGGCCAGGGACATCCGCTATGGTTTCAATGGCATCCATTTTCTGAGGCACCTCAAGGAGTTCCTGACCCTAACAATCAAGAACGTGCGTGAAGTGCTAGGCGTGGAACCACCGTATGCACTGATTATCTCACTTCTTGGAACCGAAGGGATCTTGATCCCTAGTGGCACTCCGGGCTATGGCGGTCGTCGGATTGGTGTCAAGGAACTTGAACTACCACCGCGAGTCGTAGAGGACCCCAGCGCGTTCAGATTCGAGGAATTGTTCCCATTGCTCGACATTGTCTGGCAGAGCGCTGGCTTTTCTGGAGTGCCGCGGCCGTAGTACGATGCCGATTCGCGTCTTCAGTGTCTACTTGATCTAGAGCGGGAATCGACAGGAGCCTTGACCGCATCGACAAGACCGCGGGAGGATCCTGGGCTGCCATGCAGGGAGCTTCCTGAGATGTTGGACGGGCCCGGTTCCATTCGTCGAGTCCTTTTGCACTTCATCTGGCACTACCATTTAGCACATCGGCCCGAGGCAGTTAGTTTGTTGAGTAGTAACTAGCGCCCGTAGCTCAGCTGGACAGAGCATCGGCCTTCTAAGCCGAGGGTCGCAGGTTCGAATCCTGCCGGGCGCGTTTTCGCAGTAACGACCGCTACGCCGTATCCGCTCGGCCGCCGCGCCATCTCCCACCCCGCCGCCGCTCACCACGGGCGTCGTCTCCCAGATCCACCTCGGTTGCACCCGGCGGATCCTCGCGCACATCGCGCGCCGCCGGCTGCTGGCTGAGCCACAGCCCCGGCAACGGAACCGTGACCAGGATCTCCTCGGGAGCGCGCTGCGCCGCGACGGCGGCGAACGACTGGCGCAACGCCGGCGGCAACGCGTCGGGCGCCCGCAGCGGGCAGGCGATGTAGTTCCCCACGATCCCCACCACCCGGTTCTCGATCAGATCGGCCAAGACACGTCCATCCGCGTCGCGCATCTTGGTGAGCGCCAGGTAGCGCAACGTCGGATCGCCCGCGGCGATCAGCGCCGCCGCGTAATAGGGCAGGTTCGCGGCGAGATGCGTGAGCAACCGGCTCTCCCGCTGGTCCAGTCCCGGCGCCTCGGCCAAGGCGACGAGACTCGCCAGATGCGCCTGCGACTCCTTGTTGAGCACGAAGTCCCGGATCGAGAGCAGCCGCTTCCAGGCATCCCCGGCGCGCCCCTCGAGGTGCAACGCGGCAAACGACAGCACGACGCGCGTGCCGTTCTCGAGTGCGAGCGTCCCCGGGAACCGCAACGGATTCTGATGAAAATCGGCGAGCCGGATGCCGCCGATCCACCGCGTGGGATGGGGCGGGGTGAGCCCCGTCGGTGACGGCGTCGGCGGGTCCGCCGGAAAGAAATGCACCGCGTACCGCACCTGGTCGGCGTGGAGAAAACACCACACCTGGCGCAGATCCACCGGTGCCGCGTGTGGATCGGTCTGCACGACGATGCGCAGCTCCGAGATCGGGGGCGCCACATCGGGATCGGGCGGACGGTGCCCGATACCGATCACCCAGTCGAGATCGGGGAGCAGCGTCCGATCGAGCAGCACGCGCCGCAACGGGGTGGCGAAGCGCTGCACCTGGCTGCGGGTCGCGACATTGGGGAGCTGAAACGGAATGAGGACCGCCGGACGGATCCGGGTGGCGCGCGCGCCTACGCGGTAGCGCTCGATCGGCTCGAAGAAATGCACGCCGAGTGGCTGGGTGGCGTCGGGATTCTTGACGATGCGGCGCACCGTACCGGGAGCGGGCGTTCCGGAAGGGGCTTCCATCACCCGCAACGCGCGGCGGCGCAACGTCGACGACGCCTGGACCGTGCGCTCCAGCAGCTCGCGGACCGACTCGGCGGCTGCCGCCTGCAACGCGGTCGCCGTTTGCGGCACGGTGAGCGGCTCGAGCGGCAGCGCGCCGTCCTCGCTCGCCAGCGCGTTCGCCAGCGCCGAGCCGGCGATCAACCGCGCCATCAGCTCGATCGGTCGCGCCGGTCGCGAAGCCGCACGCGTGGGACCCCAGCTCCAGCGCCACCGGGCATCGAACACTTCGAACGCCAGCTCTTCTCCCGGCGCGAGCGTACCCGTATACAACAGATCGCCCGCCACATAGCCCTGCGACTGCCAGTAGAGATCCATCTCGAGCAAGGCCCCATACCGCAGGCCGGCGCTGTCCGGCACGGTCGGCTCGAAGAAATCGACCGGCCCGACTGTCAGAGACCCCGCGGAGCGGTCCGGATCGAGCGGCAGCATCACGATCCGCGAGAAGCGCAGCGTCAGCGCCCCGGTGTCGAGCTCCACCGGCGACGGCGTGCGTCCGGTGGCGGCCGGGAGTCGCTCGGCGGTCGTGGCGGGGAGCAGCGACCGCGGGGCCGCGACCTCGGCCGTGCCCGCATCCAGCAGCGCGACGTCGATCTCGATCGGCGGCTCGCTTCGCAACCCGACGCGGAGATGGATGCGGGCGGCGTCGACGCGCGGCATGGCGACCGTTCCCGTGGCGTCGCTCACCCAGTAGCCGGCGGGTGTGCCGGCGGCGTCAACCAGGCTGATCGGGACTCCGGGAACCGGGGCACGCGTCTCCGCGTCGACGACGCGCAGGGTCCAGATCTCGACGGGAATCGGTGCGGTCACGGCAAGCGATTTAGCTGCGCCGCCGCTGCCGCGCCAGAGTTGCGACGCCGCGTCACCTCCCGCTGGCCGATGTGCTGTTCATGGGGATCACCACCAACCTCGGGCACCTGTGAAAACGCGGGCCCCGGCCGAAGGCCGGGGCCCGTATGGGAAACCGCTCAGGAGGCTAGCGGCTCAGCGTGATCGGGATTCCGATGGTCACCAGGAGATCGGCTTGCAGCTTCGAGCCGTTGGAAGAATTCGGCGCCGGCGACGTCGTTTGAGAGAACCGCGGATCGAAGGAGTAAATACTGGTCTCTGCCGACACGTTGAGCGCGAATTTCGGCGTGACCGAGGCGCGCACACCCACGCCGAGGATACCCGCCACCGAGGTGAGCTTCGCACCAACCCCGTCGACGGAACCGTCCTTGAATGCTTGCCACACCGTGTCGCCACGGCTGACGATTCCCGCTCCCACGATGAAGTGGAGGTTGGTCCGCTGCGGCCGATACAGCAGGCGGCCGCTCGCCTGAATGAGCCGACCCTTGCCGGAGACCGCCAGGCCGAACCCGGAGAGCTCCGCCCGTTGTTCCCCGCGACTCGGCGCGTACGTGAAGGCGCCCTCGATCCCGATGGTGTTGGAGATCCAGTAGCTCAAGCGCGCTCCGACCGCGACGGAGTTTGCCTGATGCCCCGTCACGCCGCTGCTATCCTTGTAGCAGTCTGAGCACATTTTCGTGAGCGCATAGTAGCTGCCCAAGAACGGCGTCAGCTCGAGCTTCCCTTGCGCATGCACGACACTCGGGACCGCCACGGCGGCGGCGCCTGCCAGCATTCCCGCGAGCGTCAGCCCTCTGCCGATCCGCTTGATTATTGACACGGTATCTCCCCTGTGTGGAATGAACGGTGACCTAACCTAGTGCGCTTCGACCGGCGCCGGGCTCGGTCTGCCGGTGGCGGTACCATCCCCGAGTTGACCGCGCGCGTTGCCGCCCCAGCAGACCACCGTCTGGGAGCGCGTCGCGCCGCAGGTGTGCGTGCTGCCCGCGCTCAGTGACGCGAGCGGCTGATCCGACGCGACTTGGACGGGGGCCGCCCGGTCAACCCGTGAGCCGTCGCCCAGCTGCCCGTCCCGGTTCCGACCCCAGCAGAACGCATCGCCGGCATCGGTCAGCGCGCAACTATGTTCGGGCCCGGCCGTGAGCGCGCTGTACGTGCGGGTGCCCGAGACGGCCACCGGACGATCGCGCTCGGCCTTGCTGCCGTCCCCGATCTCCCCCGCGACGTTAGCGCCCCAGCAAAAGGCCCGGCCGCCCTGGGCGAGGGCGCAGGAGTGATTTCCACCAGCGGCGAGCGCGGTGAACCTCACACTGGCGTCGACGGCCACCGGCTCGGTCTGACTCTCGCGGGCGCCGCGCCCGAGCTGTCCGGAGAAGCCGTCGCCCCAACAGAATACGCGTCCATCGGTGGCGAGGCCACAGGTGTGATCGGATCCGGCGGCGAGCGAGCGGAACTTGACGCCGCCCGTCACCGGTCGCGGCGCGTTGGCACTCCGCGTGCTGCCGTCCCCGAGCTGCCCCGCGCCGTTGTCCCCCCAGCACCACGCGGTGCCGTCCCCGGTCAGGCCGCAGGTGTGTCGCGCGCCCGCGGTGATCGCCGTGAAGGCATGGTTGCCGACGACTGGCGCCGGGGTGGGCGCGCCGCTGGTCCTGCCCGCGCCGAGCTGCCCTCGCGTATTCAGTCCCCAGCAAATGGCCGACCCAGCTGCCGTCAGCCCGCAGGTGTGCTCGCCACCGGCGACGAGCGTCACGAAGCCACCGGACGCACCGACCAGCACCGGCGAGCTCGCCGAGGCGCCGGCCGATGCGTCACCGAGCTGGCCGGCGGCGTTGTTGCCCCAGCACACGGCAGCGCCGCTCCGCGCGATCCCGCAGGCGTGGGAGCCGCCGGCGACGACGCCGCGGCGGGGCAGTAGGCGTTCCGCGTTGGCGCTCGGAGCGGGCTGCGCCGCGGCTGGTTGCGACTCGACCGGCTGGGGCGGAGGCGTGGGGGTCGGTGTCGGAACCGACGCGACCGGGGCCGGCGCCGGCACGGTGATCGTGGCCGACCCGGTGATCCCGTCGCTCGTGGCGACGATCGTCGCCGTGCCACCTGCCGCCGCGGACACCACGCCGGCAGTTGACACGGTGGCGACGGCGCTGTTGCTCGACGCCCACGCTATGTCTCGGTCCTTGAGGACGCCGCCGCGCGTGTCGCGCAACGTCGCCGTGAGCTGCGCGCTTTTCCCGACGGCCAGCGTCAGCGCGGCGGGCGCTACGGCCACGCTCACCACCGGCACCGCACTCACGGTCACGGCGGCCGATGCGCTCCGCGTTTCGATCTGGGCCGTAATCGTCGCCTGGCCCGAGCGGAGGGCTGTGACGGTGCCCTGTCCGGTCACGGCGGCGACGGTTTCATCGCTCGATTTCCACGTGACGGCGCGTCCCAGGATCGCGCGGTCGTGGCCGTCCCGCGCGGCGACGCTGAGCTGGACCCGCCCCCCGATCTGGAGCGCCGCCGAGGGCGGCGAAATCACCACGAGGGCGACGGCGGGTGGCGTGACGCTGACCCGCGTCGTGGCACGCTTGCCTGCCACGACGACGGTGACGAGCGCGGTCCCGGGGCGCAGCGCGGTCAACGTGCCGGTCGGTGAAACGGCGACGATCCGACTATCGCTCGAGCTCCACGTCATCGGGTGGCCACCGAGCGTGTTGCCGTGGTCGTCCTTCGGCGCCGCGGTCAGCACCGCCGTGTCTCCCAGCGGAATGGATGTGGCCGGTGGGATGTCGACGCTCGCCACGGCGGCCGCGACCGCCGTCACCATGACCGTGCCGGTGCCGCTGTGGCCTTCGCTGGTCGCGAGCACGTTGATGAACCCGGGCGCGAGAGCGGTGACCACGCCGGCCGGCGACACGTGCGCCATCGTACTGTCGCTCGAGGTCCAGACGACCGCTCGTCCGCTGAGGAGGTTCCCGCTGCCGTCTTTGAGGACGGCCGTGAGCTGCGCGGTGCCTCCTACCGCGACGGCGGCGGGAGAGGGCGTAACGGCGACGGTGGCGACCGGCGCGGGCGTCGTCGGAGTCGGCGCATTGGCCGCTGGAGCGTTCGACTTGCTGCGGCCGAAGACGGCCCACGCGACGACTCCGAGGATCACCAGTACCGCCGCCGGTCCGATCCATCGCATCGGGCCGCCACTGGGCCGCGTGGCGTAGGGCGCGGGGCTGGGTTCGGGACGCGAGATCCGTGCCGGCGGTGGTGTGACCGCACTCGAGGGACGGGGCTTTCGTGGTGCGGCCTGCTCCGGTGCGGGCGGCGGCGGCAGCAGCGGTGGCGGTGCCGGCGGGCGGGTCCGCTTTGCGAACACGGCGGTGGGCGTCGCCGCGATCTCGGGCGGTGTGGTCGGCGAAATCGGCTCCACGGGTGTCACCGGCAATGACGGCGGGCCGTCGGGAGCTGCGGCGGTTGCCGGCAGCTGCGTGGTCGGCGCCGCCGGTATCGGCGTGGTCGGTTGCGACGGCAACGGGGTCGTCGGCGCCGAGGTGATGACCGCCGGCGGGGGTGGGGGGGGCGTCGTGGCCGGCTTCCCGGTCGAGCGTTCGGGCGTCGTCATGTGCGGCGGCACCGGGCTCACCGGAGTGGCCCGCTGAGCGGCGTCGGAGATGGCGCCGCCGCGCGCGAGCGCTTTCATCTGTTGGCGGACCGGGTCGTTGAGCGGCGGGGTCCCGATCGCTTCGACCGCTTCCTCGAGTGTGGCCCAGCGGTCGGCCGGTTTCTTCCCCAGCATCCGCTCGATCGCGGCCGCGACCTCGGGGGGGCAATCGGGGCGGCGCTCGAGGATCGGCGGTGGCGGCTCGTGAAAATGCTGCCACATGAGCGACATCACCGAATCGGCGTCGAACGGCACGTGGCCGGTGAGCAGCTCGTACGCCGCGATCCCCAGGGAGTACTGGTCGGTCGAGCCGGTGATCTCCTTCGCGGCGCACTGCTCGGGGCTCATGTAGGTCGGCGTGCCGATGGTGGCCCCGGTCATGGTGAGCCCCTGCGACTCGCTCACCTTCGCGATGCCGAAGTCGGTCACGACGGCCCACCCTTCGACGTCGAGCATGATGTTGGCGGGCTTGATGTCGCGATGGATGATGCCGTGGCGGTGCGCGTAGTCGAGCGCGCTGCCGGCCTGGGAGAGGATCGCCTGCACCATCTTGATAGGGAGCGGGCCGTGCTCCTTGACGATCGCGTCCAGCCCGCGGCCCTGCACGTACTTCATAATGAAGAAGAGCAGGCGACCCGATTGGCGCACCGCGATGATCGGGATGATGTGGGGGTGCGAGAGCGAGGCGGCGGTGCGCGCTTCCCGCTTGAAGCGATCCGCCATCCCTTTGCCGCTCGCGACCAGCGCCGGCGACATGACTTTGATGGCGACTTTCCGATCGAGCGAGATGTCGTGGGCGAGGAACACGGTGGCCATGCCGCCGCGGCCCAGCTCACCGGCGATTTCGTACTCGCCGAGCGTGGCGCGGCGCAGCTCGTCGATGAGCCCCGCCTGGGGATCGGGCATCTCGGGTGGGGTGGCCATGCGCTCGGTGGCGACGCCGCCCTGGACGCCGGAGACGTCGTGGCCGCAGCGCGAGCAGAAGCGGGCGCCGGGGGCGAGCGGGGCGCCGCAGCGGGCGCAAGCGTTTTGAGCGGTCATGGGTGGCGCGGATGCGTCCGCGAATTTAGCCCGCGGAGGCAGGCGGGGGAACGCCGCCGGGGCGGGGTGGGCCCGGGAGGGCCGGAGTCGTATCTCTATATGTGGGGCCCCATTGACGGGGCGATGTCGGCAGGCTAGTATGTGAGTCTCGCCATGATTTTTTACATGGCGTGCTCTTTGAGAATTGATGGTCGAGCGTGTGGAGTGCGGCCCCGCTATGAGCGATGCGCGGTCAGACGCGTGTCGTCAGGGGTTTGACTCTGAATGTGATTCGGACGACTTAAGAAGTACGCAGTCGTTCGATTTGAGCTGTTCGAATTCTCTATTGGAGAGTTTGATCCTGGCTCAGGACGAACGCTGGCGGCGTGCCTAACACATGCAAGTCGTACGGGATTTGGGGGCAACTCCAAGTTCAGTGGCAGACGGGTGCGTAACACGTGAGGAACTTGTCCGATGGTGGGGGATAGCCGGCCCAACGGCCGGGTAATACCGCATACGCTCGTTCGGGGGCATCCCTGGGCGAGGAAAGCAGCCGCAAGGTTGCGCCGACGGAGGGCCTCGCGACCTATCAGCTAGTTGGCGGGGTAACGGCCCACCAAGGCGACGACGGGTAGCTGGTCTGAGAGGATGATCAGCCACATTGGGACTGAGACACGGCCCAGACTCCTACGGGAGGCAGCAGTGGGGAATATTGCGCAATGGCCGCAAGGCTGACGCAGCGACGCCGCGTGTGG
>Ga0307281_10000412_pt1 | contig 11167 bp, 5 predicted proteins | sample ER_DNA_120_FD_194486 | JGI IMG/M metagenome (GOLD analysis project Ga0307281, IMG submission 194486) | Bulk soil microbial communities from the East River watershed near Crested Butte, Colorado, United States - ER_DNA_120 | ecosystem: Environmental > Terrestrial > Soil > Floodplain | place: USA...
CGGCACGTACCGCGAGACGCCGAAGTGGAAGAGCCGCACCGATACGAATATCGCCCGCGGTGTGCCGGATCGCGGGGATATCGAGCGGCGCGGCGCGGGCCTGTTCCCGACCGTGGACGTTGCGCTCGATCGGCGCGTGGTGAAAGACCGCGAATTCGCGAAAGTGAAATACCCGCCCGATCAGCAGCAGATCATTGCCGAGTACCGGACGCCGTACCGGTCCGGCACCAAGACGATGCCCGTCGTCACGTCGCCCGCCGGCAACAGTGTCGGCAACTACACCAACGGCGGCTCGGGACCGGATCTCCCGCCCACGGTCGTCGGCCCGACACAGCCGCCGAAGTCGCAACCCCAGGCGAAATCCAAGGGCTCCAGCCCGCCGCCGCCCTCGAATTCGGGCAAGACGGAAACGAAGTACAAGGATAAGAAGGCCGAGGAGCGGAAAGACTCCGGCAAGTCGAAGGACGATTCGAAGTCCGGCAAGAAAGGAAAAGGTTAGAAGATCTTTCGAGGGCCCGGCCTCCGCCGGGCTCCAATTGGTTCGCCCCCTGTTCGTCCCCTGTTGGTTACCCGGACCCCCGCCGGGTTGGTTCGATCACCACCCCTTGGAAGTTGGTGAATCACATGATTCGCACACTCGCACTTGCAACGCTTGTAACGCTCTTTGGAGCCACCGCAAGCCGGGCACAGTATCAGGACAGTTCCCCGCCCGACGAGCAGAACGGCTCGCCGCAGTACGACAACGGAAGCTCGCAAGACAACGGCTACGACGAAGAGCTCCTCGGTCCGCGCAACGACGATCAGCGGTACAACGATGATCAGCGTTACGACAACCGCGGCTACAGCGAGCCCACCATCGACGTCGGCATCTTTGCCAACCTCGGCCACGACGGCCGCTGGTTCCACACGGCCAGCTTCGGCTGGGTGTGGCGTCCGTATGCCACCGCCGCAAACTGGCGTCCATACAGTGATGGTCGCTGGGTGTGGACGTCGTACGGCTGGACGTGGGTTTCCTACGAACCGTTCGGCTGGGCGACGTATCACTACGGCTACTGGAACTGCGACGCAGCGCTGGGATGGGTCTGGATCCCGGGCTACGAGTGGTCAGCCTGCCGCGTGCAGTGGGCCTACTACGATGATTACATCTGCTGGGCTCCGCTGGCGCCGCCCGGTTACTACTGCCCGCGTCCGTTCACGACAGCCGGATTCAACATCTGGTTCACGATCGGCGCGAGCCACTTCTGTGATCCATATCCGGCGCACTACTACGTGAGGCCGGCGTACAAGGCGGTGTACACGCAGCGCGTGGCGTACAAGTCACCGGACCGGCGCTACGTTGAGCAGTACACGCGTGCGCCGATTCGAACCGCGACAGTGGCGTTCAAGAACAAGACGGTCGTGCGTGGCAACGGCGGCCAGGCGCGCCTTGGCTCGAGTCGCCAGCAACCCTCGACACCACAGCATTACAAAGCCCCGCAGCAGCGCAAGGGTGGTTTCGAGACCCGCGCGCTGCAGACGCGACCGCGGGATTCTTCGTGGGTGCGGCAATACCAATCCCGCGAGACGCAACGCACGCCGTCCTCACGCGGAGCAGTCCGCGCGTTGTTCGAGACGCATCGCAACGACGTGGCCCGCGCCGGGCGGCCGTCGAAACAGCAGTTGAGCGGCGGTGGTTCGCAGCGTTCGCAGCATGACGCGCAGCCCGCCCGCCAGGCGCAGCGCTCCGGCGAGCGCGTCAAGGCCACGAAGCAGAATCACCAGGATGTCACGAAGGCGAAAGGCGCCGGGAATGGCAGAGGCAAGGGCGGACGCTAGACTCCGGGTATCCGTGTTGCATGTGGAGCGGCCGGCGTGTCAACTGACGCGCCGGCCGTTTCATTTGGCGGCCGCGAGGAGCAGCGCAGCTTCGACACCTTTTCCGGATTCCGCGTTGCGCACCGTGACGTCGCCGCCCATCTCGCGCGAGAGCGTGCGACAGATGGCAAGGCCAAGCCCGGTGCCCGTGGTCTTGGTGGAGAAGTAAGGCTCAAATAGCTTCTGCGTGGCGGACGCGCTGAGGCCGGGCCCCGTATCACGGAAGCTGATGCGAACCATCTTCCCGCCCGGCTCCGTGATCTCCGCGCAGCGCACGCGCAACTCGCCGCCACCCGGTCCCATCGCTTCGATGGCGTTCTCGATCAGGTTTGCGCAGATCTTGCGCACCGCCTCCGCGTCGGCCATCACCGACGCGCCGGCAGCGCCGTTCTCGTAGTGAACGCGCACGCTGTTCGCATTATTTTCATACGGTATCACGATGCCGCGCACGAGCGGATCGATGGCCAGCGGCTTCACGTCCAGGCGCTGCAGGCGGCCGTAGCTCGAGAACTCGCCCGCGATGCGTTTGAGCACATCCACCTGCTGGATGATGGTATCCGTGCCTTCCTTGAAGATGCGATCGAAGTCTTCGGGGCGCTGCTCGTACGCCTTGCGCATGAACTGCGCGGAGATGCGGATCGGCGTGAGCGGATTCTTGATCTCGTGCGCGATCTGCCGCGCCATCTCCACCCACGCGGAGAGCTTCTTGGATTCGATCAGCTCGGTGACGTCCTCGAACACCAGCACCGTGCCGAAGGGCCGGCCATCGGCCTCGAGGTGCGTGCGCATGTACTTCACGGTGGCCCGGCGCTCGGCCACGCCGAACTCGAGTTCGCCGGATTCGAACGGCGTGGCGCCGGTTTCGACGGCGCCCGCAAGCAGCGCGAAAATCTTGGCGGCGGGCGATGACGCGGCCAGCTCGCGCACGTCGCGCCCGATGACGTCGGCCGCACCCATGGCGGTGATCCGCTCCGCGGCGTTGTTCACCGTCCGCACGCGGCCATCGGCGTCGGCGCTCATCACGCCCGTACCGATGTTCTCGAGGATGGTTTCCAGGTAGCGCCGGCGTTCTTCCAGCGCGCGCTGCGAGGCCGCGATGCGCTCCGCCATCTCGTTGAAGGCGCTGGCCACCAGGCCCACTTCGTCGGTGCGGTTTTCGCGCAGGCGCACGTCGAAGTCGCCGCGGCTGATGCGCCGCGTTCCCGCCACCAGCTCGCGCAGCGGCTCGAACACACCGCGCGCCACCAGGAGTCCAAGGCCGATGGTGGCGGCGATGAGGAGCGCGAAGCCGCCGAGCAGCACCGACGTGGCGCGCTGCACCTCCATCGAGTAGGACTCGGGCCGGAACAGGAGCGGCACCGCGATGGCGGCGCGCGTTGGAGATGCGCTCCACGCGCCCGTGGAATCCGCCGGCGCCCAGCGATCGAGCGGCAGGTACGCGACCTGGAAGTCGTACTCGCCCGCGCGCTCGCTCGCCAGCGACCGCTCCGATCCCAGCAGGCACACCTCAACATAAGCCGACGAATTCATCGCGGAGCTGATGAAGCCGCCGGCCAGGAGCCCTTCGCGGCTTGACGCCAGGAGGTCGCCATCGGCGTAGACGTTCACGTCGCCGCCCACCTGTTCCGCGATCTCGGAGAGCAGGTCGGCATCGATCGCACGCGCGTAGTAGACGTAGTAACTGCCGGCGCCGGCGCGCGAGTTGATGTTGACGGGCGCGCTGAATACACCGATGTGCGGGGCACCGCCGATGGTGGTGACCACGAGGTCCTCGGTCGAGGCCTGGTCGATTGCGCCCGCGACCACCGCACCCGCCGGCGCGCCTTCCGCGCTGTCGGCGAAGAGCATGGCAACACGGCCGCCTCCCAGATCGCGCACGGCCGGTCCGCGCGAGGTCAGGAACGATCCGAGGTCCGCGCGCCCGAGGAAGAATTGCAGCTCGCCGTGCAAGAGGTTGATGAAGGCCTTGCGCGCGCTCAGCGCCTTGTATGACGCCTCGTCACGATTCTCCTCCACGAAGCGTTGCTTGATGAAGTCCACCGAGAACGCGCCGAGCAGGAGCGCGGGAAGGAGCGCCACCACCAGGAACGATGCCAGCAGCTTCTGCTGGAAACCCACGCGGCGCGCGGGCGTGAGCGTGGGCAGCACGTCCTTCATGCGCGGGACCGCGCCCAAAACGACGAGCGCCACCAGCATCACGAGTGCGAAGCACATGTAGAGCGAAAGCAGCGTGGACCAGCGCAGGAGATGCTTCGTGGGCGACGGTACGACGAAGCCGGCCAGGAGCGTGTTGCTCGAGTCCGGCGGCTCGAGGGCCACCACGCGGTACGTGCGCGTGGCCGAGCGGAGCACGGGCCATTCGTGCGCCATTGCATTGCGCATGGTGGCGTCGCTCACGTGGGCGCCCACCGGCAACTGCTCCGACGACGACTCGACGATACGGCGCTCGGAATCGACGCGCGCCAGCAAGAGCGCCTCGGGCTCCTCGACGCGCGGCGCCACGCCACCCTGCTGCACGTTGCGCAGCACCTCCGGCGTGCGCGGACCCGTGCGCGCCGCCAGCTCCAGGCTCTCAAAGAAAAACGGCAGGTCGACGATCACCTTGCCCAGGAGCGGCACGACGTGCGTGGTGTCTTCAAACGCGCCGCTCTCGTCGATGTTCACGATGCCACGATAGAAACGCACCTTGCCCTGCGGCGTGCCACGCGTCAGGTCGAGCACGGCCCAGCGGTTGCCTTCCGGTGTGTCGGTGCGCTCGCCGCCTTCCGCAATGCGGGCGCGGTACGGCATGTCGACCGAGAACTCGCTCACCACGCTGTCCTGCGCGTTCACCACGTGAATCGCGCAGCTGTAGCCGAGGAGACTCAGCGGGCTTCCGGCCCACAGATCGAAGGCGAGCCGCTCGGTGTCGCGGGCCGGGCCCACGTCGCGCACGGCCTGGCGGATCTCGGCGCGCTGCGCGTAGTCGCCGAGCACGTCTTCCAGGATCACGACCTTCCAGTTGTCGGCCGGGTTGTTGACCTCCTTCGATTTCTCGAGGACGAAGCCCTTGCGCAACTCGTCGTACTGGCGGGTGAGATAGACGTAGCCCACGCCGGACGCAATCGCGACCAGCGCAAACGCGGCGATACCGACCGACACCAGGTCCTCGCGCTGCGCGATGCGGGGCGCGAATGCCACGAACCACAGGAAGGGCAGCATCAACAAGAGGGAGATCCACGAGTGCTGCGCGAAGCAGACCGCCACGGTGAGCACCAGTGCCATCACGCACGGCGCCAGCGCGCGCACGCCACCCAGGGCGCGCATCACGCCCCACGTGGCGAAGACCGCGGCCAGCAAGAGTCCGCTGATGATCAGAAAGAGCGAGAGCTGGAGGCTCAGGAGACTCATGTCGGTGAGCGCCATGGTCTCGCCGAGCAGGCGCGGATTGGCGTTCACCACCACCGTCTCGATGAGGCGATGGATCAGTTCGAGCGTTCCCAATCCGGCGCCGCTCACCACGAACCCCGCGAGCAACACGCGCCACGGAGAGCGGGCTTGCGGGTGCTTCTGCTGCAGCGCCTCGGCGACCGCTTCGCGACGGCCGCGGAAGATGCGCACGACACCGTAAACGAGCACCACGAAGAACACCGCGGTGACCGTGAGATCGAAGGTGCTGCGCATGAGACCGCCGAGGGCGGGTGTGGCAAACACCGACGGATCGAAGAGGCGGCTGGTCGCGTGCACCGACGACAACCCGAGCGCCAGGAGCGCGTAGCGAAGCGTCACCATGAAGGCGGTGAAGATGCCCGCGCGCCCCAACCGTTGCAGATCGACGGCACCGGCCCCGCGCGGTGCGGATGCGCGGCGTGACGGGATCCACTGCATCGCCTGTGCGAAGAGCGTGACCAGCGCCGCCAGCGCAAACATGGTTCCCCACGCGGCGCGGCGCGAGACGCGGATCGAGAGAAAGTGCTCGAGCGGCTCGCCCACCGCGTTCGCGGACAGGAGCGGATTGCCGAAACGACTGCGGATCAGCGCGCGGCCGCTGAGCCCCAGGTGCTCGTCTCCGGATACGTCGCCCTCGGGCTCCACGTTGGCGGGAAAACTCCCGTAGGTCAGTGCGGAGTCTTCCCACGTGAACGTGGCCCGGAGCAGCGTGTCCGCGCCCGCTTCGCGCGAGCTCGCGTGTGGCCGGGTCTTCGCCGCGGTGATCGCCTCCATGCGCTGCTCGCGCGCGGAGGTCTGTTGCTCGCGCAGGCGCTCGAGGCGCTGCGGCAGATTGCCCGGAGGCGAGAAGTATTCAAAGCTCACGCGCGCGGTCGCAATCCGGGGGATGTTGTCGGCCAGGCTTGCGCTCTTCAGGAAGCGGTTGTTGACGCGGTAGTCGACTTCGAGCGGCATGTCGACGAGGAGTGTTGCCACCAGCTCGCCGGTCACGTTTCGGCACGGCACGACGTGCGAGAGGATCTGGTAGAGCGACACCGTGCGCGTGTAGAAGAACTCCGCGCCGCTGGTCACGAATGCACGGTCGCCGGCGGTGGTGGCCTGCGGCCAGCCGGCCCACGCCACGCGCTCGCCGTCGGGAGCAAAGAGCTGCAGGCCGATCGCCGTTCCCGGTGTGAGCGCCTGGCCGCGCGCAACCGACTGCGCCAGCGAATCGAGCAGCGCAAACGCCGGCGTGGGATCCGATCGCAACGCGCCCGGGTTACTGCCGGCCAGCGCACTCCTCACCCGGGCGCCCAGTCCGGCCGAGACGTCTTCGAGGTCCGACACCTCGTCGCCGACCGCGCGCAGCGTGTTGGCGATGCGGTGGACGGACTCGCGCCACCACGAGCGCCGCGCCGAGAGGTCATTCGGTGGAAGGAATGTGAAGAGGCTGAACGCCATCGCGGTCAGCCCGATGGCGAACCAGAGTCCGATGCGCCCGCGCGCCGGGCCGCGGACGGCCAGCGAGAACACGGCACCCAGGACCAGCAACACTGCGACCGGCCACGACGGAATTCCCGCCATCCAGCGCGCGGCGACGATGTCGCGGAGAAGCAACCACGCCCAGGCCACCGCCAGACTGACGGTGGATAGCATGATCATGAGACGACGGTTTGGCATCCTGTACTTCTGGGCCCGGCCGGCGCCCTCAGCATAAGCGAGAGGGGAGAAGTGAGTCGAGCGACGCGGTCAGCGGATGGACTTGATCTCGTCCAGCACCCAGCGGCTGGAATCGCCGCCGCGCTCGAGGTGCAGTGCGATGTAAACCTTGTCCTTGACCTGGCGACCGTCGTCGCGTCGCTGGTACCGGCGTTCGGCAATGGCGAATGGGGACTTACCCTCGGCGTTGCTGCTGCGAACCTGCACGAAGACGAACTTGCGCGTGATGGTCGCCTTGAACAGCTCCTTGAACAGGTAATACCCCTGGTCCTTGGAGAACGAGCCGCCCGGGCCGCTGCCGTCGATCATGATGATGACCTTGCCGGAGCCGAAGTGGCGCAGGATGAGGTCCGCATCCCCGGAGGTCCACCCCTCCGCGATGTCATCGAGGACGGGCATCGGCCCCGTGTCTTCGGCGGCCGGTGCCTCCGAGTCCTGGGGACCCTTTGCCTTCTGGGCACCGAAGGCCGGCGTCACCGCCAGGATGATGATGAGAAGTACTGTTATGCGAAGGCGTGCGGTCATGGCGTACACGGAAATAAAGGTTAAAGAGCAAGGCCCATGCCCCGGCCTTCCCTGCGACTGCGTAACGATTTGGAGGACACTTTGCTGGAAAACTGTCGCCGCGCGAGGACAGCGGTGTCCGAGGATTGGGACGAAATGAGAAGGCGGCAGGGAGCAGGAGTGTTTGGGTCAGAACGTGCGGCGCGCGACCGATGTGTCGTGGCAGCGCCGCACAGCCGGCCCACGAGCGGATCGCGGCGAGCTATTTCCTGCCCTTGTTCGGGTGCCACATCTGCCACTCGAGCAGGATGGGCGCCGCGATGAAGATCGAGGAGTACGTTCCCGCGATGATGCCGACCGTCATCGCCAGCGCGAACTCGCGGATCACCTCGCCGCCAAACACCAGGAGTGCCACGAGCGTCAGCATGACGGTACCGCTGGTGATGATGGTGCGCGAGAGCGTCTCGTTGATCGACGTATTGATCAACGTGCCCATGTCCTCGCGCTTGCGCAGGCCGAGGTTTTCACGGATTCGATCGAACACCACGACGGTGTCCGCCAGCGAATAACCCACAATGGTGAGAATGGCCGCGATGCCCGAGATGGACATCTCCATCCCCACGAAGGAGAAGAACGCCAGCATGACCAGCGCGTCATGCGCGGTCGCGATGATGGCGGCCACCGCGAAGCGGAATTGGAACCGCCACGAGATGTAGATGAGAATCCCGATCAACGAATAGATCACGGCGAGAAAGGCCGCTTTGCGCAGCTCGGTGCCGATCTTCGGACCCACCGTCTCCACGCGCCGCACTTCCACCTGCTGGCCGGAAATACCCGCGGTCAAGGCGGCCTTGAGCTTCTTCGCCACCCGGCCCTCCGGTGTCCCCGTCGAATCGCCCGGCGCACCGGCTTCGCTCTTCTTCGCCTCGACTTCCCTCACCTTGATGAGGTAGTTGGCTTCCTGTCCGAAGCGCGTGATCTCCGCGTCGCCGAAACCGGCGTTTGAGACGATGCTGCGAACTTCCTGCACCGGCACCGGCTTCTCCAAAGCGATTTCCACCAGCGCACCGCCGGAGAAGTCGATCGACGTCTTTAGTCCGTGGTGAAGCAGGATGGAGAGCATCCCGGCGACGATGACGGCCGCCGACACCAGCATGGCGCGGCGGCGGACACGTACGAAATTGTAATTGGCGTTTTCAAAAAAATGCATGGTCGTTTCTCCGCCGTCAGATACTCAACCGTTCAACATGACGGCGAGATGTGATGATGTCATAGACGACACGCGTGCCCGTGAGCGCGGTGAACATGTTCGCGATCAGACCCACGCTGAGCGTGGTCGCGAAGCCCTTGATCGGGCCGGTACCGAACTGCCACAACACGAACGCCGTGATCAGCGTCGTCACGTGCGAGTCCAGAATGGTGGCGAAGGCCTTGTCGAAGCCGGCCTGAATGGCCGCGCGCACCGTCTTGCCCTTTTTCAGCTCTTCACGGATACGCTCGAAGATCAGCACGTTGGCGTCCACCGACATGCCGATGGTGAGCACGAGGCCCGCGATACCCGGCATCGTGAGCGTCGCGCGCAAGGTCGACATCACGGCCAGGATGATGATCATGTTGAAGATCAGCGCCATCGAGGCCAGCACGCCCGACATCTTGTAGTACCAGATCATGAAGAGCACCACGAGGACGAAGCCCACCGAGGTGGCGCGCTTGCCCGCGTCGATCGAGTCGCGGCCCAGCGTGGGGCCGATGGAGCGCAGCTCCACGACGGAGATCTTGGCCGGGAGGGCGCCCGCACGCAGCACGATGGCGAGGTCATTGGCCTCTTCGTCATCCTTCATGCCCGTGATGCGGCCCTCGCCGTTGGGAATCTTGCTCTGCACCGCGGGAGCCGAGCGGACCTGTTCGTCCAGCACGATGGCGATTCGGCGGCCGATGTTCTCGCCGGTGAAGCGGCCGAACTTGATGGCACCCTGGCGGTTCAGCGTGAAGCCCACGTTCAGGCGGCTGGGATCTTCGGGATCGTTGCGCGTCTGCGCGTTGGTCAGAGCGCTTCCGTCGAGCGTCGCCGTCTTCTCCACCAGGTAGAGAACGCGTCCCTGCGTGTCCTGCATGGGCGTGGCGTGGTCGGCCCACATGAACTGGGAGTTGGTCGGAATGGCGCGCTGCGCCTGCTCGGTAGTGAGCAGTGCTTTCACCGTGGGCACCTGCCGCTCGTCGACCACGACGCCGCCGTCCACGACGGACACCAGGTACGAGGTGAACGGTTTGTCCGGCGATGCTCCGGGCAGCGGCACTTCGGTATCGGCTGCGGCGTCGGTCTTGAGAGTCGGGAGCAGCGAATCGACGTTGGCCGTCTTGGTATTCGCGGCCACCTTGTCGTCCGTCGTGCCCGCTTCCGGCGTTCCCGCCCTGGTGGTGTCCACCTGCGTGCCGGTCACGGTGACGCCCTTGAGCGTCTTGTCGAGCATGGTCAGGCAGCGGCCCACTTCGTCCTCCTGGCGCACCAGGCGGAACTCGAGCTTGGCGGTCTGGCCGATGATCTTCTCCGCGCGATCGAGGTCCTCGAGACCGGGGAGCTCGATGATGATGCGCTTCTGGCCCTGCTTCTGAATGACGGGTTCGGCCACGCCGAACTGGTCGATGCGGTTGCGCAGGATCTTGATGACGCGGTCGACCGCGTCTTTCTTGGCGTTCTCGTCAAGATTGGAGTCGTCGATCTCCATGACGAGGTGAGCGCCACCCTGGAGATCGAGTCCGAGCTTGATGGCGGACTCGACGTACTTCGTACGCTGCTCATTGGTCAGCTTGTTGCGCTGGTCCTCGGACATCGAGTAGTAGCGCATGCTCGGAAGCAGCGCCCAGATCGAGTAGCCGAGTACGGCGGCAATGACGACCAGTTTCCAACGGGTCTTCATTCAGAAACCTCTGATTCCTTCACGGAATTCTCAAGAGAGGACGGTTGGCCGGAAATAAGCGCTGATTATACACGTCCGGCCCGGAGGGTCAACCGCGAAGTTCCCATCGGGTTACGGCGCTTCCTGAGCCCGCGCGGGTCCTGTCCGTGAGCAGCCCCCTTCGGGCTACGCCGCGCTTGCCGTTGCCTCCAGCCGCGGCAGACTCAACGACCGACCTGGGCGCGGCTTCGCCCTCGGGGCGCAGCCCCGCTCGCGGCCACCCGCGCGTACAGCTTCAGACGCGCCCCAGCGCCGCCAGCATGTCGCGGACGGCGCGGTCGAACCCCACGAACACGGCGCGCGCGATGATCGAGTGGCCGATGTTGACCTCTTCCAGGGCGGGGACGTCGAGCAGGGCGCCGATGTTGTGATAATTGAGGCCGTGGCCGGCGTGCACACGCATGCCGAGGTGGCGGATGGCACCCGCGGCGTCCTTCACGCGCTTGAGCTCCTGCTCGAGCTTGAGCCGGCTGGCATTGGCGTAGGCGCCGGTGTGGATCTCCACCGCGTCGAAACGGAAGCGCGCCGCCTCCTGGATGTGCTTCGTGTCCGGGGAGAGGAACGCGGTGACGAAGATGCCGGCGTCCTTGAGCGTGGCGACCATGTCGCCCAGGCTCGCGGGAGCGTCGGCGAGATTGAGACCGCCCTCGGTAGTGATCTCTTCGCGCCGCTCGGGCACGATGCACACCGAGTCCGGCCGGAGCGCGAGTGCGATCTCCTGCATC
>Ga0307281_10000413_pt1 | contig 11148 bp, 10 predicted proteins | sample ER_DNA_120_FD_194486 | JGI IMG/M metagenome (GOLD analysis project Ga0307281, IMG submission 194486) | Bulk soil microbial communities from the East River watershed near Crested Butte, Colorado, United States - ER_DNA_120 | ecosystem: Environmental > Terrestrial > Soil > Floodplain | place...
CTTCTTCCAGGCCCGCTTCGAGCGGCTGTAGAGCGCATTCGGATTGAATCTAAGGCTCTCCGCCGGCGAGGCTGCCCAACCAGCGCGAAGGGGCCAACAGGGTGTTCGTGAATCGTCATAGGTGCGCCATCTTCCGAGCCCTGCCCAGTGAGCGAACCAGGAGTAGTCGGAAACGCGCGAGATCGAAGCAGAACGCTGTGACCACGGTCAAACGCTGCACGAGCGTTGTAGGTCGCCGTCCGGCGCTAGAATGGCCTCGCGCTCAAGCAGACGCTGTTCCTGAGCGTGAATTTGAGCGGGAGTAGCTCAGTTGGCAGAGCGTCTGCTTCCCAAGCAGAAGGTCGCGGGTTCGAACCCCGTCTCCCGCTCCACTCCCTTCCTGACCGATCGACGGCGTGATTCTGCGCTCGTCAAGCGGCGGATAAGGCGCAGAAGACGGTGCGGTTGGGTTGACCACGAACTGGACGGGCCGTGGCGCCACGGCCGCAGACTTCACGACACTCTGCCCGGAGACCGGGGTTCGGTCAAGCTGGCTGCACCACGTGCGCTACGTTGGTGGTGGCCGGCACGCCCGCTGTACATGTCCCGGCGCAAGAGCATCACAGGGAGCATGACCACGCAGGCCGGGCCGCAGAAGGCGGCACTGGCCCAGGTGCTCAGGTCATTCGTCGTCATGACGCCCAGCGCCGCCAGGCCGACGAGGACGACGCCCACGGCGAGCGTGGCGGCCGCCATCTCCGCTGTCGCCCGCCCGTCCATGCCCCGGAATAGCATCCATGCCACCATCGGGAGCGTATAGATCACGGCCGTTGCCAGCACTGCCAGACCGGGCGCCTCTTCGCGAAGGGCCGGCCGTCCGAGTTGGGTGGCGATCCCGAATGCTGCCGCCATCAGGATCGACCCGCCGACGCACATGGCGATGCACATCTCAAAGAAGTGTCGGGCGAAATTCCAGACCTGCCTGGCGAGTCTCGGATTCGGCGCTTCGATGCTGTCCATCTCAGGTCTCCTCGGGGTGTCGTCGTGTATCAGCTCTGACGGCTGGGCGCGGTGCGACCTCGACGATCGGGCCCCGCTCGTAGATCTTTTCGAACTGGGCGAGGTGAGCGACGATCGGTGCCTCGCTTGCCGCCTCGACGACATGCAGAGCGCGGCCGTCGCCGTTTGCGTGCGGATAGATCTGCCAGTCCGGTGGTGCCCCGCCGATCTCGGCGAGTCGGCGGAAGAACGAGTCTTCGTGGCCCTGGGTGGGGCCACCCACGAAGTAGTAGGTCCGCATCATCCCTCCCGCAGGACCGGCGGAATCCGGAAATGCCGGACTCAGACCGGCTTCTACTGTCACGAGCGGAACGCCCGGGGCCTGCGCCGCTGAAGCGGGTCGCCCCGACTCGTTCCGCGGAGAGTGGTCCTGCCGACGGAGACGGGCTAGGGCTGTTCGGGCCAAATGACCCGTGCCAACCAGCCCAAACGTGGTGGCTCCGGATCCCGGACCGCGATCCCGCGTCATGCGGACACCTCGTTCGGGCTGACCGGGCTCTCGGGAGTTTCCTGATTGGCTAGCGGCCGTCGCCAGCTCTACGTTCGTCCCATCGCCAGCATCGCGCAGCAGGCGTGTTGCCAGGACTGCTTGCTTTCCAAGAAGCAGAAGGTCGCAGGTTCGAACCCGTCCCCCGCTCCACTCCCTCTCTCGATCCCGCCCGTCGGGGTGACCGACGGACGGGTCGATGTCGAGTCCTAGGCTGCGGCGGGACGCGTTCCCAGGACGACGGTCAACTGCGTGGTCTGGCCGTCCCGGAGGACGTCGAGCTTGACGCTCGCGCCGGGCGCCAGCTGGCTGGTGACCATGTCGAGCGGGTGCGATGTGTCGAGGGTGGTGCCGTCGACAGCGGTGATGATATCGCCGGCCTGGAGGCCGCCCTGCGCGGCGGGGCCGCCCGCGACGATGACATCACCGGATCCGGCCGCGCTTGCCGTCGGGATCCATGCACCGTTCGCGACTGGCAGGCTGTTGGCCTTCTGGATCGCGGGGTCGATGGTCTCGAAGCGGATCCCGAGATACGGACGAGCCAGCGGCTGGCCGGCCGACGCCTGGGTCATGAGCGGGCGGGCGATGTCGATCGGGATCGCAAAGCCGATGCCCTGGGCACCTCCGGCGCCGGCGGTGTTGATGCCGATGACCTTGCCGCTCGGATCGAACAGCGGGCCGCCGCTGTTGCCGGGGTTGATCGCGGTGTCGGTCTGGATGAGGTTGGTCAGCACTTCGCCGGTGTCGACCGGGATGCTGCGGCCGAGCGCGGAGATGATCCCGCTGGTGACCGAGTCGGTGAACTCGCCGAGCGGGCTGCCGATGGCGATCGCCTGCTGGCCGACCTGGATCGTCGATGAATCGCCGATGGGCGCGGTGGGGAGACCGGTCGCCTCGACCTTGACGATCGCGAGGTCGGTCAGGGTGTCGATGCCGTAGACCGTGGCAGCGAAGGAGCGTCCGTCCTTGAGGTTGACGGTCAGCGTGGACGGGTTGCCTTCGACGACGTGGTGGTTGGTCAAGATCAGCCCACTGGCATCGAAGATGACGCCGGAGCCGGTCGCCGTGCCCTGACGAGCCTGACCCGTGGACGGGTCGGTCGAGGTGACGCCATCGGCGACGATCGTGACGACGGCCGGGCTGACGGCCTTGACGATATCGACGACCGAACCCTGGCTACCGGCGAGCGAGCCCGTGCTTGCGACGTTGCCCACCGGGGTGCTGACAGGAGCGGGCGCCGTGCCGGTCGCGGCGCTGACCGCGAGGTAGGTGCCGCCCGAGGCGAGGACGGCCGACGCGAGGACCGCGCTCAGCACGAAGCCGGGACCGACGGAACGCCGCTGAGCGGCGGCAGTGGCGGTCGTCGGCACCGACAGCGTGGGTGCGGGGGTCGTGGATGGCGTCGTCGGGGACGTCGCAGGCGCCGGCGCGGATGCGCCTTGGGGCGTCAGCGGGGTGAACTGGTCGTACATCGGTTCCTTCTTGCCCCGGGTCGCTTCGTCAGGTGCGAGCGTCAGGTGCCCGGGCGGTCGGACCGATCGTCTGGCCGGTTTCTGAGAGTCTGGTGAGAGAAATGGGAGCCTTGCGATTCCTTATCCGGGACTTCGCCTGGGCTGTCAGATCACCTCGTGACGGCTGGCTGCGACAGCTGGGGCCAGCTCGGTCGGCTCCGCGGTGTCGAGATCGAGGCTGCGCAGAGACGGGACCAGCAGGGCGACCGCACCGACCACGCCGAGGGTGAGGATGCCGCCGGCGACCACCGTCGGGACCGTGCCGAAGAGGCGCGCGGCAAAGCCGCTCTCGAACGCACCGAGCTCGTTCGACGCGCCGATGAAGATCCAGTTGACCGACGCCACCCGTCCCCGGATCCGTTCCGGGGAGAGGACGCGCAGGATCGTGCTTCTGATGATCACACTGAGCCCGTCGGTCACGCCGCTCATGAACAGGGCGAACAGTGACAAGGCAAAGGTCGTCGACAGCCCGAAGACAATCATGCTGACGCCGAAACCGGCCACGCAGATCAGTAACGTCCGTCCGGCATGCCGACTGGGCGGCCGTCGCGTGGCGATCAGCATGATGCCGAGCGCGCCAAGGGACGGCGCCGTCCGCATCACGCCCAGCCCGATCGGCCCGACATGGAGGATGTCGGCCGCGAAGATCGGCAGGAGGGCGATGGCACCGCCGAAGAAGACCGCGAACAGGTCGAGCGCCATCGAGCCGATGAGCGCCGGGGTCCGCGACACGTAGCGGATCCCGCCGAGCAGGCTCTCGACCACCGATTCCCCAGCGACTGGCTCGGGCATCGGCTTGCGCGGGATCACGAACAGGAACACTGTCGACACGGCAAGGAGGGTCGCGATCAACGCGTAGGTGACCGCCACACCGACGAATGCGATCGCGATCCCGCCGAGTGCCGGCCCGAGGATGTAGCCGGTCTCGCTGACGCTCGCCTGGTACGACACGCCCTGCACGGCCTGCTCGCGGGGGATCACCTGCGCCTCGAAGGCGGACAATGCCGGGCGCTCGAAACCGCTGGCGACGCCGGTCACGAAGATGACACCGAGGATCGGCCCGAGGCTGAGCGCCGGGTCGCGGGATAGCAGTGCGAGCGCCACCGCGCAGGCCGTGGCCAGAATGCTGGTGAGGAGGATGATCATCCGCCGGTCATGACGGTCGGCGAAGTGACCGCCGAACAAGACGAGCGCCAGGGCCGGGATCGCCTCGACGAGCCCGAGCCAGCCGAGAGCCAGCGGGTCGCGCGTGATGTCGTAGACCTGGAAGCCGACGACCGTGGCGAGAGCGCTGAAGGCGAGGGCATTCGTCAGGCGCGCACCGAGGAGGGCGCGAAAATCGTGCTGTCGGAGGAGGGGCTGGAGGGCCGTCACGAGTCAAAGCATGGGTGGTCCGTGCCCGCGGTGTCGGACTGAGACGGAGCGCCGCTAGGGTTCGCCGACACCGCCCGTGACGGACAGCGCGGTGTCGTCGTCGGTGATCGGGTCCGAGACGGCCTTCTCCCGGCGGGCGAGCACGAGGAACGGGATCGCCAGTGCCTGCAGCCCGGCGGCCACCACGTACGAGGCACCGTAACCGTTCACGTCCGCGACCCGACCGAGGGCGGGTTGCGCGATCACGCCACCGGTCGCTCCGATCATGTTGTCGAACGACAGCACGGTCGCGCGCTGTTCCGATGGGATAACCCCGTTGAGATAGGCCTGGCGGAGGGGACCCTCGACTGCAAACAACATCGCCCAGACCACGACCAGGACCAGAGCGATGTAGAAGTTCGTTGTCAGGCCGACCAGGGCCAGCAGGATCACGGTGGAAACCGTGCCAACGATCAGGGCATCCGTCCGTCGCCGGAAGAGGCGGCGAACGCGGGTCACGATGAGCCCGCCGACGATCTGGGCGCCGGCCACGATCGCTGCCGCGAGGCCCGCGACTCCGTACGCGGTCGAGTCACCGTACAGCTCGAGGAGGTACGGCTGGAGGGCGTAGAACGCGTAGATGCCGACGCCGAACGTGAACGGCGCGGAGAGCATCAGCCAGCGCACCGGCGGATTGCGCAGACCGCCGTCGATGGACCCTCGCAGGACCGCGCCGACCTCAGAGCGAACCCCCGCTCCGCGCCTCGGGGCGAAGCCGATATCGTGCATGAACAGGAACGCGATCACCAACGTCAGCCCGAGCAGGCCGGCGCGGACCAGGTATGGGACGCCGAGGTTGCTGACCTGGGCGATGACACCACCCAGGACGGAGCCGGTCAGCATGGCCGCTCCGGAGACGATCTGGGCCTTGGCGAAGATCGACTCGAGCGTCCCGCGGAAGCCCGTCGCCTCGAGCGCGTCCACGAGCCAGGCCTCGGTGGCACCCGAGAAGAACGTGAAGCCGAGCCCGAGCAGGATCGAGGCGATCGCCCACCCGAGAAGTCCGGCCCGGACCTGCCACATGACGAGATACAGCAGGGTCGACAGCAAGAGAGTGGCCGCGCCCAGCAGGAACGAGAACCGGCGACCGCGGGTGTCGGCGACCACCCCGGTCGGGACCTCGAACAGCACCTGTCCGACGGTGAAGAACGCGTTGACCGTGAAGGCCTGGGTGTTGTCCAGCCCGGCGTCGAGCAGGAACAGGGTATTGATGCCCCAGATGAACGATGCTGCCAGCGTCGTGAACAGGGTCAGCACGAGGTAGGTCCGCTGGACCGTGCGCGCCGGATCGCTCATCGCCGAAACGCAGCCTCAGGACGTGGACTGGCCCTTGAGCTTGGCCACGTAGGCCGCCGCCTGCGCCCGTCGTTCGAGGTTGAGCTTGGCCAGGATCGAGCTGACGTAGTTCTTGACCGTCTTGTCGGACAGGAAGACCTCGGCTGCGATCTCCTTGTTGGTCATCCCCTCGGCGACAAGGGCGAGGATCTTGCGCTCCTGCGACGTCAGCGACGCGAGTTCGTCAGGCTCGTCGGATGCGGCGATACGGCGCATCCGTTCGAGGACCTTGCCGGTCACGGCAGGGTCGAGCAGCGACTCGCCGCGCCCGACCGCTTCGAGCCCCGCGACGAGGTCCCTCGCACGGACCTGCTTGAGCAGATAGCCGCTGGCGCCGGCGATGATCGCCGCCAGGACCGCCTCCTCGTCCGGGTAGCTCGTCAGCATCACGACGCGTGTCTCAGGCATCTCGGCCCGGATGTCCCGGCACGCCTCCACGCCCGACCCGTCCGGCAAGCGCACATCCATCACGACCAGGTCCGGGCGGAAGCGCCGGGCGGCCTCGAGCGCCTCCGCGACCGTGCCGGCCTCGGCAACGACCTGGAACCCCGGGCGCCGATCGAGCATGGCCGACAGGCCCTGGCGGACGACCTCGTGGTCGTCGACGACCAGGATCGAGAGGGTCTTGGCCGGTTCGCCGCCTTGTTCGGTCATGACGATGATCTCCCGGGGAGGTCGGTCGTTCCGTGTGCCGGCAAGAGGACTCGGACCGTGGTTCCGGCATTGTCGCTGTCGATGGTCATCGTCGCACCGATGCCTTCCGCCCGTTCGCGCATGTTGACGAGGCCCTGATGCCCGATCGTCGCCGCCGTCGCCGGGTCGAAGCCGCGACCGTTGTCGGTCACGGTCAAGAGCAGACCATTGTCGGCAGCGGACGCCGTGATCACGGCGCGCGACGCGCCGGAGTGCCTGGCGATGTTGCCGAGCGCCTCGTGGACGATCCCGAGGAGGTGGGCGGTCGTGTCCGCGCTTGGCTCCTCGGACAGGCCGCCTTCGTGAAGCTCGACGTCGATCATCGAGTTGTGGCGGAACTCCTCGGCCGTCGCCGCCAGCCCGCCCATCAGGGTCATGCCACTCAGCAGTTCCGGGCGCAGGCCGAAGATGAAGTTGCGGATGTCGCGGATCGTCAGGTGCAGGCTGTCGATCGCCCGCTCGACGCGCCGGACGACCTCGTTGGGATCCTCATCCATCAGCTCCGGGACGTCCTCGAGCGATAGACCGACCGCGTAGATGCTCTGGATGATCCCGTCGTGCAGGTCCTTGCTGATCCGCTCACGCTCGTCGACGATGGCCAGGCGCTGGACCTGCTCGTGCAGTCGCGCGTTCTCGATGGCGATCGCGGCGTGCCGCGCGAACGTCTCGACGAGTGCCTGGTCGGCGGCGGTGAACTCCTCACCGGCCGCCTTGTCGGTGAAGTACAGGTTCCCAACCGAGCGGCCCTTCACGGTCACCGGGACGCCGAGGAAGCTGTGCATCGGCGGATGGTTCGGCGGGAACCCGTAGCGTCGTTCGTCGACCGCGATATCGGCGATCCTGAACGAGCGGTTCTCGCGGATGATCAGCCCGAGGAAACCGTGACCGCGCGGCAGTGCCCCGATCCTCGCCCGCGTCACACCATCCATCCCGGACGTGATGAACGCCTCGATCACGCCGTTCGCGTCGACGATACCCAGCGCGGCGAAGCGCGCCCCGACCAACGGGCGGATCTGGTCGACGATGACCTGGAGGACCTCCTCGACCGAGCCGAGGCCGGCGATGGCTCGCGTGGCCGCGTCGACGGCGTCGTAGACGTCGGACGCCGGTTGCTGGTCGATGCCGCTCACGAGGACCGAGGGTAGCACCCCACGCGGGGCCGCTCGGCCCCCGCGTACCTGCCGGATGGACCTTGGTGCGAGCGTGCGCTGTCGCGAGGATGGCAACCATGGAAACCGCTCGCGATCTCGCCATCCACCGAGTGTTGCTGGCCGTCGATCAGCGGACCTCGGCGAAAGGTTCGGTCGACGAAGCCATCCGCCTGGCCGGCGTCGAGCACGCCGAGTTGATCGTGTTGAGCGTCCTCGAGACGTCGAACCTGCACCTGCCCGGCGGACAGACGCGACGTGTCGATCAGGAACGCGATCGTCTCGAGATCGGTGCCCGCGCGATCGTCAGCCGGGCACGCGATGCCGGTGTGTCTGCGACCTACCTGATCTGGGAGGGCGACCCAGCCGAGACGATCCTCGAGGCCTCCTACGCGGAAGGGGTCGATGTCATCGTCCTTGGATCGCGTCCACGGACCGACCTCCGCAAGCTCTTCCTCGGCAGCGTCTCGAGCCACGTGACACGGACCGCGTCCTGCGAGGTCATCGTCGTCCCGAACTGACGTGGGTTCGGCCCCGACCGTCAGACCTTGGTCGGGATCACGCAGGCGAAGGCAGGCGCGCCGGCGAGGCGGAGTTGCGTCGCGGCGGTCGCATCCTGGATGACCAACGCCGTGACCATGCCGTACATCCCGTCCATGCCCTCGGCGTGCTGGAGGATGTGGCAATGGAACGCCCAGGCGCCCGGCTCGTCGCAGTCGATGACGACGTCCCAGCGCTCGCCCGGGTTGACGCCCAGTGTGTCGCAGCTGAACGCCGCGGACCCGAGCGGGAAGCCGTCGCGGGCGACGACGCGCATCGGGACCCCGTGGAGATGCCACGGATGCGTCATCTGCCCCTCGTTCATGAACCGGATGACGATCTTGTCGCCGAGCTTGGCGACGATCGGCGCCGTGGCTGGGAAGCCGCGACCGTTGATGGTGAAGCCGCCCAGGGTGTCGTTGCTGATCCAGACGATGTCCTGGGTCGCCCCATAGAGGCGGTCGTAGCGGTCGGCGGGCGCCTTCGGCTGGACGATGAACGCGCCGAGGAGGCCGCGGCCGACCTGGTCGGTGGCGTTGTGGTGCGAGTGGTACATGTGCGAGCCCGGCGTTCGCGCGGTGAACTCGTACGTGAAGCTGCCGCCGGGCGGGATCGGCTCCTGGGTGATGTGCGGCACGCCATCCATCGCGTTCGGCAGGCGCTGGCCGTGGAAGTGGACGCCGGTCGATTCCTTGAGGTTGTTCTTGAAGATCGCCCGGACCTTGTCTCCCTCGGTGACGGTGAGCCGCGGACCCGGCCACGACTTGTTGTAGCCGAGGGCCGCCACGGGCGGCAGGACGGCGTCGATCCGATGCTCGATCTCGTCGATCGTCAGTTCGAAGACCTTGACGCCGCCGTCGAGCCGCGGCTCAAGCGGCTGATTCCCGATCGGGTAGGACGCCGACTCGCCACCGAGGAAGCGGTCCACGACGGCCTTCGCGTTGGCGTCATGATCGGTCGCCGGCGGAGCGGCCGACGCTGACGGCGCGTGTGACATCGCCGGCGAGGCGGCCGCAGTCGGAGCCGCGGACGGAGCCGTCGAGGTGGGACTCGGACTCCCGGCTGCGGCAGGTTCCGATGATCCCGTCGGGCCAAAGGTCCAGGCCGCGCCGGCCGGCTTGGCGCAGGCAGCGACGGCGAGGGCGACCAGGCCTCCGCCGGTCAGGACGCCGGCGCGCAAGAGACCGCGCCGGGTCAGCCCCGGGTCGAGCGGCGCAGCGCCGGGGGAAGGGCTGAATGGGTCGAGCGGCGGCATTGTATCCATGCCCGCGAGTATCGGGCCGTTCTTGGGGGCCTGCACATTCCGGACGGCACGTCGTGGACGGGCCATTCGTCCCTCGGCCGGGCTGCGAACGATGCGCGGGGCCTCGACGGCGGACTCTGAACGCGGCATGCTGACGGGGTGACACACCTGCCCGCCACCCACCCGTACCATGCCGACCTCGACGCCGAGGCCCGCGGCTGGCACAGGCTGGTCGAGCTCGTCCGCTCGCTCACGCCCGATGAGTGCGTGATCCCGGGCTACTACGTCGATCCGTCCTGGTCAGTCCGCGATGTGATGGGTCACGTCGGGACATGGCTAGCCGAGGCGGGGATCCAGTTCGAGCGCATCCGCGCCGGCACGTACGAGGGCCACGATGTCGACATCGACGCGCTGAACGCCACCTTCCTCGAAGCGATGCGCGACCAGCCGTGGGAGGTCGCCTGGACCCAGGCCAATGCCGGCCGGACCCGCATGCGGCAAGCCTGGACGGAGCTCCGCGAGCCATCCGAGGAAGCCGCCTGGTGGATCCGCAAGTCGGCCGTCGACCACTACGAGGAGCACCTCGGCCGTCTCGAGGAGTGGGTCGGCGAGATCAGGGGCCGCCGGGCGGATCCGGGGCGCTGACCGGACGGAGTTCGGCGAAGACACCCGCGAGTCGCTGGATCCCCGGTTCGATCGCCGACGCGGCGATCGCTCCGTAGCCGAAGGTGAGGCCCGCGGCTACTGTCGGGCCGCCCGGTCTCGGCCCGATCCCCTGGAGCCGGATCCCGGCCCGCAGGGCCGCCTCCACGACGGCGGCCTCGCCAAGGTCAGGCGGGAGCCAGGCGAGTACGTGCAGCCCGGCCGAGGCGCCGACCGGCCGAAGCTCGGGCAGGTGGCGAGCCAATGCGGCCAGCAGGATGTCGCGACGCACCCGGTAGATCGGCCGCAGCCGACGGAGATGGCGGTCCAGCTCGCCGCGGGCGAGGAAATCGGCGAATGCCAGCTGGTCGATGGCCGGCGACCCGAGGTCGGCGGTCCACTTGGCGTGCGTCACCCGGTCGGCGAGCGCGGCAGGAACGATGAACCAGCCGAGCCGCAGCCCGGGTGCCAGGATCTTGCTGGCCGACCCCGCGTAGACCACGCGCTCGGGGCTGAGACCCTGGATCGCACCGATGGGGTCCCGGTCGTAGCGGAACTCGGCGTCGTAATCGTCCTCGACGATCGTCCCGCCACGGCGCTCGGCCCAGGCCACCAGCGCCGACCGCCGTTCTGCCGGCAGGACGCCGCCAGTCGGGTACTGGTGCGCGGCGGTGACGACGACGGCGGCGACGTCGGCCACGTCGAGGAGGTCGACGCGCAACCCCGCCTCGTCGACGGGGATCTCGACCACGTCCAGCCCGAGGGCGCGCAGATCGCTGCGACTCTCGCCTTGGGACGGCTCCTCGATCGCCACCCGGCGCACGCCGTCCTCCCGCAGCACCGTGGCGACGAGCTTGAGCCCTTGGGCGAACCCCGAACAGATGACGATGTGTTCCGGATCGGCTGCCGTTCCACGCACGCGGTTGAGGTAGTCCGCGAGCGCCCGGCGCAGCTCCGGCATGCCGCGTCCGTCGAGATAGCCGAACCGCTCGCTCGGGGCCTCATTGAGCGCCCGCCGGACGGAGCGCAACCACGTGGCCCGCGGGAACTGGTCCAGATCGGGTCGGCCCGGCCGGAAGTCGTAGGCGATCGGCGCCG
>Ga0307281_10000414_pt1 | contig 11138 bp, 10 predicted proteins | sample ER_DNA_120_FD_194486 | JGI IMG/M metagenome (GOLD analysis project Ga0307281, IMG submission 194486) | Bulk soil microbial communities from the East River watershed near Crested Butte, Colorado, United States - ER_DNA_120 | ecosystem: Environmental > Terrestrial > Soil > Floodplain | place...
AATCCCCTCGAGCAGCGCATCGTACAGCGAGCGTTCCACGGTCGCGCGATCGATGCCGACGCCACTGGTCGCGTTGCCCTGGGGATCGGCGTCGACCAGCAGCGTCTTGCGCTCGGCCGTAGCCAACGAGGCCGCGAGGTTGACCGCGGTCGTGGTCTTGCCGACACCGCCCTTTTGATTTGCGATCGCGATGACGCGAGGATGCACAGTAACTCGTTGATTTAAAATGAGTTAAGCGCTACTACGCGTAACGTGTTGTCGCCTAATATACTACGTTGTTGCTCGGCAGGAAATGACATTCTGGTTTCACGTGAAACTGACCGTTTCACGTGAAACCGGTCGTGATTTCAAGTTTCACGTGAAACAGTCCATCGCTAACCGCAGCCGTCAGGCGACGCGACGCCGCCAGCGCAGCGCTTCCATCACAAGGTTGTGGAGGTCGCTCGGAGACACGCCGGGGATCCGCGATGCTTGCGCCAAGGAAACCGGGCGAATCCGCTCGAGCTTCTGCCTCGCCTCGGTGGAGAGACTCGAGAGCCCGAGGTAACGCATATCGCCAGGCAGGGTAAAGGACGCCAGCTCTTCCAATCGAGTGGCCGCCTCCCGTTCCCGCGCGAGATACCCATCGTACTTCAACTCGATCTCCGCGGCCGTGAGCGCCGCTTCGCTCAAGTCTCCAGCGACACTGGCCGCTTGGAGAAGTTGTGCCAACGACACGTGGGGGCGCTTCGCCACAACCGCGATGCGCTCCGAGCCTGAGAGCTGCCCGCCGGACAGCGCGAGGGCGCCAGCGGCCTGGGCGGGCGTGATGGATGTGCTGCGAGCGATATCCAGCACCCGCTCCGCCTCCGCGAGCTGCGATTCCGCTGTGCGCCGCTCCACGCTGTCCAGGAGACCGAGCCGAGCAGCGAGGGGATAAAGCCGGCGGAGCGCGTTGTCCTGACGCAGCAGCAACCGGAACTCGGCGCGCGAGGTGAACAGCCGGTACGGCTCATCTACTCCTCGCGTGACGAGGTCATCCACCAGGACTCCGACGTAGGCGTCGCCCCGCCCGAAGACGACCGGCTCGCGCCCCCGGGACCGCAGCACCGCGTTGATGCCAGCTACGACCCCCTGGCCCGCCGCTTCTTCGTAGCCTGTCGTCCCGTTGATCTGCCCAGCGAAGAACAACCGCTCGACCGTCTTCGTCTCGAGCCACGGGGTCAACTGGTTCGGGGGATAGTAGTCGTACTCGATCGCGTAACCAGGTCGAGTCATCCTGACGTGCTCGAGGCCGGGGACGGCGTGCAGGAACTCGAGCTGGACATGGACGGGCAGGGAAGTGGAGAGCCCGTTCACATACAGCTCGTGAGTGTCCAGCCCTTCCGGCTCAAGGAAGATCTGGTGGCGAGACGCGTCGGGGAACTTGACGATCTTGTCCTCGATGGACGGACAGTACCGCGGACCGCGGCCGCTGATTGCTCCTCCATACAACGCCGATTCCTGGAGGTGCGACTGGATGATCTGCTTGACATCATCGCCCGCCCAGGTAATCCAGCACGGCAGCTGTCGCGGCAGATCCCCACGCTCGAAGAAGGAGAAACGAAAACCGTTGTCCTCTCCGTCCTGCCGCTCGACCTTGGACCAGTCGACCGTTCGACCATCCACGCGCGGTGGCGTGCCGGTCTTGAAGCGCGATACTGTAAATCCATTGTTTTCAATGTCTTGCGCCATCTCCACCGAGGGGAGGTCGCCGGCCCGACCCGCCGGGATCTGCGTATCGGTCCCCAAGTGGATCTTGCCTCGCAGAAACGTCCCGGCGGTGATGACCACGGCGCGTGCGGAGAAACGGCGGCCATCGGTCGTCTCGACCCCGCACACGCTGTGCCCTTTTAGCAGGAGTCGCGCGACCATCCCTTGGGTGATGTCCAGACGCTCCAGCCGCTCGAGCAGGTGCCGCGCGGCGCGTCGGTACAACGCCCGGTCGCACTGCGCGCGCGGCGCCCAGACCGCCGGCCCCTTCGAGCGGTTGAGCATCCGAAACTGAATGGTGGCCAGGTCGGCCGCGCGGCCCATGATGCCGCCCAGGGCGTCCACTTCCCGGACGACGGTGCCCTTGGCGATCCCGCCGATTGCAGGGTTGCAGGACATCTGGCCGATGGTATCGAGATTCGCCGTCAGGAGGAGGGTCGAGGCACCGAGCCGGGCGGACAGGGCCGCGGCCTCGGTGCCGGCGTGACCGCCGCCGACGACGAGAACGTCGTAGTCGAAAGGCATGAGCGGAACCTAGTAACCCGGAAGGCTGGTGACTAGGCGAGACGGGTAGGCGGGTAGACGGGTAGCAGTTGGTGGAGTCTAGGGACGAGGTTGTCTCGCGGCGCTCTCGCCAATCTTGCGGAGCAATCCGTATAGTGTCTTGCTCGTTTCGGTGGCGAGGGCCTCGAGCCGGCCGTATTCCGCAGGCTGAAGGTATCCCACGTCCCTGGCCATCTCGATGATCGTTTCGACCCCCGCGAGTGATCCGCGCGCGATGTCGAGGCTCCGGCGGTATTCGCGGCTGCCACGTTTCGCGCTCCCCTCCGCGATATTGAGCGGAACGCTATAGGCTGACCGGCGCAGCTGATCTCCCAGTCCCGATTGCTCGTGCTCGGGGAACTCGCGTGTCGCTTTCACGCACTCCACGGCAAGGCGTTGTGCATGTTGCCAAGCCTTGAGATTGCGATACGGTGGCATGTGGAGAGTGTAAGGAGAATGGGAAAAGGGTCCGGCATCGTTTTCACGCGAGCCGGACCCCCGCTACGCACCAGTCGCTACCGACCGCTACCCGTCTCGCCGTCTACCCGTCTTTGCCTATGCGGCTCTGACCCACCTGACCAATTCCTTCAGATTCGGCCGTTTTCCCGTCATCAAGATCCCCACGCGGTACACGCGCGCCGCGATCCATGTAACGAACAGGACAGATGCGAGCAAGATGGCAAGCGACGAGACGAGCTCAATGATCGGAATCTGGGTCGCCCCCCAGCGCACGGGGGTCGCGATCGGTGACCAGAAGGGAATCAAAGTCATCCACACCGCGAGTGGACTGTTGGGATCGTTGAGCAAGGTGAAGAAGGATATGTACGGCACCATCAGCAGGAGCTGCACCGGCACCTGAGCCTGTCGGGCTTCGGACTCGGTGCTCGACATCGCTCCGACGGCCGCGTAGATCGCCGCGTAGAGAAAATACCCGAGTACGAAATACACCGCGAAGATCAGCAAGGTGGCGGTCGGTATCTGCGGGAATTGGAATCCTACCGGTGTCGCGCCCGCGGCCACGCCGCCTCCCACCCCTTGCCGGAACCCTGAGAGGAGTTTGGCCGATGTAATCCAGACTGTGATCTGCACCAGCCCGACGGCTCCGGCACCGATGACCTTTCCAACCATCAGCTGGAATGGCCGGAGCGACGAGATGAGTACCTCCACGACCCGGGTCGTCTTTTCTTCCAATACCGAGCTCATCACATTCACGCCGTACATCAGAATCGCCACGAAGAGCAGAATAGCCATGCCGAACCCGGTGAAGAACGCTTGAGACCCACTCTCTCCAGTCAACTTGCTACCCGAGATCTTGTGCTCCGCGAGACGAACGGGGATCTCCGCCTGCTGCACGACGAGCGTGTCGATGCCCTGACGTTCCAGCCGTGCGGCGAAAATGAGCCGCCGCAGCGTGCTCTCCAGCTGCTCCATGTCGCTGAGTGAGGAGACATTCGACCCGCGGTATTCGGCCGTCCCATGCTCGAGCGTGCTATCACTGATGAGCAGGAAGCCGTCCAGGCGCTTGTCGACGACCTCCCCGAAGAGCGAATCCGCGATGCCGGCGCGCGCTTGTACGCGTCGTGGGTGAAACCTCGGCACGGCCGAGCCCAGCTGGGCCACGACGTACTGGCCGAAGGCGGTACTGGTCGCGTCGACCACGACGATGTGCCGCTCGCCACCCGCTCGCTTCGCCAGCAGTATCTGAAACGCGATGATGCCGATCATCAGGAGCGGCCCGAGGATCGTCCCCACCCAGAACCATTTGGTCCTCACCCGCTCGATGAACTCGCGCCGAATGACCGCCCACACCTTACGCACGAGGTGCCTCCTCGGGCTGCGCGAGGGGGTGCGCCGCGTCAGGCCCCACGAGGTCGATGAAGATCTTGTTGAGCGATGGCTCCATGATCTCGAACTTGGCAAGCCGAGCGCCGGAATCGACGAGCGCGCGAAGAATCTCCTGCGGATCGGCCGCGTCGGTCAATTCGAGCTCCGCATACTGGCCGTAGTCGTCCGCTCGCTTGATCAGTCGGGTATCCGCGAACAGGCGGGACGCGGTCCCAGACCCGCCGTCGAACGCGACGGTGAGATGGCGGCCGCCGTGAGTGCGTTTCACATCGGCCAGGGACCCGTCGACGACTTTCCGCCCACGCGCAATGATGCAGAGTTGGTCGCACAGCCGTTCAGCCTGCTCCATGATGTGCGTCGAAAACAGGATGGTCGCCCCACGCTGCCGCAGGTCGAGCACCGCATCCTTCATCACCTGGGTGTTCACCGGATCGAGGCCCGAGAACGGCTCATCCAGGATGGCCAACTCGGGCTCGTGCAACAGCGTCGAGATGAATTGCACCTTCTGCTGCATTCCCTTCGAGAGCTCGTTGACCTTGCGCAACCGCCAATCGGCCAACCCTAAGCGCTCCAGCCACTCGAGCGCCTTGGCACGCGCCGTCCGTCGGGGCACTCCCTTGGCCTCGGCCAAGAACACGAGGACGTCGAGGACCCGCATCTTTGGATAGAGTCCGCGTTCCTCCGGCAGATACCCGATGCGGGCCGAGTGCTCCCGCCCACCTCCTGGCGTCCCGAACAGCCTCACTGCGCCGGAGTCCGGTTCGTAGATGTCCATCATCATCCGGATCGTGGTGGTCTTGCCGGCGCCGTTGGGCCCGAGAAGCCCGTAGATCACACCACGCGGGACCTCGAGGGAGAGGGCGTCGACGGCAAGATGGCCAGCGAAGCGCTTGGTCACATTATCGACGATGAGGACGGACGTGGTCATGGCTCTCGCAGGAGAACGGATACGACGACTTCGGGTTTCAGCGGAAGAAACTACTCTGTCGTAACGGGCTCCGCCGCGGCCTGCAACGCCGCGTGGAGGGTATGCCAGGAGAGGCTGGCGCACTTTACGCGGATGGGGAAGCGCCGCACCCCGGCCAGGGCTGCCAGTTTGCCCAGGTGCGCGGCATCCACCGGCGCGTCGTGCCCGGACGTCAGCATCGTGTGAACCTCCTGAAACAGCGCCTCGGCTTCGGGCCTGGTCTTGCCCAGGACCGCGCCAGTGAGCAGCGAGGCAGACGCCTGGGAGATCGCGCAGCCCGAGCCTTGAAAGCCGATGTCGGTGATACGGTCGCCGTCCAGCTCCACCTCGAGCCGGATCTGGTCGCCGCACACGGGGTTCGACCCCTCTGCGGCGCGGGAGGGGTGCGGCAGCTGCTTGAAGTTCCTCGGACTGCGGTTGTGTTCGATGATGATCTGCTGGTAGAGATCGCTCAGGTCGGCCATCAGGAGAACACCTTCCGGACCTTCTCGAGCGCGGCGACGAGACCATCGACATCGGCGCGTGTGTTGTAGAACGCGAACGACGCCCGGGCCGTCGCCGGCACGCCGAAGAAATCCATCACCGGCTGGGTGCAGTGGTGGCCGGTGCGGATCGCCACCCCCTCCTGATCCACGATCGTGCCCACGTCGTGCGCATGTACACCCTCCACGACGAACGAGACGACGCTCGCCTTGTGCGCCGCGGTGCCGACGAGCCGGATGCCGGGGATCTCCTCCAGGCGCGCCGTGGCGTACATCAGCAGGTCGCGCTCATGGGCGGTGACCGCTTCCCAGTCGAGCGCGCCGAGGTAGTCGATCGCCGCGCCGAGGCCTACGGCCCCCGCGATGTGGGGGGTGCCGGCTTCGAACTTGGCAGGGAGGTCGGCGTAGGTGGTCTTCGCGAACGTCACCGACTTGATCATGTCGCCGCCGCCGTGGTACGGCGGCATCGCCTCGAGCAGCTTGGCCTTTCCGTAGAGCACGCCGATGCCCGTCGGTCCGAACATCTTGTGTCCCGACACCGTGTAGAAGTCGGCGCCAAGGTGTTGCACGTCGACCCGGAGATGCGGCGCCGCCTGGGCGCCGTCCACCAGCACGGGAACGCCGCGGGAATGGGCCAGGCGGACGATGTCAGCAATGGGATTGATCGTCCCCAGCGAATTGGACACGTGCGCCACCGCCACGATCCTCGTCCGGTCCGTGAGCAGCCGAGCGTACTCCTCGAGCAGCAGCTCGCCTCGGCGGTTCATCGGAATCACTCGCAACGAGGCCCCACGCTCCTCGCACGCGAGCTGCCACGGGACGATGTTCGAATGGTGCTCCAGCGCGGAAACGAGCACTTCGTCTCCCGGCTGGAGGTGGGGCCGTCCCCAGCTCGACGCGACGAGGTTGATTCCCTCGGTCGTACCGCGCACGAAGATGACCTCGCGCGTGGACGCGGCGTTGAGAAAGGCACGTGCCTTCTCTCGCGCCGCTTCGTACGCGGCCGTGGCGCGTTCGCTCAGCTCGTACACACCCCGGTGGACATTCGCGTTTTCCGTTGCGTAGTAACGCTCGATCCGCTCGATCACCGCGCGCGGCTTCTGGCTGGTGGCTGCGTTGTCGAGGTAGACGAGCGGCTTGCCGCGAACGGTCGTCGAGAGCAGCGGGAAATCGCCGCGCAGTCTCGCGAGGTCCGGGGCAGGGTGGGTACCCGGCGCCGGCGCCTGGCGCACGCTGGTCACGCCGCGCCCGCCGCGAGATCCGGGACGCCCAGGCGGTGCCGGATCTGGCGATCGAGGCGGGCACGCGCCCCGGGGATCGTCACCCGGTCGAGGATGTCCGCCCCGAACCCGTAGGTGAGCAAGCCGCGCGCCTCCACCGCACCGATGCCGCGGCTCCTTAAATAGAAGAGCGCAGTTTCGTCCAGGGGACCCACGGTCGAGCCGTGGGTGCACTTGACGTCGTCGGCGTAGATCTCGAGCTGCGGCTGGCTGTCGGCGCGGGCCGCATCGGAGAGGAGGAGGTTGCTGTTGGTCTGTTTCGAGTCGGTCCGCTGCGCGCCGGGGCGCACGATGATCCGGCCGTTGAAGACGCCGCGCGACTCCCCATCGAAGACGCCGTTGAAGTATTCGTGGCTCTCGCCGTGCGGCTTGGCGTGCTCGATCGTCGTGTGGTGATCCACGTGCTGGTGCCCGTGCAGCACGGAGAGACCGTTCAGGATCAGATAGGCCCCCGTCCCGTCGAGCACCGCGTTGATGTCGTGGCGCACCAGCGCGCCGCCGAGCGCAACCGTGGTGAAGACGAGCCGGCTGTCGCGTCCCTGATGCGATTGTGTCGTCGCGATGTGATAGCTCCGCTCGCCCTCACGCTGTTCCCGGCACAGCTCGAGCTGGGCGCCGTCCTCCAGGACGATCTCCGTGACGGCGTTGGTGAGCGAGAGACCGGCAGGTGCCGCTTCGTAGGCCTCGACGAGTTTGACCTGCGCTCCCCGCTCCACCACGATCAGCAACCGCGGGTGCGCCATCGGCCGTGCGGTGCCCGGCGGGATCCGGCAGGTGAGGTGAATCGGCTCCTCGATCACTGCTCCAGCCCGGACGTGAACCAGGGCGCCGTCTGCCAGAAAGGCCGTGGCAAGGGCGGTAAACGGGTTCTCCTCCAGCAGAGCGTGGCGCGCGAGGTGGGCGTGCACGAGCTCCGGCTGCCGTTGCAGGGCCTGGGAGAGCGGCAGGACGGTGGCGCCGGCCGGGGTCGGTCCCATTTCCCACCGCACGGCTTGACGCTGAAACGCGATCTCCGCGATTGGCTGGACGTTGGTAAACCGCCACTCCTCCGACCGGGTGGTGGGGAACCCCACTTCAGCGAAGCGCGCGATGCCACGCTCTCGCAGCTCGCGCAGCCATGGCGGAGCGCCCGCCGCGCCGTTCCCGGCGAAGGCCTGGTACTGTCCCACGAAATGCGCCGTCACGACACCGCCGCTCCCACCGGCTTCACCCAGTCGTAACCCTTTTCCTCGAGCGTCAACGCCAGCTCCTTGCCGCCGGACTTCACGATGCGGCCCTCGGCCAGCACGTGGACGTAGTCGGGCACGATGTAGTTGAGCAGCCGCTGGTAGTGGGTCACGACCACGAAAGAACGCTGCGGTGAGCGCAGCATGTTCACCGCCTGTGCGACGGTCTTCAGCGCGTCGATGTCCAACCCTGAATCTGTCTCGTCCAGGATCGCGAGGCGCGGCTCGAGCACGGCGAGCTGCAGAATCTCGTTGCGCTTCTTCTCGCCCCCCGAGAATCCTTCGTTGACGGCGCGGTTCATGAAGCTGTCGTCCCAGCCGATCGCCTTGAGCTTGTCCTCGAGCACCTGGAGGAAGTCCAGCGGATCCAGCTCGGGCTCGCCCTTGTGCTTGCGTATCGCGTTCACCGCCGAGCGCAGGAAGTACGAGTTGGTGATGCCGCGGATCGCGACGGGATACTGGAACGCGAGGAACATGCCCTCGCGCGCCCGTTCTTCCGGGTCGAGCTCGAGCAGGTCCTTGCCGTCGTAGCGGACCGACCCGCCGGTCACTTTGTAGGCCGGATGTCCGGCGAGCACCTGAGCCAGCGTGCTCTTCCCGGAGCCGTTCGGCCCCATCACCGCGTGCACTTCGCCCGTGCCCACCCGCAGCGATACGCCGCGGAGGATCTCCGTGCCCTCCACGGAGGCGTGCAGGTCCTCGATTTCGAGCAGGAACCGGTCGGTCATCCGACGCTCCCCTCGAGCGAAATGCCCAACAGGTTCTGCGCTTCCACCGCGAACTCCATCGGCAGCTCCTTGAAGACTTCCTTGCAGAATCCATTGACGATCATCGACACCGCGTCCTCGGCGGAGAGGCCGCGCTGTTTGCAGTAGAAGATCTGGTCCTCGCCGATCTTGGAGGTGGAGGCTTCGTGCTCCATGATCGCGGAGCTGTTCCGCACGTCGATGTAGGGGAAGGTGTGCGCGCCGCATTGGTCGCCGATCAGCATCGAGTCGCACTGGGAGTAATTACGGGCGCCCTCGGCCCCCTTCATGATCTTCACCAGGCCGCGGTAGGTGTTCTGGCCGTGCCCGGCGGAGATGCCCTTCGAGACGATAGTGCTCTTCGTGTTCTTGCCGATGTGGATCATCTTCGTCCCGGTGTCGGCCTGCTGGCGGTGATTGGTGACTGCCACCGAATAGAACTCGCCGATCGAGCCGTCGCCCTGTAATAGACACCCCGGATACTTCCAGGTGATCGCCGATCCGGTTTCGACCTGCGTCCACGAGATCTTGGAATTCCGGCCGCGGCACGCGCCGCGCTTGGTGACGAAGTTGTAGATCCCGCCCTTGCCCGCTTCGTCGCCCGGATACCAGTTCTGGATCGTCGAGTACTTGATCTGCGCATTATCGAGCGCCACAAGCTCCACCACCGCGGCGTGCAGCTGGTTCTCGTCGCGCGTCGGGGCGGAACAGCCCTCGAGGTAGGAGACGTGGCTCCCCTCCTCGGCGATGATGAGCGTGCGCTCGAACTGCCCCGTTGATGACGCATTGATCCGGAAGTAGGTCGAGAGCTCGAGCGGGCAGCGCACGCCCTTGGGGATGAAGGCGAACGAGCCGTCGGTGAACACCGCCGAGTTGAGCGCCGCGAAGAAGTTGTCGTTCGTGGGTACGACCGTGCCCAGATACTGGCGGACCAGATCCGGGTGCTCGCGGATCGCCTCCGAGATGGGGCAGAAGATGACCCCGAACTTGGCCAGCTCCGCGCGGAACGTCGTGGCGACGGACACCGAATCGAACACCGCATCCACCGCGACCCCCGCGAGCCGCTTCTGCTCGGCGATGGGGATGCCGAGCTTCTCGAACGTCTCGAGCAGCTTCGGGTCGACCTCGTCGAGACTCTCCACCTTGGGCCGCTGCTTCGGGGCGGCGTAGTAGCTGATCGCCTGGTAGTCGATGGGCCCGTACTTCACGTTGGCCCAGGTCGGCTCGGTCATGGTCAGCCAATGCCGGTACGCCTTGAGCCGCCATTCGAGCATCCACTCGGGCTCGCCCTTCTTGGCCGAGATGAGCCGGATGACGTCCTCGCTCAGACCAGGCGGGACGGACTCGGATTCGATATCAGTGACGAAGCCGTACTTGTACGGCTGGAGCACCTGGGCTTCGATCGATGTCATACGGACTCTCCGCATTCGGCCGCGGGTGCGCCGAACGTGATGGCGTACTCGCAGGCGTTGCAGCCACTGACGATATGGGTGGTGCGCTCCACGCTCGCGGCAAGCACGGCTTGCAGGAACTTCGCCTCGACCGCACACACCTCGGGATAGCGCTCCGCGACCGCACGGATCGCACAATTGTGCTCGGCCAACCGGAAGCCGCCGGCGCTCGCGTCGGTCTCCGCCATATATCCCCCCTCGTTCATCACGCGGGCCACCGCCGCCAGGCGCCGTTCGGGCGACACGCCGATGAGCTCCGCCTGCAGTCGGCGGGTGAGGTCGGCGTAGTGGTCTTCGAACAGCGAGACCGCCGCTTCGCGACCCTGCTTCAGGGCCAGATGATCGAGCAGGTTGGTGAGCGTCTCCTCGTAGCGTCTCGGGAAGAGCGCCTCGCCCTGCGGCGACAGGCGGTAGGCGAACGTCGGCGCACCAACGCCGTGCTGCTCGCGCCCGTAGGTCACCAGACCGTCGGCCTCGAGCTCTTTCAGGTGGTGACGCACCGCGTTCGGCGAGACGCCGAGTTTCCCTGCCATGTGCTTGGCCGTGAGCGGCTGGGCGCGCTTCAACTCCAGCAGCACTTCACCCCGCAGGCCCTTGTGGGCGGCGAGGCCGGGATGGTTGCTGTCCATGGGGGAAATCGTACACTGGAATGGACGATTGTCAACTAAATACAACGTGATTTGTGTGAATCGGTAAACGATTGTATTATATAGTGTTATGTTGACATAATTCGCAGTTGAACACTCAGTTGGTGCCCAACAGGCTACTCCTCCGGCTCCCGCCGCACCCAGCCCCACAACAGCGACAGCCTGTACGGACTGCGCAACAGGGTCAGCAGTCCAGTGACCGCGTAGTACAGACTCCCAG
>Ga0307281_10000416_pt1 | contig 11131 bp, 9 predicted proteins | sample ER_DNA_120_FD_194486 | JGI IMG/M metagenome (GOLD analysis project Ga0307281, IMG submission 194486) | Bulk soil microbial communities from the East River watershed near Crested Butte, Colorado, United States - ER_DNA_120 | ecosystem: Environmental > Terrestrial > Soil > Floodplain | place: USA...
GATGAAGGGCTCGATCATCTATTTCGCGGGACCGCCGGGGGTGGGGAAGACCTCGCTCGGAAAATCCATCGCGCGCGCGATGGGACGCAAGTTCGTGCGCATCTCGCTGGGGGGGATGCGCGACGAGGCGGAGATCCGCGGCCACCGGCGCACCTACATCGGAGCGCTGCCCGGGCGCGTGATCCAGGGACTGCGCACCGCGGGAAGCAACAACCCCGTGTTCATGCTCGACGAGATCGACAAACTCGGCGCCGACTTTCGCGGCGACCCGGCGGCCGCGCTGCTCGAGGTGCTCGATCCCGCGCAGAACGATTCCTTCGAAGATCACTACCTGAACATTCCGTTCGACCTCTCCAGGGTGCTCTTCGTCACCACCGCGAACATCCTGGATTCGATCCCGCGTCCGCTCCTGGACCGCATGGAAGTGATCGAGATTCCGGGCTACATCACCATGGACAAGGTGGAGATCGCGAAGAAGTACCTGCTTCCGCGGCAGCTGGACGAGAACGGCATTCCGCCCAAGCTCCTGAAGATCACCGACGACGGCCATCGTCACATCATCCGCCGCTACACGCGCGAAGCGGGCGTGCGCGAGCTGGAACGAAAGCACGCCGCCATCTGTCGCAAGGTCGCGCGCCGCATCGCGGGCGGAAACAAGCGGCCCGTGAACATCGGCGAGCGCAACGTCGCGACGTATCTCGGACAGGAAGAGTACCGGAGCGAGATCGCGCGCAAACGTCCCGTGGTGGGCGTGGTGACGGGACTCGCCAAGACCTTCGACGGCGGCGAGATCCTTTTCATCGAATCGGTGAAGATGAAGGGCGGGGGAAGGCTGCGGCTCACCGGTCAGCTCGGCGACGTGATGCGCGAGAGCGCCGAGGCCGCCATGTCGTTCGTCCAGGCGCACTATCTCGCCGGAGCGCCGGATAAGGCCTTCTTCGAGAAGTACGACATTCACATCCACGTTCCGGCCGGCGCGGTTCCCAAGGACGGCCCGAGTGCCGGCGTGGCGATCGCGTGCACCATCTGCTCGCTGCTCTACAACCGAGCCGCCCGTAACGACGTGGCGATGACCGGAGAGATCACGCTGACCGGACAGGTTCTGGCCATCGGCGGACTCAAGGACAAGGTAATTGCTGCCCACCGCGCCGGTATCAAGACGGTCCTGTTTCCGGACTCGAACAAGCGGGACCTGGACGAGATCCCGGATATCATCAAGAAAGACCTGAACTTGATCCCCATCGCCAGGGCGGCGGACGCGATCGAGGAGACGCTGGTTCCGTGACCAGGCGGGGCCCGGCCCCCGACTTGCAATGTGGGCACTTACTCCAGGGGTTGAACACGTGACCACCGAGCTGACGCAACGACGCGACCAGATGGTGGGACGGCTGGCGCCGTTCCTCGGCCGTATGGTGCGCCGGGAACATTTTTCCCTCCCCGGCGACATCAACGACCAGAGCCGCGTATTGGTGGTCGACTCCGGCGATCTCACCGAGTTGCTCTTCTTCGCACCCGTGCTCAACCATCTCAAACGCCGCTATCCCGGCATGCGCGTCACCATGCTGGTGCGCGAGGGAAACGGCGAACTCATCCGCACGCTCGAGCACATCAACGAACTGATTTCCTACGAGCCCGAGCACCTTTCGCTCTTTTCGACCACGTACCTGACACTCCTGCGCCGCGTGAAATCGCGCGGCTTCGACGTCGTCTTCCTGCTCGGGCGCGAGTTCAACTTCGCGCGCTCGATGGTGACGCTGTTCTCACACGCGCGACTGCGCGTGGGTTTCACGCAGAAGTTCACGTATCCGTTCCTCAACTGCGAGATCCGCGCGTCGGACGAGACCACGTACGAGGCGCCGCGCGCGCTGAGCTTCCTCTCCGTGCTCGGCCAGTCGCCCGGGGATTCCGTGATCGCGTGGAAGCTCCCGGACACCGACGTGCGCTGGGCGCAGCAGATGATTCATTTCCGCAAACCCGACAAGGACACCATGCTGCTGGTCGTCGATCCCGGCATGGGCAAGGGCGGCCATCGCCTGGTGGAGACGGCGCTCGCGCACATCGCGGGCGAGGTTGCGCGGCGTCACGGCGCCCGCATACTGCTGCTGTCCAACAACCTCGACGCGAAGGGGCTGGCGCGCTTCCGCGCGCTCCTGCCCAACTGCGTCATGGACCTGGAGCCCAAGAACGTCAAGGAAGCGCTTGCGCTCCTCTCCCGGGCGGACTTAGTCTTGGCGGGCAACACGGACTACTTCCACTTTGCGGTCGGGATGCGCCGTCCGACGATCGGCTTCTTCACACGCTTTGATGCCTCCAACTGGTTTCCAAAATCCACTCCCTGGGTGCAGATCATTCAGGGCATGCGCGGCCAGCAGGTCTCGGTGGACGAAGTGTGTTCGAAGATCGACACCCTCCTCCACCTCGCATCGCGCTAGCGCCCGCTCCGTTTCGTCTCCATATTGGTGTCTGGACGCGTCCCGCACGCGCCGCCAACCATGACAACCGTGAGCGCATACTCGCGCCTGATGACGTATGTGCGTCCGTTCTGGAAGCGCATGACGCTGCTTTCCGTCGTGATCGCGCTTTTTGCGTCGCTCTCGGGCATCTCACTCACCCTGATTCCGCCTTTCCTGCGCGTGATCCTGAACAAGCAGCCGATCGAGGTGGCGGTGGAGTCGCAGCACCACGAGGGGCTCCCACTCCCGGCGTTCGTCGAGCACGCGCGCGTGTCCGCCAAGGTCTTTTTTGAGTCGTGGATGTATGCCGGCACCTCGGACGAACGGCTGGTGCGTTTCATCTGGCTCCTCGTGACACTCATGCTGGTCAAGAACATCATGGGCTACGTCCAGACCTACTACACGGAGTGGCTCGAGCAGCAGGTGCTCTTCCGCATCCGGCGTGACATCTACGCCCATATTCTCGATCTGCCGCTTTCGTATTTCGACCGCGAGCGCTCCGGACATCTCATCTCGCGCGTGACCAACGACGTCACATCGCTGCGCGGCGCGGTGATCGGCGTTGCCTCCAGCGCGCTTCGCAACATCCTGATGACCCTGGTGGCGGTCTTCATCCTGCTCAATGTGAGCTGGCGCCTGACCCTGCTCGTGGTGTGTATCATTCCGGTGAACGTGTTCCTGGTGGACCTCGTGGGGCGCAAGCTCAAGCGGCGCAGCCGCCGCGCGCAGGAGGGCATGGCCGACATGACCGCCAGCCTGGAGGAGACCATCGGCGGCGTACGGCTGGTGAAATCGTTCGGCACGCACGAGCACGAGCAGAGTCGTTTTGGCCGCGCGAGCTACCGCCACATGATGCACTACATCCGTATGAAGCTCTACGGCGCGCTCTCCGCGCCGACGTCGGAGCTTCTGGGCACGTTCTCGTTTGCGGTCGTGCTCTGGTACGGCGGGCGTCGCGTGCTCGCGGGAGGGCTTCCCGCCGAGAACCTGGTCATGTTCGTGGCCGCGATGCTCTTCGTCATCACGCCGCTCAAGAACCTGAGCAAGCTCACCGTGCTGGTGCAGCAGGCGGCCGGGTCCGCCCAGCGCGTGTTCGATCTGCTCGATACGCCGAAAGAACCGATGGGAGAAGGGAAGCGAACGGCCTCGTTCGAAAAGGAGATCCGTTACGACAACGTGGACTTCGAGTACGTGGCAGGCGAGCCCGTGCTGAAGGGCGTCTCCTTCGCCGCCACGCGCGGCGACGTGGTGGCCATCGTCGGTTCGAGCGGCGCGGGAAAGACCACGCTCGTCGATCTCCTGCCGCGCTTTTACCCGTGCACGCGCGGGCGCATTCTCTTCGACGGCGTGGACACGCGCGAATTTTCGATCGAGTCGCTGCGCTCGCTGATGGGCATCGTCACGCAGGAGACCATCCTTTTCAACGACACCGTGTACAACAACATCAGCTACGGCTCGCCGCAGGCCGACAAGGACGCGGTGGAGCGCGCCGCCCAGGCCGCCAACGCGCACGACTTCATCCTCGAGCTTCCGAACGGCTATGACACGGTGGTGGGCGATCGCGGCGCGCAGCTCTCGGGCGGACAGCGCCAGCGCCTCGCCATCGCACGCGCGATCCTGCGTGATCCGCAGATCCTGATCTTCGACGAGGCCACCAGTGCCCTCGACAGCGAAAGCGAAGCGCTCGTGCAGGAGGCCATGGACCGCCTGCTCAAGGGGCGCACCACTTTCGTCATCGCCCACCGGCTTTCCACCATCCGCCACGCGGACCGCATCCTCGTCCTCGACCATGGCCGCCTCACCGAGCACGGCACGCACAGCGAGTTGATGACGCGCGAGGGCGTGTACCGCCGTCTCTACCAACTGCAGTTCGGCAATGTCGGCGCCTGAGTCCAACACTGCGCGCGTGCGCGTGGCGGCGGTCGCACCCAACTGGCTGGGCGACGCCGTGATGAGCCTGCCCGCCATGCGCCTTCTGGCCGGCGCGCAGGGAGTCTCGCTTTCCGTACTCGCGAGCCCGTACGTGGCGCGCGTGTTCCTGCACCAGGATGGCATCGACGAGCTGCACGTGGACCCGGCCGGGGGCCGGACGGCGCGTGTTGTGGCGCGCCTCCGCGCCCTGCGCACATTGTCACCCGGCGTCGCGGTCATGTTTCCGCCCTCGTTCTCCAGTGCGCTGCCAGCGTGGCTCGCGCGGGTTCCACGTCGCTGTGGCTTTCGCACCGACGGCCGCGAGGCTCTGCTCTCGCACGCGTTCCCGCTGCCGTCGCGCGACGTGCACCTCGTGGATTCGTACCTGGAGCTCTCCCGCGCAGTGCTTCGTGACCTTGGCATCGATGGTAGCCCGCCGTCCGTCGCGCGTCTTTATGTCAGCGACAGCGAGCGCGCTTCGATGCGTCGGCGCATCGCTGGTATCACCGACGGCGGGTATGTCGTGGTGGTGCCGGGAGCGGCTTTCGGACCGGCGAAATCATGGCCGGAGGAACGCTATCGCGCGTTGTGCGCGGAGCTGGCCGGGCAGGTGAGCGTGGTCGTGGCCGGGAGCGGAGGGGATCGCGCGGTGTGCGAGCGCATCGCAGAGTCGCTTCCCGGTGCGCAATCGCTGGCCGGGGAGACCACGCTGGGCGAGATGTTTGCGCTGGTGGAGGGCGCGCGGGCGCTGGTTGCCAACGACAGCGGTGCGCCGCACGTGGCGGCCGCGCTGGAGGTGCCGTGCGTGGTGTTGTTCGGTTCGACGTCGCCGGCCTGGACGGCGCCGCGCGGCCGCGACGTGCGGGTACTGCAGCACAAGGTGCACTGCAATCCCTGTTTCCGGCGCACATGTCCCACGCACCTCGAATGTTTCAACGGCATCCCGGTGGACGATGTCCGCTCGGCCGTCATGGAGATCCTGTCTTCGCCCGCAAAGAAAGCCGGTGCCGCCGGCGAGGGTCTCGGATAGAATCCCAACGCGGCGTGCCAAGGCGCGCCCGGCACGCGACATGAACCCGCAACGCTACCTCGATCTCCTGGAGCAGTTTCGCTCGCGCCGCATCGGCGTGGTGGGCGACTTCCTGCTCGACCAGTACATCATCGGTACCAGCGCGCGCGTATCGCGCGAGGCGCCGATCGTGGTGGTCGATTACCAGGACACCGTCTACCACCCCGGGGGTGCGGCGAACGCCGCGCAGAACGTGACCGCGCTGGGAGGCATCGCGCGAGTGATCGGCGTGGTGGGGGACGACCGCGAAGCGGATGCGCTGGTGCGCCTGCTCGACGCACGCGGTGTCGACGTCGCGCACCTCATGCGGGACGCCGCTCAAGCCACCTCGACCAAGCTCCGCATCCTCGCAGGCGAGATGAACGCCCAGAAGCAACAGGTCGCGCGCGTGGATCGTTCGCACCGGCTGAAGGCCACGCCGGCGCTCTGCGAGCGGCTGCGCGAAGCCATCGACGAAACCGTGGCGGCGTCCGACGCCGTCCTCATGGCGGACTACGGACTCGGCGTGCTCGGAGCGGAGATCGCCGCGCACGTGCTCTCGCGTTGCGCGACGCACCGGGTGCCGAGCGTGGTGGACAGCCGCCATCGCCTGCGCGAGTTCGGCGGCGCGACGGTGGCCACACCGAACGAGGTGGAAGCGATGGAGGCGCTTGGGATGCGGCACGAGTCGGAGCTCACCGACGAACATGCGCTCGCGCGCCGCGTCGTCGAAACCGGCATTCGCAATCTCATCGTTACGCGCGGCAGCAAGGGCATGGTGGTGTGCGGCGCCGACGCGGCGTACACCTCGATCGGCATCGCGGGAAGCCAGCAGGCGACCGACGTCACCGGCGCGGGCGACACCGTCTCGGCCGTGGTCGCGCTTTCGCTGGCCTCTGGCGCGAAGCTCGAAGAGGCCGCGCGCATGGCGACGTTCGCGGCCTCGGTGGTCGTCATGAAGAGAGGCACCGCCACCGCGTCGCCGGATGAAGTGCGCGACATGATCGAGGATGCGCGCGACGGGAAAGAGACGCGCGCCTGATGCGTTCCGCCGCCGCGCCGGTCTTCGAGGACGTCACCGCCCTGCGCGCGCACGTCGACGCCACCCGCGCGGAGAACGTCGTCCTCGCCAACGGGTGCTTCGATCCGCTGCACGTCGGGCACGTGCGCTACCTCGAGGATGCGCGCCGGCATGGCGACTTCCTGGTGGTTGCGCTGAACAACGACGCGAGCACGCGGCGCCTCAAGGGAGAGGGGCGGCCGGTGGTGAGCGAAGAGGACCGCGCGCGTCTTCTCGCGGCGATCGCGTGTGTCGACGCGGTGCTGGTGTTCGGCGCCGACAACGTGGAAGACATTCTGACCCGCCTGCATCCCTCCGTGCACGCCAAGGGGACCGACTACACCGAAGCCACGGTGCCGGAAGCCGCGGTCGCGCGCCGCCTCGGTATTCGCACCGTGATCACGGGCGACCCCAAGGCGCATGCATCGCGCGAGATCGTCGCGCGCGTCCGGCGCCCGGGTGGCGGCGACGCCGCCTCATGAACAATTCCATCGCGCTGCGCGCGGGCGACCGCGTGCTCGTGACACGCCTCAACTACCTGGGAGACGTCGTGCTCTCGCTCTCCATGGTCGACGCACTGCGCCGCTCGCATCCCGGGGTGGAAATCGACTACCTGACCCGCGAACCGGCGGCCACACTGCTGCACGGCGACGAGCGCTTCGCGCGTGTGTTCGCGTGGCAGGACGGCGCGACCCGGGCCCTGCCCATGGTTGCCACGCTGCACAAGCGCGGTTACCGCGCGGTCATCGACCTCTATTCCAATCCGCGCAGCGCGTGGCTTTCGTGGCTCTCCCGCGCGCCGGTTCGCATCGGCGGCAACCGCCGCGGGCGCCGGCACCTCTATACCCATCGCGTTGACGCCCCCGCGGGAATTCCGGTCAGCGAAGTGTTCATGAAATATGCGGAGCCGCTCGGTGTCCGGGGCCCGGCGGGAAAACCCGTACTCGTGATCGGCGCGGCCGAGAGTGTCGCGGCGGAAGCGCGTCTTGGCAACGCGGGCGCGCCGAAGGGGACGCCGCGCATCGGCGTACACCCGGGCGGGAAGTGGCCCGTGAAACGCTGGCCGGCGGCGCATTTCGTCGAACTGGTCGAGCGCATCGAGAAGGGCGGCGCGCGCGCGATTCTCTTCACCGGCCCGGACGAGCGCGACGCCACCGCGGAGGTTGTGCGCCGAACGCGCGCGCCGCTCACAGTTCTCGAGCCATTGGACATCCGCACGACGGCGGCGATCATCTCGCGCCTCGACGCGATGGTCGCCTGCGACGGCGGCATCATGCACACGTCGGTTGCGCTGGGCACGCCGACGGTCGGCATCTTCGGCAGCAGCCAGTCGTCGGTGTGGTTTCCGTATCAATCTTTCGGACCCTATCGCGCCGCCGAGATCGACGTGCCGTGCCGCCCATGCCACCGGCACGAGTGCCCGCTCGGTCACACGCGTTGTCTGAACGATCTCACCGCCGCGCACGTTTCCTCATTGTTGGATTCACTGGCCGGCATGCGTACGAGGATGCCGACGTGAAAGGGCCGGCGCGCGAAGAATGGCTGCTCGCGGTGCGACTGCGCCAGCTCGGTGACGTGCTGGCGTCGCTGGAGGTTCTGCGCGCCATCAAGGCGCACCGCCCGGAGCGGCGCATTGCATTCGTGGTGAACGCTCCCTACGCGCCGCTTCTCGAACACGAACCGTACATCGACCGTGTGCTGGTTCCGCCCGCCGGTGGCGCCGGTGAGTGGCTGCGCTTCCTGCGCAACATACGCGCGCTGAAGCCGTCGGCCGCCATCGACCTGCACGGCAGTGCGCGCTCCGCGCTGATCACGCGCATCTCGGGAGCACCCCTGCGCGTGGGTTTCGATGTGCGCGGGCGGCGTCGCGCGTACACCGTGATCGAGGCACGCGGCGAATTCAAGGACGGGCGGCGCGTGCCGCACAATCCCGTCACGTGGGGCGCGCGCCTGGCGCGGCACGTGGGTTGCGCGGACGTGGCCTCGCGGCCGCCGCAGATTCACGCCGGGGATAACGCACGCGAAAGCGTGCGCGCACGGCTCCGCGACGCGGGTGTGAGTGAAGCGGCCCTCGTATCGCGACGCGTGATCGGGCTCAACCCTGGCCGAGCCGTCGCAACGAAGTACTGGAAATCCGATCGTTTCATCGCGCTTGCCAGGGAACTCGGCGCAACGGGAGTCGAGGTCCTCGTCTTCTGGGGCCCGGGAGAAGAGAGGGAGGCGGACGAGATTGCGCGCGCGTCGGGAGCGCTCTGCGCGCCGGCGCTCTCGCTGGTGGAGATGTGTGCCGCGCTTTCATTCTGCGCCGCGCTCGTGACCATCGACTCGGGACTCAAGCACCTGGCCGTGTGCGCGCGCACGCCGACGGTGACCGTGTTCGGTTCCACCGATCCGCGCGAATGGCACATGGGAGGCGATCGGGACCTCGCCCTCTGGAAGGGACTCTCGTGTTCGCCGTGCCGGCGCGTGGAATGTCCCCTGGGAGTTCCGTGCATGGACATCGACGCGGGCCGCGTCAGGGAGGCGCTCGATCGGGTGCTGGAGGCAGCAGCATGAATCCGCGCGAGATCTCCGTCATCATAACGACACGCAACGAAGCGGCCAACCTGCCGCGCTGCCTCGAGAGCGTGAGCGGTTTCGCCGAGATCATCGTGGTCGATTCGTTCAGCGGCGACGAAACCGTGGAGATCGCACGGCGCGCGCACGCGAGCGTGTTCCAGCGCCCATACCAGTCGCCCCCGGACCAGAAGAACTGGGCGGTGGCCCGTGCGCACCACAACTGGGTTCTCGTTTTGGACGCCGATGAATGGTTGGACGATGCGTTGCGTGCGGAGATCGAAGCGCTCTCGCCGGGCGACCGCGTGGGCTTCTGGATCTTCCGGCGCAGTGAATACCTGGGCCGCCCCATCCGTGGTTGTGGGTGGCAGCGCGACAGGGTGCTCCGCCTGTATGACCGCCGCCTCGGGCATTACCCCGAGGCGCGTGTGCACGAAGAGGTGGAGGTGAATGGACCCGTGGGCCGCCTGCGCGCGCGCCTCGGCCATCGTCCCTACCGCGACGTGTCGCATCACATCGAGAAGATCGACGACTACACTGCGCGCGGGGCCCGGCAGGCCGTCGAACGCGGTCTGCACGCGCCGTGGCTGCACCTCCTCTTCCATCCGCCCTTCAGGTTCCTCCGTATGTATATCCTGCAACTCGGTATCCGGGATGGATATCCAGGTCTCGCCTTGTGCCTGCTTTCGTCGGCAGGCGTGTTTCTCAAGTACGCCCGGGCGTGGGAGTTGAAGCGCGCGTCATGAGGGGAGTCTGCTTGTTTGGAGGACACCACCGCGGGTATCCGCGCAGCGGGGTGATCGTCTCGGGGTTGCGGCGCATCGGCGTCCCCGTCACCGAGTGCACCGTTTCGCCGCGGCTCAAGTCGCCGCGACGCTATCCCGCTCTCATCCGCGCGTATCACCGCCTACAGGGCGATTTCGACGTGCTCTTCGTGCCCGAGTTCAGGCACAAGGATGTGCCGCTGGCGTGGGCGCTCGCGCGCTGGAGCGGCAAGCTGTGCGTGTTCGATCCGCTGGTGTCGCGCTACGACACGCGCGTGCACGACCGTGGCGACGTGGATGTGCGCGGCATGCAGGCCTGGCACAATCTGAACCTCGACCGGCTGTCGCTCTCCTTGCCCGACCTGGCACTCGCCGACACGCTCGAGCATGCGCACTACTTCCGTGAGCGCCTGGCCGCACCCGACGCGCGCGTGCGCGTGCTGCCGGTGGGTTACGACGACGAACTGTTCCGTCCCACGCTTCCGTCCGACGACCGCGATGGCGTGCGCGTGCTCTTCTACGGAAGCTACCTGCCGCTCCACGGGGTGGACGTCATCGTCGACGCGGCGCTGCGGCTGCGCGGCGAGCGCGGCATCCGCTTCGAGTTGATCGGCGGCGGGCAGACCTTTGACGAGGTGACGCGCCGCCTGCGCGACGAACGTCCGGGCAACGTGTCCGTCGAAGCGCGCGTCGACGCGGCGACGCTCCCGGCGCGTATCGCGCAGGCATCGATCTGCCTCGGCATCTTCGGACATACGGCGAAGGCGGCGCGCGTGGTTCCCAACAAGGTATACCAGTGCATGGGCATGGGTCGCGCCGTGATCACCGCGGACACGCCCGCGGTGCGCGAGTTCTTCGAGCCCGGGCGTCACGTGGAACTGGTGCCCGCCAGCGACGGCGCGGCGCTCGCTCGGACCATCGCGGGTCTTGCGCGCGAGCCCGCCCGGCGACAGGCGATGGGCGACGCGGCCGCGGAGCACGTGCGAATGCATTTCTCTCCGGTCCCCATCGCGCGCCGGTTCGCCGCCCTGTGCGAGGAGGCGATGCGATCGTGACCACGACGACACGGGGCCTGCGCGTGTTGATGGTCGACTCGGAGCGCACGTGGCGCGGCGGTCAGGGCCAGGTGTTGCTCCTGATGCGCGGCCTCGCGGAGCTGGGGCAGAGCGTCACGCTGGCAGCACCACCGGACGGTGCGCTCTTCGAGCGCAGCGCGGCACTCCCGATCGGGCGGCTGGCATGGCGGGGCAGCTCGAGCATCGCGTCCGTACTTGGCCTGCGCGCCCTCATCACGCAGGGGGGCTTCGACATCGTGCACTCGCACGCATCGCGCGCGCAC
>Ga0307281_10000417_pt1 | contig 11129 bp, 12 predicted proteins | sample ER_DNA_120_FD_194486 | JGI IMG/M metagenome (GOLD analysis project Ga0307281, IMG submission 194486) | Bulk soil microbial communities from the East River watershed near Crested Butte, Colorado, United States - ER_DNA_120 | ecosystem: Environmental > Terrestrial > Soil > Floodplain | place...
GGTGAAGGCCAGCGCGTCCTTGAAATCGGGGAAGGTGTAGGACTTCTCCAGGTGGTGCTCGTCCACCACGCGCCACCCGCCACCCAGCTGGTTGGCGACGTCACGCAGGGCCTGGGCCTTGAGCGGCGCAATGCCGCCCCGGCACGGTACACAATGTTTCTGTGCCAGCTCCGACATGGTGAACCCTAGCCCGCGGCCTTCATGCGGCGCGCCACTTCTTCCCAGTTCACCACGTTCCAGAACGCGGCCACATAGTCGGGGCGCTTGTTCTGGTACTTGAGATAGTACGCGTGCTCCCACACGTCGAGGCCGAGGATCGGCGTCATGCCTTCAGAAAGCGGTGAGTCCTGGTTGGGCGTCGAGGTGACGGCGAGGGTTCCGTCCTTCTTCACCGAGAGCCATGCCCAGCCGCTGCCGAAGCGCGTTTTCGCGGCGGTCTCGAACTGGGTCCTGAACGCGTCGAAGCTGCCGAAGGCCTTGTCGATGGCCGCGGCCACGTCGGCGCCCGGCTTCGCGCCGCCGGCCTTGAGCACGGTCCAGAACAGCGAATGGTTGGCGTGCCCGCCGCCGTGGTTGCGAATCACCGTGCGGATGTCCTCGGGAACCGCGTTGAGATTGCCCAGCAGGTCTTCGACCGACTTGCTCGCCAGCTCGGGATGTTTCTCGAGCGCGGCGTTGGCGTTGTCGATGTAGGCCTGGTGATGCTTGGTGTGATGAATCTCCATCGTGCGTGCGTCAATGTGCGGCTCCAACGCGTCGTACGCGTATGGGAGCGGCGGCAGTTTGAACGGCATGAGCGACTCCTTCAACGGGGGTATGGTTCGAAGCAGAATCTTGAAGCATCCGAATGATACGCGCCGACTTTGCCGGCGTCAAAGGCAAACAAAAAAAGGCGCCGGCATCATGCCGGCGCCCATTTCAGAACAAGTTGTCCGATGCTACACGGTGAAGGATTCGCCGCAACCGCACGTCGCCTTCGCGTTCGGATTGGTGAATACAAAGCCCTTTCCGTTGAGCCCGGTGGTGTAGTCCAGCGTGAGGCCGAGCAGGAACAGTTTGCTCTTCTTGTCCACGGCGATGCGGACGTCCTGATTCTGAATGATGGTGTCGCTGTCGGAGGTCTGGTCGTCGATCGAGAGATCGTACATGAGCCCCGAGCATCCGCCGCCCTTGACCGCCACGCGCAGAACCGCGGTGCTCACTGTCTTGTTCTCGGCCGCGATGCAATCGCGAATCGCCTGAACAGCATTCTCTGTCACGGTAATCATTTCTCGAACTCCCTTTGGCCGCCGGAGGCCCGTTTGGGGCTCATGGGACCGGCCGATCGTTGTATACTGTTGCGTCTCCGGGGGATGCAATCATCGCGCCGGAAAAGCTCCTCTATTATATGTATGCGGAGACCCCCGGTCAAACCCTGGACTGCCACTTGGCGCACGCTGGCGTGTGGCGGCGTCCTCGTTCTCGGCGCCACCTGCGCTGCCCCGGCCGCCATGGCGGGTCCGTGGGTGCAGCCGCGCGGCGGCTACTTCGCCAAATTCAGCGCATCCTACCTGTACACGCAGAACGAGCTCAACGCCAGCGGTGATGAAGTTCCCCTGTTGCATGCCAATCCGCTGGTGCAGTCCGGCGCGTACCGCGAAGTGGTGCTGTTCTCATACGCCGAGTATGGCCCGCGTGACCGGCTCACCCTGATCGGGTCGCTGCCGTTCAAGATCGCCACGTCGTCACGTACGGAGATATCGAGTGATGCCGGCAGCGTGCGCGAGATCGACGCGACCAATGCGGGGTTGAGCGATCTGTTCCTGGGCGCGCGCGCCGCGCTGGCGCGCGGCTCGCGTCCCGTGGCACTGGAAGCGGGCATCAAGATTCCGCTCGGCTACCAGCAGATTCCCGAAAACGGCGGACCCGCGCTCGGCACCGCGAAACCGGATTTCGAAGCGGCCCTGCTGGCTGGCGCCGGCGCAGCACACGTGTACGCATGCGTGCGCGCCGCGTACCGCGTGTGCGGCGGGACTCTCGATGACCAGGCCGGGTTCAACGCCGAGGTGGGAGCGTCACACGGGCGCGTGTTTGCGCAGGCGGTGGTGGAGGGCTGGTACACCAGCGGGGAGATCGCCCCGCTCGCGGTGAGCTCTACCCGGATGGCGGTGAACCAGGATGTCACCAAGCTGATCGCCACCGCCGGCGTGCGCACGAGCGCTCACACCGCCCTGGCCGCCGAGGTCTACCACGTACTGGATGGCCGCAACACGGCGGCGGGCACCACGGTCGCCCTGGGGCTGGCGTTCAAGTCGCCGTGAAATGGGACGGCACGCGACCGCCCCGGCGCGGTATAATCTTTCGTCCACCAGCTTCCTTGTGACCACCCCGGAAGGAACAACTTCAATGTTTCGTGCAGTTTTTGGCGCTTTGCTCGTGGTTTGCCTCCATGCCCCGGCCCACGCCGCCGGCCGCGTGTTCGTGGTGTCCAAGACCCAGCAGGCCCTGCAGGTCTACGACGCCGATACGGGCAAGATTGAGTTCGAAATAAAGGGAACTGGAGACCCGCACACGGTGGTGGTTTCCCCGGACGGCCGCCATGCCTACATCGGCGACGCAAAGGGCTCCAAGAACACCATCACGGTGGTCGACGTCGACAAGCACGCCATCGAGCAGACCATGAACCTGATGCCCTACATCCAACCCCACGGGCTGGTGCTCAATCATGACGGCTCGAAGCTCTATACCACCTGTGCGCCCAACCGCGCCATCGTGGAGATCGACCTCGCCACGATGAAGGTCACGCGCAGCTTCAAATTCCTGGTGGATACGGTGGAGAATCTCGCGCTCTCGCCGGATGAGAAATACATCTTCGCATCCAGCTCCTTCGACGGCACCGTACCGTTTATCGACGTTGCCAGGGGCGAGATGGAGAGAATGGTCATGAGTGGCAACAGTCCGGAAGGGCTCGCCGTGTCCCCCGACGGCAAGGAACTGTGGGTGGCCAATCGCGTCTCGCAGACGCTGGCCGTGATCGACATCGCGACACACAAGCGCGTGGCGCAGATCCAATGCGTCGGCAATCCCATGCACGTGTACTTCACCGCGGACGGAAGCCAGGTCATCGTGACCCTCGCGGTGGGGGACCGGCTCGCCATCTTCGATCGCGCGAAGCGCACCGAGATCACGCGTTTCGAAGTGGGTGATTTCCCCGTCGAGATGGCCTTCGGCGACACCGACAAGATCGCGTTCGTCACCAACGGCGAAGGGAACGACGTGGCGGTGGTGGACCTCGTTGCACGCAAGGTGCTGCGGCGCATCCCGGTCGGCGGCGATCCGGAGGGCATCGCGTACTCGAACAAGTAGTGCTGTCAGTGCGCGAGCGCGCGCGAATACCACGATGAGATGACGGACTCGGCCGGCGTGCCGTTCAGCATGAAGCCGTCGCGCCGGTCGCGCGTCTCCGGGTCGCTCGGCCACTTCCAGCAGTAGACTCCCGCAATGCGGTCGCGCCCCTCTACCGCGCCCAGCCACGCGTCGAAGCAGCGCGCCTGTTCCGCCAGCCCCACTCCCGGCTCCCCCGAATCGTCATGGGGCGAGCGCCACGGCGCCGCCGCCGTGCTCGGGAAACCCAGCTCCGTCACCAGCACGCGGCGGCCGTAACGGCGCGCGACCGCGTCGATGCGGTCCATCACCGCACGCGCTCCCTTCGCGAGCGCGGCATCGTCGGCCACTTCGTGCATGCAGAGCGGGTAATAACAATCGATGCCGATATAATCGAACGCCTTCCAGAACGTCACCTGCTCGAATTCCCCGCCCCAGTTGGCGGCATACGTGAGCCGCCCGTGGTACACGGTGCGCAGCCGCTCCACCAGCGTCGTCCACTGTGCCTCGTGCCCGACCGTTGTCTTCGCGAGCTCAACGCCCACGCACAAGAGATCGATGTGTTCCATCTCGGCGAGCAACGCGTAGTGGCGGATCCATCGCTCGTAGTACGCGAAGAATTCGTTCCACTGCGCGGGAGAACTGAATGAAATCTCACCCGGCCAGCTTCGCCCCACCCACACGTGGGGTTTGAGCATCACGTTCATACCGGCGCGCTTCGCCGCCAGCGAGGCGTGAATGACGCTCTCGTCGTTTTCCGCGCGCGCGCCGCTCGAGAACGGAAGCCGCGCGGGACGGTCCGGTGATTCCATGAAGGTGAACGGGGTGATGGAGACCGCGTTGGCGCCGAGGGTGCGCGCTTGCGCGAGAGCGCGATCCGACCGGGCGGAGAGATATCCATCCATGATCGCATAGCCATCGTGCGCATGGCAGAATCCGCGCAGGAGTCCCGCGGGCGGCTGGCTGCGCGCCACCACCGGGCGCTGGCGTGAAAGCTCGCGCATGTGGGAGCGCCAGGCGGGAATCAGCGCGGCGCGTTCGTCCGGTGTGAGGCCGTGGGCGAAGATGCGGCGCACCCCGGCGGCGCCCCGCGTCTCGACGAGGAAACACACCAGCTCACCCGCCACCGCGCGGCGCACGAGTGGTGATTCGGCGCGGTAGCTCCGGTTGTCGAGCCACGAGGTGAGATCCCCCGTGTCGTTATATGCAGAGAGCATTCGCGCCCAGTAACGGCACCCGTTTCCGCGCCAGTTGGTCGCGCACGCCACGGCGAGACCTTCCTCGATGGCATCGTTCGTCGCGCGGCCCATGACGCGCATGATGATGGTGGCCGCCACCTCGCGCGCGAGTTCTCCGTCGAAGCCCACCTCGGCGGTGCACGCGACCAGGCTCTGTTCCGGGAAGGCGTGGGTGGGAAGCGTGTAGGAGGTGGCGAGACCTTTCGCCTCGAGGGTCGGATATACCTCGCAGTGCAGTGTCATTCCGGCCGCGTCGAGCCCGAGCCACGTGTCGACACGCGCGGCAGCGGCGTTGGCCTCGCGCGTGAGGCGTGCCATGTCAGCGGCGGCGACGGCTCCCCTCTCCACCATCTCGATGCGCGCAGGTGTGGCGCGTGCAATCCCGGCGAAAAGGACGAGCGCGAGAGCGACGAGGCACGAGTGCCAACAGCTATGGCGCTGCAAATGCTTTGGCGTCGGCCGTGCTGGATACGCGCACACCGGTGACATCGAACTTTCCCCGTCCCACCGAGATCTTGACCGCGCCGAAAGGAGTCCACTTCGCCCACGGCAGCGTGAACTTCGGCTGCGCGTCCGTCGCTTTCTGGAAGTACGCCCACTGCGTGACCATGCCGCTCTCCTTGTCGATCCACACCAGGTACTTGTTGTCCGGCGTGTCGCCCACGCCCGCGAAGGTGAGCTGGATCGCGTCGGCCGCGCGGCCGTCCGCCGTCGTCTGTTCGCCCACGTAGTGCAGCGTGACACCGGTGTCCTTGAGCTTGTAGGGCATGAGCAGCCAGTACGAATCGTTGATCCAGACCGACATCGCGTCCTTGAGCGTCTCGTCGCGCTTGGCGGTGTCCGTCACTTCTTTGCCGCTCTCCCACACGCGCCCCTGCTTCGTATTGACGTTCATGATGACGAGCGTCGTGTCCGCCTCGAGACGGTAGTCGCCCGTCCACTTGTCCCAGGTGTGGGTGCGCCCGAAGATGGTCCATCCAATCACGCGGGCGGAGTCCCACGCCTGGCGTCCGCCCATGGCATCCATGGTGCGATCCGCGAGCTCCATCGCTTTCGCGTCGGAACCGGAAGCGTTGAAGCCCTGCGCGGCCGGATTGCAGCCGGCGCGCGAAGACGGGGAGAGTGCGCACAGCATCGCAAGCGCGAGCGCGCACACGACGCCTGAAGTTCGTGCTTTCATTTCGAAGGCTCCTTTCGTTCCACGCGGCCGTCGGCCGTGATCTCGTAACGTTCCATGGGAACCAGGAGCGGGGTCGCATCGATCCACGACGCGATCTCGCCCGCCACTTTCTCGCGCTCGTTCATGCGCACGTGCACCGCGAACAGCGCGTGCGGACGGAATCCGTTGGAGACGAGCCGGCGTCCGAACGGATAGGTGAGAAACCAGAACGGCAGCACGCCGACGTCAATGGGGCGACCGAGCACACCCGCCATGCGCAGCGATTTCTCGTCGATGATGCCGTCACCCAGGTGGATCAGCGTGCGCCGGCCGAGGGTCACCACGAAACCCAGGTGCTGCACGTCGGCGTAATGAACCTTGCCGTGGCTCAGTCCGAAGGCCTGGATGTGGACCGGGCCCACGTCCCGCTGCACCACGACGCCCTCCGCCGCCTGGATCCCGTGCACGCGGTGCCCGAGGAGACCGTGCGTTGCTTCCATGACCTGGACGGTGGCCTGGGTCGTCGAGACGAAATGCGTGTTGGGATTGGCGCGCAGGTGGCGGGCCACCGCCACCGGATCGAAGTGGTCGCCGTGGAAGTGGGTGGCGAGAATGACGTCGATGTGATCGAAGGGCGGACGGGCGTCGCGCAGACGCTCGAGCACCGGCTCCGGGGGCACCCCGAAAGGCGCCGCCTCCTCGCCGTAGAGGCCGTCGATGAGGACGGTTCCGGACTCGGAACGCACCATCACGCCCTCGCAGCCAACATAGGTGAGAGAGAGCGTCATGCGCCCACCCCGTCGACGCCGGCCGGCCGGCTCCTATCGAACAACAGCACCTTCACTTCGCGGCCTCTCCCCGGTTTCCCTTACCCCGGCATGTTACCACACAGCCTGTAACCTTTCCGAGTTCCGCTGCGTCTCTTCCATAGATCATGACGCGCGAGTTCCGGGACCTGGCCGAGGAGTACGCGGGGAGGATCTATACCTTCGCCCGCTATTCGTTGCGGCACCGGGAGGACGCCGAGGACGTCACGCAGGAGGTGCTGATCCGGCTGTGGAAGCATCGCGACTCCATCGACCCGTCCAGTACGTCCACCTGGGTCATGCGCGTCGCGCGCAACCTGGTGATCGATGTCTCACGCCGCCGGCAGGCACGCACGGCCGTGTTCGCCGAGGGAGCGGATATGGTGGAGATGGCCGCCCCCTCGGGCCAGGCCGCGGATACGGCCGCCGATCGCTCGGAGCTGCGCTCGCGCCTCGAAGCCGCGCTCATGGAGCTCGACGAGCCCTACCGGAGCATCGTGGTGATGCGTGAGATCCAGGGCCTCGCCTACGAAGAGATTGCACGCGCGCTCAACATGCCGCTCGGCACCATCAAGGTTTACCTGCATCGCGCGCGCCGGCGGTTGCGCGAATCGATGCGCACGGAGATGAACGATGTCTGACGAAAGAAAGCATTGCGAATGGATCCTCGACCGGCTGGATGCGTTCGTGGACGGCGAACTCGCCGCAGACGAGCGCGACGCCGTCGAGACCCACTGCACAGACTGTAATGAGTGCGCGCGCGAACTGGAGGTCGCCCGCCACATTCGCGACGAGCTGCGCGCACTTGGGCCCCTCGAAGCACCCCGCGGCGTGGTGGAAGCCGCGGCACGCGGGGCCGGGGCGACGGATCGCTCCAACGTGGTGCCGCTGCGAAGTCGCCGCGCGGGCCGATCGCTGCGCATCGCCGCCGCGGTTGCGGCGGCGGTCACGTTGATCGGCGCAACCGTCTGGCTGGGACTTCGCGCACACGCGCCCCGCGAGCCGGAGATGTCGGAAGCGGACGTCCGCCGTGCCACCGCCGAGGTGGAGCTGGCCTTCGGCTACGTCGACCATTATAGCGATCACGCCGCGGGCATCGTGCGCGACGACGTGATCGGTAAACGCGTGCTGCCGCGCATCGAGCGCGCGCTCGAAGCCTCGCGCGACGCCGCCATGCGTGACGCCCTGGTGCCGGGACTCAAGCGCGCCGTGCATGAATCCGGATTGGATGTAACTTCCCCGCCTCCGGACCGTTCTTGATCTCAGAACGATGTGCTACAGGAACAGGAGATGAACATGAAACTCACCGCTGTCATGCTTGCGATTGCGCTCTTCGCCGTGGTGCCGGCCGTGTCCCGCGCCGACGCGGCGGACAAGGGCGCCGTGAAGAGTACGAAGAAGATGACCGACGCCGAGCTGCGCAAGCTGCCCGGCTACGTCGACCTCGACCTCGCCACCGCCTTCGGCAACAAGGAAGCGAAGGTCGAGGTCTACCTGAAAAGCCCGATGCTCGAGCTGGTGAGCAAGTTCGCCGGCGAGGATGACCCCGATCTCAAGAACACGCTGGCTGGATTGCGGCTCGTGCGCGTGCAGGTGTACAGCATCGACGGCGACGAAGCCGCCCGTGCGGCCACCATCACCTCGGAGGCCGCGAAAAAACTCGACGCCGCGGGATGGGAGCGCATCGTGCGCGTGCGCGACGAAGGCGAGCACGTGGATGTCTATTTCATGCCCAGCGCGGACAACGAGGCGCTCGACGGCATCGTGGTGATGGTGATCGGCCACGACAACGACAAGGAAGCCGTGTTCGTGAACATCGTGGGACGCATCCGTCCCGAAGACGTGCAGCGGCTCGGCCATCGCTTCGACATCGACGAGCTCGACACGCTCGACACCGGCCACGGCCACTCCGACAAGAAATCCCGCGATTGATCCACGAGTCCGGAAAAAGGAGACATCATGAAACGATCGTCATCCACCCTGCGCGCCGTGGCCGTCGCCTGCGGCCTCGCCGTCCTCTCGTCGCCGGGTTGCTTCTGGTCTCCCGAGCTGGCCGGTGTGCGCCACGATCTCGAGCGGCAACTTCCCGGGGCATCCTTCGACAAGAACGTCGAGCTCTCGTTCGGCCCTGTACTCCTCACCCTGGCGCGCGTCGTAACCTCGGTGATTCCGGGCGCGCGCGAGGCGCGGCCCTACCTGCGCGGGGTCAGCCGCGTGCAGGTGGCCGTGTACGAATCGCACGTGGATTCCCTCGCCGACCTGCACATGCCGAAGCGCCTGCAATCGCTGGTGGAGAACGGTTGGGAAACCGCGGTGCGCGTGCGTGACGACGACGAAGCGGTCTGGCTCCTGTATCGTCCCGACGGCGAGAGCGTGAAGGAGATATTCGTCGTCGTGCTCAACAACGACGAGTTGGTGCTCGTCAAGGCGCGCGGCCACCTGGAGAAGCTGGTTGCCGCCGCGATGGAAGAAGCCCACGGCCGCCACGGCTTCCTGGAGGACCTCGGAAGCTAGAACGCAACGCTTCTGTGGTTGCACACGGAACGGCCTCCCCGTATGATTTGGCCATCCGCGAGCGGGTTCCGGGCCCCCTCGCACCAACTCTTCCATCGCTTACCCGCCTGGCCCGGCGGTCTCGGGCTCGAAGGAGTGTCGCATGGCCGCGACCAAGGAAGCCGGCATCGGCTACGAAACCCACTTCCCCAGCTCCAACAAGGTGCACGTGACGGGCGCGCGCCACGGCGTGCGCGTTCCGTTTCGCGAGGTATCGCTGACGGCGGGACAGGGCGACGAGCGCCGCATGTGGATGTACGACACCAGCGGCCCGTGGACGGATCCCACCGCGCGCATCGACGTGCGTGAAGGACTCCCCGCGCTGCGCGCGGGGTGGATCGACGACCGCGGTGACACCGAACACTACGAAGGCCGCGACGGTCACTACGAGCGCGACGGACAGCCGGCGCCTTTTCCGGGCCTGGCCCGCTCGCGTCGCCGCGCCGTGCACGGAGGCAACGTCACCCAGATGCACTACGCGCGGCGGGGAATTGTCACGCCCGAGATGGAATATGTGGCGATCCGCGAGAACCTCGGACGCACCCGCGCCTTTGAGGCCGAATTTGCGCAGCGTAGCGGGCACGCGGGTGTGTTGTCGCACGCGCAGGTCGGCCGCAGCAACATGATCAATCACCAGCACCCCGGCGATGCGCAGGGCGCGCGCATTCCGAAGTTCATCACGCCGGAGTTCGTGCGCGAAGAAGTGGCCGTGGGCCGCGCCATCATCCCGGCCAACATCAATCACCCCGAGCTCGAGCCGATGATCATCGGCCGCAACTTCCGCGTGAAGATCAACGCCAACATCGGCAACTCCGCCGTCGCATCCTCCATAGAAGAAGAAGTCGAGAAGATGCGCTGGGCCACGCTCTGGGGCGCGGACACCGTGATGGACCTCTCGACGGGGCGGAACATCCACGACACGCGCGAGTGGATCGTACGCAACTCCCCGGTGCCCATCGGCACGGTGCCCATCTACCAGGCGCTGCAGAAAGTGGGCGGAAAGCCGGAAGAGCTTACCTGGGAGATCTTCCGCGACACGCTCATCGAACAGGCCGAGCAGGGCGTGGACTACTTCACCATTCACGCCGGCGTGCTCCTGCGCTTCGTGCCGTGGACGGCTCAGCGCGCGACCGGGATCGTCTCGCGCGGCGGCTCCATCATGGCGGCGTGGTGCCTTGCGCACCATCGCGAGAGCTTCCTCTACACGAACTTCGACGAGATCTGCGAGATCATGCAGGCCTACGACGTGTCCTTCTCGCTCGGCGACGGTCTGCGCCCCGGATCGATCGCGGATGCCAATGACCGCGCACAGCTCGGCGAGTTGCAGACCATCGGTGAACTCACCGCGCAGGCGTGGCAGCGCGACTGCCAGGTCATGATCGAAGGCCCGGGCCACGTGCCCATGCATCTCATCAAGGAGAACATGGAATTGCAGCTCGAGCACTGCCACGAAGCGCCGTTCTACACCCTGGGTCCGCTCACCACCGACGTGGCCCCCGGCTACGACCACATCACGAGTGCGATCGGCGCGGCCATGATCGGCTGGAACGGCTGCGCGCTCCTCTGCTACGTGACGCCGAAAGAACACCTCGGGCTCCCCAATCGCGACGACGTGAAGGCGGGGGTCATCGCATACAAGATCGCGGCGCACGCGGCCGACCTTGCGAAAGGATTCCCGGGCGCGCAGGCGTGGGACAACGCGCTCTCGAAAGCGCGCTTTGAGTTCCGCTGGGAGGACCAGTTCAACCTGGCCATGGATCCGGAAACGGCGCGCGCGTTCCACGACGAGACGTTGCCGAAGGACAGCATGAAGACGGCGCATTTCTGTTCGATGTGCGGACCGCATTTCTGCTCCATGAAGATCACGGAAGACGTGCGTGAATACGCCCGCGAGCACGGCCTGGCCGACGAGACCGCCCTCGAGGCCGGCCTCGAGGAGAAGGCGCGGGAATTCCGCGACAAGGGCTCGAAGCTCTATTCCTGACCGTCCGCGGCATGCGCCGGGATCCA
>Ga0307281_10000420_pt1 | contig 11097 bp, 9 predicted proteins | sample ER_DNA_120_FD_194486 | JGI IMG/M metagenome (GOLD analysis project Ga0307281, IMG submission 194486) | Bulk soil microbial communities from the East River watershed near Crested Butte, Colorado, United States - ER_DNA_120 | ecosystem: Environmental > Terrestrial > Soil > Floodplain | place: USA...
GGTGTTCGTCAGCCAGGTCATCGTGATGTTGTCGAGGACCTCGTCTCGGCCGAGGTCGCCGACGGGATGGCCCTCGAATGCGTGCGCGACGTCCTCGAGGCCGTAAGCGTCGTGGTCGAGCATCCAGGCGGCGAGGGCGACAGGCGAATCGGCGAGGCCGTACATCGTCTGCGGGCGCAACCCCATCTCAAGCGCGTAGCCGAGGCCCTTCGTGAACAGGAAGCTCAACCGATCGTAGGCGCGCTGCTCATCGGCTGACAGGCCGGCCGGCGGCGGGTCGCCGGCCCCGAGGACGTTCGACGCGAGCACCTTGGAAACGTCGGACGGAACGGCGCCCGGCATGTTGGAGTGGATGCCGAGAAGCTCCGGCGGTGCCTTGGCGCCGATCACGTCGGTGATCTGGGCGCCCCAATCGCCGCCTTGTGCGACAAATCGCGTGTAGCCGAGACGCCGCATCAGCGAGATCCAGGCGTCGGCGATGCGGACCGGGCCCCAGCCTGTCGACGACGGCTTTTCGGAGAACCCGTAGCCGGGCATCGAGGGGACCACCACGTCGAACGCATCCGCCGCGTCGCCGCCGTGCGCCGTCGGGTCGGTCAGCGGGCCGACGACGTTCAGCATCTCGATGACCGAGCCCGGCCACCCGTGCGTGATGATCACCGGCAAGGCATGCTCGTGCGGCGACTTGACATGGATGAAGTGGATGTCGAGGCCGTCGATCTCGGTCATGAACTGCGGGACGGCGTTGAGTCTCGCCTCGACCCTTCTGAAGTCGTAGTCATCGGCCCAGTAGCGCGCGAGTTCCTGGATCGTCGCCAGCGGGACGCCCTGGGTCTGGTCGGCGACCGTCTCCTTCTCCGGATAGCGCGTCGCCTTGATCCGCCGGCGGAGGTCGTCGATCTCTGCCTGCGCGAACTCGACCCGGAACGGTCGGATCGCAGTCGAGTCGGCAGACGCCTGATCCGGGGCAGTTGCTGCCTGCGACATCTCGGTCCTCCTGATCCCTGGGTCCGGTCAGGGAAGTGATCGGACCTCCCATCCGCGCGATCGATCCCGCGGTCCACCCCAGTGGAGGTTCCCGGAATGTATGCCGAACGCGGCGCGGCCTTCAATACCCAAACGGGGCAGTTCGGTTAACAAATCGCCACCCGGGCTGACCGCGCGCCGGGCACCTACAATCGAAGGCAACGTCCGGGATCCGTCCGGATCAGGGGAGCGAAGGTTCGGATCCCTCCTCGGCCAACACCCCAGGAAGGCCGCCGCGTGAGCATGCAGACAACCCGGCCGCCGGAGCGTGGCGACTTCATCCGAGAGATCGTCGCCGCCGACGTGCAGGCCGGCCGGACAGGGATGGTCGTGACGCGATTCCCGCCGGAGCCGAATGGCTACCTGCACATCGGTCACGCCAAGGCGATCTGCCTCAACTTCGGCATCGCCGGTGAGTTCGGCGGCCGGTGTCACCTCCGCTTCGACGACACCAACCCCATCAAGGAAGAGCAGGAGTACATCGACGCGATCCAGGCCGACGTCCGCTGGCTCGGTTTCGACTGGGGCAAGGACCTGTACTTCGCCTCGGATTACTTCGAGCAGCTCTATGGCTGGGCCATCGAGCTGATCCGCAGCGGCGACGCCTATGTCGACGACCTCTCTGCCGAGGAGATCCGTGCCTACCGCGGCACGTTGACCGAGCCCGGCCGGAACAGCCCCTGGCGGGACCGCTCGGTCGACGAGAGCCTCGACCTGTTCGAGCGGATGCGGCACGGGGAGTTCCCCGACGGAGCGCGCGTCCTTCGCGCCAGGATCGACATGACCTCGCCGAACATCAACCTGCGAGACCCGGTGCTCTACCGGATCGCCCACGCCGAGCACCCACGCACCGGCGACGCGTGGCGCATCTACCCTACCTACGACTTCGCGCACGGCCAGTCCGACGCCATCGAGGGGGTCACCCATTCGATCTGCACGCTCGAGTTCGAGGCCCACCGGCCGCTCTACGACTGGCTCATCGAGCACCTGCCGGTCCCCTCGCGCCCGCGGCAGTACGAGTTCGCGCGGCTCAACCTGACGCACACGGTGCTGTCAAAGCGCGTCCTCCTGCGTCTCGTCAACGAGGGGCACGTCCGGGGCTGGGACGACCCGCGGATGCCGACCATCTCGGGCCTGCGCCGGCGGGGCTTCCCGGCCGACGGGATCCGGGACTTCGCGGCGGCGATCGGCGTGTCGAAGGCCGACAGTGTCGTCGAGGTCGGCCAGCTCGAGCATGCGGTGAGGGATGTCCTCAACCGGACCGCACCCCGCCGGTTCGCCGTCCTGGACCCGCTCAAGGTGGTCATCGACAACTACCCGGGTGACCAGACCGAGGAGATGGAGGTCGTCAACAATCCGGAGGACCCGTCGGCCGGGACCCGGACGGTGGCCTTCTCGCGCGAGCTGTGGATCGAGCGCGATGACTTCCGGGAAGAGCCGCCGCCGAAGTTCTTCCGCCTGGCCCCGGGCCGGGAGGTCCGACTCCGGTCGGCGTACTTCGTCACGTGTGCGGAGGTCGTCAAGGACGCCTCGGGTGCGGTCGTGGAGCTGCATTGCACCTACGACCCCGCGACCCGCGGAGGTGACGCGCCCGACGGCCGGCGGCCCAAGTCGACACTCCACTGGGTCAGCGCAGCCGATGCGGTCCCGGCCGAGGTGCGGCTGTACGACCACTTGTTCAGCGACCCGTTCCCCGGAACCGATGGGCGCGACCTGTTCGGCGACCTCAACCCGGCGTCCGAGACCGTGCTCGGCGGCTGCCTCGTCGAGCCTGTCCTGGCCGGCGCGCACGTCGGGGAGACCGTGCAGTTCGAGCGGCTCGGCTATTTCTGCCCGGATCCGGATTCGACGCCGTCGCACCCGGTCTTCAACCGGACGGTCACGCTCAAGGACACGTGGGCAAAGGTGCGGGACCAGTCGGGCTGAGGTCCGGGCGGGCGGGCCGATCGATGCGGCGCCACCGGACTAACTGGATCAGGACCGCGGGCTGGACGATGGGTCGGGGCGGCTGTCGTCGCTCCAGCCCGGCAGCGGCAGGATCGTCTGGGGCGGTCCCGACGGCGAGCTCGACGTCCCCGGGCTGGGGTTGGAACCGGCACCGAACAGGCTGGCGTTGTCCTGGCCCGGGTGGCACAGCCAGCAATCCGTCCGTCCGGCCATGTCCGTCGGCAGTGGCGCGCTCGACCCGTGACAGGCGATGCACGCCTTGCCCTCGACGACGTGGTGCGGCCGGGGCAGCGCGGACGCGCCAGGCTCCGGTTCCCTGTGGCAGGCAAGGCAGAGGTCGCGGTGGATCCCCGTATGCCCGGGCGCGGTCTTGACCAGCCGGTCGTCGGCGTGACAGGCGATGCAATCCGACCAGCCCTGGACCGGGTGGGCCATCGCCGGAACGTCCTTGACCTCGATGATCCCGCTCGCCTGGTGGCAGCCGGCGCAGTCGGAGTCGGCCGGGATCGCGATCGCCATCGGCGCCAGTGCCTCTGGTGTTGCGGTGGGTCCGGGCGCAGCGGTCGGGGCCGGCGTGCGGGCGGCGAACAGGGCCGTCCCGGTCTCGGGCAGGACGACCACGACCGCCACGAACGCGCCCAGGCCGAGGATCACGGCGAGGAGCAGGCCAACGAACAGCCAGTAGCTTCGACCGGTCAGCGCCCGCGCGATCATTCGCCGGCCTCCTCCAGAACACTTGGCGAAGCGACGGCGTCGTCGTTCGGCGCCGCCTCGTCCGGGGCACTCGGCGGATCGACGGCGGCGCCGGGCGGTGCCGCCACGTCGGGGCTCGCCACCGCCGCCGCTGCGATCGGAGCTCCCCGTGGGTCGTCACCGGCGACGGAAGCGACGTCGCCCTCGGGCTCGGGTTCCACGCCCGCGCGCGACCAGCGGGCCAGCGCCGCCTCGTACAGGGCCAGGCGGGTCACCCGGACGCGTTGGATCGCCGGCGTCAGCGTCCAGGCGAAGTGGAGGTCGGATTCGCGCAGGTCGAGATAGCGTTCCGCCAGCGTATAGCCCAGGGCGACGAATGCAGCGGCGCCGAGGACGATCGCGACCTCGACCGGGCTCGGCCCGTACACCGCGTACGGGTTCGACACGACCCCGGCGGACGCCGTCACCGGCGCGATCTGGCCGGCCGCGACGAACAGCCAGCGGTCGGCGAACACGCCGATCAGGGCGCCGACCGAGGCGACGAGCAACCCGTTCGGCGTCCGCGTGAACGGCACGACGATGAGCAGCAGCGGAAGCGCCAGGCCGATCCCGACCCGGATGGCCCAGAACGGGATCGCCAGCGGGCCGGCGAGCACCGCCTCGGTCGCCTCGCGCAGGCCGCGGCCGTCGCCATCGAGCCCGGCGACCAGGTGCCGGGCGAGCAGGACGGAGACGACGATCAGGCCGAGCCCGAGCAGCCCGCGCAGGCCGGGGACGGCGAGCCGGCCGGCTCGCTCGAAGCCCGGCCGCCGGAGGCGGACGACGCCGTAGAACACGATCCCGAGCAATGCAACGCCCGAGAGGAATGCCGAGGCGACCATCAGGATCGGGGTGAACGGACCGTTCCAGTACGACCGCGCGACGAGCACGCCGAACACCGCGCCGAGGGTGGCCGGGGCGACGATCGCCATAAAGGCGGCCAGCGTGCACGCCCACTGGTGGATGTGCGGATGGTCGCTGAACATCGACCAGACCTCGACCAGGAGCAGGCACAGGTAGCCGCCGTAGAAGACCCCCATCCACCACATCGGCGAGGTCGGCGACGGCGACAGGACCGCGCCGAACACCAGCCGCACGGGCCAATGCAGGTCGAGCGCGATGATCCCGAACGCCGAGGTGAGGCAGAGGACGGCGAGGATCGCGTGGCGTTTCTCGAGCGGCCGGAAGCGGTCGACGCCGAAGACCGTCCCGAGCGAGCTGGCGAGGCACAGGCCGCTGGTCGTGATCGCGAAGCCGACGTAGCCGATGATCAGCAAGCCCCATTCGACCGTCGGGGACGTCCCGAACACCTCCCAGCCAGGCGGCAGCGCGATGAGCGCGGCGACCCCGCCCATCGCGATGACACCGAGCAGGAACGCCAGCCACGCCTTGAGCGAGCGCGGCATCGTTCGGACGTCGGCCACGGCCGCGACGACGAGCACCCGAGGATCGAGCGGCACCTGCGTCCCGAGAAAGGTCAGCGACCGGTCGCGAAGCGGTATCGCCTGTCCACGGCCGGTCATCGTCAGGCCTCCGCGGTGACCGGGCCGAGGTACAAGACGCGCGGCCGCGTGCCGTACTCGGGATAGAGGACCTCGGGCGACGTTCCGGCAAGGACCTTGTGGATCGGGTCGGCGGGGTCGTTCCGGTCGCCGAACCGGCGGGCACCGACCGGGCAGACCTCGACGCAGGCCGGCAGGAGACCCTTGCCGATCCGGTGGTAGCACCAGGTGCACTTGTCGGCGACACCGGCCGTGCCCTGTGGCGTCTGCTCCCCGGACGGGACGATGTAGCGCGCTCCGTACGGGCAGGCGGCGATGCAGTAGCCGCAGCCGATGCACCGGTCGGCATCGACGAGGATGATCCCGTCTGCCGTTCGGTAGGTCGCCTGGACCGGGCAGACGGTGGTGCACGGCGACGCCTCGCACTGCATGCACAGGCGCGGAACGAAGTAGGCCGCGGTGATCGTCGCCTCCGCGGCGCCCGGCGCGGTCGAGGTCGGCGGGAACCCCTCGATCCCGGCCTCCGGCGAGTCGACGAATACGGTCCCGTCGGTGGCGACCGCGTGACGCTCGACCCACGTGCGGTTGTACTGCGGCTCCTCGGGCACGTGGTTCTCGGCCTTGCAGGCGGATACGCACAGCCCGCAGCCGATGCACCGTCCCGTGTCGACGACGAAGGTCCAGGCCTTCGACGAGGGGTCGTAGGTGGGCACGACGGGCGACGGCAGGGCGGTTTCGTCAGCGAACACCGGGGCGAGACGCCCGAGGACGGCGGCGCCGGCCACGCCGGCCAACAGGGTCAGGCCGAAGCCGATGAACCGCCGCCGGGTGACCGAGATGGGCGGCGGCGAGGGTGGTTCGGCCGCCGCGAACCGCATGACATCGTCCGGCGGCTCGGCCAGGGTGGCGGGCAGCGAGACCTCGGCCGACCGCTCGGCGACGGTCTCGGGCGGCGTCACGACGGCCTCGGTCGGGCCTCGCGGCGTCGCGGAAGCCACGGCCGGAGCCGGCTCGGGTTCGATGGTGGGGTCGGGTCCCAGCGTCGCGCTCATCGCAGGCTCGTCTGTGGCTGGGTCGGCGGCCCGTCCGTCCGGGTAGGCCCGCGACCCGCCTGGTGGCAGGCGAGGCAGGTCGGGTCGTCGGCGGCGACGATCGGGTGCCGCTGGCTGCGCGCCTTGAACCCGTCGGGGCCGTGGCACGTGATGCACGGCGGCAGGTTCCCGAGCGGATGCTCGACGACGGGTGGCCGGCGCGAGATCGCGGTGTGCGGGTCGTGGCAAGCGAGGCACGCGGTGGTGTAATGGTCGGCGGGCACGATCTGGCGGAAGCCCGCCGGCCGCCCCTCGACCGCGACATGGCATTTGACGCACAGCTCGTCGGTCGGGACGGCGACGTCGAACCCGGCCTCGGCCGTACCCGGGCTCGCCAGCGCGTGGTCGCCCTGGGGTCCGTGGCAACTCTCGCAGCCGATGCCGGCGTGCGTCGCGCTCGTCAGCCGAGCGTACTGGGTCTCATGGCACCTGGCGCACAGCGCGACCTCGCCGTACGCCGGTTGGAGGGCTCGCCAGGCCGCGCTGTTGACGTCGGGCCGGAAGCCGTACTCGGCCACCGCCGACGAGGCGACCGTCGCCCCGACGAAGATCAGCAGCGAGCAGGCGGCCGCGAGGACGAAGAACAACACCGCCCCGCGTACGGTGCGCGGCCGGACCGCGTCCCACGTCCGACCGACCGCTTGGGCCGGGCGGTGCACCCGGTCCCTCCACCCATTCATCGCGGGACCTGCCTCGCCCGCACGCCGCGGTTGGAGGCGGCGCTCCAGGTCGAGCCCGCGCGCCGGCTCGATCCGTTTTGCGACCCCGGTTCGTCCTGGAAGGCGGCGTGGCCACGCATGGCCTCGCTCATCAGGTGGTCGAGCGTGCAGGCCGCGACGTCCAGCCAGCGGGCCGTCGAGGGACCGTCGAGGTCGAGCCACCGGGCGGCCATCGCGATCTCGTGGATGACGACGGCGTCCAGCCTCAGGCCGGCCGCGATCAACGCGCTGAGCGGGACGCCTCGGCGCGCGGCGAGCTCGCCGCATACCGCGGCGGCGTGGTTCGTCGCGGAGGATCGGGCGACCTCGGCCGCGGTCCGCTCGTCGAGCACAGCAAGCAGGCCGTCAACGATCCGGCGGCCCTGGAGCGCGATGTCGGCCCGGTCGTCCTCGTCGAAGGCCGTCGTCCATGGCACATCGCCGGCGAGCCGGCGTGAGCTGCCTCGGAGTGTCCGGATGAGCCGGGCTCGCACGCGATCGAGCTGGTCGGGTGTCGGCGGAGCGCCGCGGTCCGAGGCGAGCAGGCCGGCGATGGCGCTCCGAGAAAAGCGCCGATGACCGCCAGGCGTGGTGAACGCGTCGATGTCCCCGGCAGCGCTCCAGCGCCGGAGCGTGGCCGGCGAGACGCCCATCATGGCCGCGGCCTCGTGCATCCCGACCCACTCGGTCCGCGGCGCGGGTCGACCGGTCATGCTCATGGTCCGGCCCTCCCGGTCTGCGGACCGGTCGACGGCGTGGGGCTCTTCACCGGGTACGGCGCGGGCAGCACGTCGTCGGCGTGGCACTGGGCGCAGTACGCCGGCTGGTGGCAGTAGGCGCACGCCTGCGCGCCGACTCGTTCGAGGACGGCGCCGTGGTTGTAGACCATGTCGTCGTGCGGCACGTTGACCGCCTTCGTGTCGTGGCAGTTCTGGCAGTAGGTGCGGGTGTGACACGCGCCACAGGTCGTGCCGGCCGGGTCGCGCGCAGTGACCGCGTTCTTGTGGCTGAACACCCATAGCCGGTCGTCGTGCGTGGATGGCCGCTCGCCGATGAGGACACCCGACGCGTTCGCGCCGATCTGCGGGAAGGTGTGGCAGGTCGCGCAGGCAGACGGGATCGTGGTCTGCGTCTGGACGCCGTTCTCGACGAGGTAGTGGGCGCCGTCGTGGCAGCGGAAGCAGCCGGGCGCCGCCTGGTGGCCCAGGTTGTTCGGGTAGGTCGTTCCGGTCACCCGCATATCGGGCGTGGCCACGAGCCGGTAGATCAACTTGAGATCGCCGATCGCCCGATCGATGTCATCCTGCCGGTCGCTCGCGACGAGCGGGTACTGGGCCAGGTAGAACGCCCTGAGCCCGTCGATCGCGCGGTCGGCGTCCTCGGCCGATGCGTATTCGATCGACAGCCGATCGCTCGCCTCGCGTTTGACATAGGGCAGGTCGCGGGCGATCCGTCCGGCCGACATCGAGTCGTCGACGGCCTGGTCGGGGGTGGACACCCCGTGGCCGATCCGGTTGTGGCAGTCGATGCAGTCCACCCGCCGCGACCGGTCGAGGTTCTTGAGCCGGTCGATGTCGGGCTGGACGTCGGTCGGCAGGTTGATCGCCGACGACGCGACGTACTCCTTGACATTCCCGCTCGGTTCGGTCACCGCCACGTAGTCGATCGTCTGGGCGCGCGGATCGGCCGACAGGTAGTCGACCTCCTGGGCGATATGCCAGTGGACGCCTCGCGTCGTCGACTCGCCGCCGAACCCGACCGGCCGGACGACCAGCGCGATCGTGTCGCGGGTGTTGGGCTCGTCCTGCCGGTACCGTTCGTCGAGGAGGAGCTTGACCGGCCCGCCATTGGCCACGAGGCCGCCGACGTCGTGGCAGCGCACGCACGTCTGGCTGGTCGGCGGCAGGTCGGCATGGTCGGGAGCCGGGATCGGCGCCGGGTAGGCGCCGGTCAGGACGAGGAGGAGCTGCCGGGTACCGTTGAGCTTGGCCTTGATCCAGCCGGCCACGCCGGGCTCGACGTGGCACTCGGCGCAGGCGACGTCGCGGTGGGGCGACTGGGCGTATGCCTTGAGCTCGGGTCCCATCGTGTGGCAGCGACCGCAGAAGTCGGCGGTCTCGGTCCAGCCGACCGCGGTCGCGCCGACCGCCGTGACGGAGGCCCCGAAGCCGACGAGCAGGACGATGACGACGAACCAGCCGCGCTTGCTGTGGAGCGGTGGGTGAGGCAGCCGGGGGAAACGCCGCGCGAACCGGCCGCGGGGGGCATGTGACGGGGTCTTGCCGGCGGCCGGCCCGGCCGGCGAGGCCTGCCGGGTCGGATCGCGCGCGCCCGTCGCGGCCGCCGCGGGCTCGACCGTGCCGGGCTCACGGACGTCGACCTCCCCCGACCGGGGCCCGAGCGACTCCTCGGTCCCCTCGTCGGCGTCGGGCGCGCCCGGACCGGTCACCGTTCGATCGCTCCGATCCCTTGTTCCATGGCGGCGATGTCAAGCGAGCCGATCTTCATCGAGCGGAGGACCCCGGTCGAGTCGATGAAGTAGTGGGTCGGGATCCCGAGGATCCGGTACTGCGATGCGATCGTCGTGGTCGGGTCGGCGACCTTCAGGTAGCCGAGCCCGACGCGGTCGGCGTAGTCACGGACCGCCGCATCGTCCTCGGAGATGAACACGGCCAGGACGACGAGGCCCTCGGCGGCGTGCTTCTCGGCCGTCGCCTTGATATCGGGGTTCTCCGCGCGGCATGGCTGGCACCAGCTCGCCCCGAACGTCAGCCAGACCGGTCGGCCCTTGAGATCGCTCAGTCGGACGGCCTTGCCGTCGACCGTCGTGGCCGTGAAGTCCGGGGCCGGCTGGCCGACCGTCGGCGCCGCGCCGGTCGCCGAGCCGGACAGCGTCACCTCGGTGAGGTCGCCGGCTGACGCGCTCGGCTGGTTCACGAACACCGCGACCGCCACGATGATGGCCGCCGTCACGGCCATGACCGCCAGCGTGCCGAGCCGGCCGCCTCGCCGCGCCGTGACGGCGCCCGACGACTGGGTCGCGACCGATGCGTCCATCATCTGCCTCCTGGCCCGCGGCGCCCGCGGGCGGTCGACCGGTGGCCGAAGCTACCGGCTGTTGAGTCCGCTGTAGCTGTGGAGCCCGCCGAAGAACAGGTTCCCGAAGTAGGTGAACAGGACCGCGGCGAAGCCGACGAGCAGCAGATAGGCGGCCCGCTCGCCACGCCAGCCGCGGACGACCCGGGCGTGCAGGTAGGCGCCGTAGATGAGCCACGTCACGAGCGACGCGGTCTCCTTCGGGTCCCAGCCCCAGTACCGACCCCAGGCGACATTGGCCCACAGGGCACCGAGGACGATCGTCAGGGTGAGGAACGGGAAGCCGATCATCACGGCCTTGTACGAGATCTCGTCGAGGAGCTCGCGCTTCGGCAGGCCGCGCCGGCCGGTGTCCGTCTGGATCAGGTAGAGGACCGCGGCGGCGAAGGCGACGGTGAACGTCCCGTAGGCGACGATCGCGACCGCGACGTGGACCGACAGGAGGAGATTGTTCTGGAGGGCTGGCACGAGCGGGTCGATCTGCGCCGGGAGGGTCATCGCGTACAGGAGCATCGCGAGCGCGACGGGCAGGGCGATCAGACCCAGGGCTCGCTGGTGGTAGCGGTGCTCGAAGTAGGCGAACATCGCGAGGGTGCCCCACGCGAACGCGATCGAGAACTCGTACATGTTCGCGAACGGGCCGTGGCCGGTCGCGAACGTGCGGAAGATCAGCGACGCGGTCAGGAACGTCAGGGCCAGGTAGGTGAACAGCGTCCCGTAGGTCCCGGCCGCTGCGCCCGTGCCGTTCTGGCGACCGATCGCGACCGTGCCTCCGCCCGCGCCCGCGCCCGCGCCCGCCCCGGCGTACGACGCCCGCGAACGGACGATCCGCACGGACGCGAACGCGACGACGTAGCACAGGAACGCCAGCCCGACCGACAGGACGCCGGCGATGAAGCTGTATTCCGACAACTTGAACATCTGTCTGCTTCCTTCCTAGGTGCGTGGATCCGTTGGGTTGATGCGTTGTTCGATCTCGGCGGCCAACTGCTCGAATTCGGCGGC
>Ga0307281_10000422_pt1 | contig 11077 bp, 9 predicted proteins | sample ER_DNA_120_FD_194486 | JGI IMG/M metagenome (GOLD analysis project Ga0307281, IMG submission 194486) | Bulk soil microbial communities from the East River watershed near Crested Butte, Colorado, United States - ER_DNA_120 | ecosystem: Environmental > Terrestrial > Soil > Floodplain | place: USA...
CCTGGTCTACGCTCCGCTGCGCAACGTGCTGGGCATGAGCCGCATCCGCGCGGCGTACACCGCCGGGGCGGCCATCGGGCCGGACCTGTTCCGCTTCTATCGGTCGATCGGCATCAACCTGAAGCAACTCTACGGCTCCACCGAAACCTGCGCCTACGTTTGCCTGCAGCCGGATCGCGAGATCAAGCTCGACAGCGTGGGCAAGCCGGCCCCGGACGTGGAGGTGAGAATCATCGATAACGGCGAGGTGATCGTCAGGGGACCGATGCTGCTCAAGGAGTACTACAAGCGGCCCGATGCCACCGCCGAGTCGATCGACAGCGAGGGCTTTTTCCACACGGGAGACGCAGGGATCTTCGACGACGACGGGCATCTCAGGATCATCGATCGTGCCAAGGACGTGGGCAAGCTCGCCAACGGCGCCATATTCGCGCCCAACTACATCGAGAACAAGCTCAAGTTCTTCTCCTTCATCAAGGAATCGGTGGCTTTCGGAGACGGGCGCGACGTGGTCTGCGCGTTCATCAATATCGACATAGCGGCGGTGGGCGACTGGGCGGAGCGCCGCGGCATCGCGTATTCGGGCTACCCCGATCTCGCGGGCAAGGACCAGGTCTATGACCTGATCCAGGAATGCGTGGAGAAAGTCAACGCGGAACTCGCGCGCGATCACGTCCTCACCCACTCCCAGGTGCGCCGTTTCCTGATCCTGCACAAGGAGCTCGACCCGGACGACGACGAGCTGACGCGCACGCGCAAGCTGCGCCGCGGCTTCATCGGCGAGAAGTACGCGGCATTGATCGACGCGCTCTACGGGGGCAAGAAGTCCCAGTACTTCGCAACCCAGGTGAAGTTCGAGGATGGCCGCACCGGCTCGGTCGGCGCCGAGCTCAAGATACGGGAAGCGGCGGTCTACGAGCACGTGGCGCGGGCGGCCTGACGTCCAGGCAGCCTGACGGACTTGATACATGAATGACCAGAGCATTCCGGAACGTCTGATCTTCCACGACGCCATCGAGGTGATGGAAGTGGACTTCTCCTACATGACGTTCGACACCGAGGCCCAGGTCGACGAATTCTATGACGAGGTCGATCGGCGCTGCACGTCCACCAACCGGCGCTGGTACTTTCTGGTGATTTACACCGGCTGCATCATCTCGCCCGAGGTCTGGGATCGGTTTGCCGCGCGCGGCAAGCTCGCCAACATCAACTACGGACTCGGCACGGTTCGCGTCGGCGCGACCGCGCTGATCCGGGACGTGATCCGGCAGCGCGCCCAGGCCCAGATGTTTCGCGCGAATATCTTCGAAAGCCGCGACCAGGCGATGCTGGCGCTCGGCGAGATGCGCAAGCGACGCGAAGTGCTGGGGGCGGGCGTCACTGAAGCCTATCTGCGGGTTGACGACATCCATTTGACCTTCGGCGGCGTCAAAGCGCTCACCGGCGTCGGGTTTCAGCTGAGCCGTGGCGAGATCTCCTCCATAATCGGCCCCAACGGCGCCGGCAAGAGCTCGATGCTCAATGTCATCAGCGGGTTCTACCGGCCCGGCCGCGGCAAGATCTTCTTCGAGGGCAAGGATCGCACCCACCTGCCCGCGCACGAGGTGGCGCGCCTTGGGTTCGCGCGCACCTTTCAGAACATCGCGCTGTTCAAGGGCATGACGACGATCGACAACATAATGACCGGGCGCTCCTGGAAGATCAAAGGCAGCTTCCTGACCGATGCGCTGTACTGGGGATACGCGCGGAGAGAGGAGATCCGCCAGCGCGAGCACGTCGAGAATATCATCGATTTCCTGGAAATCGAGGCGATACGCAAGGTTCCCGTCGGGCGGCTCCCCTACGGCCTGCAGAAGCGGGTGGAGCTCGCACGCGCGCTGGCGATGGAGCCGCGGGTGCTGCTGCTCGACGAGCCCATGGCCGGGATGAACCTGGAGGAGAAGGAGGACATGGCCCGGTTCATCCTGGACGTCAATGAGGAGTGGGGCACGACGATCGTTCTCATCGAACACGACATGAGCGTGGTGATGGATATTTCCAGCCACGTAGTCGTGCTCGATCACGGCGTGAAGATTGCGGAGGGAACGCCGGCCGAGGTCAGGGCGGATCCGGTGGTCCTCCGCGCCTATCTCGGGCAGGGCTGAGTCCGACAGATTGCCAGGGGGCCGCGTATGACATTCTTTTTCGAAGTGTTGATCGGTGGCCTGCTGGCGGGGGTCATGTACTCCCTGGTGGCTCTGGGCTTCGTGCTCATCTACAAGGCCTCCGGAGTGTTCAATTTCGCGCAGGGCGCCATGGTATTCTTCGCCGCGCTCACCTTCGTCAGCATCGTGGAGCGGGGGCTGAACTTCTGGCTGGCGTTCGCCGTCACGCTCGCGGTGATGATCGCGCTCGGCTTCGCCATCGAGCGGCTGATGTTGCGGCCACTCGTCAATCAGCCCCAGATCACGCTCTTCATGGCGACCATCGGTCTGGCGTACTTCATCGAAGGGCTGGCCCAGGGGCTGTGGGGCGCACAGGTGCATGCGATCGAGCTACCCATCAAGGACGTGCCGTTTACGGTGGCCGGCGTGAATGTGAGCCAGTTCGATCTCTTCATTTCCGGGACTGCGGGGGTTCTCGTTATCGCGTTGGCGGCGTTCTTCAATTACACGCGCATCGGGCGCGCGCTGCGCGCAGTCGCGGACGACCATCAGGCCGCGCTTTCGATCGGCATCCCGCTGGAAAGAATCTGGGCCATCGTCTGGGCCGTCGCCGGATTCGTGGCGCTGGTTGCGGGGTTGCTTTGGGGCTCGCGCACCGGCGTGCAGTTTGCGCTGACTTTCACTGCGCTCAAGGCGCTCCCGGTATTGATCCTCGGCGGATTCGAATCCATTGCCGGGGCGATCGTGGGCGGCCTCATCATCGGCGCCAGCGAGAAACTCGCAGAGGTCTACATCGGATCCTCGATCGGCCTCAACATCGGCACCGGCATCGAGAACTGGTTTCCGTACGCGCTGGCGATGGTGTTTCTCCTGATCCGCCCCGAGGGGCTGTTCGGTGAGAGACGCATCGAGAGGGTCTGACATGATTTACCGCGAAGCGGGTCAGTTCAAGACGACGTATCCGGAAGACCAGCAGATCTTCCCGATCCGCCAGGACCGCTACGCGATGGCGGCGATCCTGGCCGTTGCGTTTTGCGTCATCCCGCTGGTCGCGAGCGACTACTGGTTCACCGCGATCCTGATCCCGTTCCTGATACTGTCGCTCGCGGCGCTCGGGCTGAACATACTCACCGGCTACACGGGTCAGCTTTCCCTGGGCACGGCAGGTTTCATGGCGGTGGGGGCGTTCGCCGCGTTCAACTTCGTGCTCCGCGTCCCGGGCATGCCGGTGTTGCTGGCTTTCTTCCTGGCGGGACTGACCGCCGCCCTGGTGGGGCTGGCCTTCGGGCTACCGAGCCTGCGGATCAAGGGGTTTTACCTGGCGGTGGCGACCCTCGCCGCGCAGTTTTTCATCGAATGGGTGCTGATCAAGTTTGGCTGGTTCTCGAACTACAACTCCTCGGGCGTGATCAGCGCGCAGAAGATCGTGATCCTCGGTTACGAATTCACCACGCCGCGCAGCAAGTACCTGCTCACGCTTTGCATCGTCGCGCTGCTCGCGCTTGCGGCGAAGAACATGGTGCGCTCCGAGACCGGCCGCTCCTGGATGGCGGTGCGGGACATGGACATCGCCGCCGAGGTGATCGGAATCAGGATCTTCAGGGTCAAGCTGCTGGCGTTCGCCGTAAGCTCCTTCTATTGCGGGGTGGCGGGCGCGCTGTGGGCTTTTGCCTACCTGGGGTCCGTGGAGCCGGCGGCCTTTACCCTCGAGCGCTCGTTCCAGATCCTGTTCATGATCATCATCGGCGGCGTGGGCTCCATTCTGGGCTCGTTCCTGGGCGCGGCTTTTATCGTGCTGCTGCCGATCCTGCTGAACGTGGGGGCACACTACATACCGTGGGTGGCGCGTGATCTGCTCTCGAACCTGGAGCTGATCATCTTCGGGGCCTTGATCATTTTCTTCCTGGCGGTCGAGCCCCACGGTCTGGCACGGTTGTGGCAGATCGGAAAAGAGAAACTGAGGTTGTGGCCGTTTCCGCATTGATCATGAAGGAAAACCGGTGCAGCCCGGTCTATAGCTGCATGGAAATTCAACTCTTAGGAGGTGGATCATGAATCGCAAGACATTGTTGAGTATTGGCAGGGCTGCACTAGGCGTGGCAGTGGGCGGCCTGCTCGGAGCGGCAGCGCCCGCCCTCGCGCAGAACGAGCAGTTCATTCCGATGTTGAGCTACCGGGTGGGACCGTATGCCGCGGGCGGCACCGGGTTCTACGGAGGGTTTATCGACTACCTTGACCTGATCAACAAGCGGGACGGGGGAATCAACGGGGTGAAGCTCACCTGGGAGGAGTGCGAAACCGAGTACAAGAACGACCGCGGCCTGGAGTGTTACGAGCGGCTGAAGAAGAAGGGGCCGACGGGTGCCACCGTGGTGGATCCCCTGAGCACGGGGATCACCTATGCTATCTCGGACCGGGCGCCGGTGGACAAGATCCCCGTCGTTTCCCTGGGGCACGGCCGGTCGGACGCGGCGGACGGCCGGGTGTTCGAATACGTGTTTCCGCTGATCACCAGCTACTGGAGCCAGAGCACGGCCAAGATCAAGTACATCGGGCAGCGCGAAGGCGGAATGGACAAGTTGAAGGGCAAGAAGATCGTCAATCTCTACCATGGTTCCGCCTACGGCAAGGAAACCATTCCGATACTGGATGTCCAGGCCAAGAAGTACGGCTTCGAGGTGACCCACATCGAAGTGCCGCATCCGGGCAACGAGCAGCAATCGCAGTGGCTGCAGATCCGCAAGATCAATCCCAACTGGGTCATCCTGCGCGGGTGGGGCGTGATGAATCCGACGGCCCTGCGTACCGCGCAGCGCGTCGGCTACCCGTCGAACAAGATCCTGGGCGTGTGGTGGAGCGGCGCCGAGGAGGACGTCTTGCCGGCGGGCGACGCGGCGAAGGGTTATTTCGCGGCGAGCTTCCACCCTTCGGGCACCGAATTTCCGGTGATCCAGGACATCCTGAAGTACGTCTACGGCGGCGGGCACAAGGGCAACATGGATGATCCGAAGCGCATCGGGCAGCAGTACTTCAATCGCGGCGTCATCCAGGGGATTTTGGCGGTCGAGGGGATCCGTGCTGCGCAGGAGAAGTACGGGAAAGGCAAGCCGATTACCGGCGAGCAGATGAAATGGGGCCTGGAAAACCTCAATATCGACGAGCGGCGCCTGAAAGCCATCGGCGCGACCGGGTTCATGTCTCCGCTAAAGAGTTCGTGCTCGGATCACGAGGGCGGGGGCGCGGTCAAGTTCATGGAATGGGACGGCGCCAAATGGGTGGTCATCACCGACTGGATCCAGCCCGACCAGAGCATCGTGCGGCCGATGGTCGAGGAGGCGGCGGCCAAGTACGCCAAGGAAAAGAACCTCACTCCGAGGAAGTGCTGACGCGCGCAGGCTGAGCGGGTTCCGCCGCTCCGCCCTGCGGGGCGGCGGAAACTCCCGGCCGTTTCGACGCTGCGGAAAGGGACAATTTATGGATCAACGTTCCGATGCCTCCTTGCTGTCGGTCAATAACATCGAGGTGATCTACGATCACGTCATTCTGGTGCTCAAGGGTGTTTCCCTGGGAGTGCCGGAGGGCCGGATCGTCACGCTCCTCGGGGCCAACGGGGCAGGCAAGACCACCACGCTGAAAGCGATCTCCAACCTGCTGAAGGCGGAGCGCGGGGCCGTCACCAAGGGTTCCATCGAGTTCCGCGGCACGCGCGTGGATCGCCTGACGCCGGCCGAGCTGGTACGGCGAGGGGTCATTCAGGTCATGGAAGGCCGCCACTGTTTCCAGCACCTTACGGTGGAGGAGAACCTGCTGACGGGCGCCTTCACGCGCACGGTGTCGCGTGCGGAAGTCCGCCGCGACCTGGAGCTCGTCTACAGCTATTTCCCCCGTCTGAGGGAACGGCGCGGATCACTTGCGGGATATACCTCGGGTGGCGAGCAGCAGATGACGGCGCTTGGACGGGCGCTGATGGCGCGGCCCTCGATGATCCTGCTCGATGAGCCCTCCATGGGGCTTGCGCCCCAGCTGGTCGAGGAAATCTTCGAGATCGTCGGGAACCTGAACCAGAAGGAGCGTGTGAGTTTCCTGCTGGCCGAGCAAAACGCCGCGATGGCGCTGCGCTACGCCAACTACGGCTACGTCCTGGAAAACGGCCGGGTAATGATGGACGGGACGGCGGCCGAGCTGGCGGCGAACGAGGACGTCAAGGAGTTCTACCTGGGGCTGTCGAAAGCCGGGCGCAAAAGTTTCCGCGACGTGAAGCACTATCGCCGCCGGAAGAGATGGCTTGCTTGACGAGCAGGCCCAGTCAGCTGTGAACCATACTCATGCAAGCTATCTTGCGCGTCCTCATGGCTGAAACCTGAGAGCTATCAATGGAGCACTACGACCAACTCGAAACGCGTAATCCCGAACGGCGGCAGCGCGAGCAGTTCGCGGCGGTGCAGAAGCAGATTGCGAACGCGCGGCGAAAAGCGCCGTACTTCGCCAGGTTACTGGCCGGCGCGGAGCCGGCGGATGTCAGGGACCGGGCAGCGCTCGCGCGGCTTCCTGTCACCCGTAAGTCGGATTTCACCGAGCTCCAGGAAGCCGATCTGCCGTTCGGGGGCATGACGACGGTCGCTCCCGGCGAGCTCTCCCATGTCTTCATGTCGCCGGGGCCGATTTTCGACCCTGAACCCCTGCGCGCGGACTACTGGCGGTTCGGGCGCGCAATGTTCGCCGCCGGTTTTCGCAAGGGGGAGCTGGTTTACAACACGTTTTCGTATCACTTCACGCCCGCCGGCTTCATGGCCGATCTCGGCGCGCGCGCGCTCGGTTGTCCGGTGTTTCCGGGCGGCACCGGCCAGACCGAGATGCAGGTCGGCGCGATCGCGGCGCTGAAGCCCAGGTGCTATGTCGGCACGCCGTCGTTCCTCAAGATCATCCTCGAGAAGGGCGAACAGTCGAGAGCCGACGTATCGAGCGTCTGTAAGGCGCTGGTTTCGGCGGAGGCGCTGGCGCCGAGCCTGCGCGGGTGGTTCGGGGAGCACGGCGTGAAAGCGCTGCAGTGCTACGCGATCGGCGATCTTGGCCTGCTCGCGTACGAATCGCCGGCCCTGGAAGGGATGATCGTGGACGAGGACGTCATCGTCGAGATCGTGCGGCCCGGCACCGGCGAGCCGGTCGCCGACGGCGAAGTGGGCGAGGTTCTGGTGACATCGCTGGCGCCGGAGTACCCGCTGATCCGCTTCGCCACCGGCGATCTGTCGGCGGTGCTCCCTGGGGCGAGCCCATGCGGGCGCACCAACATGCGCATCAAAGGCTGGCTGGGGCGGGCGGACCAGACCACGAAGGTGAAGGCGATGTTCGTCAAGCCGGCACAGGTCGCCGAAGTCGCGCAGCGTCACAACGAGATCCGCAGATACCGCCTGGTGGTCGATCACGACGAGAAGAAAAACGACCTGATGACGCTGCGGTGCGAAGTTGAAGGGGGTGGCAGCGAAGCGCTGGCGCAGGCGATTGCGGCTTCGATACGCGCTGTTTGCAACCTGCGTGGGGATGTTGCGTTCGTGCCGCCGGGCTCACTCCCCAACGACGGCAAGGTGATCGACGACGCCCGCAAATATGAGTAACCTCGGATTTACCGGATCCGGGAATTCGAAGGGGAAGCAATCAATGAAAAGCGAGATGCGTTGCGCCGTATCCTATTTCGTCACGCTCGGCCTCGTGCTCGTGGTCGAGGGCGCCGTCGCTCAACCCACTTCGACGGGCGCAGGAGGGGCATATCCCGTCAAGCCGGTGCGGATCATCGTCCCGACCTCGCCAGGGGGCGGAAACGATTTCGTGGCCCGGCACGTGGGGCAAAAGCTCGGTGAACGGCTGGGACAGCAGTTCATCGTGGAGAACCGGCCGGGCGCGGGCGGAACCATCGGCACCGCCCAGGCAGCAAGAGCGGCACCGGACGGCTACACGCTGCTCCTCGGTTTTGTCGGGCAGCTCGCGATGAGCCCCCACGTGGAGAAAGGCGGATACGATCCGCTGAAGGATTTCGTCGGCGTGAGCCTGCTCGCGTCCTCATACCACATACTTGGCGTGCATCCCTCGCTGCCGGTGCACTCGGTGAAGCAGCTTATCTCCTTCGCCAAGGCCCGCCCGGGCGAGCTCAATTACGCCTCCGGCAATATTTGGACCCCCACGCACTTGGTGCCCGAGCTGTTCAAGTCGGCGACAGGCGTCAACATCGCCGCCATTCAATACAAGGGATCCGGGCCGGCGGCAATCGGGGTCCTTACGGGGGAAGCGCAGGTGATCTTCGGCGGCGTCACGGCGCTGATGTCACACGTGCGCGCCAAACGTATCGTAGCGCTGGCGGTCACGAGCCCCGCACGCTCGCCGATTGCCCCGGAGGTGCCAACCCTGGTGGAACTGGGTGTGCGCGGAGTCGAAGCGCCATCGTGGTATTCAATCGTCGCGCCGGCCGCGTCCCCAACCGAGGTGATCGGAAAGCTGCACGCCGAAATCGTCACGATTGCGGCCCGTCCCGACTATCGCGAACCGCTTGAAAGACAGGCGCTCGAGCCGACTACGACGACTCCGGAGCAGTTCGCCGTGTTCCTCCAGGCCGAGTACGACAAGTGGGGTGGGGTGATCAAGTCGCTCAAGCTGCAATAGTCATCCAGCGCATACATGAACGATACGCCGGCCGCCGAGATCGCCCGGGCGGGAAAGCCGTATTTCCCCGATATCGTTGAAAGCGTGCTCGCCGACCGGACATCGTCAGTCGGGCGCTGTTGAAGGAGCGATCATGACCATCGGTGTCCTGGCTCTCGTGGGACTCAGTCCGGAACGCGTAGCCGCTCTGACCGCTGCCGGCTACGCCGTTCGAGAGGGGAGGAAGCATGCAAACCGGATGGACGCCGTTCGCGAGGCAGGCGATACCGTCAGGGCCGTTCTGACCAACGGCCGCGGCGGTCTGAGCGGCGACGAGATGAAATTGCTTCCGAAGCTCGAGATCGTCTGCGCCGTCGGCGCGGGCTATGAAGCCATCGATCTCGACACAGCCCGGAGTCGCGGCATCGCGGTCGCCAATTGCCCCGACGCGAACGCGTCGGCTGTCGCCGACTCCGCCATGATGCTGTTGATGGCAGCGACCCGTCACCTGCGTCAGGCCGATCGTCACGTACACGCCGGCGGATGGCAGGACCAATGGCGTGTCGACACCCCGACCATTTCCGGCAAGCGTCTGGGCGTTCTCGGTATGGGAACGATCGGCAGCAAGATCGCCTACCGCGGCGCGCGCGGCTTCGACATGGAGGTCGGCTATCACAACCGGAAGGCCGTCGCCGGATCTCCCTATCGATATTTCAACGACCTGGTCGAGTTGGCGACGTGGGCTGATTTCCTGGTCTGCGCCGCACCGGGGGGCGCGGGTACGCGACACCTCGTCAACGCGGACGTGCTCACCGCGCTCGGCCCGAAAGGCTATCTCGTCAATATCGGACGCGGCACGGTTGTGGACACGGCGGCGCTGATCGATGCTCTGCGATCGAACCGCATTGCGGGGGCGGGCCTGGATGTCCTCGAGGGCGAGCCGAACCTGCCGCCGCAGCTTCCGGAGCTTTTAGCATTCGACAACGTCGTAGTCACGCCGCACTGCGCGGGACGGGCACCGGAGGCGCGCGCCGCGGCGACCGCGTTGATTCTCGAAAATTTGAACGCGTACTTTGCGGGAAAGCCGCTTCCGTCCCCGGTCTCGCTCAAAGTCTGACTACTGCTTGGGTATCCCCGCGTCCTTGATCACCTGCGCCCAGCGCGCGATCTCCGCGCGTATGAACTGGTCGAACTCCTCGCGGGTCGTCGGCGCGGGCGGCATCCCCAGCTGGGTCAGGCGCTGCTCGATTTCCGGCATGCGCAATACCGAAACGATATCGGCGTTCAACTTATCGAGCAACGCTGCGGGCACGGCGGCCGGCGCGCATACGCCATACCAGGAATTGACCTCGAAGTCGGGCACGCCCGATTCCTGTATGGTCGGCACGTCCGGCAGGAGCGCCTGACGCTTGGCGCTCCCGACCGCGAGCGCGCGCAGGCGACCGTTCTGAATCGGTGCCACGACAATCGGAAAGTTCGTAATATTGATAGGAATATGGCCGGCTATGACATTACTCGTTCCCTGCGCCGCGTTCACATAAGGAATGTGCACGATGTCGAACTTCAGCCGCTGTTTGAGCCACTCCATCGACAGGTGCGGGGAGGTGCCGACCAGCCCGGCGGCATAACTCAGCTGGCCCGGGTTGGCCCTCGCGTAAGCCACCAGGTCCTTGATCGATTTGAACGGCGTCGAGGGGTGCACGATAATAATGTTGGGCGGCATGCCGATGCGCGTGATCGGCGCGAAATCGCGATGCTCGTAGGGAAGCTTCTCGATCATCGACAGGGAAATCGCGTTCGGAGCGATGTTGCAATGGAGCAGCGTATACCCGTCGGGCGGCGACTTCGCGACATACGCCGCGCCGATCGTGCCGGAGGCGCCCGCCCGGTTCTCGACGATGACCTGCTGGCCCCACAGGCGCGTCAACCGATCGGTGAGCAAGCGACCGACGATGTCGTTCGAGGTGCCCGCAGGGAACGGGATGACGTAACGGACAGGTTTGACAGGAAAATCCTGTGCCCACGACGCGGCAGCGCACATCCATGCCGCAGCCGCAATTGCGCGCATCAACACCCGGGTTGCTTTCTCGATTTTCATCGTTTACTCCCATGGTCGTGTTCTGCGAAGGCGACGTGCCGGGTCTTCACGGGGTCATCAGTCTTCACGGGGTCAGGTCTGGTTTTATAGCTTACGCTCTATCATGGGGGAGGTGCTGAGATGCCAGACCTGACCTCCTTCTTGCAGGCCCGATTTCGTGTCCAAAAAGCGAGGCCACCCCTGTCGAACCTGGCGCATTTCCCCC
>Ga0307281_10000423_pt1 | contig 11054 bp, 10 predicted proteins | sample ER_DNA_120_FD_194486 | JGI IMG/M metagenome (GOLD analysis project Ga0307281, IMG submission 194486) | Bulk soil microbial communities from the East River watershed near Crested Butte, Colorado, United States - ER_DNA_120 | ecosystem: Environmental > Terrestrial > Soil > Floodplain | place...
GTTCGCGACCACGAGCCCCGCCTCGCCCTCGTCCCGGGGGCGACGGGGAACGAGGCGTACGCGGTCGTCGTTCGCGCCGCGGGCCAGCTGCTCCGGCCGGGGGGGCTGCTCGCGTTGGAGCTGGGCTGGAGAAGCGAAGAAGCGGTGCGGGCGTTGGTGTCGGCCTCCGGGTTTCGCGAGATCGCCGTTCGGGCCGACCTCCAGGGAATTCCCAGGGTTTTGACCGCCCGCCGGTAAACTGGCCCCATGCTCGCCGTCGCCGAAGCCCTGAAGCTCCTCCTCGACGCGGTCTCACCGTTGGAGCCGGTCGAGCTCGCGCTACGAGAGGCGCTCGGCCACACGCTCGCCGAGCGCATCGCCGCGGACCGGGACTTTCCGCCGACCGACCGTTCCGCGATGGACGGTTTCGCGGTGCGCGCCGCGGATTGCAGCGAGGCCGGACGCTCGCTCGTCGTGACCGGTGAGGTGCGCGCGGGACAAGATGCCGGCCCGCTCGTCGTGGGCGCAGGGGGCGCGGTGCGCATCTTCACGGGCGGGGTGATTCCCCGCGGCGCCGACGCCGTCGTCATGGTCGAGGTCACCGAGGAGGATCGCGCCGCCGGGACCGTCCTTCTGAGAGAGCGCCCCGAGCCTGGGCAGAACGTCCGGCGACAGGGGGAGGACCTTCGCGCGGGAGAGACGGTGATCGAATCGGGTTCGATCGTGCGCCCCGCTGAGATCGCGGCATTGGCTGCCGTCGGCCGAACGCGCGTCGCGGTCGTGCGGCCGCCGCGCGTCGCTGTGCTCTCGACGGGCGACGAAGTGGTCGAGGTCGGCGTCGCGCCCGCCCCCCATCAGGTGCGTAACTCGAATGCACAAGCGCTCCTGGCGCTGCTCCGATCGATGCGGATCGCGGCGCGCGATCTGGGGATCGCCGCCGATAAGAGCTCGGCGCTCGACGCGTTGATCGCGGACGGACTGACCGGCGACGTGCTCCTCCTCACCGGCGGTGTGTCGGTCGGCGAGTACGACCTCGTCGGGTCGTCGCTGCGCCGCGCCGGGTGTGAGGTCCTCTTCCACAACGTCGCCATGCGCCCCGGCAAGCCGATCCTCGCGGCGCGGCGCGGGGCGTGCCTCGTGCTCGGCCTCCCGGGGAATCCCGTCTCCGCTTTCACCGGGTTCCAGGTTTTCGTCAAGCCCGCGGTGAGAAAGCTCATGGGGGAAACGCAGCCGGCCGCGGCGCCTATTCGGGCGACGCTCGCCAGCGCGCTGCGTAGGAAAGTCGGGCGATTGACGTATCACCTCGCGCAGGTCAGCTGGCCTTACGGCAGGCCCGTCGTGGTGCCGGTGAAAAGCGCCAGTTCGGGCGACGTTGTCTCTCTCGTCCGCGCCAACGCGTTCATCATCGCCGCCGGTGATCCGCTTCCGATTCCCGCTGGCACGGACGTCGACGTCGTGTTGTGGGACTAGGGGACAGTCCCCTTTTTCTTACAAAGCTCCTCGGATACCGCTTTGTAAGAAAACAGGGGACTGTCCCCTAATCCCAACCACCCCGTGTACACGAAGCCCGCGGCGAAAAGGCCGAGGAAGGGGACGGCGGCCCAGAGGCCGTCGGCGAGCGCCGCGACGACGAGTCCGGTGAAATAGACACCTAGGGCGAGCTCGATCCACGTGTCGATCCCGCGCCCCGCACGGTACTTCCTCGTCGGAAGGAGCCCCGATTCGCCCGCGGCGAGCGCGTACTTCGGCGTTCGCCGGAATTCGGTCTCGCGGCCGGAAAGGCCGGCGACGACCGCGCGCGAATTGTTGATCGAGATGCCGACGCCGACGGCCATGAGCACCGGTAAGTAGCGCACCGCGCCGCGCCAGCTGCCGTAAGCCTCGCGCTGGGACACGAGGTAGAAAACCGCAATCGACACCAGCGACGTCGCGATGAGGGGGAGATCGACGAGCGCCAACTCGCGCGCGCCGATGCCGCGCCGGAACCAGACCGCGGGCCCGATCAGGAGCGTCAGCGCCACCATGAGGACGTACCCGGCGTTCGCCGTCAGGTGGAAGATCGATTCCAACTTGATGCGTGGCGGGAGGGAGCTGCGGAGGATGCTCGGGAGCAGCTTCACGGCCGTCTGCGCCGAGCCCTGCGCCCAGCGGTGCTGCTGCGACTTGAAGGCCCCCATCTCGATCGGGAGCTCGGCGGGAGCGACGGCCTCGTTCGCGAACACGAATCGCCAGCCGCGCATCTGCGCCCGGTACGACAGGTCGAGGTCTTCGGTCAGCGTGTCGTGCTGCCAGCCTCCCGCGTCCTCGATGCAGGCGCGCCGCCAGATCCCCGCGGTCCCGTTGAAGTTGAAGAACCGGCCGGACCGGTTGCGGGCCGCATGCTCGACGACGAAGTGGCCGTCGAGCAGCATCGACTGGGCGCGAGTGAGCATCGAGCTGTCGCGGTTCAGGTGCCCCCAGCGCCCCTGCACCAGGCCGACACCCGGATCCGTGAAATGGTCCATGAGGTCCCGCGCGAAGCCCGGGGCGGGAACGAAGTCGGCGTCGAACACCGCGACGAATTCCCCCTTCGCCACCACGAGTCCGGCGGCCAGCGCTCCGGCCTTGTACCCGGCTCGATCGTCGCGCCTGAGATGGACCACGTCGACGCCCCGCGCGCGAAGCGTGGCGACAGCGTCCGCGACGATCGCCGACGTCTCGTCGGTCGAGTCGTCCAGGACCTGGATCTCCAGCCGGTCCTCGGGCCATTCGAGCGCCGCCACGGCTTCGATCACGCGCACGGCGACGTACAGCTCGTTGTACAGCGGGACCTGAACCGTGAGCATGGGTGGCGTCTCGAATCGCGCATGAGGCCGCGGCGCGTCGCGACGGTGCCGCCGGAACAGCCACAGCAGATACCAGCGGTGCGCCCCGTACAGGGTGAGCGTGGCCAGGACGCCGAAGTAGAGCGCCAGCACGACGGAACGCACGGCCACCGATCACCTCGAAAAACGCCGAGTATACTGCGCGCCCGATGCGCGCCGTCTCCTCCCTAGCGGTCGCCGCCGCCGCGCTCTACGCCGTCCTTTGTGTCGCGGGCGATCTCAAGGAACACCTCGCCCTCTACTTGGGCTGTCACGCGGCGCTCGTCGTGCTCATGCTTTTGGCGTGGCGCGTCGTGGCCGCGGGCGGTCCCGCCGTCTTTCGCGCGATGCTCTTGGCGGCGGTCGGCTTCCGGCTGATCGCCGCGACCGCGTTACCGACACTGTCCGACGACGTCTACCGCTACGTCTGGGACGGCCGCTTGCAGGTCGCCGGCCACCACCCGTACAAGTTCGCACCGTCCGATCCCATGCGCGCGGAGCTCCGCGACGCCGCGATCTACCCGAAGGTCAATCATCCCGAGATTCCGACGATCTACCCGCCTCTGGCCGAGATTCTCTTCGCCGTTTGCGCCCTGGCGAAGCTGGGGGTCACGGGATTCAAGATCGCGATGGCCGCGCTCGACGTCGGCGTGATCTGGGCCCTGCTGCGCTTGCTGCGCGCGCTCAACGTGCCGCGCGACCGCGTGGTTCTTTATGCTTGGAATCCGCTCGCGGTGATCGAGATCGCCGGAAGCGGGCATGTCGAGCCCTTGGGGATTCTCTTTCTCGTGCTCGCGATCGCGTGGCTCGTCGAGGGAAAAGCGACACGGGCAGGCGCCGCCTTGGGCGCCGCGATCCAGGCGAAGCTGCTGCCGCTGATTCTGGTCCCGGGGTTCGCGCGCCGCATGAAGGTGTGGGCCCTGGCCGCGATGCTCGCGGTCGTGGCGGTGACGACGGTTCCCTATGCCGCTCGCGGACCGTGGTACGGCACGGGGGTCGTGGCCTACGCCGAACGTTGGGAGCACGGCTCGGTCGTCTTCGCGGGCGTCCGGCGGTTCTTCGAGTGGGCCGACGCCGCGCCGCACGTCAAAGGGGTGATCGCCTGGGCCCAAGCACGCTGCGGCTCCACGGCGACCTGGGTCTGGGACGCGGCGTATCGCCTGGCGTGGCCGGAGGCTCTGGCGCGCATGACGGTGACGCTCCTCGCCTTGATCTTCGCCATGGCGCAGTCGTTCCGTTCACGGCTCGACCCCGCGCACGAGGCGAGGCTGGCGCTGGGAGGCGCGATCCTCTTGGCACCGACGCTCCACCCCTGGTACGTGCTGTGGGTCCTGCCATTGGCCGCTGCGCAGGCGGCCGGAGGCTGGCTGCTGTTCGGCGCGTTGGTCCCTCTCCAGTACGTGGCTGGCGCGGGAGACGTGCCGTGGTCGATCCGGCTCGTCATCCTGCTGCCCTCGCTGGCGTGGATGGTCCGCGATGCGCTGCTAGGATTCCGGCGATGAGACCGAATCCGTTCGACGCCCTGATCGCCCGGGCCAAGCAGCGTCCCTTGCGCATCGTGCTTCCCGAGGCGGAGGACCGGCGAACCCTCACCGCCGCCGGGAGGCTCATGCTCGAGGAGATCGCGCGGCCGATTCTGGTCGGATCGAAGCCCGCCATCGTGGCCGCCGCTCGCGAGGCGTCGGTCGACATCTCCGGAATTCCGATCGAGGACCCCGCGGCTTCGGCGCATGTCGCCTTGGTCGCCCACGCGATCGCCGAGGCGATTCGCGGGACGAAAGCGACGCCCGACGAGGCCGCGTCGTGGATGTCCGATCCGGTCTACTTCGCCAACGGCATGGTGCGCGCCGGCCTTGCGGAAGGATGCGTCTCCGGAGCCGCGCACACGACCGCGGAGACGCTGCGTGCGGCCCTCAAGGTCCTTCGCCCCGGGCCGGGCGTTGCGATCGTCTCGTCGTTTTTTCTCATGGGGCTGCGGGAGCCCACGGAGGCGGGAGATGACCTCCTCGCCTTCGCCGATTGCGGGCTCGTCCCGGATCCCGACCCGGCCCAGCTCGCCGACATCGCGGTGCGCACCGCCAACAGCTTTCGCGCGCTGACCGGACGGGAGCCGCGCGTCGCGCTCTTGTCGTTTTCGACCAAGGGGAGCGCCGCGCACCCCAGAGTGGAAAAGGTCGCGCGCGCGGTGGAGCTGGTCCGGGCTCTAGCCCCCGATTTTCCGTTCGATGGCGAGCTTCAGCTCGACGCCGCGATCGTGCCGGCCATCGCGGCGTCGAAAGCGCCGGGGAGCGCTACCGCGGGTCGCGCCAATACGTTGATCTTCCCCGATCTCGACGCCGGCAACATCGGCTACAAGCTGGCGCAGCGTCTCGCCGGGGCGGCCGCCGCCGGCCCGATCCTTCAGGGCCTCTCGCGCCCGGCCAACGATCTCTCGCGGGGCTGCACGTCGGACGACATCGTGTTGGTCGCCGCGGTGACGGCGTTGCAGGCGGCGGGATAGAATCGTCCCGTCGACGAGGAGACACGAGCCGATGGAACAACCACCTCAACCGCCAGGCGGCTCCCCCCCGCAGGATGGAGCGCCAAGGGAGGCGGCGGATCGCCCGCAGCGTCGCTCGCCGCCGCCGGATGCGACCGGCGACGAGGCGGCCTACCTGGCCAAGCTGCGCGAGCAGCGCACGCCCGTCGCCGTCGAGTTGCTCGACGGCTCGGTGTTTCGCGGCGTGATCGAGTACTACGACCGCGACATGATCAAGGTGAATCGCACCGACGGGGGCGGGCCGAACGCGTTCGTCCGCAAGAAACACGTGCGCATGATGTGGGAAGAGCCGCCGTCGACGCCTATCTGACCCGCGTTCCCGGCTTCACGTCTTCGTCGAAGGTCGCGATGATCGGGCGGCCTTCGAGATCGGCCGCGAGCAGCATTCCCTGGCTCTCGACTCCACGGAGCTTCGCGGGCTTCAGGTTCGCGACGACGACGATCTTCTTTCCGATGAGCTGCTCCGGCGCGTACGCCTTGGCGATCCCCGCGACGATCTGGCGCGTTTGTCCACCGAGGTCGAGCTGGAGCTTCAAGAGCTTGTCGGCCCCCTCGATGCGCTCTGCAGCGGTGACCAACGCCACGCGAAGATCGATGCGGAGGAAGTCGTCGATCGAGAGCGGCTCGGCCCCCGCGGGCTTCGGTTGGGGCGCGGGTGTGGCATCGGTCACGGTTTTGGTCTCCTCGAAATAGCCCGCCTTGTCGACGCGGGGGAAGAGGGGGCCTCGCTTGACGAGGTCCGCCTCGGCGGGGAGCAACCCCCAACGGAATTCGGATAGGTCGCTGGGAATCGCCGTGCCGAGACGTAACGCGATCTCGGCGCACGCCCCGGGCATCGCCGGAGCCGCCATCGCGGCGATCTGGATCAGAGCTTCGGAAGCACCGCGCAGCACCGCGGCGTGCTGCTCCGCTTTCGCAGGGTCCTTGGCCAAGGACCACGGCGCGTGGTTCTGGAGAAAACGGTTCAGCTCGGCAGCCAGCTTCCACACCGCGCTCAGCCCGGAAGAGAAATCGTAATCGTCGAACGCCGCGCGCCAGCCGGCGTGCGCCTCGGCAGCCGCCTCGCGGAGCTCCGACGCCGCCGGATGCGTCGACGGGGGCGGAAGCCGCCCCGCGAAGCCCGTGTCGCACAGCGCGATCACGCGAGAGGTGACGTTTCCCAGCTCGTTGGCGAGATCGCCGTTGTAACGGTCGAGCAGCTGCTCGTCCGAGTAGCTCCCGTCCAGGCCGAAGCTCATCTCACGAAGCAGGAAGTACCGCAGGGCGTCCGGTCCCACCGCATCGATGAGCGGACCGGGGGGGACCACGTTGCCGAGGCTCTTCGACATCTTAGCTTCGTCCTTGAGCCACCAGCCGTGCGCGAAGATGCACTCGGGGAGCGGGAGGCCGGCCGAAAGGAGAAACGCCGGCCAGTACACCGCGTGAAAACGCACGATGTCCTTCCCGACGAGGTGGACCCGCGCCGGCCAGTACCTCTCGAAGAGCGCATCGTCATCGCTGCCGAAGCCCAAGGCGCTCACGTAATTCGTCAGCGCGTCCAACCACACGTAGACGACGTGGCCGGGATCGTTCGGCCAGGGGATGCCCCACTGAATGGTCGTGCGCGAGATCGACAAGTCCTTGAGCCCCGATGCCACGAATGCGCGGACTTCGTTCCATCGCGACGACGGGCGGATGGCCCGGGGGTTGGCGTCGAGCCAAGCGAGCAGCGGCTCTTGGTATTTCGAGAGCCGGAAGAAATACGATGCCTCGCGGACGGCCTCGACCGGATGACCCTGGTCGGGACATTTGCCGTCGACCAGCTGCGAGACCGGGTAGAACGCCTCGCAGCCCGCGCAGTACATGCCGTCGTACGCACCGAGGTAGACGTCGCCGCTCGCGGTCATGCGCTCGATGAGCCGGTCGACTCCCTTCCGGTGACGCGGCTCGCTCGTGCGGACGAAGTCGTCGTGGCTGATCGAGAGCCGCTTCCACAATTCCAGGTAGCGGGAGACGACACGGTCCGCCAGGGCGATCGGCGGGATGCCGAGCTTGGCCGCGGCGCGCTCGATCTTCTGGCCATGCTCGTCGGTGCCCGTCAGGAAGCGCACGTCCCAACCGGTCGCGCGCCGGTAGCGCGCCACGGTGTCGGCGACGATGGTCGTGTAGGTGTGGCCGATGTGCGGCTCGTCGTTGACGTAGTAGATCGGCGTCGTCAAGTAAAACGGCGGCCGGCTCATCGACGTTTCCTCCTGGCAGTCGGCCGCGTGCTCGACCGCTTCCCCGCCGCCGCTTGCTGGACGGCGAGGAGCGGCACCCGGTGCTTGCGGGCCGCCGCGGCGCAGTCTTCGAATTCGGGCGTTCTGTGGACTTCCTTGCCGGCGAGCCGTCCCACTTTGACGCGGATGACGCCGTAGGGGGTCGAGACCTTCTCGATCGCGCGCTCGAGCTCGAGACGCCTTTCGGATCGGAATCGGAGACCCAAGGTCGTCGTTTCGACGAGCGCGGCGCGGGTGACCGCTTCGAAGTTCCCGGGCTTGGTGAGCGCCGTGATCTGGTGGCCCGAGCGGCCCTTTTTCATCTGGACCGAGCCCGTGTGAACGTCGAGCGCTCCGGCGGCGAAGAGCCGCTCGATCGCGTAGGCCAGAAGCTGCGGGGTTGCGTCGTCGACGGTGAACTCGATGACGACCACCTCGGGGTCCGAGGTCGCCGCCACGACGGTGCCCTCGTCGATCGCGCGGGTCCCGAGCATCGCGCGGACGACGTTCGGGCGCTCTTGGTACTCGCGCGCTCCCGCCCCGTGGCCGACGCCCGTCAACGTCATCGGCGGAAGCCCGCCGTAGGCGTTCGCGATCGACGTCAGGATTGCGGCTCCCGTCGGGGTCAGGCGCTCGCCGGCCGCGTCGACTCCGGTGAGAGGCGCGCCTCGCAGCAGCAAGCTCGTCGCCGGACCCGGCACCGGGTAGAGGCCGTGGGCGCACGCCACCGTCCCCGAGCCGGTCGTCAGCGGCGACACGACGATGCGATCCGGCCCGATCGCGTGAAGCGCAGCGCACACGCCGACCACGTCCGCGATGGCGTCGGCCGCCCCCGCCTCGTGAAGGTGCACGCTCGCGGCGGGCAGGCCGTGGGCTTCGCCCTCCGCCTCGACGAGGCGCCGAAAGATGACGAGTGCGCGGTCCCGGACCGCGGGGTCGATCCGAGCACCCGCGACGATTCTCCGAATCGCTCCCAGCGTGCGGCCGTGGTGGTGGTCGGATCCGCCGCGCCCGGTGTGGACGTGATGGTCGTCGTGCGGGTGTCCCGGGAGACGGACGTCGATCTTGGTGGCCGCGACGGCGCCGCGCACGACGGCTCGACGCGTGAGGCGCAGCCCGCTCAGTCCGAGGCTCGCCACGGCCTTCTTGATGGCGGTCAACGGCGCTCCGAGATCGACGAGAGCGCCCAGGATCATGTCGCCCGACGCGCCCGCGGTCGCGTCGAGCCAGAGGATGGTCTCGTGGTCGCTCATGCGGCGCGATCCATCGGAATGCCGGCGGCCTTAAGGAGAGCGGGGAGCACGACCCCCGCCGGTCCGGAGAGGTGCTCGCTCGCGTCGTCCGAAAACGGCGTCCTCACGGGGTTGATCTCGACGACGTATCCCCCCGACGAGACGCCCACCGTTTGAAGGGACGCGGCCGGGTAGACGAGCGACGACGTGCCCACGACGAACACCAATTCGGCTTCCCGCGCCGCGCGCTCCGCGCGTGCGAATTCGATCATCGGCAGCGGCTCTTCGAACCACACGACCCCGGGACGGAGCATCCCCCCGCATGCCGCGCAATGCGGGGGGAGCGGCGCCAATTTCGGCCGTAGGTCCTCATGCTCGTCGCCGCACCGGGTGCAGCGCAGCCGCCAGAGGCTTCCGTGCAGGCGAACGAGGCTTCGGCTGCCCGCGCGCTCGTGCAATCCGTCGACGTTTTGGGTCGCAAGGAGAAACGTCCTCCCCGTGGCTTCGATCGCGGCGACGGCGTGGTGCGCCGGATTCGGCTCGACGGTTGCGGCCTGAGCGCGGCGCGCGTCGTAGAAGCGCCACACGAACTCCGGGTCGGCGGCGAACGCCCTCGGCGTGGCCACCTGCATCGGATCGATCCCCTCCCAGATACCCGAGGCGTCGCGGAAGGTCGCGATCCCGCTCTCCTGGGAGACGCCCGCTCCGGTGAGAACCAGGACGGGCCCGCGTCCTTGGAGGAGGCCAACGAGGCGTGCCGAGGGGACGATCGAAGTCATCGCGGCATCGTACCATCCGGTTCCGGGACGGAACCACGCCGTTCCCGCGGTGGCCGAGGTCTTGCTACACTCTTCGTCCAGCCGCCCGTCGGCGGCCTAAAGAGGTGCCTCGATGAGCGCGATCGTCAACGCCACGGATGTCAATTTCGATTCCGAAGTCCTCTCGAGCGCGGGAACCGTGCTCGTCGATTTCTCAGCCGGTTGGTGCGGACCGTGCAAGAAGCTCGAGCCGATCGTCGACGAAATCGCCGCCGAGTACGGCGAGCGGCTGAAGGTCGTCAAGGTCGACGTCGACAACGCGCCGGGGACCGCAGCGAAATACGGTGTGCTTTCCATCCCGACGCTGATGATCTTCCACGGCGGCAAGGTGAAGGACCAGTACATGGGCGTCCTTTCCAAAAAGGCCCTCGCGGATCGCGTGGACAGGATCCTCTGACGTGGGTCTTCTGGAAACGATCAACGCTTGGGGCTTCGCCCTGAGCGAGACGCTCAAGGCTCAGCTCCAAGCGGGGTCGATCGGCGCCATCTTCGTCGTGTTCGGCGCGGGCGTGCTGACCAGCTTTACGCCGTGCGTGTATCCGATGATCCCGGTGACGGTGACCTATATCGGCGGCGCCGCGGGCGGAAACCGGCGGCGTGCCGTCGGGCTCTCCCTGACCTATGTTCTCGGTCTCGCCATCATGTACGCGGCGCTGGGCGTGGCGGCGGCCCTGATGGGGAAGATCTTCGGCGAGTTTACGAGGAGCCCGTGGGTGTTCGGCGCGGTCGGCCTCGTCATCGCCGGGTTGGGGCTCGGGATGCTCGACGTGTTCACGATTCCGGCGCTCATGACGAACCTGCAGGGCCAAGGCGCGCGCCGGGGAGGGTATCTCGGGGCGGCGTTGATGGGCGTCGCCGCCGGATTCGTCGCCGCGCCGTGCACGGCGCCGGTCCTCGGCCTGCTGCTCGCGTACGTGGGGCAGACCCGGAACGTGGCGTGGGGCGGCTCCCTCCTTTTTGTGTTTGCCCTCGGGCTCGGTCTCCTGTTGATGCTGCTCGGCATCTTCTCCGGACTGCTCACGAGTCTCCCGAAAGCCGGCGCTTGGATGGACCGGATCAAGAAGGGGTTCGGCGTCGCGATGCTCGTGATCGGAGGCTGGTTCGTCTGGAAGGCCGTGGACTTGTGGATGCATACGGGAGGGCGCGCATGAGCCGCGGTGTCCTGCTCGCCGGTGCGCTCGCGATGATCCTCCAGGCGGGCGTTGCGGCTGCGGCGGAGCCTCCCACGTCGATCCCCACGGCGCCGGCACTCACCGCGATCGATCCCGCGACGGGGAGTACGGTCGCGCTCGACCCGTCGGCCGGGCCGATGCACGTGGCGTTCATCGCGACCTGGTGCAAGCCCTGCTTGGCCGAGCTTGCGAGGCTCGTCGACCTCGAGGACCGTTGGAAGCCCGACGGCTACA
>Ga0307281_10000424_pt1 | contig 11046 bp, 13 predicted proteins | sample ER_DNA_120_FD_194486 | JGI IMG/M metagenome (GOLD analysis project Ga0307281, IMG submission 194486) | Bulk soil microbial communities from the East River watershed near Crested Butte, Colorado, United States - ER_DNA_120 | ecosystem: Environmental > Terrestrial > Soil > Floodplain | place...
ATACCCGGGCGGCCTCGGTGCGGGCCGGCCTCGCCGTGTTGGGCGAGTGGCCCGCCGTGGTGCTGGTGCACGATGCGGCCCGGCCGTTCGTGGACGCGGCCACGATCGCGGCGGTGATCGATCGGGCGCGCAGCGGCGTCGGCGCCGTGGCCGCGGTGCCGGTCGGCGACACGGTGAAGGATGTGGACGACGACGGGCGCGTGGCCCGGACGGTGCCCCGCGGCCGCCTGTGGCGGGCGCAGACTCCGCAAGGGTTCCCCGGCGCGATGCTCGTAGCCGGGTACGCCCGGTGGCCGGCGGACGCCCCGGCACCCACCGATGATGCGGAGGCGGTGGCGCGGGCCGGATTCCCGGTGGAGGTGGTTCCTGGTTCCGCGTTCAACCTCAAAGTGACGACCGAAGAGGACTGGCGGCTGGCCGAAGCGTTGGCGCGGGAACTGGGATGAGCGCAGTTCCGTTCGGGACCGAGTCGGATGCCCGGGCCGCGGTTCCTCGGGTGCGGGAACACTTGCGCGGCGGGGGATTGCTCGCATATCCGACGGAGACAGTGTACGGTTTGGGGTCGCGCGCGGTGGAGGCGGAGGTGCGTGCCCTGGCGACCCTCAAGGGGCGGCCGCGCGACAAGCCGTTCCTGCTGCTCGTGGCCAGTCGTGAAATGGCCGAGGCGCAGGGGCTCGCGTTCAACGAATCCGCACGCGCGCTGGTCCGGGCGTTCTGGCCGGGTCCGTTGACCTTGGTGTTGCCCGGCGGGAGTGGCCGGCTGCCGGATCTGCTGCGCGGACCGGAAGGGGGAATAGCGGTGCGCTGGACGTCGCATACCCGGATGGCGCTGCTCATCGCGGCGTTGGGTGAGCCGTTGACGTCGACCTCGGCGAATCTGCCCGGGAGCTCGCCCGCGCCCGGCGTCGACGCCATTCTCCGCGATTTCGCTTCCGCGGTGGCGGCGGGTCAGCTGCTCGTACTCGATGGGGGAGTCCTGGGCAACCGTCCGCCGTCCACGGTCGTAGACTGCACCGGTTCGGCGCCGCGGGTCGTGCGTGCCGGGGCGATCTCGTTGACCGAGCTCCGGGCCGGAGCGGGGATGCTCGCGCCGTGAAGCGCGTGCTCTTCGTCTGCACCGGGAATATCTGCCGCAGCCCGCTCGCCGAGGCGCTGCTGCGTCGCGCGCTGGTCGAGCGCGGGTTGGAGGACATCACCGTCGAATCGGCGGGTACGGGCGCCTGGGATGGCGCGCCCGCCTCCGAAGGCGCCTATCTGGTCGCCCTGGAGCGCGGGCTCGACCTCTCGAGTCATCGCGCGCGCCTGCTCACCCGTGAGATCGTCGAAGACACCGACCTGATCTTCACGATGGCGCGCCACCACCGGGCGCGCGTGCACGAGCTGGGGGGCGAGGGCCGGGTGTACGTGCTGGGGGAATACACGGGACGGGAGGGGGACGAAGCGGAGGTGGGCGACCCGTTCGGGGGCGACCTCGAAGTGTACCGCGACACCTGTGCCGAGCTCGAAACGCTGATCGCGGCGGCGGCCGACCGTCTCGCGGGCGGAGCACGGCGTGAGGATCGGCAGTAACACGCGGCTCTTCGCCGTGCTGGGCGATCCGATCGCCCATTCGTTGTCTCCCGTGATGCACAACGCCGCACTCACCGCCCTCGGCGTGGATGGGGTGTACGTCGCCCTGCGGGTCTCCCCGGCTGCCTTCGCCGACACGTTCGACGCGCTCGCCCGGGTGGGGGTCGCCGGCAACGTCACCCTTCCACACAAGGAAGCGGCGGAACGGTGCGTGTCGCGTAAAACGGAGCTGTGCACGCAAGCCGGGGCCTGCAATACGTTCTGGATGGAGGATGGGGTCGCGGTCGGCGACAACACCGACGTGGCCGCCATCGCGGCCGAGCTGGCGGAGCTGGGGTTTCCCGAGGGGCGGTGGCTCGTGCTGGGAACGGGCGGGTCGGCCCGGGCGGTGGCGCTCGCCGCGGCCCAGACCCGGGTGGACTTGCTGGTGCGATCCCGCGTCGCGACGCGGGCGCGGGCGTTCGTGCACTGGGCGCGGGGCCTGGGAGTGCGCGCCCACATCGCTGAACCACCACTCGCCGCCGATGTCGTCATCAACGCGACGCCGCTCGGCCTCGCCCCCGACGATCCGCTCCCGATTGCCTTCGCGGCGTTGCGCGACACGCGTGGGGCGCTCGATCTCGTGTACCGCCCCGGCGAGACTCGCTGGGTCCGCGAGCTGCGGCGGGGTGGACTCGCGACCCGGGACGGGCGTGGAGTCCTGGTGCGCCAGGGAGCGTTGGCGTGGCAACGGTTTCTCCCCGATCAGGACGCGCCGGTCGAGATCATGCGCGCTGCAGTCGATTTTGCTCTCCGCGGCTAGGGCGTTCGAGCAGCTGCTGCTGCCCGCCGAGTGCCTGGTGTGCCACGGGCTGCTCGGAACGGCGTACGCGGATCAGCTGGTCTGTCCGGTGTGCCGGCTGCGGTGGCGTCCGGTCCGGCCCCCGTGGTGCGAGCGCTGCGGCCAGCCCGAGCCGCACTTCGGCCCCTGCCGTTTGTGCCGGGAATGGCCCGAGGCGTTCCGCACGGTTCGGTCCGGCGTCTGGTTGGATGGCGGCGCTCGCGCCGCGGTTCACGCACTGAAATACGGCGGCCTGCCGCGCATCGCGGCGGACCTGGCGCTCGCCCTCGCTCGGCTCGTTCCGCACCCGCCGCCCGGGGCGCAGCTCGTTCCCATCCCACTCGGGCCGGCCCGTCTCAGGCGCCGCGGCTACAACCAGAGCGAGGTCCTGGCGCGGGCGCTGGGAGTCACATGGGGTCTCCGGGTACGTTCGCAACTTCTTGCCAGAACGCGCGATACACCGACGCAGACGGCGTTGACACCAGCGGCGCGTCTAGCGAACGTGGCGGGGGCGTTCGGAGTGCAGAATGATGAACGTCGAATGCAGAATGGGATTCGACAGCGCAATTCTGCACTCAGCATTCTGCATTCGCCGCTGGTTCTCATCGACGACGTCTTCACCACTGGCGCGACTCTGGCGGAGGCGGCGCGGGCGCTGAGTGGGGCGGGGTTCACGTCGATCTCGGCTGTGACGTTCGGCCGGGCGAGCATTCCGGATTTCACCTAGGGAGCGCGTATGGCGGTGCGGGTCGGGATCAACGGGTTCGGGCGTATCGGGCGCAATGTGGTGCGAGCGGCGTTGCTGTCCAACCAGACGGCGCTCGAGTTCGTGGGCGTCAACGACATCACGGATACGAAAACGCTCGGGCACCTGTTGAAGTACGACTCGGTGCACGGCCGGTTCCCGGGCTCCGTGGAAGTGCGGGGTGAGACGTTGGTGGTGAACGGGAAGGAGATCCGGGTCACGGCGATCAAGGAGCCCGATAAGCTCCCCTGGAAGGAGCTCGGCGTGGATCTGGTGCTGGAGAGCACCGGCCGGTTCACGGACCGCGATGCCGCCGCCAAACATCTCGCCGCCGGGGCGAAAAAGGTGGTGATTTCCGCGCCTGCGAAAGGCGAGGACATCACGATCGTGATGGGGGTGAACGAGAAGAAGTACGATCCGGCCGCCCACCACGTGATCTCCAACGCGTCGTGCACCACGAATTGTCTCGTCCCCGTTGTGAAAGTGGTGCTCGACAACTGGGGGTTCGTGCACGGCTTCATGACGACGGTGCACAGCTACACCAACGATCAGCAGATCCTCGATCTGCCGCACAAGGACCTGCGCCGGGCCCGGGCGGCCGCGCTGTCGATCATCCCGACCACGACCGGCGCCGCCAAGGCAACCGGTCTCGTCCTTCCCGAGGTCAAGGGCAAGATCGACGGCGTGTCGCTGCGCGTGCCCACGCCCGATGTCTCGCTCGTCGACCTGACGGTGGAGGTGAAGAAACCCACCACGATCGACGAGGTCAACGCGGCGTTCAAGCGGGCGGCCACGGGGGAATTGAAGGGCGTGCTCGATGTGTCGGACGAGCCGCTCGTCTCGGTGGACTTCATCGGCAATCTGTTTTCGAGCGTGGTGGACGCCAAGTCCACCAACGTGATCGACGGCACGCTCGTGCACGTCTCGTCGTGGTACGACAACGAAATGGGGTACTCGGCGCGCTGCGTGGATCTGCTCGCCTACATCGGTACGCGCCGGTGAGCACGCGTGGTCTCGCAGCGCTCCCTGCCAACGCACTGGAGGGGCAGCGGGCCCTGGTGCGGGTGGATTTCAACGTGCCGCTGAAGAACGGCAGCGTCACCGACGATGCCCGGATCCGCGCCGCCGTGCCCACGATCCGCTACCTGCGGGAGCGCGGGGCGCGAGTCGTTTTGCTGTCCCACCTGGGCCGCCCCAAGGGCGGGCCGGATCCGAAGTACTCGCTGCGGCACATCCTGCGCGACGTGGAGCGCGTGCTCGGCGTTACGATCGAATTCATCGACGACCTGGCGGCCGGGGTGGCGGTGACGCGGCGCCTGCCGCGCGGCGGTGTGGCCCTCGTCGAGAACACGCGGTTCTGGCCGGGTGAGGAAGCCAACGATCCCGAGTTGGCCCGGCAATTCGCCGCGCTGGGCGATTTTTACGTGAACGACGCGTTCGGGTCGGCGCACCGGGCCCACGCGTCCACCGAGGCGGTCGCGCATCTGCTGAAGCCCGCGGTCGCAGGGTTTCTGATGGAGCGGGAGCTGCGTTACCTCGGCGCCGCACTGGATCAGCCGCGGCGGCCGTTCGTAGCCGTCCTGGGCGGAGCCAAGATCAGCGGGAAGATCGACGTGATCGAAGCGCTGCTTCCCAAATGCGACGCGATTCTCATCGGCGGCGCGATGGCCTGCACGTTCTTCGCGAGCATGGGCCTCGAAGTGGGCTCCTCGCTGGTGGAGCGGGACCGCACCGTGCTCGCCAAAGAGCTGCTCACCAAGGGGGGCATGAAACTGGTGCTGCCGCGCGGTGCCACCGTGGCGCCGTCGCTCGAGCGGGCCGCCGAGCGGCGACAGGTGACGAACGACGCGATCCCCGCGGACATGGCAGTCTTCGACATCGACCAGGCGACCGCAGACGATTTCCGCGCCCGGATCATTTCCGCCAAGACGATCATCTGGAACGGCCCCATGGGCGTGTTCGAGACTCCGCCGTTCGACGCCGGTACCCGCGCCGTCGCCGAAGCGCTGGTGGAGGCGACGGGGAAAGGGGCAACCACGGTGGTCGGCGGCGGAGACTCCGCGGCGGCGGTGGCGGGACTCGAGGACAAGCTCACCCACGTGTCCACGGGCGGCGGCGCGTCGCTCGAATTCCTCGAGGGAAAGCCGCTGCCGGGGGTGGCTGCGCTGGACGCCGCGTGAGACGCCTGCTGTTCGCGGCCAACTGGAAGATGCATCTGGGCCCCGCTGACGCGCAGATCTACCTCGGTGCTTTTCTGTCTTCCTATGGCCCGCGCTCCGACCGGGACGTGTGGTTTTTCCCGCCGGCCGTTTCCCTGACGACGGTCGCGGCCCTCGTGCGCGAGCGGGACGATCTGCTGGCGGGCGTGCAGGACGTGCATTGGGAGCCCAAGGGTGCGTTTACCGGCGCGATTTCGGCGCCGCTCGCCGCCCAGGCGGGAGCCCGGGCCGCGCTCGTCGGGCATTCGGAGCGACGGCACGTGTTCGGCGAAACCGACGAGGACACGGCTCGCAAACTCCGGGCGGCGCAGGCCGGGGGACTGATCCCCGTGTTGTGCGTGGGCGAGACCCTGGCGGAGCGGGATGCGGGCGCGACGCTGCAGGTCGTGCAACGCCAGCTGGCCGCCGCGCTGGCGGGGCAGGAGCGGGGCGGGCTCGATCGCGTCGTGGTCGCCTATGAACCGGTCTGGGCGATCGGAACGGGACGGAACGCGACCCCGCAGGATGCGGCCGCCGTGCACCGGGAGATCCGCGCCTGGCTCGTGAGCCATGGGGCGGGGCTCAGTCGGATTCTCTACGGCGGGAGTGTGAACCTCAAGAACATCGCCGACCTCGTGGCGGAGCGAGAGCTGGACGGAGTACTCGTCGGGGGCGCGTCGCTCGATCCGGCGGTGTGGTCGCAACTTGTCTCGGTCGCTGCGTCCTAGCTATACTCCGCGCCATGTACACCGTGCTCCTCATCATCCTCCTCCTGGATGCCGTCGTGATGGCCACCGCCATCCTGCTGCAGGCAGGACAGGGCGGCGGGCTGGCATCACTGGGCGGCGGGTCGGGGACGGAGATGGTGATGGGTGGCCGGCAGGCCACGACGTTGCTGCACACCATCACCTGGTGGTGCTCGGGGATATTCCTGTTCCTGGCCCTGCTGCTGGCCGTGATGTCCTCCCGCACGAGCGCGCCGCGCTCGATCCTGGAAGGCGGGGCGGCCCCGGCGCCGGTACAACAGGCCCCCTTGCCGGTGCAGTCGTCGCCCGCGACCCCGCCGGCGACCAACACCCCGCAGCCAGCACCGCCCAATCGCTGACCGCCTCCCGGCGTACGTGCTGCTCGAGGATGGCGCCTGGTTCGCCGGAACCGCGCCGCTGCCGTTCGAGCCCGCGTGCGCCGAAGTCGTTTTCACCACGAACCTGAGCGGCTACCAGGAGGTGTTCACCGACCCCTCCTACCTCGGTCAGCTCGTCGTGATGACGGCGCCGATGATCGGCAATTACGGGATCAATCCGGAAGACGTGGAATCGGACCGGCCGCGCGTGGCGGGTGTCGCGGTGCGCGAGCTGTCCGTGCACCCGTCGAACTGGCGCTCGACCGGCAGCCTGCTCGATTGGCTCTCGGCGGCTCGGGTGCCGATCATCACCGAGGTCGACACGCGGCAGGTGACGCGCCATATCCGCTCCAAAGGAGCGATGCGGGGCGTCCTCGCCATCGGCGCAGCGCCGAGCGAAGCGGTGCGCGCCCAGCTCGACGCGTCGCCGCGGATGGATGGACTGGATCTCGCGAGCAGCGCGACGGCCCCTGAGGAATACGAGGCCGGCCCGCCGGACGCGAAGCATCACGTCGTGGCGTTCGACTTCGGCATGAAACGCAATATTCTGCGGCTGTTCGCTCAGAACGGCTGCCGTGTAACGGTCGTCCCGGCGCACACGTCCAGCGCCCGCGTACGTGAGCTTGCCCCCGCCGGCGTGTTCCTATCGAACGGGCCAGGTGATCCGTCGGCGGTGGGCTACGCCATCGACACGATCCGCGAGCTCGCCGATGGGACGCTGCCGATCTTTGGGATCTGTCTCGGGCACCAGCTGCTCGGTTTGGCGTTCGGGGGCGACACGGTGAAGCTGCCCTACGGACATCGCGGCGGGAACCACCCGGTTCGCGATCTCAAGACGGGTCAAGTGCTTATCACCTCACAGAACCACGGGTTCGCCGTGCGGGGGGATTCGGGGGGTGTCCCTGGCGCGAAATCACTTGAAGTAACGCACCTTAACCTCAATGATGGCACGGTAGAAGGTGTGCGGCACACGGAGTACCCCATCTTTGCCGTCCAGTACCATCCAGAGGCCTCTCCGGGTCCCCACGATGCCCAGGAGCACTTCCGAGAGTTCCTCCAAGCGCTTGACAGTCAATAGGTAAGCTCCTATGTTGGGCGCCCGGTAGGTGGTATTCCCTGCGCCCTTCGGGGGGTACGGATGACGAAGGCCGATCTGGTCGAAAAGGTCACCGCACAAATCGCGCGCACGGCCGGTCCTTTAATCTCCAAAAAGGACTGCGCGCGGGTCGTGGATTCATTCCTGGACGCAGTGAAGGCCGCGCTAGCCGAGCAGCATAATATTGAGATACGCGGGTTTGGGACGTTCAAGATCCGGCAGCGCAAGACGCGCATGGCGCGCAACCCGCGCACCGGCGATCCCGTCGAAGTCGCTGCGCGCCCCGTTCCGGTCTTCAAGCCCAGCAAGGAGTTGCGAGCGATGGTCGCGGACCACGACGTGAACGTCGCTCCCTAACCGTCTGCTCGTTCGGCACTTGGCGCGGCCCCGACCGTCAGGCGGCGGGGCCGCGTCGCGTTTAGGCCGCGCGGCCGGTGCGCCCGCCTCTTGGGTATCATTCGAAGCCGAGGTGGTTCACTCCTCTTTCCAACACGAGGGCTCCCATGCGCTTGCGTCGATCACTCGCCGTCGCCGTCCTGCTGGCATCCTTCGCCCGAACGGGCCACGCGCAGGCCGTGCGCTACGAGGTATCGGTCGCAACCGCACCGGGACACCTCTTTCACGTGCAAGCCGAGTTCCCGACCGCCGGTACCGATACGCTGCTCGTGTCGCTGCCGGCGTGGAGTCCCGGCAATTACGAGATCCAGAACTACGCCCGCTTCGTGCGGCATTTCGGCGCCACGGATGCCGCGGGGAAGCCGCTCTTCTGGGACCGGCTCGACAAGGATACGTGGCGCATCGGCACGCAGCGAAGCGCGAGCATCACCGTCGCCTTCGATTTTCTCGCCGATGAGATCGACCTGTCGCGGGCGCGGTTGGGCGCCGACTTCGGCGAGTTCCTCGGCACGAACCTGTTCCTGTACCAGGAAGGGCACCTCGACCGCCCAGCCGAAGTGCGCTTCGTATTGCCCCAGGGCTGGACCGTCGCGACGGTGCTGCCACGCAGCGCCGATACGTATCGGGCGGCCGACTATCACGAGCTCGCCGACGCGCAGACCTTCCTCGGCCGCTTCAGCCTGGACTCGCTGCAGGTCGACGGCAAATGGATTCGCATCGCCCTCTGGCCGGCGGCCGACTATACCCCGGCCGTCGCCCGAAACCTCCGGGACGGCATCGCCCGGCAGGCCCGCGTGCAGAACGCGATGATGGGCGGCGCGCCCTACGACACCTACACGCTGTTCTTCAACGTCTACCACGAGCCGATCCAGTTCGGTGGCGGGTTGGAGCACGCGGCGTCGCAATTCGACATCATGCCGGCCGACGGCTTCGCCGACGGCGACGGCACGCTGGGGTCGTTCATGCGGCCGCTCACCGCGCACGAGTTCTTCCACCTCTGGAACGTGAAGCGGATCCGGCCGGCGGAAATGTGGCCGTACGACTACCACGCGGAGCAGTACACCCCGCTCCTGTGGTGGTCGGAGGGTGTGACCGACTATTACGGCGACGCCACTAACTGGCGGGCGGGCTTGTGGACCGACAACCAGTGGCTGGAAAGCATGCAGTCCAACGTGGAGCAGGTGCAGTCGGCGGGAGAGCCCTGGAGTGAAGAAGACGGCAGCGCCGCCACCTGGATCAACGAAGTGTTCGTCAACAGCTCCCAGCTCTACTATCCCAAGGGTTCGCTCACGGGATTGCTGCTCGATGTCTCGATCCGTGACGCGACCGACAACCGCCACAGCCTGGACGAGGTCGCGCGGAACCTCTTTACCCGGTTCTATAAGCAGGGGAAGGGGTTCCGCACCGCCGACCTGCTCGCGCTACTCACGGAAGCCGGCCTCCCCGACGCCCCGGGCTTCTATCAGAAGTACATCAACGGCCGCGACGAGCTGCCCTACGAGCAGATCCTGCCTAAGGGGGGCATCGCGGTCGCGCGCCACAGCACGACCTCTCCGCTCCTGGGCGTCCAGACCGGCGACGTCGCCAATGTCGTCCTCGCCGTCGTTCCGGGTGGGGTCGCGGACGGGGCCGGCCTGCAGGCAGGTGATACGATCGTCTCGGTCGGCGATGTTCCCGCGACGGCCTCCCAGGATTGGGGTCCGGCGTTTCGCGACCATTACCGAGGCAAGGCGGGCGCCGCTCTGCCCATCGTGGTGCGCCGCGGCGGGAGACCCGTGACGCTCAACGCCACCGTGGCCGAGCGGACGGTGAACCTGTTCATCCTGTCCAAAGTTGCGTCCCCGGATGCCAAAACGGCGCGGATCTGGCACGGCCTGGCGACCGGGACGGTCGGGAACTGAGCCCCGTGGTCCGACTGAAGTTCTTCGCCCGCTACGCCGAGCTGGTCGGCCAGGAGGACATCGAGCTCACCCTCCCCGTGCCCACGACCGTGGCCGAGGTCGTGCGCCGGGTCCGCTCGGTGGTGCCCGGGGCCGCCGGGCTGCCGGCGGAGCCGCTCACGGCCGTGAATCTACGGCACGTCCGCCTCGATGCTCCCGTGCAAGACGGTGACGAGGTTGCCTTCCTGCCGCCGCTGGCGGGGGGCTAGTGCGTGGGCCATACCACGCGAGAAGCCATCTCCCCTGCCGCCTTGCTCGCCGAGGTGGCGAGCCCTGGGTGCGGGGCGAGCTGCCTCTTTCTCGGGACCGTGCGCGACGGGCCGGAGGACGGCGGCGTCACGGGGATCGAATACACGGCGTACGCGGCGATGGCCGGGGCCGAGCTGGACCGGATCCTCGCCGAGGCGCAGCGGCAATGGCCGTCGGTGCGGGTCGCGTTGCGGCACCGGCTGGGTCTCGTGTCCACCGAGGAGGCGAGCATCGGCATCGCCGCGGCGGCCCCGCACCGCGCCGACGCGTTCGCCGCGTGCCGCTACGTCATCGAGGAAGTGAAACGCCGGGTGCCGATCTGGAAGAAGGAGCTGCGCGCCGACGGCTCGGTCTTGTGGGTGGACCCGCAGGGACATCCCGCGGTGCTGGGCCCCGAATGACCGCGACGACCATCGATCGACTGGGGCGCCCACTCGGCAGCCTGCGGGTTTCCGTCACCGACCGCTGCAACATGCGCTGCAGCTACTGCATGCCAGAGGCGGAATACGTCTGGCTGCCGCGGGACCAGATCCTGACTTTCGAGGAGATCGCGCGTCTCGTGCGGATCTTCGCAGCCGCCGGTGCAGCGAAGGTACGGCTGACCGGCGGGGAGCCGCTGCTGCGGCACGACCTGCCGTCGCTGGTGCGGATGATCTCGAGTGAGTCACGGATTCGCGACCTGGCGCTCACCACCAACGGCGTGCTGCTCGCCAAACATGCGCCCGCCCTGCGCGCGGCGGGCCTGCGGCGCGTCACGGTCAGTCTCGACACGTTGCATTCCGACCGGATGGAGCGTTTTGCCCGCAGCGCACGGCACGCCGACGTGGTCGCGGGAATCGGGGCGGCCCAGGCGGTGGGGTTCGAGCGTCTCAAGATCAACAGCGTGGTCCTGCGCGGGTTCAACGACGAC
>Ga0307281_10000425_pt1 | contig 11036 bp, 9 predicted proteins | sample ER_DNA_120_FD_194486 | JGI IMG/M metagenome (GOLD analysis project Ga0307281, IMG submission 194486) | Bulk soil microbial communities from the East River watershed near Crested Butte, Colorado, United States - ER_DNA_120 | ecosystem: Environmental > Terrestrial > Soil > Floodplain | place: USA...
GCTCAAGCACGAGGTCGAGCACCTGCGCATCGGCACCCAGCGGGACCAGCCGCTCTTCGGCGAGAGCCCGGGGCTGCGCCGGGCGCTCCAGCGCCTGGAGAAGGTGGCGCGCAGCAACACCGCGACCGTGCTGCTCCATGGAGAGACCGGCTCGGGCAAGGAGCTGATGGCGCGCTACGTCCACTCGCACAGCGCGCGCTCCGTCGGACCCTTCATCGACCTCAACTGCAGCGCGATCCCGGAGCACCTGCTGGAGAGCCAGCTCTTCGGTCACGAGAAGGGCGCGTTCACCGACGCCAAGCACTTCAAGAAGGGCCTCTTCGACCTCGCGGACGGCGGCACGCTGTTCCTGGACGAGATCGGGGAGATGCCGATGCAGCTCCAGTCCAAGCTCCTGCGCGTGCTCGAGAGCCGGACGTTCCGCCGGGTCGGCGGCCAGGTCGACATCACCGTGGACGTGCGGATGGTGGCGGCCACCCATCGCGACCTGCCCCGCGCGGTGGCCGAGGGGAAGTTCCGCGAGGACCTCTACTACCGCCTGAACGTGGTCCCGATCTCGATGCCGCCGCTGCGCGAGCGGGTCGAGGACATCCCGCTCCTCGCCGAACACTTCATCCGCCGCTTCTGCGGCGAGCTCGGCCGGCCCGCGGTGCGCCTCCATGCGGACGCGCTCAAGGCGATGCTCGACTACGCCTGGCCCGGCAACGTGCGCGAGCTCAAGAACGTGATCGAGCGCGTCGTGCTGCTCGAGGCCGATGAGGAAATCCGGCTCGAGCACCTGCCGGCCGAGCTCACCCGCCGGCCCGAGGCGGGGGGCGATTCCGTAGCCCCCACGCCGTTCCCGCCTGGAGTGGTCCGGCCGCTCGCCGAGGTCGAGATGCTCGCGATCGAGCACGCGCTGCGCGTGTGTGGCGGCAACAAGACGCGCGCCGCCCAGCTCCTCGGCATCTCCCGCCAGACCCTGCGGACGAAGCTCAAGGAATTCGCCATGGAGGACGATGTTGAGGAGGCGGAGCCGCCGGCCCCGGCCTAGGTTCTGACTGGGAACGGGCCGCGAGGTCCGTTTCGCTGCGCTGAAGCCATCGCTGGAGGCTGGATGCCGTAGCAGGCGCACCGGGGGCCGGCGCGCCGCGAAACAGACCTCGCGGCCCTTGCAGTCAGAACCAGGGCCGACCAGGAACCATTCGTGCGCCCGGGCGGGGCGCAACGAGGTTGGGCGGGCGAATTGCACCCGCCGGCGATTGCGTGTGTGGCGTTTCACCCCATCCGGGCTCGCCCGGGTCCCCGGGGTCCCGAAGCGCTCCTGAGCCGCCCCGCCTAACTTCTTCCGAAAGAAAGAGCTGCAGGCATCGCTCCGTTCCGGCGGCGCGGCTCCGGGGTCTCTGGCGGCGGGAGTCCCTTCCGGCCTCGCGGAGCGCCCGAAGGTGGCACGCAGACTGCAACCGCCCTTCGCGCCACCCGAGGGAGACCCCCGATGCCCCACATTCTCATCGTCGAAGACGAACCCAGCACGTCCTGGGCGCTTGCCGAAGGACTGACGGAAGACGGCTTCACCGCCGACACCTTCCGCAGCGGCGAGGAAGCCTGGGCCTGGCTGCAGAGCGGGCGGAGCGATCTCGTGATCTCGTCGCTGCGCCTCCCGGGAATGAGCGGCCTCGAGCTCGCGCGCAAGCTGCGCCGCGGGCCCCACGCCCAGCCCGTGATCATCGTGACCGCGGACGGCTCCCCCGAGGTGCTGCGGGATCTCCAGAAGGCAGGAGTGTCCCAGTGCTTTCCCAAGCCGTTTCCGATCGATGGACTCCGGCGCTCGGTGCGCCAGGCGCTCGAGACCGCGGAGCGCCGCCGCCGGCGCCGCGCGGAGCCCCGCACGCTGAACGGCGCCGTCGAGCGGGGCGCGCGCGTGTCCGGGAGCGCCCGGCAGGTCGGGCGTCCGCGCGACGCGGCGCGAAGGGCGTGATCGTGCACCTGTCGCCGTTCACCGTGAGCGCCGATCCGCGGCGCGAGATCCCGTCCGGGGCCGGCAGCCGCAGCGACCGCATCGAAGCCGCGCTCGCGACGCTCGCGGCCGAGGAGCAGCGGCTCGCGCGGCTCGGGCTCGAGCTGCCGATGGCGCGCTGCCGCGAGCAGCGGCGCTACTGGAACTTCCTGCGTGCGCTCTTCTCGCTGCCCGAGGCTGCGCCCGCGCGCCGCCCGAATCCCGGCGTCTTCACCTGGCCCGGCGACCGGATCCAATGAGCACGCCGCCGCCGGGCCCTGACGGTCGCCCCCCGAGCAACCTCCACGTGGTGCCGGGGAGCGGCAGTCCCGCCACCGAGGGGAACCATCCGGCGCGCTGGAGCCGGCCGCACGTTCCGCTGGTCGTGATCGCGAGCGGCAAGGGCGGCGTGGGCAAGAGCACGCTGGCCGCGAATCTCTCGGTCGCGCTCGGACAGCGCGGGGCGCGCGTGCTGCTCGTGGACGCCGACTTCGCGCAGGCCAGCCTCGACCTGCTCCTCGGCCTCCATCCGCGGCACGATCTGCAGCACGTGTTCGCGGGGGAGAAGACGCTGGAGGAGATCGCGGTGCCCGGACCGCGCGGGGTGACGCTGATCCCGGCCGCCTCCGGCGCTCCCGAGCTCGCCGACCTCGACGACGTGCGCCTCGAGTTCCTGCTGCGCGGCCTCACGCAGCTCGAGTCCGGCGCGGACCTGATGGTGATCGATACCGCCTCGGGCATCTCGCGGGCGGTGACCTCGCTGTGCCTGGCCGCGGACCTGATCCTGCTCGTCACGACGCCCGAGATGCCGGCGTTCTCGGACGCCTACGGCCTGATGAAGCTGCTGCACCACCGGGGGCTCACGCGTCCGCCGCACCTGATCGTGAACCAGGCGGGCAGCGCGGAGGAGGCCGAGGAGACCTCGCACCGCATCGCCCTCGTGGCCCGCCGCTTCCTTCAGATGAACCTCGAATCGTGGGAGCCGGTGCCGCTGGACGCAGCGGTTCCCCGCGCCGTGCGCCGTCAGGAGCCGGTGTTCGCGACGTTTCCTCATTCCCCCGCTGCTGCCGCCTACCGGGCCGCCGCGGAGCGCCTGTGGCGTGTTGTCCTTCCTACCGACCCTGCCATCGAGCACGATCAGCCTCAGAGGCTGGAAGCTTGAGAGAGAGGAGCCCAGCGATGCCCCGAGCCGCCGTCTCCACTGCGACCCGATCGTCACTCCATCTCCGTCTGGTGCCCCGCCGTCCCGCGGACCGGCGCCCGCCGCCGCCCCTGGCGGTGATCTACTCGAAGGATGACCTGCTCAAGCGCTTCGCGCCCCTCGTGCGGCACGTCGTGGAGCGCGTCGCGGTCACGCTTCCCCGCAACGTGGACCACGAGGATCTCTACTCGGCCGGCGTGCTGGGGCTGCTCGACGCGCACGCGAAGTTCGATCCCGGAAAGGGCGTGAAGTTCGAGACCTACGCGGTGTGGCGGATCAAGGGCGCGGTGCTCGACCAGCTGCGCGCCCTCGACTGGGTGTCCCGCAGCATGCGCCGCAAGGCCCGCAACCTCGACGGGATCACCCGCAAGCTGGACCAGCGCCTGGGACGCGCGGCCTCGGAGGACGAGGTGGCGCGCGAGATGAAGATGTCGCGCGGCGACTTCTACCGCCTGCTCGACCACGTGCGCGGCGCGGTGCTGGTCTCGCTCGACGAGGGCCGCTCCGGCGAGGACCAGGAGCCCAGCACGCTGGCCGACCACCTGCCCGATCCCAACGCCTCCAACGTCGAGTCGCGCCTCGAAGAGGACCAGACGCGCGTCGTGATGCTCCGCACCCTCGACCTGCTGCCGGAGCAGGAGCGGCTGGTGGTCGCGCTCTACTACTACGAGCGCCTCACCCTCAAGGAGATCGGGCGCGCGCTCGGGATCTCCGAGTCCCGCGTCTCCCAGGTCCACACCCGGGCGATGGCGCGGCTGAAGCTGCGCCTGCAGAAGGCGCTGGTCGAGGAGAAGGCCGCGTGAGGCCGCCGCGCGAGCCGGCCCCCGGCCCCAAGGCCCCGCCGTACCCGACGCTGCACGCGCGGATGCTGGCGGCGCTCGCGTCGGTCGAGGCGGAGAATGGCGGGGAGCACTCGCGCGAGCTGCGGAAGGCCATCGAGGAATGGTGGCGCGCGCAGCAGGAATGGAACGAGTACCTCTCGTGGCTGTTCGGGTTGCATCACGAGATCAACAACGCCCTGGTGGGCATCCGCGGGAACGCGCAGCTGATCCAGAGAAGCGCGGCAGCCCATCCGCCGGGGGTCTTGGAACGATTGGAGGTCGTGATCCGTGAGTCGCAACGAATCCAGGAAGCGGTTGGGCGCCTCCGGGACGCGAAGACCGCGCTCGGTGGGCAGGACCCGGCGTCCCGCGCCGCCTGAGCCGCTACCCGTTGGCGCACCGCGCCCGGTGACGGGCGCCGGCGACGCCGCGGTGCGGGCCGGCGACGGCGCGCACGCCGGGGTGGGGGAGCGGCGGCGGGCCTCGCGCTCGCTGTGGGCGGCATGCGAGGCGCTGCTGGGCGGGTCGGTCGATCCGCGCGCGCTCGAACGCGCGCTGAACTCGCTGCGCGAGGCGTTCGACTGCGACGCGGTGGCGCTCAATACCCGCACGGAGAGCGGCGCGATCGAGCCGTGGCTCGCGTGCGGTCCATGGACCGGAACGCCCGGCGATCTCAGGGACTGCGTGAGCGTGCCGCTCTTCCGCGGCAGCGAGCGCGTGGGAACGCTCGATCTCAAGGCGCGGCCCGGACAGCGCTGGCGCCCGTCCCAGCTGGGGCTCGTGCGCACCGCCTCGGGCGCGCTGGGTGCGGCCGTCGGCGCGCGGCTCGAGCTGGAACACCTGCGCCACCAGCCCGGGCGCGACCCGGTGACCGGGCTGCCCGACTCCGTCGGGTTCCATACCCGTCTCACCGAGGAGCTGGCGCGCGCGCGCCGCCACGGCTTCCCGCTCGGCGCGGTCGCGCTCGACCTCGATCACTTCGGCGCGCTCAACTCCCGGTACGGGCGCCCGATCGGCGACGCGGTGCTCGCGGAGACGGCGCTGCTCCTCAAGCTCCAGGTGCGGGAGTCCGACGTGCTCGCGAGGGTCGACGGCGACCGCTTCGTGGTGATCCTCCCCGAGACCGACGCGCCGGCGGCCGTGCGCTGCGCCGAGCGCCTGCAGCGCTCCGTCGAGGAGCACCGCTTCGCCCGCATCGGGCGCCTCAGCGCCTCGGCGGGCGTGGCCTCCGGCCCGCGGGACGGGGTCGAGGCCCTCGAGCTCATCATCCAACTCGATCACGCGCTGTCGGTCGCGAAGAAATCCGGGCGCCGGCGGGTGACGCTGACCGATCCTGCGCACACGCACTGAAGCCGGAGAACATGGAACTCACACCGCGTGGCCCCACCCCGAGCGCGGCGCCCGTTTCGGGAGCGAATTCCGACGGGCTCGAGCCTGCGCGCGTGCTGGTGGTCGACGACGAGCCCTCCGTCGTCGAGGTGTTCCGCGAGTTCCTCTCGGGCGAGGGCTACGCGCTGTCGGTGGCCCTGAGCGGGGAGGAGGCGGTCCGGCTCATCCCCGAGATCAAGCCCGACCTCGTGCTCACCGACATCAACCTGCCGGGGCTCTCCGGGCTCGAGGTCATGCGCTTCGCCAAGCGCGTGGACCCCGAGGTCGCGGTCATCGTGGTCACCGGCTACGCGTCGGCGTCCACGGCGATCGACGCGCTGCGCGAGGGGGCGTACGACTACGTCACCAAGCCCTTCGACCTCGACGACGTCCAGCAGATCGTGGAGCGCGGCATCGCGAACCGCCGGCTCAAGGCGATCAACCGGCGGCTGGTGGCGGAGCTGCGCCAGAAGAACGGGATCCTCCAGCACCACGAGCAGGAGCTGCGCGAGAAGGTGCGCCTCGCGACCTGGCAGATGACGAAGCTCTACGAGGTGGGCAAGGACGTGAGCGCGAACCTCGAGCTCGCCCCGCGCCTCCAGATCATCTGCGCCAAGGCCGCGGAGCTGGTGGGCGCCCCGGTGGTCGTCGTCTACCTGCGCAACCCGGAGACCGAGCGGCTGCACGTCGGCGCCGCGCACGGGGCGGAGCTCGTGAGTCCCGACGAGGACGGCGCCCGCTTCGAGGAAGCCGAGCGGTCGCTCGGGCTGCTCTCGTCCGATCCGCGCGCCGTGCGCCGGACGCTGGCCGGCAACCCCGCGCCGCTCGCCCTGCCCGGGCTCGTGGACGTCGCCGTCTCCACGCTCATGGCGCTGCCGCTGACGACCGAGGCCAAGATGATCGGCGTGCTGGTGCTCGCCAACAAGCCCGAGGGCTTCAGCGCGGATGACGAGGCCTTCCTCGCGCTCTACGCCTCGCAGGCGGCGATCGCGGTGGTGAACTCGCAGCTCTACGAGCACATGAAGAGCCTGGACCTCCTCAAGTCCGAGTTCGTGGCGGTGGTCTCTCACGAGATCCGGACTCCGCTCACGTCGGTGAAGGGGGCGATCGAGCTCCTGAGCGACGACCGCTACTTCCACAACAACGAGCAGCAGGCCAAGCTCCTGACCATCGGCCACGCCAACGCCGAGCGGCTGCTCGTGCTCATCAACGACATCCTGGACTTCTCCAAGCTCGAGTCCGAGTCCATGCCGATGAACATCGAGCGCCAGCGGCTGGAACCGGTCGTGCAGCAGGCCGCGCACCACATGCGCACCATGCTGGAGGAGCGCCACCTCCAGCTCGAGCTCCAGCTCGCGGCCGATCTGCCCGACCTGTTGCTGGACTCGATCCGGCTCGCTCAGGTGCTCACCAACCTGCTCTCCAACGCCGCCAAGTTCTCGCCATCCCACGGCCGCATCGAGATCATGGCCGAGCCCACGGACGGCGCCGTGAAGATCGGCGTGCGCGACCACGGGGAAGGGATCGCCTCCGCCGACCTGCCCAAGCTGTTCCGCAAGTTCTCCCAGGTCGACTCCTCGGCCACCCGCAAGGCCGGCGGCACCGGGCTCGGCCTCGTGATCTGCAAGGGCATCATCGAGAAGCACGGCGGGAAGATCTGGGTCGAGAGCACGCCGGGCCTGGGAAGCACCTTCTACTTCACGCTGCCGATCGCGGACCGGCGGGCGTCGCGACCCCCGGGGCGGCGATGACCGGAGGGTGACCCACTGCGGCGCCGGCGGGCGCGCGACCGGGGCTCGCGACGCGGCCGGAGTCCGGAGGCTTGACCGGGCTCTCTCGCGCCGCATAGGTTGCCCGGTGTTCCGAAGATTGCGGGTACCTAGTGTCCTGTCCCAGGAGTACGTTGACCACAAAGGCCGCCGATGTGCCCGTCGGGCAAGGCGCGACGACGAAGTCGTATCATGAAGATACGTCGAGGAGGAGCAACGCAGCCCGGCGGGATGCAGCGGCAGCCGACTGGCAACGTACTCCTGGGACAGGACACTAGACTCCCATGACTCCCCGACAACGGGTTCGCAGGGGCGGGCGGTCTGAGCGGCGCAAGTCGGGCCGGGGCGGCAGCATGCGCGGCGCCGCCCGCAATCTTCGGGACACCACCGAGAGCCTGCCTTCCGGCTCTCCTCTGCCCGCCCGCACCCGAGGACCCGCAGGTTCCCCAACGATGAGCCGAATGGACGACGGCCTCGGGGCGATGAGCGCCGGGCGGACGCGGTCGGGACGCGGGGGCGCGATCGCCCGCCTCGTGGTTGCGGGAGCGCTGCTCGGCCCGTGTCTCGGCATCGCGCTCGGTCCGTGGCTCGCCGCGAACCGCCTGCCCCTCTGGGAGGCACGCATCGGGTGGCTGGGGCCCGCACCCGTGAGCGGGGACTGGCTTCGTCCCCCGGGCCCCGGCGAGAGCGCGGGGACGCAGACGGCCGGCGCGCGCACGCTTCTCGTGGCACGCGCGCCGACCGCCGCCGGCGCCGAGGCCCTGGCGCTCGAGCTCGCGCTCCCGCGCCTCAGCCGGTCCCCCGAGCTCGAGAGCGCGCGGGATTCGCGCCGCGCGAGCTGGGTCGCAGCGCTGCTGCGCGGTCCGGCTGCGACCCTCACGCCCGCCGGGGATTGCGCGGCCCGCATGCGCGGCTGGGCCGCGGCGTGGCGCGCGGTCGTAGCACCTCCGGGCCCGCCTGCCACGCCGCGGGGCGCTGCAACCGAGCCGGTTCCGGCGCGGTCGCGCGAGACGCCGCTTCCCGTCGAGAACGACGTCGCGAGGCTCGCGCTGGCGGCGGATGCACCGGGTCTCGAGAACTCCCTGCAGCGCGAGGCGCGGGTCGCGCGATCCCAGCTCTTCACGAGAATCGGCTCGCTTCCCGCGGGGCGGCGGGAGGTGGCGACGGATGCCTGGCGCCGCGCGTGGGGGCGAAGGGCCGCCGAGCTGGATACCCTCGCCGAGGCGCTGGCGGCGCGGAAGCCGCGGATCGAACGCGAGCTGATCGCGCGCGTGTGGCCCGCCTACGCGCTGGATGCCGAGCCTCGCATTCCCGATCCCGGCGTGATCCTGCTGCTCGCGGCGTCGGGATCGGAGCCGGCGACCGCCCGCCCCGTGGCCGCGTCCTGGATCCTGTTCGCGGCGTCGGGGTCCGCCCTCGGGCTGATGATCGCCTGGCCGCTGGCGCGGATCTCGATCCGGGGGCGACGTGCCCGCCACGACGAGCTGACGCGCCGCTTCCAGGTCGCGGGCCCGACGTTTGCCGCGATCCCGCGGCCCGCTTCCGCGGCCATCGAGGCCCGGCTCCAGATCGTGAGCGGCTCCAACCCGCGCCGCGTGGCGCACGCCGTGCGTGAGATGGCGGCGCGCTGCGTCGCCGGCGGCGAGCGCGTGCTGGTGATCGACGGCAGTCGCGACCTGCGCCTTCACGACTCCTTCGGAGCGCAGCCCCACCTGGGGTTCCAGGAGTGCATGCGCGAGGAGCTCCCGCTGCTGGGAGTGCTGCAGATCGGCGGCCTCCCGGGGCTCTACGTCGTCGCGCACGGCGCCCCATCGCGGCTCGGCTCCTGGATGCCGCTTGGCCGGCTGCTCGATCAGGCGCGGCCCTTCTTCTCGCGCGTGGTGCTGGCGCTCGAGGCGGGCGTCCCGCGGCAGGTGGGGGAGGTGCTCGCGGGGCGGCTCATGGACGGATGGTGGACGGGGCCGGACGCCCGTGCCCGGGACGCGCGCCGCTTCTCCACGAGGATCGGGAACGCTCTGCAGAGGTTCGAGCCCGCGACGGCCGAGAACGCGACGCTCGAAGCGATGGTGGAGGAGTTCGCGCGGAACGCGCGGCCCGCAGCCGCGCCGGCTCCGGCGATCGCGCCGGCTCCGGCGATCGCGGTGGCGCCGGTTGCGGCGATTGCGGTGGTTCCGGCGCCGGCGATCGCGGTGGTTCCGGCGCCGGCGAATGCGGACGCGCCGGTGGCCGCGACCGCCGAGTCGCCGGCTCCGACTCCTGTGATCGTGGCCGCGACCGCCGCGTTCGATTCCGCTCCCGCTCCCGAGCGCACGCGGCTCGAAACGCTCCTATCGGAGCTCGTGCCCGAAGCGACTCCGGATCTCCTGCCCGCGCTCGCGACGCAGGACGCTCGGGTCGAGGAACCTGCGCGGGAAGCTGCGCCGGCTGCGGCGTCTGCGGCCGAGACCGACGCACCCGCGGAGGCGCCGGCACGCGCGCCGGCACTCGCGCCGGCCGCGCCCGCTCCAGCGCTGGCGGAGGCGCCGGCGCTCGAGCCCGGGCCCGGACTCCTGCCGGCGCCGGCATTCGCGACCGCGGCGGCGCCGCCGGCGCCCGCGGGCATCCCGGCCGGCGAGCCGGTGGTGCTCGAGAGCGATCCCGAAGTCAGCGAGCGGCTCCGCTTCCTGGTCTGGATGCGCCGCCTGCGCGACAAGAGCCGCGGCGAGGTGGCACATGCGGGCTGAATTGTTCTCATTCATTCTCGATCCCGGGAGGGCGTCGTGCGCATTCTGGTGACGGGCGGTGCGGGTTTCATCGGCTCCAACGTGGCGGACCGCTTCGTGGCCCTCGGCCACGAGGTCGCGGTGCTCGACGATCTCTCCACCGGCTTCCGCGAGTTCGTCCCCCGGGCGGCGCGCTTCGTGGAGGCCGACGTCACCGACGCGGAGGCGGTCGGGCGCTTCTTCGCGGAGTGGCGGCCCGAGGTCGTGAGCCATCACGCGGCGCAGATCGACGTGCGGAAATCGGTGGACGACCCGGTCCGCGACGCGCGCATCAATCTGCTGGGCGGCATCCAGCTGCTCCAGGCCTGCATGCGGCACGGCACGCGCAAGGTGCTCTACGCCTCGACCGGCGGCGCGCTCTACGGAGAGGGGCGGAAGCTCCCGGCGACCGAGGATCATCCGGTGAACCCCGAGGCGCCCTACGGCGCCAGCAAGCACTCCCTCGAGCACTACCTGTACATCTGGAAGCTGCTCCACGGCCTCGACTACACGGTGCTCCGCTACCCCAACGTGTACGGCCCGCGCCAGAATCCGCACGGCGAGGCGGGGGTGAACGCGATCTTCATCGGCCTCATGCTCGAGGGGAAGCGCCCGCGCATCTTCGGCACCGGTGAGCAGCTCCGCGACTACGTGTTCGTGGACGACATCGTCGAGGCGAACGTGCTCGCGCTCTCGAAAGGGAGCGGCGAGACGGTGAACATCGGCAGCGGCGTGGGCGTCTCGGTGAAGCAGATCTTCTCGGAACTCAAGTCCATCCTCGGATTCGAGGGGGAGCCGATCTACGACGCGCCGCGGCCCGGCGAGATCCAGCGCATCTACCTCGACGCCACACGCGCGCGCGAGGTGCTGGGCTGGCGGCCGCGCACGAGCTTCCGCGAGGGGCTCGAGAAGACCGTGGCCTGGGCGCGCGCGGACCGGGCGGCGCAGGCGCGGCGCTGACCCAGGCGACGGGCCGAACTACCCGATGATCACCGCTCGCCTGACCAGCGAGTACCCGGCCTGCGATAGCCGCAGCCAGTACATCCCCGGCGGCGTGCAGCCACACTCACCGAGGCGGATCACGTGCCGGCCGGGGCCGAGGCTGCCGAGGTCGCGGGCCATGATCCTGCGACCGCTCACGTCCAGAAGTTCCCGCGTCGC
>Ga0307281_10000427_pt1 | contig 11015 bp, 10 predicted proteins | sample ER_DNA_120_FD_194486 | JGI IMG/M metagenome (GOLD analysis project Ga0307281, IMG submission 194486) | Bulk soil microbial communities from the East River watershed near Crested Butte, Colorado, United States - ER_DNA_120 | ecosystem: Environmental > Terrestrial > Soil > Floodplain | place...
GGCAGGGGGGCGGGCCCCGGACGGAGCGGGGGGGTCCGGGAAAGCGCGAATCGACTGCATTCTGGCGAGATAGGGACCGCCCGGAGCCCCGCGGCGAGCCGCCCCGCCGCGCCGGGCGGAACCGCGTTCTTCGCCCCCCCTCAATGCACGCCGCAAGCCCGGGCGTCATGCCGCCGGGCAGCCTGCAAGCGCTCCCGCCGGCCAGCGCGGCTCAAACCGAAATGGCGCGCCCTCTTGTGGCCGCGGCGCGCAAGCCCCACGCCGCGAGCGCCATCGCCCCTGCGAGCCACAGAAGCATCGCGGCGCGCGTCACCGGGACCGAAGCGGTCCAGCCTTCGGGCACGTTGCGCATGCGCACCTTCTCGAAGGACGCCGGGTCGACGCCGGCGCCGGCATCGGGGCGCACATCACGCGCTCGGGGAGCGCGCGCCTCGGCGTCACGAGCGCCCGCATCACGCCCGTGCTTCGCGTCCGCGGGCGACGGTTGCGCCCGCGCGGCTCCCGGCCTCTTCACCGCGCCGCTACCGTCCCGCCGCGCGGCGCGCGTTCAGCATCTTCACGAACGAGCGCCCGCGCAGCTCCTCGAGCGAGAGGCCGGCCGCAAGCGCTTCCTCCTCGGTGAGCGCGCCGCAGGAGAGCCCGCGCAGGAAGAAGTTGAGCAGGCCCTGGCCGGTCGCCGCGTCGTCGAAGGTCGAGCCCACCAGCGTCGCCTGCGCCGCCTTGTCGACGAACGCCTTGAGGCGTGCCCCGGCCTCGGCGCGCGACTCGAGGAAGAACGCGTACACCGCTGCATAACGGGTGGGAAGCTGCGCGGGGTTCAAGTCCCAGCCCTGGAAGTACGCGTTTCGGAGCGAAGCGCGCACGTCGTCGTAGTGGATCCGCCACGCGCGGTGGACGGCGGCGCGGTTCTCCTCCGCCTGCGCCGGGCTGAGCGGCGGCCCGCCGGGTGCCGCGCGGTGCGGGCCCACCGGCATCACCGTGGTCGCTCCGTCCGAGAGCAGGAGGCCGGTCCCGGCGAGGCACACCTGCATGACGTGGCGCGCGAAATCGCAGGCCAGATGCTGCGGGAGCTGGTACATCGCGGTGATGCCGATCCCCGCCGTGTAGTCGTAGGTGCCGAAGTGGGCGCCGCGGCAGCGCCCGCGAGCAGCGGCGACGAAACGCGGGAGCGCCAGCGCGCCGTCGGGCGTGAAGATGGACTGCGGGGTCTCGACCATCAGCTCGATCTTGAGCGAGCCCGGCGCGAGCTTGCGCCCGCGCTCGATCAGCTCGCAGGCCTCGACCGCCGCCCTCACCTGCTCCGGGCACGTGATCTTGGGAAGCGTGACGATGAAGTTGGACGGCAGCTCCCCGCGCGTGCGGCGCACCAGCGCTCCCACGAACAGGTCGAGCGTCCGGAGCGACCGCGCGCGCAGCTCTTCGCTGAGGGGCTTGATGCGGATGCCGATGAAGGGCGGAAGCGACCGCTCGCTCATGCCGCGCGCCGTCTCCTCGGCGTCGGCGACGGCGTGCCCGTCCTCCTCGGCATCGGGGCGGTTGCCGTAGCCGTCCTCGAAGTCGATGCGGTAGTCCTCGACCGGCTCGCGTTTCAGCTTCTCGGCCACCCGGGCGTGAACGGCACTCGCCAGGGACTCCGGTCCGGAGAGCCCGATCGCGCGCGCGAAGGTGGCCGGATCGGGCGCGTACTCCTGCAGCGCGCGCAGCGCCGCCGCGCCGAGCTTGGCCGCCACGTCGGCGGAGAAGAGCTGCGCGCCGCCGTAGACGGTGTGGACCGGCTGGCGGTCGGCGCGGTCTCCGGGGTAGGCTTCCGCGAAACGCAGATTAGCCCCGCTCAATCGGTGCAGCATTTCGCGCGTGTTCCGGGGATCGAGGACGGTATCCATGGGCTTCTCCCTGGGTCGAGCGCCCGAATGTATTCGGAACGAGGCGGCGATGCGAATCAGCGGCAGGCCTGCCGGCCTTAGAGCGCGCCGGCCCGGTGTTGCGACTCTCGGCGATCGGAGCCTGAATGCCACAGAAGGGACTGGTGGGAAGCCGGGCGGTGGTGGAGCGCAACTACGCGATCCTTCCGCCCCAGGGGATTCCGGAGAGCGTGCTCCCAGAGTGGACCGGCACAGCGGCCCGCGTCCTCGCGGCGCCCGCGATGGGCGCGCGCTTCGCGATGTACCTGCTCGATCTCGCTCCGGGCGGCGGGTGCGCGCACGCGCTTCCGCAGGACGTCGAAGCGTTCTTCTACGTGATCTCGGGCGAGTGCAAGCTCGAACTCGGCGGGCGCGCGAACGCGCTCGGCCCCGGCCGCTTCGCCTATCTCCACCCGGGCGCGCGCTTCAAGCTCGCAGCTGCGGCGCCGAGCCGCGTGATCTGGCTCAAGAAGGTCTACGAGACGCTCGACTCTCACCACCCGGCCGACGTGCTCGGCGACGAGGCGCAGGTGAAGGGCGAGCCGTTCATGGGCGTCCAGGAGCTGCTGCTCAAGACGCTGCTTCCCGCGGATCCGGTCTACGACATGGCGATGAACGTGTTCACGTTCCCGCCCGGCTACTCGCTGCCCGTCACCGAGACCCACTTCATGGAGCACGGGCTCTACATGCTCGAGGGCCAGGGCGTCTACTACCTGGGCGACCGCTGGCACGAGGTCGAGGCCGGCGACTTCATCTGGATGGGGCCCTACGTTCCGCAGTCGTTCTTCGCCACCGGCTCTCAGCCTTCGCGCTACCTCTACTACAAGAACGTGAACCGGGACGTGGCGTTGTGAGCACGCGGCGCGCGGCGGGCACGACGCTGCTCCGCTCCGCCTCGGTCGGGGTCTCCGTTCCCAGGCTCGAGGGCCGCGACAAGGTCACGGGCCGCGCGCGCTACGTGGACGACCTCCGGATTCCCGGGATGCTCCACGGGCGCACGGTGCGCTCGACCATTCCGCGCGGCCGCATCGTGCGCGTCGTGCTCGACCCCGCGTTCGATTGGAGCGGCGTCACGATCGCCGACCACCGCGACATCCCGGGCGACAACGTGGTGGCGCTGATCGAGGACGACCAGCCGCTGCTCGCAGCTGGGGAGATCCGCCACGCGGAGGAGCCCGTCCTGCTCCTCGCGCACGAGGACGCCGAGCGCGCCGAGGCCGCCACCCGCGCGGTCCGGATCGAGTGCGAGCCGCTCGAGCCGGTGCTCACGATGGAGGAGGCGCTGGCGAAGAAGGCGTTGCTCTACGGGCGCGACAACATCTTCAAGGAGATCACGATCGCGCGCGGCGATCTCGACGCCGGCTTTGCCGCCGCCCACCGGATCGTCGAGGGCGAGTACCGCTGCGGCCACCAGGAGCAGCTCTACATCGAGAACAACGGCATGATCGCCGAGCGCACGCCGGAGGGCGGGATCTTCGTGCGCGGCTCGCTCCAGTGCCCCTACTACGTGCACAAGGCGCTCGCCCGCATCTTCGGGCTGCCGGCGGACAAGGTGCGGGTCGCCCAGACCGTGACGGGCGGAGGCTTCGGCGGCAAGGAGGAGTACCCCTCGATGATCGGCGGGCACGCCGCGCTGCTGGCGTGGAAGAGCGGCCGCCCGGTCAAGATCATGTACGACCGGCTCGAGGACATCGCCGCCACCACCAAGCGCCATCCCGCGGTGATGCGCGTGCGCGCCGGCGTCGCGCGCGATGGAACGCTCACGGCCCAGGACATCGAGATCGTGATGGATGGCGGCGCCTACGTCACGCTCTCGCCCGTGGTGCTCTCGCGCGGCGCGATCCACGCGGGCGGGCCCTATCGCTGCCCCAGCGTCCGCATCCACGCGCGCGCGGTCGCCACCAGCACGCCGCCCAACGGCGCGTTTCGCGGCTTCGGCGCGCCGCAGACCCAGTTCGCGATGGAATGCCACATGGACCGGATCGCCGAGGCGATCGGAATGGACCCGCTGGCGCTGCGGCGCGCGAACGCGTACCGGCTGGGCGACACGACGCCCACCGGGCAGGTGCTGCGCGAGAGCGTGGGCGCGCTCGAGTCGCTGGAGATCGCCGTGAAGCGCTCGGACTACGCGGCGAAGCGTGCCCGTTACGCCGCGGAGAACGCGGAGGCCACGGCGCGCGAGGCGGCCGAAGGGGCGAACGGGCGCCCACGGCCCCGGCGGCCCGCCGCGAGGGGCCTCCCCCCCGGCGCGCTCGCGTCGGATCCGGGCTCGCTCGCGCCCGCGCGGCGCGTGCGGCGTGGGATCGGGCTCTCGCTCGTCTTCCACGGCGCCGGATTCACCGGGAGCGGCGAGGTGAAGCTCGCATCGCGCGCCGCACTCGACCTCACGCCCGAGGGGCGCCCGCGCATCCTGAGCGCGAACACCGAGATCGGCCAGGGCACGGTGACCGTCTTCAGCCAGCTCGTCGGCGAGGCGCTCGGCGTTCCCGCCGCCTTCGTGGCGTTCGAGACGCCCGACACCGACATCGTGCCCGACAGCGGCCCGACCGTGGCGTCCCGCACTTTGATGGTGGTGGGCGGCCTGCTCGAGTCCTGCGCGCGCGCGATGCGCGAGCGGCTCGAGTTGTACGCGGAGCGCGCGCTGAAAGACGAGCGCGACTTCGCCCGCGTCGCGAAGCGCTACGTCGCGGAGCGCGGCCCGCTCCGGCTCGAGCGGAGCTACGAGAAGCCGCCCGGGCTGCAATGGAGCGACGCGGACTATCGCGGCGACGCCTACGGAGTCTTCTCGTACGGCTGCTGCGTGGTCGAGGTCGAGGTGGACCTCGACACCTGCGAAACCCGCGTCTTGGGGACCGTGGCCTCCGCCGACATCGGCCGGGCGATCCATCCGGTGCTGGCGGCGGGGCAGATCGAGGGTGGCACGGTGCAGGGTCTGGGCTGGGCGCTGCTCGAGGACGTGCGCTGGAAGGACGGCCGCGTGTGGAACCACCAGCTCACCAACTACATCATCCCGACGTCCGCGGATTCGCCGCCGATCGACGTCGCGATCGTCGAGATCCCGTACTCGCACGGGCCGCACGGAGCCAAGGGCGTGGGCGAGCTGCCCATGGACGCGCCCGCTCCCGCGGTCGTGAACGCCATCGCGCAGGCGAGCGGCGCGCGCGTGAGCGAGATCCCGGTGCTGCCCGAGCGGCTGATGCGCGCGCTGCGTGCCGGGGCGCCGGCGTGAGCGCGCGGGGGAGAACCGCGGCGGCCCGAGGGGTGAGCGGCGGCGGGAAGGGGCGCGGCCGGGCGACGCGGCCTGCAGCCAACGCGGCGGGGCGCCGGAGCGGCAAAACGCCGGGCGATCACGCGGATGCCGTGCGCTTCGAGATCGCGCTCCGCATCACCGTCAACGGGCGCCTCCGTCGCGTGAGCGTTCCGCCGATGAAGCGCCTGCTCGACGTGCTGCGCGAGGAGATGGAGCTCCCGGGCAGCAAGGAAGGCTGCGGCGAGGGCGAGTGCGGCGCCTGCACCGTTCTGCTCGACGGCGAGCCGGTGAACTCGTGCCTGGTCGCCGCCGGGCAGTGCGAGGGGTCGAAGATCGTGACGGTCGAGGGCCTCGCGCGCGGCGATCGGCTTTCGGCGCTGCAGCGCGCGTTCGTGGAGATGGGTGGCGCCCAGTGCGGAATCTGCACGCCCGGGATGCTGGTGACCTCCTACGCGCTGCTCCACGCCGCGCGCGGCCGCGTGCCGGGGGAGGACGAGGTGCGCGAGGCGCTGGCCGGGAACCTGTGCCGCTGCACCGGATACCAGAAGATCGTGGACGCCGTGCGCGCCGCGGCGGCCGGCCCGCGCCGAGCCACCGCGGGTTCGCGCGCGCCGACAGGCTCGCGCGCCCGCGCCCGAACACGCGGATGAGATCGGCACTCTCCACGCTCGAGCTGGTCCGGCCGCGCTCGCTGGCTGCGGCGCTCGCGGCGCTGAACGATTCGCTCGCGAACGGGCGCCTGACGCCGCTCGCGGGCGGCACCGACCTCTTCGTCTACCTCAACGCCGGAACGCTCGCCGGCCGGCGCTTCCTCGACCTCACGCCGCTCGCGGAGCTGCGCGGCATTCGAGCGCGTCGCGACGGCGTCCGGATCGGCGCGCTCGCCACGTTCCGCGAGATCCGCACGCACTTAGGTCTGCGGAGCCGCTTCCCGGCGCTGGTGGCGGCTGCGGCCGAGATCGGCGCCTGGCAGATCCAGAGCCGCGCCACGATCGCGGGCAACATCGCCAACGCATCGCCCGCCGGAGACTCGCTTCCGGTGCTGCTCGCGCACGATGCGGTGGTGCGCGTGCGCTCGGTCCGGGGCGAGCGCGCGATCGAGTTCGGCAAGCTCTACCGCGGCTACCGCGATCTCGATCTCGCGGCCGACGAGCTGATCACCGGGATCGAGCTTCCCGAGCCCCCGCGCGGCGCGATTCCCTTCTTCCGCAAGGTCGGGACGCGGCGCGCGCAGAGCATCTCGAAGGTGGTGTTCTGCGGCCTCGCCACGATGGGACGCGGCGGCGCGCTGGATGGCGTGCGCCTCGCCTTCGGGAGCGTCGCGCCCGTTCCCATGCGCGCGCTCCATGCGGAGCTGGCGCTCGCGGGCCGCGCGCCCGGCGCAGCCGCTGCCGCCGCCGCGCGCGAAGCGCTGGCGCAGGACATCGCGCCGATCGACGACATCCGCTCCGACCGCGAGTACCGGATGACCGTCGCGGGGAATCTGATGGAGCAGTTCCTGCGCGCCGCGCGGGGAGCGCTGTAGGCCCTCGGTCAGCTCCGCGTTCAGCGATTCCTCCCGGCTGCCGATAACCGTTGGCAAACCGCTCACAGGGGTCCGGGCGACCGGGGCCCGGAGGCCATCCCGCCCGTCGCGGGCGGGAGCGGCGCAACGATCGTCTCCAGAGAGGGTTTCCTCGTGTCCGCGTCGCCACGTCCCTCGCTTTCCGAGATCACGCGCTCGCTCGCCTCGCTCGCCGACCGCGTCGCCGGGTCGGACGAGTCTCCTCCCAAGCCCTACATCTCGGAGCGGCTGCGCGCCGCAGTCGCGGCGCTCCAGAGCTTCATCCCGGGGCTCGAGCCCGCGCCCGATCCCGATGCTGCTCGCGGAATGCTGCGTGGAGCGGAGGTGGCGCTCCAGCGCGGCGACGGGCGCGAGGGCCTGGCGCGGGCGCTGCGCGGGCTGTCGTACGCGCCGCACCACCCGGGGCTGTGGTACGTCGCGGCCTCCGCGAGCTTCGAGCTGGGAGGCGTCGAAGACGCATTGCGCCTGCTCTATCACACGCTCTGGATCCACCCCGGCCATCGCGCTGCTCGCGACGATCTCCAGGCCCTGACCGCCTTCTTCGAAGGCAACGACGAGGGAGAGCGGGCGGCGTGAAGCTGTTGCTGGTCATGGACAGCCTGCGGACCAGCGGCCTCGATGAGGCCGGGCTGTGGCTCTCCGACCTCGCGGTGCGCTGGGTGGAGCGCGGGTACCGCGTCGAGCTGGTGTGCATGCACGCGCCCGAGAGCGGGTGCCCGCCCGAAGAACTGCCCGGCGTGGAGGTGACCTTCCCGGGCGCCGACCACTTCGAGGCCGCCCTCGGCGGATCGCTCGCGAGCAACCCCGAGGTGATTCACGTCGCGTGCGGGGGACCGTTCGGCCCGCGCGTGGTCGAGATCCTGCGCGAGCTTCCCGTCCTGCTCGACGTTCACGACTTCTGGCCCATCTGCCCGGCCGGCGACCTGATGCGCCGCCCCAAGCTGCTGCCGTGCGGCGAGCACTACCCGTTCCACGCCTGCGGCGGATGCGCCGGGCTCCCGCGCCTGCGGGCGATGGAAGAGCGCGTGCAGCTGGTCTCGGGCCCCGGAGTCGTGTTGGCCCATTCGGCGTTCAATCGCGTGCGGCTGAACGCCGGGCTCGGCCGTCCGATCGAGCTCATCGACTACGGCGTGGACGTCACGCGCTACCGCCCCGATCCCGACCCGCCGTGGCTGCCGGAGATCATGGAGACCTTCGCGACGCGCGACCGGCCGCGCGTGATCTTCCTCGGCCCGCCCACGCCCGCGCGCGGGGGAGAGCGCGTGATCGACATTCTCGTCGCGCTCGCCGCCCGGGTTCCCGAGGTGGAGCTGGTGGTGGGCGGGCGCGATCCCCACAATCCCCGCTGGGACGAGATGGTCACGGCCGAGGCGCGGGAGATGGGCCTTGGGGGAAACCTCCGCTGCGTGCCGTCGGTGCCGCTCCACGATCTCCCGGCCCTCTATGCGTCCGGCCAGGTCGCGATCTCGCCGATGATGGGGAGCGAGCCCGGCGGGCTCTTCGCGGAGCAGGCGCTGGCGTGCGGGCTGCCGATCGTCGCGAGCCCCTCCGGCGCGCTCCAGGACCTGGTGCGCGAAGGCGCGGAGGGGATGTTCGTGCCAGCTGGGGAGACGGCGGCGTTCGCGGACGCGGTCTGCGCGCTGCTCGCGGACCCCCATACCCGCGCCGGCTTCGCAGAGGCCGCGCGGCTGCGCGCGTGCGAGAAGCACGACGTTCAGCGCAGCGTGTTCGAGCTGGAAGAGCTCTACCACCGCATCCGCGGCCCCGGACGGCGCGCCGCGGCGTGACCCCCGCGCGCGCGCCGTTGTGCGAGAATCCCCCTGGTCCCCGAGGCGGGGGCTGGACGAGACAGGGGGAGATCGCCGTGAACGCTTCAACGATCGCCACGGATGTGCGCGCCGCCGCCCGGCCGGTCACGCCCCCGCCGAGCGCGGCGGGGGGCGCCTGATGCGCTGGTCCTTCGGCATCGGGAAGATCGCGGGAATCCGCGTCCAGCTCCACATCACGTTCCTCGTCTTCGTGGCCTGGATCGCCGTGAGCCAGGGCGTCACCACCGGCGATCCTCGGCGCGCGCTCTCGACGCTGGTCTTCCTGCTCCTGGTGTTCGCGTGCGTCGTGCTCCACGAGCTGGGACACGCGCTCACGGCGCGCCGCTACGGGATCCGCACCCAGGACATCGTCCTGCTCCCGATCGGGGGCGTGGCGCGGCTCGAGAGGATGCCCGAGAAGCCGTCGCAGGAGCTGGCAGTCGCGGTGGCCGGGCCGGCGGTGAACGTGATCATCGCCGGCGTCCTTCTGCTCCTGCTCGCCGCGCAGGGCACGCCGGTCGCGAACGCGAGCCTCGAGGACGGACTGCTGGCCTCGCTGCTGTTCGTCAACATCGCGATGGTGGTCTTCAACCTGATCCCCGCGTTCCCCATGGACGGCGGGCGGGTGCTGCGCGCGCTGCTCGCGATGCGCATGCCGTTCGCGCAGGCGACGCGCGCGGCCTCGATCGTGGGCCAGACCGTGGCGCTGGCGTTCGGCCTGGTCGGGCTGTTCGGCAACAACCCGATGCTCATCTTCGTCGGTCTCTTCGTGTTCCTCGCGGCGGGGGAGGAGCGCGCGATCGTCGAGACCCGCACGTCGCTCTCGGGCATCCCGGTGCGCGACGCCATGCTCACCGACTACCTGACGCTCGACGCCGGGGAACCGCTCCAGCGCGCGGTGGACTACCTGATCGCGGGCAGCCAGGCGGACTTCCCGGTGCTCGAGGACGGGGTGCCCATCGGCACGCTGGGCCGCACCGACCTGGTCGTGGCCCTGCAGCGGGATGGCGCGCAGGCGCGGGCGGGCGAGGTGGTGCGACGCGACCCCGCGGCCGCTGCGCCCGGCGAGCCGCTCGAAGCCGTGCTGCAGCGCATGCGCGAGCGCGGCCGGACGGCGCTCCCGGTGCTCGAGAACGGGCGCATCGTGGGGCTCGTCACGCTCGAGAACATCGGCGACCTGCTGGTGGTGAACGCAGCGCTCCGGAAGCACGCGGGCGCGGCGTAGCGGGATTCTGCCCGAAACGGTCCGGCTCCTTTCGCGCGCCGGCCGACGCGCGCCGGCCGGGCGGCCTTCCCGATCGCGTTGACCGGACGCGCGCGCGGCCTTCACAATCCTTCACCATGTCCTGGCGTCGTCTTCCGGTGGGGCGCATCGCGGGGGTCGCAGCGCTGCTGGTCGCGGCGATCGTTCTCGCCCGCGGCGTTCCCGGCCCGCGCTGGAAGGCGCTGCGCCCGGGGCTCGAGTTCGCGATGCTGAGCGGCGATCCCTACTGCCGCCGCGGATCGTCCGCGATCGCGATGCTGCGGATCGATCCCGCGCGCGCCCGCGTTCGCGTCCACCACTTCGAGCTCACGCCCGGGGGCCGCCCGCTGGACGCCGTCGAGTGGCGGCGGGTCACGGGCGCGGACGCGGTCTTCAACGCCGGGCAGTTCCTGCCGGACTGGAGCTACATGGGAGTGCTGGTGTGCGGGGGCCAGGTGGTCTCGCGACGCGTGCACCCCAAGTTCAAGGCGGCGCTGGCGTCCGATCCGCTCGCCGGCGGGAGCGTGGCGCGCGTGCTCGACCTCGAGCAGGAGCCCATCGATCCCGGGAACCTGCGATGGCGGGAGATGGCGCAGTCGTTCATGCTGTTCGACCGCTCGGGCCGCATCCGGGTGCGCAGCTCCGATCGCGTCGCCAACCGCACGGCGGTCGGAGAGGACCGGAGCGGCCGGCTGGTGGCGTTCGTCAGCGAGGGTGGATACACGATCGAGGACTTCGCCCGCCTGATCCAGAAGTCCCCGCTCCAGATCTCGCACGCGATGGCCATGGACGGCGGCAGCGAGTCGCAGCTGTGCGTGGATACCGGAGGCTTCCGCTACACCTGCATGGGCGGCCTGACCCGCGCCGCAACCTCCGGAGATCCCCCGGCGATTCAGGCCCCCCTGCCCGCCGTGATCTCGGTGAGCGCGCGATGAGCGTATCGAGCGCTGCGGGCCGCGGGCGGAGCGCCGGCCCCGCCTTTCCGTGCGCGCGCTGCGGGCGGCCGATCCGCCGCGCGGAGGCGGACCCCGGGCGCGGGCTTTCGCGCACGCTCCGCTGCCCGCGCTGTCGCTATCTCATCTACGACTATCCCCGTCCGTGCGCCGGCATGGTCGTCGTGAAGGGCGGCGACGTGCTGGTGCTGCGCCGCGCGCACGCCCCGCGCCGCGGCTGCCTCGACATCCCCGGCGGGTTCATGGAGGCCGGGGAGTCGATCGAGGGCGCGGCGCGCCGCGAGCTGCGCGAGGAG
>Ga0307281_10000428_pt1 | contig 11013 bp, 7 predicted proteins | sample ER_DNA_120_FD_194486 | JGI IMG/M metagenome (GOLD analysis project Ga0307281, IMG submission 194486) | Bulk soil microbial communities from the East River watershed near Crested Butte, Colorado, United States - ER_DNA_120 | ecosystem: Environmental > Terrestrial > Soil > Floodplain | place: USA...
GGAAGAGGGACGGGGGACGGGGGACGGGGCCGCCTCCCTTCCCCGCCGGTTGGCTCGCACCGTCCGGCGCATCATCGGGGCGCCCGACTACGAAGCCTATCTCGAGCATTGCCGCGAGGCGGGGCATCCGCCGCGGCTCAGCGAGCGGGAGTACGTAAAGGAATTCCTCGACAAGAAGGGCGGCGTGCGCTGCTGCTGATGGCCCGGCCCAAGATCCTCGCCAGAACTCGGGCATCTGGCCATCTTGTACCCGGACATGCACGACTATCCGAATTTCCTGGTCGCCGCCCTCCTGCTCGCCCCGGTGGCGCTTACGGCCCAAGACTCGGCCCGCGTGGGCCGATCAACCAGGATCGCCACCGCGCCGCAGATCGATGGGCGACTCGGCGAAGCAGTATGGCGGGAAGCGCAACCGCTGACCGACTTCGTGCAGCGCGATCCCTCGGAGGGAGCGCCGAGCACGGAGCGTACCGAGGTGCGGATCCTCACGGACGGCGAGGCTGTGTACATCGGGGCATGGCTGTTCGACCGCGACCCGACGGCCATCGTCCCTGGCGAACGAGTCCGCGACGTTACGCTGACCAACAGCGACTACTTCTCGATCATCTTCGACACCTACCAGGATCGACAAAACGGGTTCGTCTTCGCGACCACGCCGGCCGGCGTCGAGTACGACGGACAGGTGGTCAAGGAAGGCGAGGGAGGCGGGGTCTTCCAGCAAGGGCAGACCCAGGCGCAGGCGGGGTCGGCCGGCGGCTTCAACCTCAACTGGGATGCGAGCTGGACCGTCGCGACGCACGTGGACAGCCTGGGCTGGTACGCCGAGTTCCGGATTCCCTTCTCAACGCTCCGCTACGGCAGCGCCCGGGAGCAGACCTGGGGGCTCAACCTGGCGCGGAGCATCCGGCGCCGGAACGAGGAATCATTCTGGTCGCCGATTCCGCGTCAGTACAATCTCTACCGGGTGTCGCTCGCCGGCCACCTGGTCGGTCTCGAAGTCCCGAGTCAGCGGATCGCCACCATTACGCCGTACGTCCTCGGCTCGGCGCAGAAGTCTTATTCGCCCCCCTCGCTCTCGGTGGCGTGGGACTCGACTCGCTATCCGACCGAGGTCGGAGTCGACGCCAAACTGGGGATCACGCCCAGCCTGACCCTCGACGCAACCTACAACACCGACTTCGCCCAGGTCGAGGTCGACGAGCAACGCACCAACCTGACCCGGTTTCCGCTCTTCTTTCCCGAGAAGCGGCCCTTCTTTCTCGAGAACGCGGGCGTGTTCTCGGCCGGGACGCCGCAGGCCGTGGAGCTGTTCTTCAGTCGGCGCATCGGCATCGACACGTTGGGCAACCCCATCCCGATCATCGGCGGGGGGCGTTTGACCGGCCGGATCGCCGGGCTCACGGTTGGGACAATGCAGCTGTTGACGGAACAGCGGGCCGGGACCCAGCCGGCCAATTCGTATTCCGTGGGACGGGTGTCCCGGGAGTGGGGCCGGTCGCGAATCGGCCTCCTCGCCGTGCACCGCGTCGCGACGAGTGCTGGGGCCGACCGGAACACGACCCTGGGCCTCGACGGGCGCTTCGCGTTGAGCGAGCCGGTGACCGTCGACTGGTGGGCGGCCAAGACGGCGACACCGGGACGGACCGGCCGGGACGCGGCGTTCAGCGGCCGGATCGGATACCGCACGAGCCGGTGGGACAACGCGCTGCGCTACTCCCAGGTCGGCGAGGACTTCAATCCCGAGGTTGGGTTTCTGAGCCGGAGCGCATATCGGTACTACGAGGCATCAGTCTTCTATACGATGCCGGTGAAGCACACGCTGCTTCGTTACTGGTTGCCTCATGCCAACTACCGCGGGTATTTCAGCTTCGACGGCAAGGTCCAGTCGGACCAGATCCACATCGATCTCGGCCAAGCCGAGCTCAACAACGGTGGGCAGATCGGTCCGGAGCTGAACGTGTTCCGCGAGGGCCTGACGTTGCCGTTCGACATCGCCCGCGGGGTGACGCTGCCGGCTGGCGAGTATCACTGGGCCAGCCTGGGCTTCGATCTCTCGACCAATCCAAGCGCGCCGGTTTCGCTCTTGACTCGGATCGAGGCAGGGCCATTCTACAACGGAACGCGGTATGGTGCGACGTCGACGCTTACCGTTCGGCAGGGATCGGCGCTCACCTCGTCACTGCTGCTCGACTACAACCAGGTTCGGCTAGACCAGGGGGACTTTGTCCGGTCGCTGGTGGGGCTCCGGCTCGGCTATTTCTTCACGCCGCGAATCTTCACCCAGTCGCTGGTGCAGTACAACAACCAGGCCGGAATATTCTCCGCGAACATCCGGTTTGGCTGGCTCAACACCGCGGGTACCGGGCTGTTCGTGGTGCTCAACGCCGCCGAGAACGCGACCGGCTTCTTCGCCTGGGACCGATCGATCACCCGGTCGTTGCTGATCAAATTCACCCGGCAGTTCGGCACCGGCGGCTAGCGCGCACGCCGCCTCCCTCTCGACCCGGTACGCATCGCCGAGGGCGGACTGCAAAACGACCGAGCAGCTCAGCCACGCCGTTGGTCCTGATGGGAGTGGCCTAACATACGGCATCCTCATGAGCCCCGCCGCCTCGCCAGAACCCCGTCGTCGTCGCCATCTTGTATCCCACCATGACCGACGCGTTGACACGCCTCACCACCGCCCTGACCGACCGTTACACCATCTCTCGCGAGCTTGGCGCCGGCGGGATGGCCACCGTCTATCTCGCCCACGACGTCCGCCACGACCGGCCGGTGGCGCTCAAAGTGCTGCGCCCCGAGCTGGCGGCGATTCTCGGGGGCGAGCGGTTCCTCAAGGAAATCCGCCTCACCGCCAACCTCCAGCACCCGCACATCCTCGGGCTGCACGACTCGGGTGAAGCCGACGGTCTCGTCTACTATGTCATGCCGTACGTCGAAGGGGAGTCGCTGCGCCAGCGCCTGGAGCGCGAGCATCAGCTCCCCGTCGAAGAGGCGATCCGCATCGCGACCGAAGTCGCGGGAGCATTGGACTACGCGCACCGCCACGGTGTGATCCATCGCGACATCAAGCCGGAAAACATCCTGCTGCATGATGGCTCCGCCCTGGTGGCCGACTTCGGCATCGCGCTCGCCGCCTCGCGCTCCGATAGCGGCTCGCGCCTCACCGAAACCGGCATGTCGCTTGGCACGCCCCACTACATGAGCCCCGAGCAGGCGATGGGGGAGCGCGAGATCACCGCCAAGAGCGACGTATACGCGCTCGGCTGCGTGGTCTACGAGATGCTGTCGGGCGAGCCCCCATTCACCGGGCCCACGGCGCAGGCGATCGTGGCGCGCGTCATGATGGAGCAACCGCGCAGCCTCACGCTGCAGCGCCACTCGATCCCGCCCCACGTCGAGGCGGCCGTGAACCGGGCGCTCGAAAAGCTCCCGGCCGACCGGTTCGCCAGCGCGGCACAGTTCGCCGAGGCGCTGACGCGGCCCGAGCTCTCTGCGTCGTGGACCGTCCCGACCGCCGCGACCGCCCCCCTGCGGACCGCGGGCGGGACTCGCTGGCGGACCTGGTTCCGGCTGGCGGCGGGCGCGGCCGCGGTCTTGCTGGCCCTCGCCGCCTGGGGGTGGTTGCGCGTGCGCGCCGCGGCGCGGGCGCCCGCCACGTGGCAGTACATCACCCTCGGCGACAGCGTCGTGCTCTCGACCCAGATTCCGGCGATGGCACTGTCTCCCGATGGCTCCCTGTTCGTCTTCAAAGATGACCGCCAGAACGGCCGCCTCTGGATCAAGAAACGGGGCGAGCTGAACCCCACGCCACTCAGCGGCACCGAGCGGGCCCAGAACCCGGTGTTCTCGCCCGACGGCGAGTGGGTGGCCTACGTCGCCGACGGGCACCTCAAGAAGGTCCGTGCGTCGGGTGGGACGAGCGTCACGCTGGCGGACTCGGTCGCCGGCGGCTTCGGCGGCGCCGCGTGGCTCGACGACGGCACCCTGGTGTACGTGTCACCGAGCTTACAGGAGATGCGACGGGTGAGCGCGTCCGGAGGCCCGAGCACGGTCGCCCTGAGCAGCGGTCAGGCGTCCCTGGCCGGCGGGGGGGCGGGGATGCCGGTCGCCCTGCCGGGAGCACGCGGCGTGCTGTTTCAGAATTGCGCGTCCAGCTGTGTGACCATGAGCATTCACGCGCTGGACCTGCGTACGGGGAAGGAAAAGCTGCTGCTCGACGACGTCGCCCAGGCGTCGTACCTGCCCAGCGGGCGCCTTCTCTACGTGCGCCGCGATGGGGTGGCCCTGATGGCGCCATTCGACCTCGGACGCTTCGCGATTTCCGGCCCAGCGACGCCGGTGCTCGAAGGAGTGCAGGTGACGGTCAGCGGCGGGTTCGCGCTCCTCGCCTGGTCGCGATCCGGATCGCTCGTGTACGCGCACGGCGCCGGCGGCTCGACCGACAACGCGATGATCCGCATCGGTCGCGACGGGGCGATCACGCAGATCGACACCGCGTGGCACGGGGAATTCAACTCGATCGCGCTCGCCCCCGATGGTCGCCGGCTCGCCGTCGGCATCGGCTCCGGCGCGGCGCTGAACATCTGGATCAAGCAGCTGGATCGCGGACCTTCCACCCGGTTGACGTTCGGCGGGCAGGACCGCCGGCCGTTCTGGTCCCCCGACGGCCGTACGGTGGCCTACATCCGGGACAGCAACAACACGAGCGCCGTGTACGCCCGGCCCGCCGACGGCGCTGGACAGGATCGGCTGGTGGTCCGCTTGGATCGCCTGATCCAGGAGGGCGAGTGGTCGCGTGATGGCCGCTGGATCGTCGTGCGCACCGACAACGGCCAGGCCGGCGCCGGCGACATCCTGGCGGTCCGCACCAGCGGTGACAGCACGCCGGTGCCGGTGGCGGCGAGCCCGTTCACCGAGCTGCACCCGGCACTGTCACCCGATGGACGATGGCTGGCCTACACATCGAACGAGTCGGGGATCAACGAGGTGTACGTGCGACCCTTCCCGGAGGCCCAGGGAGGACGGTGGCAGGTCTCGAACGGCGGGGGCAGCGAGCCGCGCTGGTCCCGCGACGGTCGCGAGCTCTTCTACCTCGACGGCGACCTCCGCCTGAACGCCGTGCAAGTCCATACCGTGCCGACGTTCGCCACCGCCGGACGCACCTCGTTGTTCGACGCATCGAATCTCGTCGTGGCCGGTTTCCACCAGTCCTACGAAGTGACGCCCGACGGGCGCGCCTTCATCTTCGTCAGCCCCCGCCGGGCCGGGGCGCAAGGCGCTTCACAGCTGGTCTGGGTGGACCGCTGGTTCAACGACGTGGCCGCCCGGCTGGCGCGTTAGGCCCGCTTCCTCCCCAGCTCGACTTCACGGGCGATCGCGGCCACCGCCGCCACCGCGCCGGCGGCCAGGGCCGCCCGCCCCGCGGTCTTCAGCACCCGGCTGGCCTGCCGCAACCGCTGCTGCGCCTTGCGGCGCCGCGCCATCGTCTCGACCTTCTGCTGCGCGACCTTCATCAGTGCATCGGCCTGCTGGCCGGCGGCGAGGGCCACCCGCTTCGCCTCTCGCGCCGCGCTCCGAATTCGGGATTTCCACTGCTCGCGATCCGCCATCACAACCCCCTGGTGAGGACACAACTGGGGGGTTGTACCGCGGCCCTCACCGAAAGGTTTCAGCTCCCCACCGTCGCAATACACTCGATCTCCACCCGCGCGCCGAGCGCCAGGCCGCTCCCCGCCACCGTCGAGCGCGCGGGAGGATCCTTCGGGAAATAGGTCGCGTACACCGCGTTCATCGCCTGGTAGTCCGCAATGTTCGACAGGAACACGGTGCACTTCACCGCGTGATCGAGGGCGCTGCCGGCCCCCGCCAGCACGCGCTTGATGTTCTCCAAGGTCTGGCGCGTCTGGCCGGTGATCCCGGTGTCGGCGAGCTCGCGGGTGCCAGGCTTATTGCCGATCATGCCGGAGAGAAACAGGAGATTCCCGACGCGTACCGCGGTCGAAAACGGCAACCCGGGAACCTCGTCGGGCGTGTGAATCACCTGCCGCTCCTGGGCAGCGAGAGCGGCGGGAACGACGAGTGCCGCGAACAACGCGAGCAGCCGCATGGGGCCTCCTGAGGTGTGAGTTACGCCGTGGTCGCGCCCGTGCGCGCGGTGGCCAGCATCGGCCACAGCGCCGCCAGTACCACCGCTCCGGCCGCGCTGATGATGAACGCCGGCGCGGCGCCCGTCGATTGGTACAGCACGCCGAGCAGCAGCCCCCCGGCGAGCGCCGCGACTCCGGTCGCGGCGTGGTAGGTGCCGAATCCCGTTCCCTGCTTCCCACCCGCGAGCCGCGAGACGATCGCCCGCTCGGGGCTTTCGGTGAGTCCCGCGACGACGCCGAGCACCAGGAACAGCGCCCAGGCGGCGACCGCGCCGCCGGCCCGCGCGAATCCGAAAGCGACCGCCGCGTAGCTCACCCATCCCAGCCACATCGTGCGGTTGGGGCCGAAGCGGTCCGAGAGCGCTCCACCCAGGAAGCTCGTCGAGGATCGGACTACGTGCAGCGCCGCCCAGAGCAGCAGCACAGCGGAGACCGAGACGCCGAGCTGCTGGCTGCGCAGCAGCAAGAGCGTTTCCGGCATCCGGAGCAGATAGAACGCGGAGATGGCCAGCAGTGCCGGCGACAGGGAACGCGAAGGAGTGGTACCAGCCGCCACCTGGGGCACCGGCCGGTCGGGCGCTTCCGACGTCGTCCGCCGTCTTCCGTCCCAGACCGCCCAAACGGCCAGCACCAGGACCACGACGCCAGGCACGATGCTCGCCGCGATGACGCCGCGCACATCGAGCGTCCGGCGCGATAGCAGCCACCACGCCACGAGCGGACCGAGCACCGCACCGGCATGGTCCAGCCCGCGCTGGAGCCCGAACGCGCGTCCGCGCAGCTCGGGTGGGGTGACATCGGCGATCAGCGCATCGCGCGGGGGCGTGCGGATCCCCTTCCCAATCCGATCGGTCACCCGCAGCCCGATCACCTGCCACGCCGCCCCCGTCAGGGCGATGACGGGTCGCACCAACACCGCAACGGCGTACCCGACGATGATGAGGCCGCCGCGCCGCCGTGGCGCGTCGGCCAGCCGTCCCGCGCCGTACTTCACGAACGACGCGGCGAACTCCGCCGCCCCGTCCAGCGCGCCGAGCGACGCCGCCCCCCCGCCCAGCACCCCGGTCACGAAGGCCGGGAGCAGCGGGTAGATCATCTCGCTCGCAAAATCGTTGAACAGCGAAACGAGACCGAACAGCCAGACCGGCCGGGGGAGCTTACTCACCGAGCCCCATGCCCCAACGCATCAGCGCGACGGGGAGCCCGCCGTACGACAGCACATGGTCGTGGAACCCGCGCAGCGTGAACGCGGACCCGCGCGCCTGACGATAGTCGTCCCGCAGCCGGAGCAGCTCGCGCCGCCCCACGCCATAGCACACCTGATAGGCCGGCGTGGCGCAATAGCGGCTCACCTCCGCCTCGGCGAGGGAACGTTCCATGTGGACCTCGTCCACCAACTGCGTGACCGCCTCGTCGTACGTCATGCCGCGGGTGTGGAGCCCGACGTCGAGGACGATCCGCATCGCGCGCCACAGCAGGTGCACCCGCTGGAAGAACCGCTCCTCCTCGCTGGCGTAGAATCCCTCGTCCGCCATCAGCTCTTCGCAATACAGCGCCCAGCCTTCGAGCGTGAGCGGCGTATAGATGTTCTTGCGTGTCTCCGACGCGCTCGCCTGCGCCAGCACCAGTTGCAGATGGTGTCCGGGATAGCCTTCGTGGAGGGACGTCGCCGCGATCTCGTGGCGCGAGTGATCGCGCAGCACCCGCTCGCGCGCCGCCTCCGGCAGCGCCGGATCGGGTACGGTGACGTAGAACAGGCCGCGGGGCTCCGCGGCATACGGACCGGGACTGTCGTACGCCGCGAACGGCAGCAGGGGGCGCATGAACTCGGGCGTGGCGATCACGTCGAGCGGCACCGCTGGGATCGGGGCGAGCCCGCGCGCCGCCACGAACGCTCGGGCGCGCTCCATTTCGCGCGCGTACGCCGCCACGAGCCCCTCGGCGGTCGGGTGCTCGCCGCGCAGCTTGTCCACCAGTGCCGGCCAGTCGGCGCTCCCCGCCAGCCGCTGGGCCCGAGCGGCGAGGTCCGCGACCACCTCGTCCTTGAGACGCAGGCCGTAACGCCACAGCTCTGGGGCGGTATCGCGCAGCACGTGCTGGTAGTGGAGCAGGAAGTTGAAACCGTCCTCGCCCATGGCGAAGTGCTCGGACCCCGCTTCTACCCATCGGTCCAGGTCGTGCTCGAACGCGGCCAGGGCGGCACCCGCGACTTCCGCCGCCGCCGCCACGCGCTCGCCGGCGGGCCCGTCGACGTAGGCCGCGCGCACCTCCCGCACCAGCAGCACCCCCCCGGGGCACATCTGCAGCGCTGTCTCGGCGAACCGTCGTACCGGCTCGGTCAGCGCCGCGTGCGCGTCGTCCAGGAATGCCGGCACGTCTTCGAGCCGCGCCGCGACGGACGCGGCGTTCGCCTCCGACCCGCGGTCGGCACGCCGCAGCAGCCCGTACAGCCCGCCGAACAGATGGGTCAGCCAGAACTCGGGATTCTTCGCCTGGGGGCGCTCCGTCTCGAACTGCCGGATCGTGACCCGGATCTCGTTGAGCAGCGCGGTACGGTCGATTTCGGTCTGGAGATCGTCCGCCGGCGCCTCTTCCAGGGCCAGCGCGATCGACTTGAGAGCGGCGAGGTGCGGAGCCAGGAAGGCCGGGCTGTACCGCCCGAAGTGGTCGTCGTATGCCGTGAGCCCCGCCAGTGTGGCGGCGACGGGATCGAAATGCCAGCGGAGGTCGAAGTACGAGCGCTCGTGCTCCGGGAACGCTCCTACCGCCATGCGCCCTGCTGCAGCAGGCGGTGACACTCCTCCGCGCTGAGTGTGTGGTCAGCCTGTTTGGCGGCGTCGAACAGCGCCTGACACGCGGCCTCGTCGTCGGGGTCGTAGCCGTGCTGCTGCAGCCAGTACTTCACGTTGGAGAGCCCCGACACGGGCGAGATCTCGATTACCTGCTCCAGGCCGAGCTCGGCCGCGGGGACCGAGCTGTACACCCGGTCGGCCAGCCAATTGTGGCCTTTCTTCTTCGCTTTGATGATCGCCGCGGCGTGCACCCCCGTCCCGGTGCGGAAGGCGTCGCTGCCCACGACGGGGTAGTTGAGCGGAATCGGTATCCCCACCGCCTCGGCGACGGTGCGGCAATACTCGGGGAGCTTCGACAGGTCGCCCGGGTGGGCGCCCAGCAGTTTGAGGTTGACGATCAGCAGATCCATCTCGGCGTTGCCGACCCGCTCCCCCACCCCGAGCGCCGTCGCGTGCACCCGGTCCACCCCCGCCTCGATCGCCGCCAGGCAGTTGATCAACCCCATCCCTCTGTCGCGATGCCCATGCCAATCGATCTTTACGCCTTTCTCCCTTACGATTTCCCTCTTTACGAAGTCGACTAGGGCCTTCACTCCGTCTGGCGTCGCATGCCCCACCGTATCCGCCAGGCAGATCCGCGTCGCTCCGCAGTCGATCGCCGCACCGTACAACCGTTGCAGCGTCTCCGGCTTGGCGCGGGTCGTGTCCTCCGTGACGTACATGACCGGCAGCCCTTGCTTCACCGCGAAGGTCACGGCCTCCTCGGTCGCCTGGAGCATCCGCTCGATCGTCCAATCTTCTGTGTATTGTCGGATCGGCGAGGACCCGATGAAGGTCGCGGCTTCGATCGGAATCCCGATCTCCTGGGAGATCCGCGCCACCGGCTCGACGTCGGCGATCACGGTCCGGGCGGCACAGTTCGGGAAGATCGGCAGCTTCGAGTCGCGGATCTCCCGGGCGAGCACCCGCACCTGCTCCACCACGCGCGGGCCGGCCCCGGGAAGGCCGATATCGGCCGCGACGATCCCCAGATCGGCCATCAGGTGCAGCAGCTTCCGTTTGACCTCGAGGGAGGGGTCCTTCACGGAGGGGGACTGCAGTCCGTCGCGTAGCGTCTCGTCGTTCAGGTCCACCCGGGCGCGGGTCCAATCGAACCCCGCGCCGACGCGGTTCCAGTCGTGGATCAGATCCTGCTCGTTCATGCGTCTAGTGTCGCCCGGTTGACCGTACCGGTCAAGCCGAGGACGTGGTGATAGATTGCAAGGCGTGGACAAACTGATCCGCAGTCTCCATCACGTCACCGCGACGGTGAATGACGCCCAGCAGGACTTCGACTTCTACACGAAAGTCCTCGGTCTCCGTCTCGTGAAGCAGACCGTCAACTTCGACAATCACAACGTTTACCACTTCTATTACGGGAACGAGTCCGGCGTGCCGGGGACCCTCATGACCACCTTCCCCTACAAGGGCTGGGGGGTCCCGATCGGGAGCCACGGAACCGGCCAGATTCGCGTCACGGCGTTTTCCGTCCCGGAGAGTTCGCTCGCGTTCTGGGAGCGGCGGCTGCGCGAGCGCGGCGTGGCTGTGCGCGAAGCCGCGCCGCGCTTCGCCGAACAGGCCATCACCTTCACCGATCCCTCGGGACTGGTGATCGAGCTGGTGGCCGGCCCGGCTGACGATCGCCCACCCTGGGTGACGGACGAGTTGGACGCGTCCCATGCCATTCGAGGCCTCCACAGCATCGCGATGCCGATCCGCGATCCGCGCGGGACGCTCCAGTTACTCACCGAAGTCCTCGGCTTCGAAGTTGTGGACCAGGATGCGAGTCGCACGCGCGTTGCGGTGAACGGTGACCGCCCCGGCCGGGTCATGGACGTGCTGCCCGCCCCGGAGACGCCCGCCGGCGTGAACGGCCTGGGCACCGTGCACCACGTCGCCATGGCTGTGAGCGACGGCGAAGAACAACTGAAGATGCGCGCCGAGCTGCTGCGCCTCGGCCTGCGGGTAACCGAGGTGCTGGACCGCCAGTACTTCCGCTCGATCTATTTCCGCGAGCCCGGGGGAGTGCTGTT
>Ga0307281_10000429_pt1 | contig 11013 bp, 12 predicted proteins | sample ER_DNA_120_FD_194486 | JGI IMG/M metagenome (GOLD analysis project Ga0307281, IMG submission 194486) | Bulk soil microbial communities from the East River watershed near Crested Butte, Colorado, United States - ER_DNA_120 | ecosystem: Environmental > Terrestrial > Soil > Floodplain | place...
CGTGGAGAAGAGCGAGCGTTTCCTCGCCGAACGCTTCCTCCGGATCGGCCACCGCGCCGAGCCGCCGATGATGGGCCACTACTTCTCGAGCGCCGCCGGCAAGGCGTGGGCCGGGCGCAGCGCCGAAGCGTTCGCGCGCCTCGCCCTTCCGGCCCCCGCCCCGGCCGAGGACGCGCAGTACCCGCTCCAGCAGACCTCGTGCCCCGCGCTCTACGCCGCTCCCGCGCGCGTGGACGAGGCGGAGGCGCGCCTGCTCGCGCCGGGCACGATCCGCGCCGAGGCCTACGCGCTGTTCCTGGCGCTCGCGCGCGAGTGGGCGCCGAATGCCGACTGGCCGCTCGACTCGCTCGAAGTGCGCGACCCCGCGGGACGGCCGGTGGCGGGCGCAGCGGTGATGCTGGGCGGCGCGCTCGTCCTCGAAAGCGATGCGCTGGGGAGGATTCGTTTCGCGCGCACCGAGCCCGGGCCTATCGAGGTCGTGGTCCGCGATCCGCGCGCCCGGGTGCGCGCGCTTTTGCTAGACTCGGACCGCGGCATCGTCCTGACCGGGAACAACGACCGCTGACCCCACCTCCGCCGGTCAGCCGCGGGGCGTAGGTATGGATCACGGCAGCCATTCGCATTTCGCCGAGCGCCGGCGCAACGCCCGGCGCCTCTCCTTCATCGCGGCCACGACCGGGCTCATGCTGTTCGCGGCGCTGGAACTCTCCCGCGTGCCCCCGATCCAGCGCGCAGTCCAGCGCGTGATCAACGATCCCGTGCGCTTCGGTTTCGAGGGCCCGGAGCAGTACGTGCGGCGCATCACGCTCACGCAGCCGCCGGGCGAAGCGCAGACCCTTCGCAATTTGGGAGCCGTGCTCGAGCGCTCGGCGCGACGCGGCGGCGCGCCCACTCCGACCTCCTCGAGAACCCGGGCCGCAGAGCCCGCGACGCGCTCGCACGTCCTGGGGCCGGGGGACGCTCCCGAGGACCTGCTGGCGCGCGCCTTCAGCCGCCGGTCCGACGTCCCGGTCATGCAATCGGAGGACCTCATCATCGAGAAGCTGGTGCGCCCCGCCTACCCCGAGCACGCGTACGACCACAACATCGAGGGGCGCGTGGCGGTGCTGGCGCTGGTGGACACCACCGGCCGGGTGGTGGAGGTGCAGGTGGAGGCGGACGACATCCTGGTCCGCAGCGAGTTCGGCCCGGCAGCGAGCGACGCGGTGTGGCGCTGCGTGTTCCGCCCCTACCGCGTCAAGGGCCAGACGCGCGAGGTGTACGCGATGTTCCACTTCAACTTCACGATCGACTGAGGCGAACGGGCGCTCCCGGAACGGCCCGAACGGGTGTAGAATTCGCGCGGGTGCCAGGATGATCCCGACCCGTTTCCTCCTCGTCTCCGCCGCGACGCTCGCTCTCGTCTCGAGCGCCGGCCTCGCGGCCGCCGGTTCGAACGTGAGCTTTGGCTTCCGCACGGGAGTCGCCTCCTCCAGCTTCCTCGGCGCATACGACGACGCGGTCGGCTCCGAGTCCCGCACCGGCTTCGCGACTGATCGCGGGCGGCGGGCTGGCGCTGGGCCGCGCTCCTTTCCGGATCGTCGTGGACAGCCGCTACGCGCTGGGACTGGCCGGCACCTTCGCCGGCGCGGACCGCTCGTACGCGCACAATAGGTCGTGGGTCACGACGCTGGGGATCGAGCTGAGGTAAGCCGGCCCGCTCGATTCAGGCCTGCGCGGCGTCCTCCGCAGCGCGCCGCCCGGCATTCCGCCTACGGCCCCGCGGCGCTCCGTCCGTGCGAGACGGTGTAGACGGGGAGAATGGCGCCCTCCGCCGCGCAGTCGAGGAACCGCAGCGCGGGCCCGCCGCTTTCGCGCTCGATCCGCGACGCGAGTGCCGCCGCCAGCTCCTCGGGGCACAGCGCCCCCTGACGCACCGCCGCGGCGATGAAGCGGCCGGTGATGTACCCGCGCACGTGGAGCGGCCCGGCGCGCTCCTCGCCCGCCGCGCGCGCCACGCTGTCGAGTCGCGCCATGGTCCGCGTGGGAACCTGCCAGTCCTCGGCCACGTGGCGCGCGCCCTCGAGCATGGCGCGCGTCTCCGCGTGGTACTGCTCGGGCGAAAGCTCCTCGCCGCCGCACAGCCGCACCGCGATCTTCTGCTGCGCGAGCTGCCGGAGCAGCGCGTCCGCCTCGCGCGAGTCGCCGTCCCAGAACAGCACGTCCACCCTCTGCGCCGTCATCGCGCGGATGGCCGCCCGGAAGTCCTCGGCGCCGGGAGCGTAGGTGTCGCGCCACGTCACCGGGAGCCCGAGCGACTCGGCGGCGGCCGCGAAGCGCTCGCCCAGCCCGCGGTGCCCCGACTCGGTCGAGTGGAGCACGCCGATCCCGCGCGGCGCCCCTTCCTTGCAGGCGCGCGCGAGCGCCGAAGCGCGGCGCGCGGCCGACGGGCCGATCTGGAACACGCCCGGGCCCACGGCTCCCACGCTCTCGTCGGTCGCGGTCGGGGACACCAGCACCGCGCGCGCGATCCGGGCGCCGGTGGCGAGCGAAAGCGTCGGCACGCTCAGGAGCTCGCCCACGATCACGCCGCTCGATTCCAGCGCGGAGTCGAGCGCCGCCGCGATCCGCCCGGAGTCGTCGTCGCCGGTGGGCCAGTAGCGCAGCTCGATCGGAGGCTCGCCGCCGCTGCGGGCCTCGGCGAGCGCGTACTGGAGCCCGAGCCGGACCGCGCGCCCGTAGGATTCGTACGCGCCGCTGCCGGGCAGCAGCGCCGCGATGCGGAACACCGAGGCGCGCGGCCGCGCGGGCGGGCCGCCGCCCCAGGCCAGGACATCGATCTGCTTCTTCACCTGCTTGGGCGAGACCATCGCCAGGCGGGTCACGAGGCGCGACCGCAGCGCCCGCCGGTCGCCGCCGGTCTTCTCCAGGGCCGCCTCGATCAGCGGGCCCTCCGACTCGCCCAGGTCGGAGGAGGAGCGGCGCAGCACGTAGAGGATCTCGGCCAGGCTCGCCTTCGAGGCCCAGCGCCCGAGCAGGTCGCCGCTCGAGCCCCCGCGCGAGGCCGCGAGCGCGTCCGCGCCGGCGAGGTCGAGCGGCGGGGCGGCCAACACGGACGGCGCGGCCACGAGCATCCCCAGCGCGACCAGCGCCGCGCCCGCTGCGCTCCGCCGCGGCATCAGAGGTTGAACTTCCCGAAGTCCTCGGGATTCAGCTTCTCGAGGTAGCGGCGCAGCTGCTCGGCCTTCTCTTCCTCGGTCAGCTCGCGCGCGGGACGCTCGGGACTCTCCGCTTCCTCGGCGCGCGGCGGGGGCTGGAGCAGCTTGTCGTTCACGAAGATGGGGGCGCGCGCGCGGAGGGCCAGGGCGATCGAGTCGGAGGGCCGCGCGTCGAGCGCGAGCATGTCGGTTTCGCGCTGCACGAACACGCTCGCGTAGAACGTGTTCTCGCGCAGGTCGGAGATCACCACGCGCACGATCTTGGCCTTGAGCCCTTCGACCACCAGGAACAGCAGGTCGTGCGTGAGGGGGCGCGGAAACGGGTCCTCGGAGAGGATGCGCCGGATCGCCATGGCCTCCCCGGGCCCGATCCAGATCGGCAGGATGCGCTCGCCGTCGACCTCGCGCAGGATCACGATGTTCTGCTGCGTCTTGCTCTCGACGATGAGGCCGTTCACCCGGACTTCGACGGCGTTCACGGCTTTCCGGTCGAGCCCTTGCGCGCGCGCGGCGGCGCGCCGGGGCGGCTCGAATCCGCCTGCGCGTTGATGAACGACGGCGCTTCCTCGGTTCTCATATGCTCCACCATCCACTGTGCGGACGCCGCCAGCTCGGAGTCGGGGTAGCGCTTGAGCAGCTGGCGGAAGGACTTCTCGGCCTCGTCGTAGTTCTTGAGCTCCTCGGAATAGATGAAGCCGATCATGAATTGCGCCTGCGCGCTGACTTCGCTGTCGGGGTATTCCTCGAGCAGCTTCCGGTAGAGCTCGACCCGCTTGACCGCGAGCCCGGCGTTCTGCGCCTCCTGGAACATGTCGCGCGGACTCTTCCTCTGGCTCAGGAAGCTCTCGATCGCCGCCGAGTCGGACTTCACCCCGACGCCCGCGCGCGCCGCATCGAGCTGGGTCTTGTAGTACTCCTGCGAGCGCTGCGACCCGAGCTGGCGCAGGATCCCCGCGCGCACCTGCTCGAACGGCCGGGTGCTTTCCGGCTTCAGCGACTCCACCTTGATCACGTGCCAGCCCCGCTCGGTCCGGTACGGACCGCCGATCTTCCCCGAGCCGAGCGCGAACGCCGACTCGGCGAGCGCGGGCTGCGTGCCGATCGACGAGAAGATGCCCTCGTGGGTCACGGTGCCGAGCGAGCCGCCGGTCGCGCGGGTGAGCGTGTCGGTGGAGTAGCGCTGCACCAGCTTGTTCCAGTCCTGCTTGCCCCGGGCCCAGCCCAGCAGGCGCTTGGAGTCGGCCTGGGTCTTGGACTGGATGTGCCGCACCGTCACGGTGGCCGGCACGCGGTAATCGGCGGCGTGCGCGTCGTAGTAGACGTGCGCCTCCGAATCCGAGGGCGCCGCGTTCTGAGCCATCACCTCGCTCACGTAGGTGCGGATCAGGAAGTCGCGCTTCTGCTGCTCGATCTGGCGCTTGACCTGCGGCCGCTCCGGCACGCCCTTCTTCGTGGCGGCCTGGAGCCACACCTTCTCCTCGACGACGCGGTCGAGGAGCTGCCGCCGGCCCTCGGGAGTCGAGTAGTTGGCGCGCACCTGCTCGGGCAGGTCGGCGATGCGCCGGTCCAGGTCGGCGCGCGTCACGGTCTCCTTGCCGATCCGCACCAGGACCCGGTTGGAGTCGTGCACCGCAGGCGTCCGCGAGCCCGTGCGCGCCGGCCTGGCTGCGGTGGCGGCGTGCCCCCGCGGCGCGGGCGCAGCGAGCGCGAGCAGCAGCCCGAACGCCGCCCACCGGATTCGCGACGGATTCATGCCCGGACCACCCACACCTTCACGGTCGCCGTCACCTCCTCGAAGATGCGCACCGGCACGTCGTAGCGCCCGAGCTGCTTGATGTGCTCGGGCAGCTCGATCCTGCGCTTGTCCACGTCGTGCCCGGCCTTCGCCAGCGCCGCGGCCACGTCGGCGTTCGTGACGGATCCGAACAGCGTGTCCTCCTCGTTCGCCTCCGCTGGAATGTTGACCTCGACGCCATCCAGCTTCGCGGCCTCCGCGCGCGCCTGCGCCATGCGCTTGTCCGACTGGGCCGTGCGCTGGCGCTCCAGCTCCTGGAAGAGGTTCGCGGCCTTCTCGCCGGCCGCGATCGCGAGCCGGCGCGGCAGCAGGTAGTTCCGGGCGTAGCCCGGCTTCACGTGGACCAGCGAGCCCTTGGCTCCCAGTCCCTCCAGGTCTTCCAGCAGGATGATGTCCATCGGTTCTCCTATTCCTGGTCCGCGCCAGGCTCCAGGTGGCGGAAATCCAGCCACACGTCGCCCAGGCCGACGGCAGCCGTGGTAAGCATGAATATCGGCATCGCGACCGCGAAAACGAACAGCATCGTCAGCACAATGAGGGAGGGCGGTACGCCGCGCGCGAGAAGCAGCGATTCTACGACCGCGATCCCCTGAACACAAAACCCGAGCATCGTGTTGAGCAGCAGCGTCCATGCGGTCGGCGTCCATGGCGGCCACTGGGCCACCAGCAGCCCCAGCCCCGCGAGAAACACCCAGATCGCCCCGTCCGGCAGGCGCCAGTCCTGGAAGCGCGCGCGGGAGAGCTGCGGCCAGCGCAGGCTCGAGGCCGCGCGGGACGCCAGCGCGCGCCCGGCGCCCACCAGCAGGATCATCCAGGCGAACAGCGCAGTGGGCACGACGTGCGGGAGCAGGCGGGAGCGCAGGGCGGCGTTGTCGGCGACCGCGCGCTCCAGCGTGGCCAGCCGCCCGCCCTGGTCGCCCATCCTGCCCAGGAGCCGCACCAGCTCCGCGTCGCTCGCCTTGAGCTCGCGGTCCACTTCCTCGACGAGCTGGGGATAGCGCAGCAGCCACGGCAGCCCGGCCGCCAGCACCAGCACCGGGATCAGCATCCACGCCCGCTGGCCGCCGGTCGTCCCTTCGCCCTCCTCGCGCAGCCCCATCCATGCCCCGGTCAGCGCGCAGGCTGGAATCCACCACGCCCACAGGCCCATCGAGCTCTCGCGGAACATCGTGACCCCGAAGAACGCGACGGGGGCCGCAAGCCCCCACACGCCGAAGCGCCAGCAGGCCAGGAGCGATGCGGCCACCGCCACCGGCACGACCAGCCACAGCGTGCCCCACGGCGGCGGAGTCTGGAGCGCGAACAGCCCGAGCGCCGTGATGAGGAGCGCGCTGCGGAGCCATGGAGTCGCGCCCCGGACGCGCGCCGGCTCAGCGGTAGAAGTCACTGGTGAAGGGCAGCAGCGCCAGCACGCGCGCGCGCTTGATCGCGGTCGTGAGCTGCTTCTGGTGCCGTGCGCAGGTCCCCGACACCCGGCGCGGCACGATCTTGCCGCGGTCGGTCACGAAGCGCCCCAGCCGCTTGTCGTCCTTGTAGTCGACGAAGCCCACCTTCTCGAAGCACAGCTTGCAGTACTTCTTCTTGAATCCTTTGCCTTCGCGTTCCCTGGCCATCTTCGGGTCTCTCACCTCCCTCGAGTGCGGGGCCTTAGTCCGGGGCCCCGGTTCGCTACTCGTCCCCGGCATCCTCGGCGGCCGCCGCCACCGCGTCCGCGTCCACCTGCGGCTGCGTCAGCTCGGGCGGAACGTGGATCACGGTGAGGCTGCGGAGCACCGATTCGTTCAGCCGGAACCTGCGCTCCAGCTCCTTCACGGTGGCGCCCGGCCCCTCGTACAGCAACAGCGTGTAGATCCCGTCGCGGCGGCGGCCGATCTCGTAGGCGAGGCGCTTCTTTCCCCAACGCTGCACTTCCAGGACCTCGCCGCCCAGCCCCTTGATCCACTGGACCACGCGGTCCACTTCCTCGTTCACCTTGGCCTCGTCCAGCCCGGGGTCGAGGATGAATGTCGTCTCGTACTTGGTCACGGTTCCGGATCCTCCTTGCGCACTCTGCGATTGAACCGGTTCATCGCGGCGAGGATTCCCTCGCCGATCCAGCACTCCGCGGCGTCCGCGGCCACGAGAAGCGCTTCGACCACCCCGGCTTCTTCGGGTTCACTGAACTCGTCCAGCACGTGCTCGCGCAGCGCATCGCCCGGCGCCTCGCCCACCCCGATCCGAATTCTCGCGAATTCCCAGGTGCCGAGCGTTTCCCCGATGCTCTCGAGCCCCCGGTGCCCGCCGCTCGATCCGCCCGGGCGAAGCCTCACCATCCCGACCGGCAGGTACACGTCGTCCGCAACGACCAGCAGCTCCGCGAACTCGAGCGGATGCCGCGCCCGCCACGCTGCGAGCGCCAGGCCGCTCTCGTTCATGTAGCCCCGGGTCCGCAGCAGCGCCACCGCACGTCCGCCGGGCGAAGCCTCCCACGCGCGGTACTCCGGGGCGGACTCGGCCGGCCGCGCCTGCCAGCGCCGCACCAACTCCTCCACCATCCGCACGCCCACGTTGTGCCGGGTGCGCTCGTAGCGCGCACCGGGATTGCCCAGCCCGAGCACCACCGCCACCGGCTACTTCTTCTCCTTCTTCTCCTTCTTCTCCTCGCGCTTGTCGTCCTTCTTCTCCGCCTTGGCCTCGCCCTTCTTCTCCCCCTTGGCCTCGCCCTTCGCGCCCTCGCCCTCGCCCTCCTCCTCCTTCTTCCCCTTGGTGATCACCTCGGGCTCGGCCGGCGCCCCCTCGGCCACCGCGACCTCCTCCGCCGGCTTCTCCTCCATCACCGTCGGCGGCACCACGGTCGCAACGGTCGCGCCGGACTCGGTGAGGATCACGACGTTCGGCACCGACAGGTCGCGCACGTGGACCGAGTCGCCGATGTTGAGATGGCTCACGTCCACGGAAATCGCGGGCGGGATCGCCGTCGGCAGGCAGCGCACCTCGACCTCGCGCAGGATGCTCTCGAGGATGCCGCCGCCGTCCTTGACCCCGATCGCCAGGCCGGTGAAGTGCAGCGCGACCTTGACCTCGACGGTCTCGGTCAGCGAGATGTGCTGGAAATCGAGGTGCAGGATGTGGCGGGAGACGGGGTCGTACTGCACGTCGCGGATGAGCGCCGTGTACTCGCCGCCGTCGAGCGCCAGGTTCACGATCGGGTTGCCGCCCTCGTGCTTGTGAAGCGCGATCTCGAAGTCGCGCGTTCCGATCGCGACCGGGATCGGCGTCTCGCCGTGGCCGTAGAGCACGGCCGGAATCTGTCCTGCGGCGCGCGACTTGCGGGCGCCGCCCTTGCCGAGCCGGTCGCGACGCGCGCCGGTGAGCGGGATGACGGGCATGGTGCCTCCTCCGATTCCGGGACTTCGCGCCCCGGGTGTTCCTTCGCGGTCCGCCGCCGTTCGCGGGGGCCCCGCGTGAGGGTCAGACGAAAAGGGAGCTGAGCGAACGCTCCTCGTGAATGCGCTGCACGGCCTCGCCCAGCAGGGCCGCCACCGACAGCTCGGTGACGTTGGCCGGCATCGCGACCGAATCGTGATGAACCGTGTCGGTGATCGCGAGCTCGCGGATCGGCGAGCGCCCGATGCGCTCCAGCGCCCCGGGGCTGAACACGCCGTGCGTCACGCCGGCGTAGATCTCCTTCGCGCCGTTCTCGCGGATCGCCTCCGCCGCATGGCAGAGCGTGCGCGCCGTCGTCACGACGTCGTCGAACAGCACCGCGTTCTTGCCGCGCACGTCGCCGATGATGTTCATGATCTCGACCGCATCGGGCTTCGGCCGCCGCTTGTCGGTGAGCGCCAGGTCCGCGCCCAGCCGCTTGGCGTAGGCGCGCGCCATCTTCACCCCGCCCACGTCGGGCGCCACGACCACCAGGTCCGGGATGCGCTTCTTCGCGAAGTAGTCGATCATCACCGGCGCGGCGTAGACGTGGTCGAACGGGATGTCGAAGAAGCCCTGGATCTGGGCGCTGTGGAGATCCATGGTGAGCCCGCGGTCCGCGCCCGCCACCGTGATGAGGTTCGCCACCAGCTTGGCCGAGATCGGCGAGCGGGGCTGGTCCTTGCGGTCCTGGCGCGCATAGCCGAAGTACGGCATCACGGCGGTCACGCGCCGCGCCGATGCGCGCTTGGCGGCGTCCAGCATCACCAGCAACTCGATCAGGTTCTCCGCCGGCGCGCCGGTCGCCTGCACGATGAAGACGTCGCTGCCGCGGATGTTCTCGTTGTACTTGGCGGAGACCTCGCCGTCCTCGAAGCGCGACACCTCGGCGTCCCCGAGGGGGGCCTTGAGGTGCTGGCAGATCTTGCCCGCCAGCGGGCGGCTGGCGTTGCCGCAGAAGATCCGGCACGGATCCAAGCGTGAACTCCTCCCGAAACGACGGCTGATCCCTGGTGCAAGGGCCGGCGCGAAACCCACCCCGAACGCCGGAGCGCCCGGGGAAGACACAGACCCCTAGGACCCGGAGGATTCCCCCGGGCCCCGCATGGCTGGGGCGGGAGGATTCGAACCTCCGGATGCGAGATCCAAAGTCTCGTGCCTTACCGCTTGGCCACGCCCCACCAACAGAACGGGATTTCCGTCACGGTCCGCCGCGCCCGGAGGCGCAACGGGGTGATGGCCATGTGGCCGCAGAGATACAGCCTGGAGAAAAGCGGCCGCAGAATACCGGCGGGGCGGCCGTAAGTCAACGCCGATGCCGCGCGGGCAATACCTCGCGACGCTCGTGCGGCCTGTGCCCCGGCGGGGCGCCGCCGCTCGAGCGCTTCCTTACCTACCGCTCGAACCGCTCCCGGCCGGGATTCCGGGCGGGTTGCGGCTCAGAACTCGTGCCCGTTCTGGCTCCTTCCCGGCGCCGGGTGCGCGTGGACCTGGGGCTGTGACAGCTCGCGCTCGTACTCGTTCATCACCTTCTCGGTCAAGTACTTGCGCGTCACGTCGTTGATGGGGTGAGCGAGGTCCTGGTGCTGCCCGTCCGGCCGCTTCCGGCTCGGCATTGCCACGAACAGCCCCGAGTTCCCGCGGATGATCTTGAGCCCTCGGACCACGAAAGAGTCGTTCAGAGTGATGCTCACGAACGCCTTCAGTTTTTCGTCGCTGCGAAGAGAAACCCGAACCTCCGTGATCTCGATCATGAGACCGTCACCTCGGATCCATCCTGATGAGGGGGGTTACGGCTACCGGTTCGCCTCCTGAGCCGGGAAGCGGCCGGGCATCGGCGCGGCGAGCGTCCCTGCCTCCAGATGCTATGACACCAAGCGGAGCTTCAGTCCCGCCCGTGCGGAGCGCGCCACGTACAGGGGCTCACTCCCCGCGAAGCGGCCTACGACTTGGTCCGCGGGCACGGAAGGCGCGAGGATCCCGAATACGGCCGAACCGCTCCCGGTCATGCGGACATCCACCGCACCCGCCGCACGAAGTCGCTCGCACAGCGACCGGAACTCCTCACGCTTCGATCCCAACACCCCTTCAAAGGTGTTGCCCAGGCGCAGCGCTCGGGAAAGGCTTAGTCGCTTACGCCCAAGTGATTGGGCGAATCTTAGTTTCGTCCGCCACGCTGTCAAGCCATATTTTGTCCGGCTTATCTGTTCGTATGCCCGGGCCGTGGAAACCCGCCAGCCCGGCACCGCCAGGACGATCCGGAAAGCCTCGGCCAGCCCGACCCGGCGCAGCCGCTCCCCCCGCCCCAGGCCGATCGCCGTGCCCCCCTGGAGCGCGAACGGCACGTCCGAGCCGATTTCCGCGCACAGCGCCCGACGGGCCCCGAGGGGAACCCGGGCGCGGTAGAGGGCCGCCATGGCCGCGACCGCGGCCGCCGCGTCGGTGCTGCCCCCGCCGAGACCGGCGCGGGCGGGAATCCGCTTGACCAGAGTGAAGCTCGCCCCGCCCTCGATTCCGGCACGGGCCGCCATCTTCCGCGCCGCGCGCAGCACGAGGTTGCCCTCGCCGGAGGGCACGAGCGCCCGGTGCGCCCGTCCGGCACGCCCGCGCACCGAG
>Ga0307281_10000430_pt1 | contig 10993 bp, 13 predicted proteins | sample ER_DNA_120_FD_194486 | JGI IMG/M metagenome (GOLD analysis project Ga0307281, IMG submission 194486) | Bulk soil microbial communities from the East River watershed near Crested Butte, Colorado, United States - ER_DNA_120 | ecosystem: Environmental > Terrestrial > Soil > Floodplain | place...
AAGAGCGCGCTGACCGCCAGGGCAGCGAGTGAGCGGTGGGACATCCGATCCTCCTTGTCAAAGCACGTCAGGTTACTCGGCTGGGTACGTCCCAACCGCCGCCCCGGTTTCGACCGGGCTATCGTTCCGGCCATGACGACCTCGCCGGGCGGCCCGGGGCTCGCACGAGCATTCGACCCGGCCACCATGCGCCGGCTGCTGCTCCACGAGGCCCGGGTGCACGCGGTCCCCGGTCGTCGCCTCCGTGATCTTGGCGATTCGATCCTACTCCACGACAAATCCGAGGCGGAGCCATTCTGGAACCGGCTCGAAGTGGTCCGCTGGCCCGACGATGCGGCCGCGTTCGACCGGCGGCTGACCGAGATCCTGGTCATCTTCGCGTCGCTCGGGCGGGAACCGCACATCTGGTCGTCGCCGCTCCACGACGAGCCGACCGATCTCGTCGCGCGACTGGTCGCGAACGGATTCCGCGACCTCGGGTCGGGCAACCTCATGACACTCGCCGATCCGCGGCCCGCGCGCGACGCCATCGCGCGGCCGCTCCCGGCAGGCGTGACCCTCGAACGCCTGGCGGGCCTCTCGCGCGCGGACGCGCGGCCGGTCGCGCCCGGGATCGTCGACGTCCTGCTCGAGGCGTTCGACGTCGATCCCGAGCGGCGGCCCGGGGTCGAGGCCGAGACGGTCGCGTCACTGACGCATCCATGGTTCACCCATTACCTGCTCCGCCTCGACGGACGACCGGTCGCGGTCGCGCGCCGGGCGACCTTCGACGGGGCGAGCTACCTGTCCTCGATCGGCACCGCCGGCTGGGCGCGCGGCCGTGGCTTCGGCAGCCTCGTGACGCAGCTCGCGACCGCCGACAGCCTGGCGGTCGCGAACGACTGGACGTACCTCGGCGTCTTCGCCGACAACACCCCGGCGATCGGTATCTACGAGCGATCCGGATACGTCCGCGTGGGGCAGTCGTGCCCGGACCTGCTGCTCGTCTGATCGAGGCCGCCCTGGCCGCTGCAGAGGGCACGCCACCCGCGGTCCACGGCCGCGCGCTTGCGATGGGTTGGGCGACGGTGGGATTCGAGCGCGCGATCCCCGCGCTGGCTGAGGATCTCAACGTGTCGCCCGCGCTGTTCCTCCCCGCCGAGGATTCGGCCGCACTCGGGGCGTGGTGTCGCGTGGCCCACGGGGTGCTGCCGGGTGGACGCTCGCTCGCGGTCCTCGAACCGGCCAGGGAAGGCCCGCTGGCGGCGATCCTCGCCCGTTTCGACGAAGGTCCGCGGGTCGCCTGGATCGAGCGCCCGGCGAGCGGCGACGATCTCGCGGCCGGGCCGTCCCGCCCCGGGCCGTTCGGGCCCGAACGTCTGCTGGCCGGTCGGCCGGTCGACGGTCTCCACCGGCTCCTCGTAGAGCCGTTGCCGGGTACCATCCGACCATGACCGACCAAGCCACGATCCTGCTCCGCCCCGCCGCGCCGTCCGACGCCGAGGCGATCGCGACGCTGTTCACCGACGAGGGCTACCCGGCCGGCCCGAGCGACATCGTCGGTCGCCTCGAACGGTTCGCCACGCCGGCGGCCCGGGTCATCGTCGCCGAGTACGAGGGCGCGATCCTCGGGTTCATCGCGGTCCACGCGCTGCCGCGGTTCGAGCACGACGACTGGATCGTCCGGATCCTCGCGCTGGTGGTCGACGCCGGCGCCCGTGAGCGTGGTGTCGGGCGGTCACTGATGGCCGAGGCCGAGCGGGTCGGGCGCGAGCTGGGCGCGAGCTTCATCGAGGTGACGGCCGGCCACCACCGGCCGGACGCTCGCCACCTGTACGACTCGCTGGGCTACGACGCCACCGTCACGGCGTACCTGCGCAAGAAGCTCTGATGGCCGGCGACGCAGCCCTCTCGACCGCGTCGGTCATCCGGGTCCGGGGGCTCGTGAAGCGGTACGGTGACGTCCACGCCGTGGACGGCATCGATTTCGACGTCGCGCCGGGCGAGGTCTTCGGGCTGCTCGGACCGAACGGCGCGGGCAAGACGACGACGGTCGAGATCCTCGAGGGGCTGCGGGTGCCCGATGGCGGCCAGGCGATCGTCCTCGGCGTCGACGTCGGGAAGGGCTCCGATTCGCTCAAGCCGAGGATCGGCATCAGCCTGCAGACGGCCTCGATGTACCCGAAGCTGACGGTCGTCGAGGTGATCGACCTGTTCCGCAGCTTCTACACGACGTCGCGCCCGACCGACGAACTGATCGGCGAGCTCGGGCTCGGCGAACGCCGGGACGCCCGGACCAAGGACCTGTCCGGCGGCCAGCGCCAGCGCCTGGCCGTCGCCTTGGCGCTCGTCAACGACCCGGAGCTGGTCTTCCTCGACGAGCCGACCACCGGCCTGGACCCGGCCGCGCGACGAGCCCTCTGGGACCTGATCCGCGGCCTCAAGGCGCGTGGTCGGTCGGTGCTGCTTACCACGCACTACATGGAGGAGGCGGAGATCCTGTGCGATCGCCTCGCGATCATGGATCACGGCCACATCCTCGAGATGGGCACGGTCGACGAGCTGATCTCCAAACGCTTCAAGGAACGCGCCGTCCGCCTCGACCGGATCGACAGCATCGACGACACCAGGCTCGCGTCGCTCGCCGCGGTCAGCTCAGTGAAGCACGATGACGAGGCGATCCTGCTCTACTCGAGCGACGTCGCGGCCACGGTCGGGGCCCTCCTCGCCCTGACAGAGGCCCACGGGATCGAGCCGCAGAACCTGGGCATCCGCCGGGCGACGCTCGAGGACGTCTTCCTTGACTTGACCGGTCGGGCGCTTCGCGACTAAGGGGGATCGATGCACGCGCTGTTCGCGCTGACCGTCGCCAATATCCGCAGCTATACCCGCGATCGCGCCGCCGTCTTCTGGACGCTCGCGTTCCCGCTCGTCTTCATCGTCCTGTTCGGCCTCATCTTCCAGGGCAGCACGGCTCGGCTGACGCTCGGCTGGGTCGACAATGACAAGTCCGAGGCCGCGGTCAAGCTCAAGGCGGGGTTCGCGGCCCTCAACGGGGTGACCCTGGTCGAAACGACCGATGCGGACGCGAAGGAGCAGATGCAGGTCGGCAAAGTCGACGGGATCGTCGTCGTCCCGATCGGCTACGGCGACTCGCTGGCCGAGGCACAAGCGAGCGGCGGCGGGACGCCTGTGAAGATCCAGGTCTTCACCGACCCATCGCGACCGTCCCTCGCGGGCTCCGTCTACCAGGCGGTCGGGACCGTGCTCGGTGTGGTCAACCTCGGCGGGCGCCCGCCGCTCGTCGTGCCCAGCCCGCAGATCGTCCAGACCACGAACCTCAACGCGATCAGCTACTTCGTGCCGAGCATGCTCGGCCTGTCGATCATGCAGGTCGGCATCTTCGCGGCGGTCCCGCTGGTCGGCGACCGGGAGAAGCTGATCCTGAAGCGCCTCGCCGCGACCCCACTGCGACGCTGGCAGCTGGTCGGCTCGAATGTCCTGATGCGCGTGCTCATCGCGTTCACCCAGGCGATCATCATCGTCGCCGTCGGGACGCTCGCATTCGGGGTCGAGGTCACCGGTAGCCTCGTCGTCGTGGCGGGGTTCGTGACTCTCGGCGCGATGGCGTTCCTGGCACTCGGCTACGTGATCGCGTCATTCGCCAAGACCGAGGACGCGGCCAACGGGATGACCTCGATGGTCCAGTTCCCGATGATGTTCCTGTCCGGCGCCTTCTTCCAGATCGACTCGATGCCGCAGGCCTTGCAGGTCGTCGCCCGGCTCATCCCACTGACATATCTCGCCGACGCCCTGCGCCAGGTGATGGTCGGTGGGGCCGCGTTCGCCCCGCTGTGGGTCTGCGCTGCCGTGCTGCTGACCTGGCTCGTCGTCTGCTTCGGGATCGCGGCCCGCAAGTTCGAGTGGCAATAGGCCGGGGGACGACGCTGCCTACCAGCGCTCCTCGCGGACCATCGCGTCGAGGTCGCGACGTCCGCCGCTCGCCGGTGGCCGGGTGAGATCGGTCGGGTCCGCTGGGTAGCCGAACGACAGTAGGTACTCGCAGCGCTGGTCGTCCGGATACCCGAGCAGGCGCCGGGCGAGATCGTGCTCGTAGACCGTCGCCGGAACGCTTCCGATCCCGAGCTCCCACGCCGCGAGCACCATGTTCTGGGCCGCGCGACCGAGGTCGAACTCGATCGACAGCGCCGCCCCCGGTGCCTGCGAGTCCGGCGTGACGAGAGCGATCGCCAGGGCCGCGCCGGCGAGATGGCCGGCCCACGGTCCGACCGCGGCCAGCGCCTCGAGATGCGCCCGATCGCGGCAGACGATGAACGTCCAGCGCTGCAGGTTCTTGCTGCTCCCTGCGCGCCGGCCGGCGCGCAGGACGCGCTCGAGGTGGGCGTCCTCGAGTGGGCGGTCCTCGAAGCGACGGATGACCCGGATCGACGCGATGGCCTCCCAGACCGGGTCGCCGCTCTGGCCTGTCATCGGTCGACGATCGGGACGCCCGCCGGGGCTGTCGCGTCGCGATCCGGACGCGGCGGGCGAGTCGCCCCCGGGAGCGCGACCTGGGCGAGCGTGCGCAGGCCGCCGGGCGTCTCCTCGACCGCGGCGAAGCTGCCCTCGCCCTCAGGGATGCGCTCGGCCGGGATCGCGGCGGCAAGGTCGGCCGAGGTTTGCGGGTCGAACGGGCCACCCAGCGCGCGAGCCAGGAAGCTGGCGACGGTGCGACGGTAGCCCGTGTCCTCGTACAGCCACGAGTGCTGCCCCGCGTCCACGATCAGGGTCTCGACCGGGGCCGCGGTGGGATCGTCGGCCCGGGCGGCGCGGGCCGCGGACGCGAGCCGCTCCAGGTGGCTCATCGGCACGACCGAGTCCTCCTCGCCATGGGCCAGCAGGACCGGCCCGGCATAGCGGGCGATCGCCGCGCTCGCGCTCACGGCCGTCACCACGTGGCCGCGCGGTCGGAGGTAGACGCGGGTCGTCAGCCAGGCGAGCGGATAGGCGATCGGATCGGGGATCGGGAGCCGGGCCAGCCGGAACGTCAGCCTGGTGAGGCGGTATGGGCCGGACGGGCTGGAGGTCGCGACCACGGCCGCGACGCGGGGGTCGGCCGCTGCGGCCAGGATCGCCCCGATGCCGCCCATCGAATGACCGGCGATCGCCGCTTCGGTCACCTCGGGCTGCTCGATCAGCGCGTGGAAGGCGGCGAGGGTGTCGGCCCCGAACTCGCCCGCGGTGAGCGGCAGCTCCTCGGCCGGGTTGGTCCCGTTCCCGCGGACGTCGAAGGTCAGGCAGTGGAACCCCGCGGCATGGAGGAAGGCCGCCATCGGGAGCGTCCGGTCGCGCGCCGATTCCCAGCCGTGGACGAGGACGACGCCCGGGCCGCGCGCGCCACCGCGGGCCGGGATGAACCAGGCCGGCAGCGGTACGCCGCCCGACTCGATGAGCATCGATTCGAACGGAAGGCCGAGGTCGGCCGGGGTGCACATCGGCGGGTTGCGTCGGGGGTAGCCGGCCCGCACGCGGTAGGCGAGCGCGAACCGGTAGGCGAGGCCGATGGCAGCGACGGCGGCGGCCGTCGCGATCGCGGCCCGGCGGTATGTCCCCATGGACGTAGGGGACGGCACCGCGCACAACCTGTCAAGTCCGCCCCGGCGCGGACGCGCCGGAACACCCTGTTCCTTCGCCGGGACCCGCCCCCGAGGGCCTACACTCAAGGATCATGACGAAGCGAGATCCGCACGAGGTCCTCGGCGTCGAAGCCGGCGCGTCGGCGACCCAGATCAAGGCGGCCTGGCGCCGCCTTGCCCGGACGAACCACCCGGACCTGACCGGCGACGACCCGGCCGCGTCCCGCCTCGCGACGCGGCGCATGGCCGAGATCAACGATGCATACGCGGCACTGACCCGCGAATCGGGTGCGACCAGCCGGGATGGCCGCGGCCGGCGCACCGACGACACGCCGTTCGAACCCGGGGTCGCCCGCCGCCGCGGCGGGCCGCCGCCGCCCAAGCCGACCCGTCCGGTGACCGGTCGGGTGGACATGAGCGGCGTCTACCAGCCGCGCAACCAGGCGGTCGGCAACAGCGCCGGCCGGACCCCGCTACGGGGCCAGCCACCCAAGGCGACCAACATCGTCGGCCGCGAGCCGCTCCGGGCGTCGACGCCGACCGGTCCACTGGTCAGGGATCGGGTCCGAGGCTTCCGCCGCGCGCCTACGCCGCCCCTCCACGACGCCGAGGCGGTCGTGATGCCCTTCGGGAAGTTCCATGACCACACGCTGGGGGAGATAGCGGCCTTCGAGCCGTCGTACATCGACTGGGTCGCCGGGACCGTGAACCACGACCCCGACCTCGTGAACGCCGCACGGGTCGTCCAGGCCGACCTCGATCGGCGCGGTGTCATGCGTCGCCTTCACGCGCCTGCCGAGCGGCGGGGCCACACGGCCTAGCCGGCTGCCTGGCCGACTCGCGCGGCCAGCCGACTCGCGCGGCCGGCCGACTCGCGCGGCCGGCCGACTCGCGCGCGACCGTCCGGAAATGCGAGATCGCCCTCCGATACCGGAGGGCGACCATGACGCTGATGAATTGCGATGACTGCTGCCGCCCCGACGGTCACCAGGCCTGTTGGCCGAAGACCAGTTACTCGGCTCGTGATCCGGACGCGGGATCGATCGTCCCGAACCTCCTCGGGTCGAACGGCCGTTTCCAGTTCCGTGACCGACGCCCCAGGTATCTCCCGGTTCGATCGCGGGGTGGCGTGGGAGGAAGGTACGCCTCGTGTGGCGTCGACGGCAATGGCACCCTCGTCCCCCTTCGGCCCCGTCGAAGGTCGGGCGCGTCCGCGCACCAGACCCGGACGCACGTACCAGGTGCGCGGGCGCACCGAGGCCGCTCGTCGGCGTCCCGGCGGGACACGGGATACGCTGTGCACATGCCCAGGTCCCTTCGTGCGGGCTTGCTCGCGCTCGCCGTCCTGGCCGTCGCGGCCGGCTGCAACCGGGGTGCCGTCCTTGCCTCGTTCGACCCGGCCGGACCGTGCACCGTCGACGGCCGATTCCCGGGCGCCTACCCTGACCTCGAGGCGCAAGTGCCCACGCTGTATATGAGCGCGGCGCCGGAAACCCTCGATTCGGGACGCAACTGCACGGCGGCCAACCTGGGCGCGCTGGCCTCCCGGGGGATCACCTCGGTGCGCTTCGCCGGCGGGACCTGGACGTTCGGCGCGGAACGTGCCGCGGTCCTCGCGATCTTCACCGCCGACGGCCTCGACGCGGCCGGGCTGTCCGACTTCTATGCTCAGAGCGCCCAGGCGGCCGCCCGAACCTCGGTCACCGGTCAGACCGGGCCGACGATCGCCGGACGCCCCGGCTATCGGCTCGACACCGAGACAGGGGAGCGGACCCAGACGGTCGTGGTCTGGCCGGCCGTCAAGGCCCACGTCGTCAACGTCGTGATCACCGACGACCTCCCCGATGCGCGGATCCAGGACGCCATCGACGCGTTCGGGGGGCGCTGATGGTCCGCTTCCTGCTGCGCCACGGCCTCGTCCGGGTGGTCGGTGGCCGGCTCGTGCCGGCCCTGATGGTCTGGGATCTGGCCGTCCTCGCCAACCGGACGCGACGGATCCCGGTCGTCGACCGCGGCCTGCGTCGTGGGGCCTCGGCCGCCCGCGATGGGCTCGGGACGGTCGTCCGGCGTGGATCGGACCGCGCGCGCCGGACTCGCGATCGCCGGCGCAGCGCGGACCCGGCTGACCGCGCGTGAGCCCATGCTAGAGTCGCCGGCATGACCGACCGATCGGCCGACTGGGCCGCTCGTCGACGCGCCTGGGAAGCCGAGCGCCTCGCGCCCGCGCTCGAGCGGGCGCCGGAGCGGCGGCCACGCATCTCCACGATCTCGGACACGACCATCGAGCGCCTGTACGGCCCCTGGTCGCCCCCCGAGGACGACCTGCTCGAGGCCGTCGGCTTCCCGGGCGAGCCACCGTTCACCCGCGGCATCCACCCGACCGGCTATCGGAGCCGGCGTTGGACGATGCGCATGTTCGCCGGATTCGGCGCCGCGGAGGACACCAACGCGCGGTTCCGGCAACTCTTGGCGGCCGGCCAGACAGGCCTGTCGATCGCCTACGACATGCCGACCCTGTACGGCTACGACACCGACGACCCCGAGGCCGAAGGCGAGTTCGGGACCTGTGGCGTCGGCGTCTCGAGCCTCGCCGACATGGAGGTCCTGCTCGACGGCCTGCCGCTCGACGCGGTCTCCACATCGATGACCATCAACTCGCCGGCCGCGCCGATCTGGGCGATGTACATCGTGGCCGCGGAGAAGGCGGGCGTGCCGCGCGACCGGCTCGAGGGGACGACCCAGAACGACATCCTCAAGGAGTTCGTGGCCCAGAAGGAATTCCTCTTCCCGCCGGCCCCGTCGATGCGCCTGGTGACCGACACCATCGAGTTCGGGACCCGCGAGCTGCCGCGCTGGAACACGGTCTCGATCAGCGGCTATCACATCCGCGAGGCCGGCTCGACCGCGGTCCAGGAGCTGGCGTTCACGATCGCCGACGGGATGGCCTACGTCGAGGCGGCGCTCGCCCGTGGCCTCCGAATCGATGACTTCGCGCCGCGCCTCAGCTTCTTCTTCAACAGCCACAGCGACTTCTTCGAGGAGATCGCCAAGTTCCGCGCGTCGCGCCGGATCTGGTCGAAGCTCATGACCGAGCGCTACGGCGCCGAGAGCGAGCGGTCGGCCTGGATGCGCTTCCACACCCAGACCGCCGGCGTGTCATTGACATCACAGCAACCGCTCAACAACCTGACCCGGGTCGCGCTCCAGGCGCTGGCCGCAGTCCTCGGTGGGACGCAGTCGCTCCACACCGACGCCTATGACGAGGCGCTCGCGGTCCCGACCGCGGAGGCCGCCATGCTCGCCCTCCGACAGCAGCAGATCATCGCCGAGGAGAGCGGCGTGGACGCGACCGTCGATCCACTCGGTGGCTCGTGGTTCGTCGAGACCCTGACCGACGAGACGGAGGCGGCCGTGTGGCGCTACCTCGACGAGATCGGGCGCCGCGGCGGGATGGTCGCGGCCATCACCGAGGGTTACCCGCAGCGCGAGATCGCCGACGCCGCCTATCGCTACCAGCGCGAGTTCGATGCCGGCGAGCGGCGAGTCGTCGGGATCAACGCCTACACGGACGACGCGGAGGCGATGAAGATCCCGGTCCTGGCCGTCCCCGAGGGCTCATTCGAGCGGCACATGGAGCGGCTCGGCCGAACCCGCCGCGAGCGCGACGCCGGCGCCGTCGACGCGGCCCTCCGCGGGCTCCGCGACGCGGCCGGACGGCGCGAGTCGAGCGAGACGAACCTCATGCCGCACTTCGTCCGCTGCGCCGCCGCATACGCCACGCTCGGCGAGCAATGCGGCGTGCTGCGCGAGGTCTTCGGCGAGTACCGCGAGCCGGTGGCGGTCTGATGTATCTCGATTCGCTCGAATTCCTCGAAGAGGAGCGCGACGCCTGGGCGCCGTTCGAGGCGCTCGACGGCCTGACCGACGACCAGCTGTCGGTGCCGGTCGCGGGGGCGCACGGTTGGTCCGGCCGCCAGCTGATGGGCCACCTGGTCTCTGGGCACGAAGTCGCGATCGCGGTCGCGACCGAGCTCGCCGTCAACGAATCGAGCCCCAAGAAGCAGCAGTGGGATGCCGAGTGGGAGGAGCGCGGCGATCTCATCAACGACGAGATCGACGCCGCCTGGGCGGTCCTGCCGATGGCGGAGGTCCGAGACCGGTTCCGGACGCTGCCCGGCCAGCTGCGCGGCTACCTGACGGTCGTCCCCGAGACGCGCTGGCTCAAGCATCCCGACAATCAGCGGTTCTTCCACGACGAGACGACGGCCCACTACGAGGAGCACCGCGCAGATCTCGAGGCGATCCTGGCAGCGGCCCGGTCATGAACCTGCGCGACCTGCTCGAGGAGGAGGCGACGGGACTGCCGGGGACCGAGCCGACCCTCGAGCCGGATGGCTCGGTGACGTGGGTCCGGACAGGTCGCCGGTTCGCCGCGGTGACGGCTGACGGAAGCTCCGCCGAGTTCGCCCTCGACCCGGCTGTCGCGGACGCGGCGGTCCGGACACCGGACGTCAGGTCGTCCGAGCGAGGGCATGGTTGGGTCGTCTTCGCGCCGAGCGACCTCGACGATCACGCGGCGGATCGCGCCGTCGCCTGGCTCGCCTCGGCCCATCGCCGAGCGGAGCCGCGGAACTAGCCCCCGCCCGCCGGGCGGCGGGGGAAGCTGGATGTCCTCGCGAGGACCCCTCGCTCGACCGATGCATCTGGACTGCATCATTCCCGAGGCCGCGATGCAGTCCATAGGCATCAACGGTGGAGGGTCCATCGGATGGCCGGCGCCGCGGCGTCGGCGCCCAGCCCCGATGAATCGAAACGACCCCGGTCCGTGACCGGGGTCGCAGCTTGTTTCGCGGTCGGGGACGTCAGTCGGCGGGCGCCGCGGCGTCGACCTTGTCGATCGCGTACTCGGCCAGGTTGAAGGTCTGCTCGAGCTGCTCGAGCGGTCGGAACCCGACGACGCCCTGCGGCTGCGATCCCGGCTTGAAGAACGCGATGACCGGGATACTCAGGATGTTGAAGGCCTGAGACAGGCCGGGGTTCGCGTCCACGTCGACCTTGACGACGTCGACCGCACCCTCGTACTTGTCGGCCAGCTTGACCATCTCCGGAGCGACCATCTTGCAGGGCCCGCACCACGCCGCCCAGAAGTCGACCACGACCGGGCGCTCCGACTTGAGGACGAGCTCCTCGAAATTCGCGTCCGTCGCGATCTTGATCTCCGCCATATGGGAACCGATCCCCTTTCTTGTGCGCCTAGCGCGCGATGTCCTGGATGAGACGATAGGCCTCGAGGACGCGCGGGTCGGCGAGGCGGTAGTAGATCGTGCTGCCCTCACGACGCGTAGTCACGAGACCGGCGCTCCGCAGCACGGCGAGAT
>Ga0307281_10000431_pt1 | contig 10986 bp, 10 predicted proteins | sample ER_DNA_120_FD_194486 | JGI IMG/M metagenome (GOLD analysis project Ga0307281, IMG submission 194486) | Bulk soil microbial communities from the East River watershed near Crested Butte, Colorado, United States - ER_DNA_120 | ecosystem: Environmental > Terrestrial > Soil > Floodplain | place...
CCTGGTTTCGCAACGTTCTCCGTCGCAGCCCCGGGCACGACACCCGTGCTGCTCGCGCCATCCCGAACCGTCATCGTAACGTTCCCTGGTTTCGCAACGCCCTCCGCCGCAGCCACAATGCTGGCCATTGCACGGCGAATTTCGGGTTCCGGCCCGCCTGTGGCAGCGCGCCGCGCCGGCGCGGGTTGCCTGGCCCCCGCCGCGTTCCCGGTGGCAACCGCCACGCTCGTCGTAATCCAAGCCGAATGAATCGGCGACGTCGTGACGTCCGCAGGATGGGCATTGCCGCTCATGGCCGGTCCGAGCGTGATACCCATGGTGTCGGCAATCTTCGCCCAACTGGTGCCGCCCGCCCGCAGCTGCAGCACGCCCGGAAGCAGAAAGGGGTTCGTCGCTTGCCCGCTCACACGGGTCGCGACCCCCCCGCCCGCGAGCACCGCCTTGATCTGGGCGGGCGTGGGCCGGTTAATGCCGAGTTTAGCGAGCTGGACTCGCGCCAGTGCCAGCGCGATGCGGATATCGCCGTAGTCCAGGGAGCGGGTGGGCGGGGTGAAGCGCGTGGCCGTGCCGGGCTTTCCGCCGCTGGCGGGCACGGTGAGCGTGATCTCGCCACCTTGCCGCAATCCCGCGACCAGGCTGCGCGCATTGGCTTCCGAACCCGCAAAATCCGAGAAACTGTTGACGATTCGGGTCTGGAGCTCCTCGATGGCAGCGGCGTGCCTCTCGTTCGCTGTGGTTGCCGCATCCTTGAGCTGCACGCCGGCCGCTATGCCCCCAACGCACAGCACCCCGCTCAGCACCAGGACGGAAGCCATCTTCACGGCCGGCTTCCAGGCAGCCTGTCAGGCTCGGGCAGTTCGGATGCGAAGCGCAGCTTTTGGTCCGCCTCCGGCATGCCATCGGTGTCGCGCGCTTCTTGCGCGACCTGGCACAGCACGGCGAGCATCTTGCTCAAATCCCAGGTTTCGACTGCCTTGTCTGTCGGCTTGGCCATGGAATCCTCCCTCGCCGGTCAGCCTGCGGCGATCACGCCGCGGTCGGTCACGCGCACCTTCTGACCGATCCTGAGGGCCGGGCGGGCGCGCTCGTAGAGCGTGCGGTAGGTGCCGTCGTTCATGCGCACACGGATTTCGTGGTTGTCGGATTTCTCCACCGCGCGCATGAACTCGACCACGCCGCAGTCCCGGCAATCGGTTGCACCAGTCACGACGCGCGGCTGGGCCAGCTTAGACGCCGGCACCGGCTGCGCCCTGGCCGGGTCTGTGTCGCTCGAAAGGGCGGCAGGCATCCACCCCATCATGGCGGCGATGCCTGCGACGCTGAATACGATCACCGCGATCGCGGCTATGAGCATGAGGGGATAGAGGATCCCCGGGTGCTTCGCCACGGTGCCTCCATTTCCGGAAGTCATATTAACGGCATCCATCGATTACTCCTTTCCTCCAGCCACAAGGAAACATCGAATACGCGAGGGTGGGCGCGGTTATGATGCAAGGGCTGTACCAAGCAGCATTAATGCGTGTAATCAATAAGTTAAATATCTTGTCATGGGTGGTAATGTCGCCCTCTGACAACACCGCTCAACGCCCTCGGCCTACGGGGGTGATTCGGCAGGGGTTTTTCTGTCGCGGCGAGGCGACAAGACGCGCTCATCGCGACTTCACGCGGCATCCGGGAAAGCCGGGCATTACTCCGCCAGCGGGCACGGGAGACGCGTCTTGAATAAGAATCGCCTGACTCGACTTCAATGTCGGGGTCGATGGGCGGAAATTGCGAGCGTTGAACGGCACGCGCGAGATGAACGGCGCACGGGAACCCGGGCCGGAATTCCTTATGACTGGGCCGTCCGTTCGATCTCGCGCAGTTAAACCGGCATTGCGGGCGCGTGAGCCCCCGCAATGTCCGGATTTAACGGGACTTGAAGAGCTTGGGATCGAGCTGGTGCCGCCCGAGCAGCTTGTAGAACTCGGTGCGGTTGCGCTTGGCGAGCCGCGCCGCCTGCGTGACGTTGCCTTCGGTGATCTTCAGAAGCTGGGTCAGATACTCGCGCTCGAAACGCCGCCGCGCCTCCTCGAACGAGGCGAAATCGGCCTGCTGGTTCTGGAACGCCTGCTGGGCGAGCGACACCGGAATGATGGGCGTCGTGGCGAGCGCGACCGACTGCTCGACCACGTTGTAGAGCTGGCGCACGTTGCCGGGCCAGGCCGCCGCGACCAGCAGTTCCATGGCTTCCGGCGCGAAGCCGTTGACGGTCTTGTGGTACTTCCCCGCGAGCTGGGTCAGGAAGTGGCCGGCGAGCAACGGGATGTCCTCCCGCCGCTCGGCGAGCGGCGGGAGGGTCAGCGACACCACGTTCAACCGGTAATAGAGATCTTCGCGGAAATTGCCCGCCGCCATTTCCGCCTCGAGATTGCGATGAGTCGCCGAGATGACGCGCACGTCCACGTCATTCGTTTCCGTCGAGCCGACCGGCCGCACCTTCTTCTCCTGCAGCACGCGCAGCAGCTTCACCTGCAGCGCGACCGGCATGTCGCCGATTTCGTCGAGGAACAGCGTGCCCCGATTGGCGGTCAGGAACAGCCCCTTGTGGTCGCGCGTGGCGCCGGTGAAGGCGCCCCGCATATGGCCAAAGAGCTCCGACTCGAGAAGCTGCTCGGGAATCGCGCCACAGTTGATCGCGACGAACGGGCAATCGCGCCGCGGGCTCGCCTTGTGGATGGCGCGCGCGACCATCTCTTTCCCGCTCCCCGACTCCCCGAAGATGAATACGCTCGCGTCGCTCTCCGCGACCAGCCGCGCCTTCGACAGCACGTCCTCCATGGCGTGGTTGCGCGTGATGATCTCCCGGCGCCATTCGTCTCCGGCATCGCCGGCCTCGCGGGCGCCGCCCGCCATCGCCAACGCACGCTCGACTTCGGTCAGTAGCGCCTTGGGGTCGAACGGCTTGGTGAGGTAGCCGGATACCCCGCGCTGCACTGCGGCCACTGCGTCGGGTATCGTGCCGTGGGCGGTGAGGATGATGACGGGCAGCATAGGGTGCCCCTTGCGGATCGCCTCGAACAGTGCCATGCCGTCCATGCCCCCCATCCGAAGATCGGTCACCACGAGCTGCGGGCGCGTGGCACTCACCTGCGCGAGCGCCCGCTCCGCGCTCTCGGCGGTGGAAACGGCGTAGCCGGCGGCGGTCAGCCGGATCTGCATCAGCCGCAGCAGGTCCGGGTCGTCATCCACCACCAGTATGCTGGTGTGCGGGGTACTCATCGGTTCCTTTCAATCATGCTGCGTTCCAGCGATTTCAGAGCGTCGAGCTTCTGTTGCAGTCCCTGCGCGCTCGCGGTGAGCCGCTTTTGCTCCTGCAGGTGCGAGCCGAGCAGAAGCGCAAGCCCCTGCAGCCGCCCACCCTCGTGCTTCGCGACCGAGTCGCAGAGGTCGAGCGCGCGCGTCTCGTCGTAGAACGCGGTGCCGGGGAGCGAGAGCACCATGGCGAGGCGCACGCGGTTGAAATCCGTGCGCGCGCGGGCGTAGGCCTGGCGCGCCGCCTCGTACTCCCGGGTCAAATCGGCACCGGACAGCTTCCTGATGTGCTGGAAATAGAGCAGCAGGCTCTCGGCGTCCGAGGCGGGCCGGGGCGCGCCCGCCTGCACCCAGGGCGCGGGCTCCAAGGGCTCAGCGATGCGCAGGACGCCACAGCCCGCGACAATCGCAGTGCACAGGATAACCAGCAGGAGGAGACGGTTCGTCACGACGCAGTTGCCTCGGCGCGGTTGAGCGGAAGCCTGACCCGCAGGTGGGCGCCCTGCCGGCTGTCCAGGACTTCCACGCTGCCGCCGTGCGCAAACACGTACTCCTTCACGACGGAGAGCCCGATGCCCGTGCCGCTTACCGGGCCTGACCCCGCCTGGCTTCCCTGGTAGAAGGGATCGAAGATGCGGGTGCGCTCCTCGGGCGGGATGCCCGGTCCCTGGTCGGTGACATCGAGCTCGAGCGCGTCGCCGTCGAAGCGCGCGGCGAGACCGATGACGCCTCCCTGCGGCGAAAACTTCACGGCATTGGACAGAAGGTTATCGAGCACGACGCGCAGTTTTTCCGAATCAGCGGGGATCATCACGTCCGCGGCGACGATATCGAGAGTGAGGCCCCGCGCCCTGATCGCGAGTCGCTGGTCCTCGGCGACGCGCCCGATCACTTCCCGGATGTCCACGGGGACGAGATCCACGGCGACCTTGCGGAACTGGCTCGCGCCGAACGAAAGCAGGTCCTCGATCAGCTTCTGCAATTGTACACTGTTGTGGCGCAGGATCTCCGCGATCTCGCGCTGCTCCGGGGTCAGCTTGCCGACCGCTTCCTCGGACAGGAGTTCCGCGCCCTCGCGCAGCGCCGTGAGCGGCGTCTTCAGCTCGTGCGAGACCTGGCGCAGAAAGCGGTTCTTCTGCTGCTCGACGTCGAGCAGCTCGCGCCGCATCCACTCCAGCCGCACGCCGAGTTGCTCCAAGTCCTGCGGCCCGTTGACTGCCACCGGCACTCCGAGTTGCCCGCCGCCCAGCTGGCGAATCGCCGCGTCGATCTGACGGATCGGGCGCGTGATGAGAATGGAGAATCCGATCACCAGGAACACCACCACCGGCACGAGCGCGAGCAGCTGCCAGAACGTGATCCGCTGGGCGCGGTCGGCAGTGTCGCGCATCGCCTCGACCTCGCGGTCGATCTGCGCGTTGGAGCGCGCGACCAGGCCCTGCGCCAGCTCGGACAACCCGATGAAGCGTTCGACCGCGATCTCCGCCTGGGGGCTCTTCGGGCCCACGCCGGAAAGCGCGGCGAAGACCGCCGTCTCGCCGAGCACGATGTCCGCGAGCGCGCTCTTTTGCTCCTCGTCGAGGGGGAGGTTCGTGAATTCCGCCACCGCCTGCTCGAACTGCCGGCGATTCGCCGCGTAGGCGTCGAGCAGCGACCGGTCATCGAGGATCACGATCTGGCGCGCGGTGCGCTCGAGCGCGGTCAATTGCTGCGCCAGCCGGCGGCCGCTGTGGGTGGCCTGCACCGCCTGGTAGACTGCGTTCTGACTGCGGTTGGCGAGGCGGTCCACCGAAACGGCGTTGTTGACGAGCGCGAACACCAGCGGCAATGCGACGAGCGTGAACCCGACCGCCAGCAGCCTCGGAAAGGAGCGCGGGTAGTAGACCGGCATAGGGGAAGATTAGCCCCAGCCCGTGGATCGGGGCAACCGGCAAATCGTGCCGTGAATTAGCTCACGTCCCAGTCAAGCCGCTCCCGATCGGGAAAAGGCGTGAATCGTGATTCGTGAGTCGTGATTCGACCCACCGCGCACAGGTCACGGAACTTGGACGAGCTCCCGCAACATGCCATGCAGCCCGGTCACGACTCGCGCGAGACGCTCGTAGTCCACCTTGTCTGGCGTGTCCTGCATCGTGTGGTAGTGCGGATAGCGGTAGGGCGCCGTGTCGGTCACCATCAGCGCGGGATACCCTTCCTTCCAGAACGACCAGTGGTCGGACCAGTCCACGCCCGGGATGAAAGCGGGCGCGGCCACCCCCTCCGATGGAAACGCTGCATGGCGGCGGAAGCTCGCGAGCGCCTCATGCAGCAGCGCGCGCGACGACAGGTTCGAAACGAAGGCGATGAAGTTGCCGGTCGAAGGATAGAAAAAGCCGAGCGGGAAGGGAAAGCGCTGGCTGCCCGCATGCTCGGCGTAGTAGCCGATCGTCTCGAGCGAGAACATGGCGACGACGTTCTCCCCGCGTTCCCCGGCGCGCCGCGCATATTGACGGCTTCCCATGGCATTGCTGTGAGCGAAAGGCGGCTCTTCGTTCACGAACGTCACGAAGCGCAGCGTGCGTGCCGGTTCCGCATCCTTGAGGAGGCGCGCAAGCTCCAGCACCGCGGCCACACCCGAGCCGTTGTCATTCGCGCCGGGCGCGCCCGCCACCGAATCGTAGTGCGCGCCGACGACGACGATCTCGGAGGCGCGGGTACCCCCCTTGAATTCCACCTCGATGTTGCGAACCTCTTTCCCCTGCACCGAGTAGCGTTGTGCCGCGACCACATAGCCCAAACTGGCCAGGGTCTTCTCGATGTAGAGCGCCGAAGCCTCGAGCTCGGCAGGGTGAAACAGGTTGTGCTCGCGGCTCGCGATCGCTGCGATGTGGCGACGCAGATTGGCAGCAACGAGCTGCTCCTCGCCGGCAAGCGGCTTCAGCGCCCCGCGATAGGAGGCGCCCGGCACTTTGACCATGTACCACAGCAGCCACGCAGTGGCAGCCGCGAGCGTGAGCCAGAAGATCATGCGCACCTTCCAGGAAAATGCGTAACGAGGGGCGAGTGTCGGGTGTCGAGTAGGCAAGGTAAATTATCCCGTTTATCCATTTCTCCCTCGACCCTCGACACTCAATCCTCGACACTCAATCCTCGACACCCCTCCGCCCTCATCCCTCATCCCTCATCCCTCATCCCTCGTCCCTCAAGCGAGCGGCGGAATCTTGAGTTCCGCCGCGAGCTGATCGAGGCTCGCGGCGAGCGGTGCAGAAAGCGGGATGCCGTTCTTCATCCGGTCGACGCGTGCGGCATGGCTGCCCTCGCCAGGCAGCCGTATGCGGTCCACGCCCGGCAGGCGCTGCGAAGCGCGAATGTCGCGGATCAACGCGTCCACGCCCTTCTTGAATTCCGCGACCGGCTGAAACGCGTCCACATTGATCGCGACGATGACGTGCCCGGTATTGGTGGGCGTCGCATGATCGGCGTTAAAGTCCACCACGCCCTCGCCCATCGCCGCGCCGTTCAACGTCCCGGCGAGCAGCCCGAAGATCAGCGCGAGGCCGTAGCCTTTATAGCCGCCAATGGGCAGCAGGAAGCCCTCGTTCGCGCGCTGCGGATCGGTCAGCGGCCGGCCCTGCCGGTCCATCATCCAGCCCTCCGGCATCGTCTCCCCGCGCTGTGCCTTGGTCTTCACCTTGCCGTAGGCAGCCACGGTGGTCGCCATGTCGAGCACGATGGGCGGCTCCTCTCCCGCCGGAACCGCGACCGCGATCGGGTTGGTGGAAAGCAGCATGTCGAGCCCGCCCCACGGCGGCAAATGGTTGGCATTGCCGACCGCGAGGTAGAGCCCGGCCATGTCGTGCTCGAGCGGCATGCCGGCATAGAGCGAAGCCGGTCCCGCATGGTTGCTCCATTTCACGCCGACCCAGGCAACGCCCGCGGACTTTGCCTTCTCGATCGCCTTCTCGGTGGCGAAACGCATTACGAGGTGCCCCATGCCGTTGTCGCCGTCCACCAGTGCCATGCCCGCCGCCTCGCGCACGATGCGAATGTTCGGCTTGATATTGACCGCGCCTCCCTTGATGCGGCGGATGTATTGGGGAAGCCGGAACACTCCGTGTCCCTCGGAGCCCTGCAGATCGGCGCGCGTCATGAGCGCGGCGATGCTTTGGGATTCCTCGGTCGAGATGCGCACCGCCTCGAACGCGCGCGCGATGAAGGCCTCCAGCCGGACTGCTGGAATGCGTCTTGCTGCCTGGGTATCCGCCACGGGTTCCTCTTCTCGGTATTCGAGTTGTCGCACAGCCGGCGCGGCCCGTTGAACACCTGGCCGGGCGCACCTGTCATACTAACCGGCCTTAACAAATCATGGGTATCGCCCTTTCTCTCGTCGAATACGAAGCCGCGGTCCGCCTTGCCGCGTTCGCGGCGGTGTTCACGCTGATGGCGGCGTGGGAAATCGCGGCGCCGCGCCGCGAGCTCAGCCTGCCGAAGGGCCGGCGCTGGCTGGCAAATCTCGGGGTCACGCTGCTCAACGCTGTGCTGGTGCGCGTGCTATTCCCGACCGCAGCTGTCGGCGTGGCGCTTGCGGCGGGCGAGCGCCATTGGGGACTGTTCAACGTTTTCGCCGTGCCGGCGCCGCTGGCATTCATGCTGTCGTTCATCGCCCTCGATCTGGTGATCTGGATCCAGCACGTCGCTTTCCACCGCGTCCCGCTGCTCGCCCGCCTGCACCGCATGCACCACGTCGATCTCGATTTCGACGTCACCACCGGCTTGCGCTTCCATCCGGTCGAGATCCTGCTGTCGCTCCTGATCAAGTCCGCCGCTGTCGTCACGCTGGGCGCGCCGGCCGCGGCGGTCCTGCTGTTCGAGCTCGCGCTCAATCTTGGATCGCTGTTCAACCACGGCAACATTCGCATTCCCGCGGCAATCGATCACGCGCTCCGCTGGCTCATCGTGACCCCCGACATGCATCGCGTGCATCACTCGATCGTGCCCGAGGAAATCAACAGCAATTTCGGCTTTTTCCTGTCGTGGTGGGACCGCCTGTTCGGCACCTACCGCAGCGCGCCGCGTGCGGGCCACGACGCGATGACGATCGGTGTCCGCGACACGCGCGATCCAGCCATATGCGCCGGTCTCTGGCCTATGCTGGCGTTGCCATTCAAGGAACGCGCCGACGATTTCCCGTGCGCGCGGCCGGCGCTGCAACGCCCCGCCAGCCCCTAAGAAACGAGTGACGGGTAATGGGTGACAGGTCTACTCCTCATCCCTCATCCCTCATCCCTCATCCCTCATCCCTCATCCCTCATCCCTCGGCCGGTGCCGCCGGCCGCTAGTCGATCTTCACCTGGTTGTCCCGGATGATTCTCTCCCAGCGCTTCGCCTCCGACAGGACAAAAGCGTTGAACTCCGCGGGCGAGCCGCTCACGCTAATCGGGGTCTGACGCTTCTCCAGCACGCCTTCCGCGTCCAGCTCCTTCATCGCCGCGACCGCGACTGCATGCAGCCTGGCGATGACCGGTTTCGGCGTCCGTGCCGGCACGAAGAGGCCGTTCCAGTTGAGGCTGCCGATGCCGGGAAAACCGGACTCGGCCATGGTCGGCACGTTGGGCAGCTCGGCAAGCCGCTTGTCAGAGGTCACTGCATAAGCCTTGATCTGCCCCGCCCGGACCGGGCCGATATTCGATGCCACATTGGATTCCGTGATATGAGTGTCCCCGCGCAGCAGCAGCGGCAGCGTTTCGCCTGCGCCCTTGGATGGCACGTGCACCATTTTGATCCCCGCCGCCGCGGTAAACGCCAGCATGTCCAGGTGGGAGTAGGAACCGAGCGGTGCGGAGTAATTGAGCTGCCCGGGGCGCTCCTTCGCATAGGCGATCGCCTCCTTCAGCGTCTTCGCCGGCACCGTCGGGCCGCCCAGGATGAGGTTTGGAATCGAGACGAGCAGCGTCACGCCGGTCAGGTCCTTGAGCGCGTTCGATTTCATCCGCCCCGCGAACAGGAACGGGTTGATCGAGTTGGTAGAGATGTTCCCCACCAGCAGGGTGTAGCCGTCGGGCTGCGCCTGCGCCGTCAGCTCCACCGCGATGTTGCCCGCGGCCCCGGCGCGATTGTCCACGATGAAAGGCTGGCCCAGCGCCCGGCTCACCTTGGGCTCGAGTATCCGCGCCACGATATCGGTCGCGCCACCAGGCGCAAATGGGATCAGGACCCGTATTGGCCGCGCCGGATAGTTTTGCGCCATCGCATGCTGACTCGCCACGAGGATTGCAAGTGCGGTGATCGCAACGATCGCCGCGGAGCGCAAAACTAGATGAAAAGGGCTCGATGGTCTTGTTACATCATCGGTCATCGGCTTTACCCTCATCCCTCATAAATCTCAAACTCCAAATCCCAAACAAGACTCAAATTCCAAACTCCAAACGTTTGGTGCTTAATGCTTGAGATTTGGTGCTTGGCATTTGGTGCTTGTCTCATCCCTTATCCCTCGCTTTTTTCCTCCAGCTCCACGAGAGCACCCAGAAAGTCCTTCGGATGCACGAAGGCAATGCGCTCGCCGTGGACATTCCGCTGCGGCGTGCCATCACCCAGCACGCGCGCCCCTTTCGCCTTCATGCCACCGGCGGCGGCCGCAAGGTTGTCCACATTGAGGCAGAAATGATGGATGCCGCCGGCGGGGTTCTTTTCGAGGAATTTCGAGATTGGCGAGCCGGGACGCGATGGCTCCATCAGCTCGATGCGGGCATTCGGCAGCTCGACGTAGGCGAGCCGCACGCCCTGCTCTTCGTTCACCTTCGCGGCGCTGACTTCGAGGCCATACAGCTCCTTCAGGCGCTTCGCCGCTGCTTCCAGGCTCGGCACTGCAATAGACACATGACTTAGTCCGGTAATCATCGTTACCCCCGCCGAAAACCGCTAACGTCAAAAGCAATAGACAGGATTAACAGGATTAACAAGATTAGAACCAACACCAAATTCAAGATCTGGGATTTGACTATTGTTGCTTTTGATTGAATCTTGTAAATCCTGTTAATCCTGTCTATTAAATGACTTTCTCGGCGCGCAGCTGGGCGATGCGCTCGGTGGAGAGGCCCAGCTCCGCGCCCAGCACCTCTTCGGTATGCTGCCCGAGAAGCGGGGGCGCGCGGCGAATCGCCCCCGGCGTGCCGCTGAAGCGGAACGGGATGCCCACCATCTTGAGATCGCCCACCGTCGGATGCTTCACCGTCCGCACCATGTCGCGCGCCAGCGTGTGCGGGTCGGTGAGCGCCTCGGCGACGCTGTTGATCGGGCCGCACGGCACGCCGGCTGCGCGCAGCTTCTCGATCCAGGCCGCGGTCTTGCCGGATTCCAGCGCCTGCGCGATCAACCCGTCGAGCACATCGCGATTCGTCACGCGGTCCGGGTTCCTGGCGAAGCGGGCGTCGCGCGTCCATTCGCCGCGGCCGATAGTCTCGGCGAAGCGCGCGAACTGGCCGTCGTTTCCCACCGCCACCGCGATCAGGCCGTCGGCGGTCGGGTAGGTAGTGTAGGGAACGATGCTGGGGTGCCCGTTGCCGAAACGGCGTGCATCCCGGCCGGTGACCAGGTAATTCGACGCGACATTGATCAGCATCGCGATGCCGGAGTCGTAGAGGCACACCTCGACGTGCTGGCCGCGGCCGGTGCGTTCCCGCGCGGCGAGCGCAGCGAGGATGGCGTTGCAGGCGT
>Ga0307281_10000432_pt1 | contig 10986 bp, 8 predicted proteins | sample ER_DNA_120_FD_194486 | JGI IMG/M metagenome (GOLD analysis project Ga0307281, IMG submission 194486) | Bulk soil microbial communities from the East River watershed near Crested Butte, Colorado, United States - ER_DNA_120 | ecosystem: Environmental > Terrestrial > Soil > Floodplain | place: USA...
TGGTCGCCCAGGACCGCGCCACCACCGTCGAGCTGGTCGCCCACATCGCCGAGGTCGACGAGCGGAAGCTCTTCCTGCCGAAGGGCCATCCCTGCATGTACGACTACTGTGTCCGCGAGCTGCACCTGTCCCACGACGCCGCTCTCAAGCGCATCCGCGCGGGACGCACCGCCCGGCAGTTCCCGGCGATCTTTGAGGCGCTGGCGGAAGGCCGGCTGCACCTGACCGCCGTGGTCCTGCTGACCCGCCATCTGACCGCGGAGAACGCCGCCGAGCTGCTGGCGGCGGCCGAGCACCGGAGCAAGGGCGAGATCGTTCAGCTGCTCGCCGAGCGCTTCCCGCAGCCCGACCTGCCGACCCGCCTGGAGGCCGTCGCCCCGCAGGCCCCGGCGGACGGTCCAGTGGTTCCGGAACCACTGAACCAGCCGCCAGGGGGGGTCCGGCAATCGCCACTGGTTCCGGAACCAGTGACCTCAACCGCGCCGTGGCCCAAGGTGGCGCCGCTCTCCGCCGGGCGCTACGCCCTGCAGGTGACGATCGGCCAGGGCACACACGACACGCTCCGCTACGCCCAGGCCCTGCTCGGCCACGCGGTGCCCTCCGGCGACCTCGCCGAGGTGCTCGACCGCGCGCTGGAGGCGCTGGTCGCGCAGCTCGAGAAACAGAAGTTCGCGGCGACCCGCCGGCCCCGCCCGCAGCGCTCGTCGGCCGACCCGCGGCACATCCCGGCGCACGTGAAGCGCACGGTCTGGGAGCGGGATGGGGGCCAGTGCTCGTTCGTGAGCGAGGCCGGGCAGCGCTGTACGGCGCGCGCGCGCCTGGAATTTGACCACGTCGACCCGGTGGCGCGCGGGGGCGAGGCGACGGTGGAGGGGATCCGGCTGCGCTGCCGGGCCCACAACCAGTATGAGGCGGAGTGCGTGTTCGGGGCCGGCTTCATGAGCGACAAGCGGGCCGAGGCCGCCGCGGCACGAGGGCGCGCTGCGGAGGCGCGGGCGAAGACGCGGGCAGCGGAAGCGGAGGCGCGGGCGCACGCCACGGCGGAACGGGCGCAGGCCGCGGCGGCCGAGCAGGAACCGGAGCGAAGCGTGGTGCCCTGGCTCCGGCAACTGAAGATACGCCCGGACGACGCGCGCCGCGCGGCTGCGTACTGCGAGAGCATCCCCGACGCTCCGCTCGAGCAGCGAGTGAAGATGGCGCTCGGCTACCTGGCTTCTTCCCGCGGTCGCGTCGTCAAGCCCGTGGGGACGGCGGCGTGATTTCGGCATGGGCATGAATGCCGGTGACGGGAATGGCCCGTCGCGGCTGCGCTCGCCGAAAGGGCTGGGAAAACGTTGCGCCCGGCTCACGACACCGCGGCGTCACCACCCGTCAGCGCGGCAGGACGCTCGCGATCTCGTAGCGGAAATAGTAGACGCGGGGCTGGCCTTCGATCAGGAACGTGAGGCTCACCCCGAACTGGCGGTCCTGGTACTGGGGCGCGGCGTGGTCCTCCGGGAGCAGCGGGCGGTGAAGTTGCTCGCTGCCGGATCCCGATTCCACCAGGTAGTCGATCGGGAAGAGGTAGTCGCTGTAACGCTGAAGCCCCGGGATCTGGGTGTTGCTCTGCGGCCGGAAGCGATCGGCGAATTGCGTCGTGGCATGGGCGACCTTGGTGGTCTTCCCGAGCGGCGCCTCGAATGACGAGCGCTCCCAGTCGATCCACGTCGGGCGGTCCTGCCGGTTCTCGACCTGCATGAACAACGCGGCCGGCGTCGGCCGGAAATAGAACGAGAGCTCGCGGTCCTGGAAGGTGAATCGATCCGAGGACGGCGCGACCTGGCGGAAGCGGTAGCGGTAGAGGGCGCCGGGCGAGCCCGGGCGCGGGGCGACGGAGTCCGCGGCGCCGCTCACGATCGCCGGGGGAATGAACGCGTCCCCCTTGGGAAGCGGCGGCTCGGCCGGGCTGGACGTGATGATCGGTGGCGCGCTGGCAGAGCAGCCTGCGAGCAGCGCGACGCACAGTATCAATGCGGCCTTCACGACGTTGGGCCAGCGCACGGTGCGAGACTAGAGGGCGCTCGCGCGCGACGTCAAGCTCGCGTCTTAATGGATCGTGGCGCGTCCCGGCGTGGCCTCGAGGACCGCAGGCCGGCGCGCGACGCGCACCGGCGTCGCCCGATTCAGCCCGCCAGAACGTGGCGCAGCGCGGGCTCGAGATCCGGGAAACGGAACGCGTAGCCGGTCTCCAGGAGGCGCCGCGGCTCCACCCGCTGGCTCGAAAGCAGCAGCTCGTCCGCCATCTCGCGGCCCAGCACCAGGCGCAGTGCCATGGGAGGCGCCGGGAAGAACGCGGGGCGTCCCATCACGCGCGCGAGCGTGCGCGCGAACTCGCGCTGCGTCACCGCTCCCGGCGAAACCGCGTTGACCGGCCCGCGCAGCGTCTCGCGCGCCAGGCAATGCCCGATCGCGGCCACCACGTCGTCGAGCGCGACCCAGCTCATCCACTGGCGCCCGCGCCCGAACGGACCGCCGAGCCCGAGGCCGAAGATCCTGCGCATGGGCGCGAGCGCCCCGCCGCGCGCCGCGAGCACGATCCCGGTGCGCATGCGGACCACGCGGATCCCGCGGCCTCCGGCCGGGGCCGTCGCCTCCTCCCACTCGCGCGCCACCTCCGCGAGGAATCCGGTCCCGGGGGCACTCTCCTCGGTGAGCCTCTCGTCCCCGCGGTCGCCGTACCAGCCGATCGCCGAGGCCGAGACCAGCACCCGCGGCGGGCGCTCGAGCGCCGCGAGCACCTCGCACAGGAGCCGCGTCCCGCGCACGCGGCTCTCGCGGACGCGCCGCTTGTGCGCGGCGTTCCAGCGCCGTCCGCCGATGCTCTCGCCCGCGAGATGCACGGCCGCATCGAGCCCCTCGAGCGCCCGGCGCTCGAGCGCGCCCGCCTCGGGGTCCCAGCGGAGCTCGGCGGCCGAGCGCGGCACGCGGCGCGTGAGGCGCAGGACTTGGTGCTTCCGCTCCAGCGCCGGGACGAGCGCCGCGCCCACCAGGCCGGTGGCGCCGGTGACCAGGACCCTCATCGGACCTCGCGCGCCGCCGTGGGGCTAGGCTCCGTTTGAAGAGCGCCGCGGGGCCCCGCTCGTCGGCGGGGCCCGTCGCCCCCGCAGCTTCCCTTCCACCCCCGGGCTCACGCCCACCTCCTCGCGAGGCTCCGCGGCGCTCTTCAAACGGAGCCTAGCGCTCGACGCCGCCCCCCTTCTTCTCCATCGTGGTCATGAACGCCTTGAGGAAGTCGATCGGCACGGGGAAGATGGTGGTCGAGTTGTTCTCGGTCGCGATCTCGGCGAGCGTCTGCAGGTAGCGGAGCTGGAGCGCGGCGGGCTCGGTCGAGATCACGTGCGCCGCCTCCGCCAGCCGTGCCGCGGCCTGGTACTCGCCCTCGGCGTTGATCACCTTCGCGCGGCGCTCGCGCTCGGCCTCGGCCTGGCGTGCGATGGCGCGCTGCATGTCCTGCGGCAGGTCCACGTTCTTGACCTCGACGGTCGAGACCTTGATGCCCCAGGGCTCGGTCTGGCGGTCGATCACCTGCTGCAGCGCCTGGTTCAGCTTCTCGCGCTCGCTCAGCAGCTCGTCCAGCTCCTGCTGGCCGAGGATCGAGCGCAGCGTGGTCTGCGCGATCTGCGAGGTCGCGTAGAGGAAGTTCTCGACCTGGACCACCGCCTGCGCGGCGTCCATGACCCGGAAGTAGATCACCGCGTTCACCTTCACCGAGACGTTGTCCTTGGTGATGATGTCCTGCGGCGGAACGTCCATGGTCACGGTGCGCAGCCCGACCTTGATGGCGCGATCGATGACCGGCCACAGCAGCACGAGTCCGGGGCCCCGCTCGCCCTTCAGCCGCCCGAGGCGGAACAGCACCAGCCGCTCGTACTCGCGAACGATGCGGACGGCGTTGGCGAGAATGATGATCACCAGCAGCACCACGAACGCGAGCAGGGTCGAAATCGGTCCGATCATCTGCGTGCCTCCTTGGACATAGGGCGCACCTTGAGGGTGAGCCCTTCGTTTCCCGTGATCTCCACATCGCTTCCCACGTCGACCGTGCCTTCGGCCGACGACGCCCTCCACAGCTCCCCGTCGATGCGGACCATCCCAGTTGGCGAAAGCCGCTCGATCACCGTTGCGCGCCGCCCGCGCAGTCCCGCGGACCCGGTGCGGACCGCGAGCCGCTGCGCCCGGAGCCCCGCCCCAACGACCAGCAGGAAGAACGCGGCGGTGGCGAGCGTGGCCCCGCCGATCACGGTCCAGGGCAGGCGCGATCCCTCTCCCCGGAACAGGATGATCGAGCCCAGCACCATCGATATGATGCCGCCCGCCGCGAGCATGCCGTGGCTCGCCACCTTGATCTCGGCGATGAAGAACACGACGGCGAGCAGCAGGAGCGCGATCCCCGCGTAGTTGACCGAGAGCGTCGAGAGCGCGAAGAACGCGAGGATCAGGCAGATGCCGCCCACGACCCCGGGGAGGATGGCGCCCGGGTTCTGCAGCTCGAACAGGAGCCCGTAGAAGCCGAGCATGAGCAGGATGTAGGCGACGCTGGGCTCCGCGAGGATCGCGAGCAGCCGCTGGCGGAAGCCGGGCTCCAGGCGGTCCACCGGAAGCCCCCGCACGCGCAGGAGGTGGCGCTCGTCTCCGCGCCGCCAAGTCCTGCCCTCGGCCTTCGCCAGCAGCTCGGGCAGCGTGGACGCGATGAAGTCCACGACGCCGAGATCCACCGCCTCGGTCTCGCTCGCTGCCACCGCCGAGCGCACCGCCTTCTCCGCCCACGCGATGCTGCGCCCGCGCTGGGCGGCGACGGTGCGCGCGAACGCCGCCGCGTCGTTGGTCGCCTTGCGCGCCAGGGTGGAGTCCATCGGGCCCTGGAGGTTGATCGGGGTGGCCGCGCCGATGTTGGTGCCCGGCGACATCGCGGCCACGTCGCCCGCCATGGTCACGAACACGCCGGCCGATGCCGCCCGCGCGCCGCCGGGCGTCACCCAGGTCAGGATCGGGACCTTGGAGGCGAGCATGCGTTTCACCATGTCGCGCATGCTGCTCTCGAGCCCGCCGGGAGTGTCGATCTCGATCACGAGCGCGCGGTAGCCCTGGCGCTCGGCCCGGTCCACGGCCGCCACCAGCGCCTCGGCCGTGACCGGGGAGACCGGCCCCTCGAGCTGCACGACGAGCACGCGACCCGAGCCCTTCCCGCCGGGTGGAGCGGGCTCCGCTGGCTCGGGCTCTGGCGCGGGGAGGGCGGGTGGCGGGCGCCGCGCGCCGGAATGCACCTCACCCTTCACCGCGGGCGGGCGCTTGCGCGCGGCGAGCGTGCCGGCCGGGGCGCAGAGCGATGCGAGCGACAACGCGGCGAATGCGCAGAGCCGGAGCAGCCGTGACGCGCTCATCGCTCCCCCTTCCGCGCCACGGCGCGCGGCTTCCCGCGCCGGCGGGCACGCGCGGCGCGCCACGCCTCGAGGTACTTGAGCCCGCTTCCGGTGTTGAAGATCACGACGCGCTCGGAGCCTTCAATCCGTCCGTCCGCGCGCATCCGGCGCAGCGCCGCGAGCGTGGCGCCGCCCTCGGGGCAGGCGAAGCAGCCGGCCCCGCGCGCGAGATCGGCCATTCCTTCCAGCATCTCTTCCTCCCCGACCGCCACCGCCGCGCCGCCGCTCTCGCGGATGGACCTCAGGATCAGCCGGTCCGCGAACGGCGACGGAACGCGCAGCCCGCTCGCCACGGTCGCGGCGTCCGCCCAGGGCGCGATCTCGGATGCTCCGCGCTCGAAGGCGCGCACCACCGGCGCGCATCCCGAAGCCTGCACCGCGATCAGCCTCGGCATGGGGTCGCGAATCCAGCCCATCTGCTTCATCTCTTCGAACGCGCGCGCCATGCCGACCAGCCCCGTACCACCGCCGGTAGGATAGAAGATGGCGTCCGGCAAGCGCCAGCCACCCTGCTCCGCGATCTCGTAGCCCAGGGTCTTCTTGCCTTCGAGGCGGAACGGCTCCTTGAACGTGGCCACGTTCCACCAGCGCTCCGCAGGCGCCCAGGATGCGAGCGCCTTGCCAGCTTCGGCGATGGTGCCGGGCACGAGCTTCACCGTTGCGCCCAGGGCGCGCTGCTCGATCACGAAGGCCCGCGGCGTGTCCCTGGGCACGGCGATGCGGCAGCGAAGCCCGGCGGCGGCCGCGTAGGCGGCGGCGGCGCTGCCCGCGTTTCCAGCGGAGGGCAGCGCGATCGCCGGAAGTCCCCAGGCCCGCGCCGCGCTCACCGCGAGGCTCAAGCCCCGCGCCTTGAAGGAGTGCGTGGGGTTCGGAGACTCCTCCTTGAGCCACAGCTCCGCCACGCCGGTCGCGCGCGCGATGCGCGGCAGGGGAAGCAGCGGCGTTCCGCCCTCGCCGAGCCGCACGACTTCGTAGTCCGGCGCGAACGGGAGCAGCGCGCGGTAGCGCCATAGATCGTGTCCGTTGCGCCCCAGGTCCTCGCGCGGCTGCTCGCGCGCGATCGCTTCCAGGTCGTAACGCGCGACCAGCGGACGCCCGCATGCTGCGCAGGTCCCGCGCGGCGCCGAGAGATCGCACGCGGCCCCGCACTCCGGGCACTCGAGCCCGAGGAGCCGCGGGTTGAACGGGGATCGCGCGCTCATCGCCGGGCCGTCTCGGCCTCGAGCTCCGCGCGCAGCTTGCGGAACGACTCCCAGCGCAGCGCCGAGATCTCGCCCGCCTCCGCCGCCGCGCGGATCGCGCAGCCTGGCTCCGACTCGTGGCGGCAGTCCGCGAACCGGCATCCGCCGACGTGCCCCCGCAATTCGGGATAGGCCTGCGCCAGATTCCGTGCTTCGATCCCCCACAGTCCGAAGGCGCGAATCCCCGGCGTGTCGATCAGCTCGATGCCGGGCTCGGGCGCGATCAGCCAGGCGGCGGACGTGGTGTGCCGCCCCTTTCCGGTCACGGGATTCACGCGGCCTGCGAGCAGGTCGATGCCGGGGGCGAGGGCGTTCAGCAGCGTGCTCTTCCCCACGCCCGAGTGCCCCGTGAACAGGCTGCGGCGCTCGCGGCACGTGTGCTTCAGCGCATCCACCCCTTCCCCGGTCCGGGCGCACACGCGGTGCCCGGCGTAGCCCGCCCGTCCGTAGTCGTCGAGGAGTGCCTGCACCTCCGCTTCCGACGCCAGATCGCACTTGTTGATCGCGATCCGCGCCGGGAGCCCTAAGTGCTCCGCCTGGCACAGGATGCGGTCCACGAGGCCCGCGCGGAACGGCGGATCGACGATCGCGGCAACCACCACCACCTGGTCGAGGTTGGCGGCCACCACCTGCTCTTCGCCCCGCTCGCCCGCGCCGCGCCGGCTGAAGGCGTTGCGCCGCGGCTCGACCTCGGTCACCACCGCCCCCCCGCCCTCCTCGACGTAGCGCACGACGTCGCCCACCACCAGCGTGTTGCCCAGCGACCGGCCCCGGCCCATGAGCCGGCCGAGCACCGTGGCATCGACCGGCGCGCCCAGGTCGGAGTGGAGCAGACAGGCGCGAAAGTCCACCCGCGCCACGACGGCGCGGTGCGACGCTTCTCCGGTGCCCGATTGCGCCTGGTCCGTCAGGTCGAGCTCCCCCCGCGGTCCTGCGGCAGAGTGATGTGGAACGTGGTCCCCCCGGCCGGCGGGCACTCGGTGACGATGCGCCCGCCGTGGTTGGTGATGATGCGGTACGAGGTCGAGAGCCCGAAGCCGTGCCCGCCGCGCTTGGTGGTGAAGCTCGGCTCGAAGATCCGCGCCCGGTTCTCGGGCGGAATCCCGGGGCCGGTGTCGCTGACGTCGATGCGGACCACGCGGGCGCGCTCGTCGAACGAACCCGCAACGCGGATCACCTTGCGCGGGCTGCCGGCCTCCTTCATGGCGTCGGCGGCGTTCAGGAACAGGTTGAGGAACACCTGGTGGAGCTGGCCGGGATCGGCCATCAGCTCGGGCAGCGGCTCGCCGAGCGCCAGGTCCCACACCACGCCGTCGAAGCGGCCCTGGCTGCGCACGAACTCGACCGACCGCTCGAGCAGCGAGTTCAGGTTCACGCGCTCGATCGAGAGCTCGGCGCGCGAGAACTCCACCAGCCCGCTCGCCAGGGCCTCCATGTGGCCCGCCTGCTCGAGCACGATCTCGGCGTGGCGCGGAACGTTGTCGAAGACCTTGCGCCCGGCGTCCCGCACCAGCATCTGGGCGCGGGCGCTGATGATCGCGAGCAGGTTGCGCAGCTCGTGCGCGATCTCGGCCGCCATCTCCCCCTTGGCCGCCATGCGCTCGCGGTGGATGAGCTGCCGCTGGGCGTTGCGGATCTCGGTCTGGCGGCGGGTGGATTCCAGGATCATGCGCAGCGGAGCGTAGAAGAGGATCAGGCCCACGTAGCCCACGCCCTTGTACGAGATCACCATGAGCGGGCTCAGGAAGAACGAGGCCGCGTCGTCCAGCAGGCGCTCGGCGTAGAAGTAGTCCTCGCGCAGCACCGCGAAGTAGGAGCGGTCGGTGGACCACGCGACCGCCACCGCCACCAGCGCGCGGTTCACGAGCAGGTAGCCGGTGAACAGGCCCAGCAGCGGGAGCGCGAGCCGCAGCGCCTCGAGCGCTCCCGCGGGTGCGCCCGCCGATTCGAGCCCGGCGGCGGGCCCGCCGAGGATCGCGAACACGGAGCCCGCCACCCACAGGGTGATCGCGATCTGCGCCGAGTTGAACGCGGCCCGGATCCAGGGCTTGCGCTGGACGATCAGCTCCGCGAGCAGGCTGCTCACGGCGGTGATCCACATCGCCGACTCCCGACCCCACAGGATCGCGGTGGCGAGGTTGGCGACCGACGCCATGGAGAGCGTGCCCGCGCCCGAGAGCGTGTTGAGCCACAGGGTCTCGCTGAACACGCACACCAGCACCCAGGCGATGAGGTGCGGCCAGCGGCTGGCGAGGTCGTGCGGGATCGAGAATCCCAGCAGCACGACCGCGGAGAGAATCACGAGCGCCACGTAGAGGCGCAGGCGCAGGCTCATCCTCAGGCTCCCGGCGCGGGCGCCACGCCCAGCCCGGGCCGGCGCGAGAGCGCGATCGCGCCCCGCTCACCCGGCGCGCCCTCGAACGGATCGTGGCGGAGCAGCCAGTGGCCGTCGAGGTCGAGGTAATCGGTGAGCGGCGCCAGCTGCGCAGCCGCGCTCAGCGCCAGGCTCGACTCCACCATCGAGCCCAGCATGACCTTCATGCCGAGCGCCTTCGCCGCGTGGATCATGCGCAGCATCTCGCGCAGGCCGCCGGTCTTCATGAGCTTGAGGTTCACCCCGTCCACGCGGCCCGCGAGGTTGCCGAGGTCGCGCAGGTGATGGCAGCTCTCGTCCGCGAACACCGGGATGCCGCTCCGCTCGCGCACCCAGCGCAGGCCGTCCAGGTCCTCGCGCGCGACCGGCTGCTCGACCAGCTCGATCTCGAGCGGCTCGATCTCGCGCAGCACGCGCACCGCGTCCGCCGGCCTCCACGCGGTGTTCGCGTCCACCTGCAGCATGCCCTGGTACCGCTTCCGGATGCGGCGCAGGTTCTCGACGTCGCCGGGAGCCCCGAGCTTGACCTTGATGCGCGGGAAATCGATCACGGTCTCGAGCTTCTTCTCCATCTCCTCGGGCGAAGCGAGCCCCAGGGTCACGCACGAGACCGGAGTCGTCGCGGGATCGAGGCCCAGCAGCTTCCAGACCGGAAGGCCCAGCCGCTTTCCGATCCAGTCGTGGAGCGCCATGTCGATCGCAGCGTGCGCCGCCCCGTGGCCGCGCAGGGTGTGCGACAGCCTGCGTTCGATGGCCTCGAGCGCGAAGGGATCCTCGCCGAGGTGCGGGGCCCAGGTGTCGAGCGCCGCCTCGACCAGGTGGGAGTTCTCGCCGTAGTAGTGCGAGGGCGACGCCTCCCCCAGCCCCGTGATCCCGTCGTGCTCGATCCGCACCAGGGTGTTGGCGTGCGCGCTCGAGGCGCCGACCGAGATGCGGAATTCGAACGCGGTCTCGAGCGGCAGCGGCTCATGCGTGAGGCGCATGCGTCCTCCCTTTGAGCTTGAGCGCGAGCACGGCTCCGGCCAGCGGGCCGGCGCCGAAGCGCACCGGATCCGTGGCGGGCAGCCCGAGCTCGTGGCGGGTGACTTCGCATGCCGCGCGCGCCGACCGCTCATCGAGATCGTGGGTGTTGAGCGCCACGCCCACGACCTGCGCGGGCTGCACCCACGCGGCCGCCAGCTCGTAGGCGCGCTTGAGCTCCGAAAGCCGCGGGATCGGGATCTCCCGCGCCGCGCCGTCCGCGGTGCGGATGTGGTCGCGGCCGGCGGCGTGGCAGAGGATCAGCGCGCGCGGACACGCGCCGGCGATCAGCGAGAGCGTGACGCCCGAGTACCCGGGGTGGTGGAGCGCACCCTGGCCCTCGACCACCACCACCTCCGCTTCGCGCCCCGCCTCGACCACCAGGTCCTCGATCGCCCCGGCGGCGAAGTCCGAGACCACGGCGTCCACCGCCACCCCGCGATCGGCGATCAGGATCCCGGTCTGCCCGGTGGCCACGAACGCGGCGCGCGTGCCGCGGCGTTCCAGCTCGCGGGTCAGCTCGAGAGCCGCCGTCATCTTGCCCACGTTGCAGTCGCTCCCCACCGTGAGCACGACCAGCGCGTCCAGCTCCGCGGCGCGCGCCGCCGCCACGGTGCGGCGCTCCGGCGGGCGGCGCAGGTCGAGGATGCGCGCGCCGTGCCGCGCGGCGACCGCGGCCAGCTCGGCATCGTCGGCGAGGAAGACATGGAGGCCGGAGAGCACGTCCCAGCCGCGCTCGAGAGCCTCGCGCACCGTCGCGCGCCACGCGTCCGGCAACCCGCCGCCCTGGGGCGCGATCCCGATCGCGAGGCTGTCCGCTCCGTGCGCCGCGGCCGAAGCGACGTCTGCCACCACCGGGATCTCTCCTCCCACCCCCGCGCATTCTCCCGCC
>Ga0307281_10000433_pt1 | contig 10958 bp, 12 predicted proteins | sample ER_DNA_120_FD_194486 | JGI IMG/M metagenome (GOLD analysis project Ga0307281, IMG submission 194486) | Bulk soil microbial communities from the East River watershed near Crested Butte, Colorado, United States - ER_DNA_120 | ecosystem: Environmental > Terrestrial > Soil > Floodplain | place...
ATCTGCGGGCGGCGTTCAATCCGGCGCGCGCCGCGGCGGGCGGCAGCGCCACGGCAAGGCGGTGGCGGCTCCTCACGGCATCGCGGTAGCTAAAATTATCCTCGACCGCCAGGTTGAACGCGCCCCGCGCCTCCCGGCCGAGCGCGAGCAGCACCGCCTGCGCTACGTCGTCCTCGTGCACGCACTGCAGCAGCGGATACGGCGTGGGGAGGCGGACATAGCACGGCAGGCGCAGCAGCCGTTTGATCGCCGGCCGGGCATGGGGGCCGAGCACGAGGTGGGGCCGCAGCCGGACGCACTCCGGGAACTCGATCTCCAGCAGTTGTTCCAGGTGTGCCTGGTGGAGCGCGTGCAGTTGCCCCGGGGCGGGATGGAGCGCGGCTGTTTCGCCGAGGTGAACGCCGCCACCGTAGACCGCCGCACTCGACAGGTGGATGAACCGCCGGACACCCGCCCGCCGCGCGGCGTGGAACACCTTGTGGCCGCCGTTGACGTTGATGTCGAACATTTCCTGCTCCCGGCCGTTTCCCGGCCGAGGCCGGCAGGCGAGATGCACCAGCGCCTCGTGCCCGGCGAGCAGGCGCTCCAGCTGCGGGTCGCGGACGTCGAGCTGCGTCGCGCTAAAGCGGCTGTGCTGGAAGCGGGGCGGGTCGAGGTCGACGCCGGTGACATGCTCGACCGCTGGATGGGCGCACAGGCGCGGCAGCAGCGCTGCGGCGAGGTGCGAGCCCGAACCGGTGACGAGAACCTTCATGGGCTTTGTCCGACATACTCCCTGGATACCGGCATTATGCAAGACGATTCTTGCTATCGTTGAATTCTTCATCCGGAGTCCGCGTACTAGCGGTCATTGTTGTGCTGCAACGAAGTGGTTAGAATCAGCATCTTTCCCGTCCCCGGTCCCGATGGAAAACCTCGTTGAAATCAAGGACGTTAGCTTCTCCTATGGATTTCGCCCGGTGCTGAAGGGGATCAGCATGACGGTGCCGCGCGGCAAAGTCGTGAGCATCATGGGACTCTCCGGCTGCGGCAAAACGACGTTGCTGCGCCTGATCGCCGGCGCGTTGCGGGCCCGCAAGGGCAAAGTGACGGTTGCCGGCCACCTGATGAACCGGATCGACCACGCCGGACTCTACGCGCTGCGCCGCAAGATGGGCATGCTGTACCAGTTCGGGGCGTTGTTCACCGACCTGTCCGCGCTTGAAAACGTCGCGTTTCAGATCCGCGAGCATACCGATTTGCCGGAGGATATGGTCCAGGATCTCGCGCTCATGAAACTGCACGCAGTGGGGCTGCGCGGCGCGCACCACCTGATGCCGGCGGAGCTCTCGGGCGGCATGGCGCGCCGGGTGGCGCTGGCCCGCGCGATCGCGCTCGACCCGATGTTGATCCTCTACGACGAGCCGTTCACCGGGCTCGACCCGATCTCGATGGGCGTCATCAGCAACCTGGTGCGGCGGCTCAACGACGCGCTGGGGGCGACCTCGATCGTGGTCACGCACGATGTGCAGGAAACGCTCAAGATCGTCGACTACGTCTATTTCGTCGCGGACGGGGCAATCGTCGTGCACGGCACGCCGGACGAAATCCGCAAGTCCGATGCGCCGTTCGTGCACCAGTTCGTGTGGGGCGAGATGGACGGCCCGCTGCCGTTCCATATGCCGGGCGCTCCTTATGCGACGGATCTGGGGCTGAAGGCGGCGCATGCCTGAGCGCGTCATCAACAACGTGCGCGGCATCGGCCGGGCGGTTTTCAACGGCATCTGGCGGCTGGGCTACGCGAGCGCGTTCTTCCTAATGATCCTGATGCGGTCGGGGGTGAGCTTTCGCCGCCCGACGCTGACGGTCAAGGAGATCTATACCGCCGGCGTGCTATCGCTCATCATCATCGTCGTCTCGGGGCTGTTCGTGGGCATGGTGCTCGCCCTGCAGGGCTACGAGACGCTGCAGAAGTACGGCTCGGCGGAAGCCGTCGGCACGCTGGTCGCGCTGTCCCTCGTGCGCGAGTTGGGGCCGGTCGTCGCTGCGCTGCTGTTCGCGAGCCGCGCCGGCTCGGCGATGACCGCGGAGATCGGGTTGATGAAGGCGACCGAGCAGATCTCGGCGATGGAGATGATGGCGGTGGACCCGATCGCGCGCGTGATCGGGCCGCGCTTCTGGGGCGGCGTGATTTCCATGCCGCTGCTCGCCGCGATATTCAGCGCGGTCGGCGTCTTCGGCGGCTACCTGATCGCGGTCGTGCTGATCGGGGTGGACGCGGGCGCGTTCTGGTCGCAGATGCAGGGCGCCGTGGATTTCGAGCGGGACATCTTCAACGGCATGATCAAGAGCGTGGTGTTCGGCATCGCCGTGACCGTGATTGCCCTGTTCGAAGGTTACGATGCGCCACCCACCGCGGAAGGCGTGTCGGGCGCCACTACCCGCACGGTAGTCACCTCGTCGCTCGCCATACTGGGGCTGGATTTCGTGCTAACCGCATTCATGTTTAGAGGGGTCTGAGCGCATGGAAAAAACCATACATCTGTGGGTCGGCATCTTCGTCTGCGCCGGCCTTGCGGCGGTGTTCATGCTCGCGCTGAAGGTGGGCAACGCCAGCGCCACGTACAGCGGCGGCGACACTTACACGGTCAAGGCCGATTTCGATAACATCGGCGGCCTCAAGGTGCGCGCGCCCGTGAAGGGCGCCGGCGTGGTCATCGGCCGGGTGGAGTCCATCGATTTCGAGACCCAGCGCTACGTCGCGCGGGTGGTGCTGAAGATCGACAAGCGTTACCAGTTCCCGCAGGACACCTCGGTGTCCATTCTGACCTCGGGCCTGCTCGGTGAGCAGTATGTCGGCCTCGAAGCCGGCGGCGACAGCGCCATGCTGAAGGACGGCGATACGGTCAAGCTTACGCAATCCGCCGTGGTGCTGGAGAAGATGATCGGCCAGTTCCTCTACAGCAAGGCGGCGGAAGGCGGAACTAAGTGAATCGTGAATGATGAATAATGAATGAAGAGGTGTCGGGAGACGCGATGATTAAGAGATTGTTGATAGGATTGATGGCGGCTTGCTGTGCGACAGCGGTGCCGGCTCTGGCGCAGGGTGATACGGCGCCGGACGCGCTGGCGAAGAGCGTGACGGACGACGTGCTGATGGTACTGCGCTCGGACAAGGACATCCAATCCGGCAACACGAGGAAAGTGGTGGACCTGGTCGAGAAAAAGGTCCTGCCGCACTTCGATTTCGTGCGCATGACGCAGCTCGCGCTGGGCAGAAACTGGCGGGAGGCGAACCCCGAACAACAGAAGCTGCTGGTAACTGAGTTCCGGGGCCTGCTGGTGCAGACCTATGCCGCCACGTTTACGGCGTACAAAGACCAGGTGATCGAGTACCGGCCGCTGCGCTATCAGCCCAGCGATACGGAGGTCGTGGTCCGGTCGCAGATCCAGCAGCCGGGAGGCCGTCCCATTACGGTAGACTACCGGATGCACCGGCTCGACTCGGGCTGGAAGGTCTACGACGTAGTGGTCGCCGACCTGAGCCTGGTGCAGAACTACCGCGGCAGTTTCGAAACCGAGGTGCGCAAGGGCGGAATCGACGGGCTGATCAAGGCGCTTGCCGACAAGAACCGGCAGCTTTCCTCCATGCAAGCCGCCGCCGACAAGAAATGATCGCCTGCAACAACGGCCACTGCACCGTGCAGGGGCCGATCACCGTGGGCAACGTGGTCCACTTGCTCGCCCAGGGCAACGGGCTGTTCAGCGCGCCGCAGGTGACGGTCGATCTCGCCGCCGTCACCGAAGTGGATTCGTCCGCCCTCAGCCTGCTGTTGGAATGGCGGCGCGAGGCGGGCCGCAACCAGCGCGCAATCCGCTACCTCAACCTGCCGGCCAATCTCAAGAGCCTGGCCGAGCTCTACGGCGTCACTGAATTGCTGGGTGAGGCGTAAGGCGAAAATCCCCCCGGCTTCGCCACCCCCCTTTGACAAAGGGGGGTAGGGGGGATTCGCCTTGCCACTCACGCATTCATGATTCCGGCAATCCAGGTCGAACGCGTCTCCAAGAACTACGGCGGGATGCAGGCGCTGGACGCGGTGAGCCTGACGATCGAGCGCGGCGAGTTCTTTGGACTGCTGGGGCCGAACGGCGCGGGCAAGACCACCCTTATCCACATCCTCGCCGGCCTGACGCGCGCCACCAGCGGCAGCGCGCGCGTGATGGGCCACGACGTGGTCGGCGCGTACCGCGAGGCGCGGCGGGCGCTCGGCGTGGTGCCGCAGGAGCTGGTGTTCGACCCGTTCTTTACGGTGCGCGAGGCGCTCACTTTTCAGTCGGGCTACTTCGGCCTGCGCGACAACCGCGACTGGATCGAGGAGGTGATGCGCCATCTCGATCTCACCGGCAGGGCGGAGACCAACATGCGCGCGCTGTCCGGCGGCATGAAGCGGCGGGTGATGGTGGCGCAGGCGTTGGTGCACAAGCCGCCGGTCATCGTGCTCGACGAACCGACCGCGGGCGTGGACGTCGAGCTGCGGCAGGCGCTGTGGAAGTTCATTCGCGGCCTCAACCAGGACGGCCATACCATCGTGCTCACCACCCATTACCTGGAGGAGGCGGAAGCGCTGTGCGGCCGCATCGCCATGCTCAAGCAGGGGCGCGTCGTGGCGCTCGATACCACGCAGAACCTGCTGCGCCGGCATTCGGGGTGCTACCTCGAACTGCGGCTCACGCCGGACCGCCTGCCCGAATCCCTCGGCACGCTCGTCGCGCAACGGCGCGAGGGCGGCTACCGCCTCGCGTTGCGTGACTACAATGAGGTCGAGCGCGTCGTCGCCGAGCTGCGCGCGAGCAACATCGGCATCCAGGAACTGGAGGTCATGCATCCGGACCTGGAAGAAGTATTCGTGCAGATCATGAAGAAATCGTGAGGAGTAAGGCGTGAGGCGTGAGGAGAAAGAGGCAGGAAACCCCGGCCCGCCGCCGGGAGAGGGCGGGCGCCGGGAACCGCTCCTCACCCCTCACGCCTCACCCCTCACGGGGTTTTACACCCTGTTCCACAAGGAATGGCTGCGCTTCTGGAAAGTGAGCGTGCAGACCATACTTGCGCCGGTGCTGACCGCACTGCTGTTCCTGCTCGTGTTCGCCCATACGCTGCGCGGGCAGGTCGAGATATTCCCTGGCGTGGACTACGCGGCATTCCTGGTACCGGGCCTGGCGATGATGTCGGTGCTGCAGAATGCGTTTGCCAATAGTTCGTCGTCGCTGATGCAATCGAAGATGACCGGCAACATCGTGTTCGTGCTGCTGCCGCCGCTTTCGCACCCGGAATTCTTCGGCGCTTACCTGCTGGCCGCCGTCGCGCGCGGGCTGGTGGTGGGGGCAGGCGTGTTCGCCGCTACGGTGTGGTTTGTGGACCTGCGCTACGAGCACCCATTGTGGGCGATCGTCTTCGCGGCCGCCAGCAGCGGCGTGCTGGGCGTGCTCGGCATCATCGCCGGCATCTATTCCGACAAGGTGGACGAGCTCTCGGCGTTCCAGAACTTCATCATCCTGCCGCTCACCTTCCTCTCCGGCGTGTTCTACTCCATCTATTCGCTGCCGCCGTTGTGGCAGTGGCTGTCGCACCTCAACCCGATCTTCTATATGGTGGACGGCTTCCGCTACGGCTTCTTCGGCGTAAGCGACGTCTCGCCGTGGCTCTCCCTGGCGCTCGTCGGTTCGAGTTTTTTCGCCTTATCATTTTTTACCCTGTGGCTGCTCCGCACGGGGTATAAGCTCAGGCGCTGACCTTGAAAACCGTGAATGGTGAATGATGACTCGTGACTGGTGCCCGCGGCTGCGCCGCGTTACTTCATTCGATCTTACCCGCTGCCATGGTCGATCCTGAGCAGATCGAGGAATGGATACAGGCGGGGCTTGCCTGCGTACACGTGGAAGTGCAGGGTGACGGGCAGCATTTCGAGGCGGTGATCGTGAGCCCGGCCTTCAGCGGCAAGTCGCGCGTGCAGCGGCACCAGCTGGTATACGCGGCGCTCGGCGACCGCATGCGGGCGGAGATCCACGCGCTATCGATGCAGACCTTCACCCCTGAAGACTGGGCGCGGCATGGATAAGCTTGTCATCGAAGGCGGCGTGCCGCTTACCGGCGAGATCGGCGTTTCCGGCGCCAAGAACGCGGCGCTGCCGATCCTCACCGCCGCACTGCTCACCGGCGAGCCGCTGACCGTTTCCAACGTCCCGCACCTGCGGGACGTGACCACCATGCTCAACTTGCTGGCGCAGATGGGGGTGGCGGTGTCGATCGACGAGAAGCTGGGTGTCGAGCTCGCGGCCTCGCGCATTACGGACCCCGTCGCGCCCTACGATCTGGTACGAACGATGCGCGCTTCGGTGCTGGTGCTGGGCCCGCTCGTCGCGCGCTGTGGCGAAGCGCGGGTATCGCTGCCCGGCGGTTGCGCCATCGGCTTGCGGCCGGTGGACCAGCACCTCAAAGGGCTGCAGGCGATGGGCGCGGAGGTCTCGATCGAGCACGGCTATATCTCGGTGCGCGCGAAACGCCTCCGGGGCGCGAATATCTGCATGGACCTGGTCACCGTCACCGGCTCCGAGAACCTCATGATGGCTGCCTCGCTGGCCGCGGGCACGACGCGGATCGAGAATGCCGCGCGCGAGCCGGAAGTGGTGGACCTGGCCGACTGCCTCAACGCCATGGGTGCGCGCGTGCGGGGCGCGGGCAGCGACGTGATCACGATCGAAGGCGTAGAGCGGTTGCACGGCGCGCGTTACCGCGTGATGCCGGACCGTATCGAGACCGGCACTTTCCTCGCCGCCGCCGCGGCCACCGGCGGCAGCATACGGCTCACCGGCGCGCGGCCGGACATCCTGGACTCGGTGCTGGAGAGGCTGCGCGAGGCGGGCGCGGTCATCGAAACCGGCCGGGACTGGATTGCGTTGAAAACCAATGGTGCATTGAACGCGGTCAACGTGCGCACTTCGCCGTATCCTGCATTTCCCACCGACATGCAGGCGCAATTCATGGCCTTGAACAGCGTCGCGCGCGGCACCGCGCGGGTAACCGAGACCATCTTCGAGAACCGCTTCATGCACGTGCAGGAGCTGAAACGTCTTGGCGCCGATATCGAGGTCGAAGGCAACACGGCGGTGGTGAAGGGCGTGCCGCATCTCGATGGCGCGACCGTGATGGCGACCGATCTTCGCGCCTCGGCGAGCCTGGTGCTGGCGGGGCTCATCGCGCGCGGCACCACCACGGTGGACCGCGTTTATCACCTCGACCGCGGCTACGAGCGGATCGAAGAGAAGCTCTCGCGCCTCGGCGCTAGAATCAAACGCGTTCGCTAGCAGGAAAATAGCCGCCAAGACGCCAAGGCCGCCAAGAAAAACAACAATAATAATTGAGCCGCCAAAGCGCCAAGTGAAACGAACCACGGCAAGAGCGGAAAGGCCGGTCACAAGTTTCTTTGATGTTCTAGCGTTCAGTGGATTGTTGCTTCCTTGATTTCGTTTTCAATTTGATTCCGGTTTCCTTGGCGTTCTTGGCGTCTTGGCGGCTAATTTATTGTTTTTGCTGTAAAATGCCGCCCTCGTTGAGTCAACAATCGAGTTGCTAACGTGATCACCATTGCCCTGTCCAAGGGCCGCATCTACGACGAATCGGTGCCGCTGCTGAAGGCGGCGGGCATCGTCGCGCGCGACGACCCGGAAAAGTCGCGCAAGCTGATCCTGCGCACCAACCGCAATGACGTGCGTCTCGTCATTGTGCGCGCGACCGACGTGCCGACCTATGTGCAGTATGGGGCGGCCGACCTCGGCGTCGCCGGCAAAGATGTGCTCGACGAGCACGGCGGGCAGGGGCTCTACCAGCCGCTCGACCTCAAGATCGCGCGCTGCCGCATGGTGGTGGCAGCGCAGGCGGGCTTCGATTACCGGCGCGCGGTGCGGCAGGGCGCGCGCCTCAAGGTCGCCACCAAGTACGTGCAGACGGCGCGCGAGCACTTCGCCGCCAAGGGCGTGCACGTCGATCTCATCAAGCTCTACGGCTCGATGGAGCTGGCGCCGCTGACGGGGCTGGCGGATGCCATCGTGGACTTGGTGAGCAGCGGCAAGACGCTGAAAGCGAACCACCTGAAAGTGGTCGAGGAGATCGCGCAGTTGAGCGCGCGGCTGATCGTCAACCAGGCGGCGTTGAAGCTGAAGCGCGCCGCGATCCAGCCCGTGCTTGACGCTTTCGCACGGGCGGCGCGATGATCCAGGTCCGCCGCCTCGACACCACGCAGCCCGACTTCGACGCGCGGCTCGCGGAACTGCTTGCGTTCGAATCCGCGCAGGATCCCCAGGTCGAAGCCACGGTCGCGGCGATACTCGCCGACGTGAAAACGCGCGGCGACGCCGCGCTGCTCGAGTACACACGGCGTTTCGACCGCGTCGAGGCAGCCTCGGTCGCCGCGCTTGAAGTGCCGCGGGCCGACCTCAGGCAGGCGCTCAAGCGCATCTCGAAAGCGACCCGTTCCGCCCTCGAGGCCGCGGTGAAGCGCGTGCGCGCCTACCACAGGAAGCAGATCGCCCCCTCCTGGCGCTACCGCGATGCCATCGGCGCCGAACTCGGGCAGCGCGTGACCGCGCTCGACCGCGTCGGCATCTACGTGCCCGGCGGCAAGGCGGCGTACCCTTCGTCGGTGATCATGAACGCGGTGCCGGCGAAGGTCGCCGGCGTGCGCGAGATCATCATGGTGGTACCGGCGCCCGGCGGCGGGCGCAGCGATCTCGTGCTGGCGGCGGCGGCGATCTGCAGCGTGGACCGCGTGTTCACGATCGGCGGCGCGCAGGCGGTGGCGGCGCTCGCCTACGGCACCGCCACGATCCCCGCGGTGGACAAGATCGTCGGCCCGGGCAATGCCTACGTCGCAGCCGCCAAACGGCGCGTGTTCGGCGTGGTCGGCATCGACATGGTGGCGGGGCCGTCGGAAGTGGTGGTGGTGTGCGACGGCAAGACGAACGCTGACTGGGTGGCGATGGACCTGTTTGCGCAGGCGGAGCACGACGAACTGGCGCAGGCGATCCTGATCACGCCGGACGCCGCGTTTGTCGAGGCCGTCGCCGCCAGCATGACGCGCCAGCTTGCCGGATTGCCGCGGCGCGAGGTGATCGCCGCCGCGCTGTCGAAGCGCGGGGCGCTGATCCGGGTGCGCAGCCTCGCCGAAGCCTGCGAAATCGTCAACCGTATCGCCCCCGAGCATCTGGAGCTGTCGGTAGCAAAACCCGATGGTCTGCTGCCCCGGATCCGGCACGCGGGGGCGATCTTTCTCGGCCGCGACAGCTCGGAGGCGCTCGGTGATTACTGCGCCGGGCCAAACCACGTGCTGCCGACTTCGCGCACCGCGCGCTTCTCCTCGCCGCTCGGCGTCTACGATTTCCAGAAGCGCTCGAGCGTGATCCGCATCCCGCGCAAGGCGGCGGCCAAGCTCGGTAAGCTCGCCGCCGAGCTCGCGCGCGGCGAAGGGCTCACGGCGCACGCGATGTCGGCCGAATACCGTATGGTTGAAAACAGCCGCCAAGACGCCAAGGACGCCAAGAAGAGCCGGACCAAAACTTGACCGGGATTCAAGCGCGGCCCGTTCTTCTGTTTCCGTGGCCATTGGTCCCAAGCAGGTGGCATGGTTTTGACTATCATTATTGTCTTTGGTTTTCTTGGCGCTCTTGGCGTCTTGGCGGCTAACTTAATCGTTCATGCCTAAGTCACCTGACGAAATCATTCGCGAGGAGATCCGCTCGCTGACGGCGTATCACGTGCCCGACAGCTCGGGCATGGTGAAGCTCGACGCAATGGAAAATCCGTACCGACTGCCGCCGGCATTGCGCGGGCGGCTGGCGCGGCTGGTCGAGGAGGCGGCGCTCAACCGTTATCCCGATCCCGCCGCGTCCGGGCTCAAGGCCCGGCTGCGGCAGGCGCTGGCAATACCGGACGGCATGGAACTGCTGCTGGGCAACGGCTCCGACGAGTTGATCCAGATGCTGATCATGGCGGCGGCCAGGCCGGGAGCAGTCGTGCTTGGCGTCGATCCGTCGTTCGTGATGTTCCGCATGATCGCGACTTTCGCCGGCGCGCGCTACGTCGGCGTGGATCTGCAGGACAATTTCTCGCTCGACATCGAGCGGGTGCTGGCGGCGGTCGAGCGGGAGCGGCCGGCCGTCGTCTTCATTGCCTATCCCAACAACCCGACCGGCAACCTTTTCGACGCCGGCCTGATCGAGCGCATCATCGAGGCCGCCCCGGGCCTGGTGGTGGTGGACGAGGCCTATCACGCGTTCGCGGAGCGCAGCTTCCTGCCCCGCCTCGCCCGCTATCCCAACCTTCTGGTCATGCGCACTCTGTCCAAGCTGGGACTCGCCGGCATCCGGCTTGGCGTGCTGGTCGGAGCGGAGCGCTGGCTGGCGCAGCTCGACAAGCTGCGCCTGCCCTATAATATCAGCACGCTCACGCAGATCGTCGCGCGCGAAGTATTGCAGCACGGTGACGTGTTGACAGAACAGGCCGGGGCCATCAAGCTAGAGCGTAATCGCCTGCTGCAGGGGTTGCGGAATCTGCGGGGCGTAACGGCGTACCCGAGTGACGCCAATTTCCTATTGTTCAGGATTAACCAAGCGGAGCGCGTTTTCGACGGATTGAAACGACGCGGAGTCTTGATCAAGAGCCTCCACGGTTCTCACCCTCTGCTCGCGGATTGCCTGCGGGTGACGGTCGGCACGCCGGATGAGAACGCCGCATTCCTCACTGCATTGACCCAATCTCTCAACGTTTGACCTGCCAAGCCCAACTGCGCGCATCGCACCGCCGCCGGTGTGAGCACGACCATGCGTAAAGCCGAAGTCAGCCGCAACACGAAAGAAACGAAGATCGGCGTCAAGCTCAACCTCGACGGCAAGGGGGTTGCGCAGATTGCGACCGGCGTGCCGTTCCT
>Ga0307281_10000434_pt1 | contig 10956 bp, 8 predicted proteins | sample ER_DNA_120_FD_194486 | JGI IMG/M metagenome (GOLD analysis project Ga0307281, IMG submission 194486) | Bulk soil microbial communities from the East River watershed near Crested Butte, Colorado, United States - ER_DNA_120 | ecosystem: Environmental > Terrestrial > Soil > Floodplain | place: USA...
GGCGTTCGGCGGCCGATGGGTCGAGCCGGTAGAAGATCCACTGCCCGCGCCGCTCGGACGTGACGATCCCCGCCTCTCGCAGGACACGCAGGTGATGCGACACGGTGGGTTGGGCGACGTCGCAGCAGCCGGTGAAGTCGCAGGCGCAGGTCTCGGCCTGGGCGGCCAGCTGGCGGACGATCGCAAGGCGGGCCGGATCAGCGAGCGCTGCGAGGAGGCGGATATCGGGATCGAGGTCCCTGGTTCGGGTGCGTGCCATGACCGCACTATATCGGTAGACATCGATATTGACAAGTATCGATATCACACGTATATTGATGGGCGTCGATAGCGCCTCGAAAGGAATGGTGGACGCGGATGTACGACCTCATCGCCTCGTGGATGACGAGCGGCGGACCGCTCCAGGAGCTCGCCCGGGACGACCGCACGCGCATCCATCACACCGCCGAAGCAGTCAACGACCATCCGATCGAGCGGGCCCCCGCCCGCGCGTTCGCTTCCCGACTGGCCGCGCTCCCGTTCGCGCGCCGGATGCGCGGCGCGCGGCCGCTCCGGGCCGATGCCTGCCTGGCCGACCAGTGCGTCCCTTGTTGATGACGCGACACGTCCGTACCCCCGAGGAGGGACCCCGATGACCGAGCTGCTGACCACCCCGATGACCGACGACCCGCTCGTCGACGCGGTGCGCGCCCATTACGCCGACGCGGCGCGTGCCGTCCTCGACCGAGCACCGGATGCCGCAGACGCCGCGGCCTGCTGCGGCCCGAGCGGTGACGCCGTCTTCGGCGAAGCGCTCTATGACGAGCTCGATCGTGCGGGGCTCCCCGACGCGGCGGTCCTGGCAAGCCTCGGCTGCGGGAACCCGACCGCGGTCGCCGAGCTGCGCGAGGGCGAGACCGTCCTCGACCTCGGTTCGGGCGGCGGGATCGACGTCCTCCTGTCCGCTCGCCGGGTCGGTCCGACCGGGTTCGCCTACGGGCTCGACATGACCGACGAGATGCTCGAGCTGGCACGCCGCAACGCGGCCGAGGCCGGCGCGACGAACGTCGAGTTCCGCAAGGGCCGGATCGAGGCCATCCCGCTCGCCGAGGCCTCGGTCGACGTCGTCATCAGCAACTGCGTGATCAACCTGTCGACCGACAAGGCGGCCGTCCTCGCCGAGGTCGCACGTGTCCTGCGACCTGGCGGTCGGATGGGCGTCAGCGACGTCGTGGCCGACGACGACCTGACCCCGGCCGAACGCGCGATCCGCGGCAGCTTCGCCGGCTGTATCGCCGGCGCCCTCTCGTTCGCGGAATACCGGGCCGGGCTCGACGCCGTGGGGCTGACCGACGTGGTCGTCACGCCGACCCATGCCGTCGGCGATGGCTTCTACGGGGCGATCATCCGGGCCACCAAGCCGGCCGGCTGGACGGCCGATGCCATCCGCCCGGTCGAGCTGCCCGCACCACTGCCCGGCCTGCCCGTCGTGGCGGGCTCATGCGGCTGCGGCGAGGCCGGCTGCTGCTGATCGACCCTCGTGTCGGGGGGGTCGACCCGGGCTGGCGCGCTATCCCACCAGCGTCATCGCATGGTCGGGGCTGAGCAGGAACGGTGGCAGGTATGCGGGCAGGTTCGAGAACGGCAGGACGTCGGGGTGGAGCTCGATACCGAGCGCCTCGGCCATGAACCGCCGGCGCGCCTGGATCCGCTCCCAGGCGGCTGGATCCGCCGCCTCGAACGCCGCGCGAAGTCCGGCGTCCGCGAGCGCCACCCCGTCCTCGATGTTCGTCGTGAAGTAGGCGGTCCCGGTCGCCGGGATGATGTCGACCTGGAAGGCCATGCCGGAGCGGAGCTCGATCGGCGAACCGGCGAAGATCGGCGAGTTCACCCACTCGTCGAGCCCGATCTGGTGGCCCGGGTTGAGTGAGATCCCGAAGAATGGGTCGCCGAGTCGCCTCTCGACGATCTGGTGGAGCGCGCCGCCGGTCTGGCCGATGCGGAGCGCTCCATACCACTCGGCAACGGCCTCGAAATACGGGCCGACGAGTCGCTCGACGTAGTCGTCGATGTCGCGGGGTAGTTCGTCGGCCCCGGCGAGCACGAAACCTGCCCGGCAGTTGAGGGCCCCCCAGATGCCGAAGGCGACCGTGAACCAGTCCCCGCGATCGATCCGACGGTCGCTCGGGCTCAGGAGGCCAAGTGACGCTCGCGGCCCGCTCGACAGCATGAGATGGCATGACAAGGGCGTCCCGTCCCAATCGAGCAGCCGGACGGCCTCATGCTCGGTCATCCCCGGCCGGAGGCCGAACAGTAGGTGTCGGACTGCGTTCGACGTCAGGCATGCGGCGTGCTCGAGGACCGCGAGCTGTTCCACCTCGTTGATGACGCGCAACCCATCGCCCGGGTCGATCAGGAGGCCCGTCGCGTTCTCGACCGAGCCGCTCGAGCCGACGATACGGCGCAGCTGGTCGACGATGTACGACGGGACGTCGACGGCGGTCGGGATGGGATGGGTCTTCCAGCCGACCACGCCGATGCGCCCGCCGGGATAGATCCCCGCGTCCGTCAGGATGTCGGCCAGCGCCCGCGATCGATCGCGGGGCTGACCCGGCAGGCTGAAGTCCTGGAACAGGTGCCGGCGCATCGCCAGCGGCGCGGCCCCGGCCACCCCGAAGCATTCATTGCCGACCAGGATCGCCGGGTCGCCGGCCGACCCCAGCAGCAGGAGTGCCTCCTCGAAGCGCGGGTCGAAACCGGTCAGCCACGCGAGGTTGGCGCTGTGCTCCCGATCGGCGTAGATGACCAGGTCATCGAAGCCGTTCCGATCGACCCGGTCGCGGAGCCGGGCCAGGCGCTCGCGGTAAAGATCCGGGCCGAGCTCGGGCGCCAGGGCGGACGTCCCGAACAGGGGCAGGTCGACCCGGCGGATGCGCGCGCGCATGGTCCCCTCCCCCGTCGCCGTCACTGCGTCGGCTGCCACGGCACCAACCGACCCGACGCCCGGTCGATCAGCGCGAACGCGTCAGCCGGCGTGTCCAGCCACGGACCCATCACGCCGTCCGGCCACTGCACCCTGACCCGTGCTCCGGTCGCGGGGCCAAGCCCGAAGTGCTGCCACCCCAGCTGGCCGCTGATGTGACCGCCACCGACCGTGACTTCGCGGCGGAACGTCGTGTCACCCACCTGGACCTCGACCCAGGACCCGATCGCATCGCGGTTGGGCCCAGGCTGGGTCGGGCGAACATCGAGCCAATGCCCGCGCGGGGCGGACGTCGACACCGGCTCTGCGAGGCCGTCGTTCCGCCAGAGGTGGACCGCATCGCCGTAGAAGACCTCGACCAGGTCGGGGAGGCCGTCGAGGTTGAAGTCGGCCAGCGCAGCACCCCGGCCGCGGGCGTAATCGAGGATGCCCGCCGCCTCCGCGACCTGGACGAACGACCCGTCCGGCTGGCCGAGGAACAGGTCCGACGGGTCCTTCGTCGCGTAGTCGGCTTGCTGGTCGACATTGCCCTTCGAGACGAACAGGTCGATGAAGCCGTCGTCGTTGACGTCCTGGAACTCCGGGTGCCAGGCGGTCGACGGCAGCGGGTCCCCTCCGGTCGATGGGCGGGTCGCCGAGACCCCGAGCTTGACCGCGAGGTTCCGATAGGTCGGCTTCGAGGGGCCGCCCACGAGCGACTGGAGGATGTTCGGGCCCTGGCTCGTCAGATACGCCTCGGGGTACCCGTCGCCGTTGACGTCGTAGCTGCCGATGCCCATCCCCTGGATCCGCTCCGACACCCAGCCGTCGTCCGCCGTGTACTCCCGCGGCGGCTCGCCGGGTGCGATCCGCCACAGCTGCTCCTGGCCGTCGCTGAGGTCGCTGTAGTAGTGGCGGTCGTTGCTGACCCGAAGATCCCGTCGACCGGATCGGTCCCAGTCGCTGAACAGCATCGACAACGTGCACCAGGACGGGGTCAAGGGGATCGCCGCGCCGTAGGTGTCCCCGCCCGCCGCCGGCCGGATCAGCTCGTTGTCGGCGCACAGATGGTCCGGATCCTGAGTCTCGGCATCGGCGACATAGTTGCCGAACGCCAAGGTCGGCATCGTTGCCGAACCTTCCCACATCGCACTGAACGCGGTCGTGATCGCCTGACCGCCATCCAGCCCCCAGGCCTCGTTGGCCCGTTCGAACCGACAGCCGCCGAGCCCGCGCAGCGCCACGTTCTCGCCGTCGCGCAGGACCATCAGGTCGACCTTGCCCTTACCGTCCACGTCGATCGGGTAGGCGCCGGTGACGGCGGTGAGGTCGGTGGCCGGATCGACGATCTTCGCGAACCGCAGCGATCCACCCGTCGAGCTCTCGTTCCGATACAGCGCGGCGGGCCCACTCCCGCCCGCGATGTACAGGTCGGGGCGCCCGTCGTCGTCGCAGTCGAGGACGGCGACCCCTCCCCCGACCGAGTACGGGAAGTCCCCCGCGTAGGTGTGGTCGACCCCTGCCGACGCCGTCTCGTCGATGAACCGTGGCGGCCCGAGGGCGACCGACGGCGTCGGGTGCCCGAACCGGCCGACGATGAGGCCACCTCCGATGACGACGGTCGCCCCGATGACGACCAGGACGACGGCGATCGCAAGCCTGCCCCGGGTCACCGTCGGGTCACTGGACCCGCCCGGCGTAGTAGCGCTGCGCCAAGGCCCAGGCCGCCGCGCCGCAGAGCGACCCGGTCTTGCGGCCGGTGAAGTCATCGGACTGGACGTGGATGCCGCCGAACAGCCGTGACTGTCCGGCCAGATCCGCCGCGTCGTAGTACGTCGCCCACTGGATGGTGACCGGGGCGGTCGGACCGGCCTCCACCTTGAGCGAACCCGGGGCGATGGTGACTTCGTCGAGCCCGCCGGGGACGTACTCGCTGCCGGTGAAGCCAGTCATCACCTCGGCTGCCGCCCGGCTGAACGAGCTATGGCCCGAGATGTACCCCTGGAACGCCGGCGTGACAAAGGTCGGCAGCTGGTAGGGGACCCAGTTCTTGGCGAGGATCCAGGTGACCGGGCTGGTCTGCGTCTTGGGATCCTTCGGGTTGCCCGACCAGGCCCGGATGGCGATCTGACCCTCGTTGCCGGCCAGGGCCGCATGCGGCTGGCCCGGCGCCGTGGTCTCCTTGGTGATCAACTCGACGAGGCCCGGGACGAGCGGCAGGCCCTCCTTGTCGTAGCTCGGCAGCGACGGGTCGCTCGACTGCCCGAGCTCGCCCATGTAGCGGATCATGGAGATCGGCCGGGTGCCATCGTAATCGCCCTTGAGGCCCCATGCCGCGATGGCCGCATCTTGGACGGAGGCGTTGAGCGCGAGGTACAGCTTGACGTCCCATTGGAGCCGGTCGACGGGCGTGCCCGTACCGCCGATCCGGAGGTTGGTGCCGAGCTCGTCCGAGACCTTGTTGGCGATGACGTTCCAGTGTCCGGGCGGCGTCTCCGACTTGGGACCGTCGGCCCAGAACTCGGTCAGCGCGCGGGTGTAGTCGCCCTGATTCACGACGTCGGCGGCGTACGGCTTGCCGGTCGCGGGATTGACTGGATGACCGCTCCCGTCGTTCGTGCCCAGGGTGTTGCCACCGCGGACGCCCGGCGAGACGTCGATCGTCTTGGGATCGGCCGGATCGAGCTCGCTGCTGTCGCGGATGACCTCGATCGCCTGGTCCTTGAACGCCTGGTCGGTCGCCGGGTCGCGGAGCCGCGGGGGTGGGCCCGGGTCGAACGGGGTCCCGCTGTCGCCGGCGGGCGGCAGGGCGAAGCCCTTGACATGACCCCAGTGCGGCCCGACTGCCTGCTGGACCCCGTTCACGATCGGGATCCCGTTCTGGCTGATCATGTGCTCGAGCTGGAGCGGCTGCCATCGGTTGGGGTCGATCATCACGGTCCCCGGTCGGTTGACGACCAGCGGCGGGTTGACCGGCTTGTAATCCGGGGAAGCGTAGCCATTGGCCTGGTTCGATCCGTCGGCCAGTCCGTACGCGATGACCGCGGCCCCGATCCGGTTGCCGACCGCCGCCGGCATGTCGCCATCGGCGGTCGTCACGGCGACCGGATAGCACAGCGTGTCCATGGTGTCTGCGAACTCGGACATCGACTCGTCGGCACCGACGGCCTTTACGAACCGGTTGGTCAGGACGCGATAGGCCGCGTAGCTGATCGCTTCGTCCCGGGCGGCGGTCGGGTCGGATGCCGTGTGCTTCTCGTGGACGATGTAGCCGGAGGCGGTCGGGTCATAGGCGGCCCAGGCGTCCCACATCGCGACCGAGGTGTGGAACAGGTTGCGGGCATGGACCGGCGGGTTCGGCAACGCGCGGCGGATAGCGTCGAGCAGGGCTTCGTCCCAGCGGCGAGCGACCGACCATTCCGGGTGGTCGGCCGGAGCGGGGCAGGACGGGGTCGTGACCCACGGTCTGGCGATGGCCAGGCCCAGCGCCGAAACGACGACCAGCGCGACCGCGGCACCGGCGGCGAGCCTCCTCAGGGTCGGCCGTCGTCGAGTCGCGGACGATGCGTCGGCGCCCGTGGTCTCCGGGTCAGGGAACGGCGCGACGGGAGCGTCGGGGCGCGGCTCGGTCGGAGTCATCTGGGGATCGTCCGGACCGGATGTGGTCATGCTCGCTTCTCCTCCATTGTCTCTTGGCCGAGGCACGATACCCGAGAACCCGCTGCGAAGCCGCCGGGTCAACCGCCATGGCCCCCCTCCTCAAGGCGCGCGTCGCCTGCGGCGAAGATCCTCTCGATCACGCGCAGGTTGGCCACGGCGTCCTGGACCGGGGTCGGCGTCGGCAGGCCATCGAGGACGGCCGCAGCGAACCGCTCGGCCTCGACGGCATACGGATCGGCCGCCGTGAAGCGGAGGACCTCGGTCGCCGGTGCGACCGGCGGGTCTCCGCCGGCGGTCAGCCAGACCTCCGTCGGACGATCGGGCGGAATGTTGAACGGGATCCCGATCGAGATCCGGCCCTCCGTCCCGTAGATGTGGACCCGCTGGTCGGGCTCGGCCCGGGTCGAGCAGGTGAACGTGGCTACCCCCGACTCGAACCCGAGGATCGCGCTGGTGACGACGTCGACGCCGGTCGTCGGGTCGCGCCGGAGCCACGCGTCGACGTCGAGCGGCTCGGCGTCGAACAGCATCCGCGACAGGTTGACGCAGTAACAGCCGACGTCGAACAGGGCCCCGCCCCCGACCTCGCGCTTGTTCCGGATGTTGGAAGGATCGTCGTTGAAGAACGAGAACCAGCTGTCGACCGCCACCAACCGCCCGATCCTCCCGGATGCGACGAGCTCCCGAACGGCGACCCAGGACGGGTGGAGGCGGTACATGAAGGCTTCCATCAGGTGGACGCCCTGGGCCTGACAGACGGCGGCCATGTGTTCGGCATCGGCGGCGGTCATGGCCAGCGGCTTCTCGCACAGGACGTGCTTGCCGGCACGCGCCGCGGCGATCGTCCACTCGGCGTGCAGGTGGTTGGGCAACGGGATGTAGACGGCGTCGACCTCGGGATCGGCCAGGAGCGCCTCGTACGAGTCATGTGCGCGCGGGATCCCCAGTTCGTCCGCGACGACCGCGGCCCGCTCGCCATCCCGTGACGCGATCGCGACGATCGAGCCGCGCGCTGCCCGGCGGATCCCCGGGATGACCTTGGTCAGGGCGATGTCCGCGGTCGACAGGATCCCCCAACGAAGCGTGCTCGTCGCCATCGCTGCTGCGCTCCTCCTTGACACCGCCCCGACGCATGTCACAGTCTGTCATACGCATTTGGAAGAGAGGAACACAAAATACCGGTGTCGATGCTGCGGGACGAGCTCGGGCAACGGAGTGAGACGGTTCGCCGGACGAATCTGAGCGTCATCCTGCGCGACCTTCACGAGCGCGGCGCCCTGTCTCGCTCGGAGCTGGTCGCCCGGAGCGGGCTGACCCGGAGTGCCATCCGCGGACTGGTCGGGGAACTGGTCGCGAGTGGACTCGCCACGGAGGCCCGCGCCGCGCTCGACGGCACGCCTGGCCGACCATCCCCGATCGTCCGGCCAGACCCGCTCGGAGCGACGGTCCTCGCCCTCGACATCGAGGTCGACTCGATCGCGGCCGCTGTCGTCGGCCTGGGCGGCCAGATCATCGACCAGGTGCGAGTCAATAGGCCGCGCCGCCAGTCGTCCGTCAGCCAGGTCGCCGAAGACCTCGCTGGACTGGCGGAGACCCTCGGTGCCGATGGGCGTTCCGTCCGAACGCATGTCGGGATCGGCGTCGCGGTCGTCGGGGTCGTCCGTCGGTCTGACGGGGTGGTCTCGATGGCTCCGAACCTCGGCTGGGTGGACGTGGGCCTTCGGGAGGCGCTCGTCAAGGTGTTCGGCGACGAGATCCCTATCGACGTCGCGAACGAAGCCGATCTGGCTGCCCTCGCGGAAGCGCGGCGTGGCGGCGCCGTCGGTGCCCGCGACGTCCTGTTCCTGTCGGGCGAGGTCGGGGTCGGTGGGGGCATCGTCGTCGACGGCGAACCGTTCACCGGGGCCGCGGGCTACAGCGGCGAGGTCGGCCACATGCCCATCAACCCCGCGGGGTTGTCATGCCGCTGCGGCGCCGTCGGCTGCTGGGAGACCGAGGCGGGATCCGAGAGCCTGCTGCGGCGCGCCGGCCGTTCCCCCGACGGCGGCCGCGCCGCGATCGACGCCCTCCTGGCGGAGGCCGGGGCGGGGTCCCCGGGCGCCCTGGAGGCGCTGGAGGAGACAGGACGCTGGATCGGGATCGGCGTCGCCGGTCTCGTCAATCTGCTCGACCCCAGGCTCGTCGTCTTCGGCGGTCTGTTCGGGCGGATCCATCCGTTCGTGGCATCGACGGTCGAAGCCGAGCTCGATCGACGGGCACTTGCAGCGCCGCGGCGGCTCGTTCGAGTGGTCCCATCGAAGCTCGGCGTGGATGCGTCGCTGCTCGGCGCTGCCGAGCTCGCCTTGGAACCGCTCCTCGCGGACCCGGCAAGGTGGATGCGTATTCGGGAGGGAAATGCGCGAGACGCAGAAGCGGGGCTCAGGAGGGTGGTAGCCTAGCGCGGACATACGGACCCCCAGTGATCGGTATGGACACATGGAGGAGGACCAGAACAGATGATTAACCGTAGACTTGGAGCGCTCGTGGCTGTGGCCGCGCTCGCCCTGGCGGCCTGCTCGAGCAGCGGTTCGAGCGGCTCCCCGGCGGCGTCCGCAGGCGGCTCCGGCGCCACCGGAGCCGGTTGCACGGTCGGTGTCTCGTGGAACAACTTCCAGCAGCCGCGCTGGGCCGCACACGACAAGCCGAACATCCAGAAGACCGTCGAAGCCCAGGGTGGCAAGTACATCGATGCCGACGCGAACCTGAGCAACGAACAGCAGGCGACCGACATCGACACGATGATCTCCAAGGGCGCCAAGGTCTTGATCCTCCTGGCGCAGGATCCCAAGTTGGTCCTGCCGTCGGTGGCCAAGGCCAAGGCGGCCGGCATCCCGGTCATCGGCTACGACCGCCTCATCGAGGACCCCAGCGCCCTGTACATCACCTTCGACAACGTCCTCGTCGGCAAGGCCGAAGCGGACGCGGTCATCAAGAAGGTCCCGAAGGGCAATTACGTCCTGATCAAGGGCGACCCGGGCGACCCGAACGCCAAGACGTTCCTGCCCCAGGGCTGGGACCAGGCCGGCCTGAAGGACAAGGTCGCCTCCGGTGACATCAAGATCATCGGCCCGGCGGACGGCACCTACACCGACGCCTGGAAGACCGAGAAGGCCCAGGCCAACATGGAAGCGATCATCGACTCGGCCAAGTCGTCGAATACCCAGATCGACGCGATCCTCGCCGAGAACGACAGCACGGCCCTCGGCGTCGTGGGCGCCCTGACCGGCAAGAGCTACGGTTACCCGCCCCTCAGTGGCCAGGACGGCGATACCGCCAACCTGAACAACGTTGCTCTGGGCAAGCAGTACGTGGACGTCTGGAAGAGCGCCAACGAACTGGGCAAGACCGCCGCGGCGGCAGCGCTCGCGCTGTGCAACGGCGGCACCATGGCCAGTCTCAAGCTCCCGGACGGCCTGATCGACCCGAAGATCGCCCCGGCGGCCGGGCTGACCGCCCAGCCGTTCAAGACTCCGGGTGGCAACACCGTCAGCTCGTTCATCCTCCAGCCGACCCCGATCACCGCAGACAACCTGCAGGTGGTGCTCGATGCCGGCCAGATCACCAAGGCAGAACTGTGCAAGGGCGTCGACGCCGCCAAGGCGCCGGCGGCCTGCAAGTAGCGTCAACCTCGACTCGAACGACCATCTGCGCCTCCGGGACCCCCGGGGGCGCAGATTCCTTTCAGCGCCCTGATCAAGGAGGGCCGACGTGGCGAACGTCGCCGATGTAGCACCGGTCTCTGGTCAGACCCAGGCCCAGCCACCCGCGCGCACATCGATCCGCGGGCTGTTCGCACAGACGGAGATCGACCTCCGCCTGTTCGGCATGCTCGTCGCCCTCGTCGTGATCCTCGTCACCTTCCATATCCTGAGCGGCGGGACCCTCATCCAGCCGACCAACATGATCACGATGGCCGTCCAGGCGACGGGCATCGCGATCATCGCGACCGGCATGGTCCTGGTCATCGTCTCGCGCAACATCGACCTGTCGGTCGGGTCGCTCGTCGGGCTCATCGCGATGAGCTATGCGCTCTTGATGACCGACTGGTTCCCGCGCATCTTCGGGATCGGACCCGACGTGCCCTTCCAGTGGATCCTGGCCCTCGCCCTCGGGATCGGAATCGGTGCGCTCGTCGGGGCGATCCAGGGGTTCATCATCGCCTACATCGGCGTGCCGTCGTTCATCGTCACGCTCGGCGGCCTGCTCTCGATCCGCGGCCTGGTCTGGTACCAGTCCCAGGGTGCCGCCGTGGTCGGCCTCGACCCAACGTTCCAGCTCATCGGCGGCGGCGCCCAGGGCTCCGTGGGCGGCACGAT
>Ga0307281_10000435_pt1 | contig 10951 bp, 9 predicted proteins | sample ER_DNA_120_FD_194486 | JGI IMG/M metagenome (GOLD analysis project Ga0307281, IMG submission 194486) | Bulk soil microbial communities from the East River watershed near Crested Butte, Colorado, United States - ER_DNA_120 | ecosystem: Environmental > Terrestrial > Soil > Floodplain | place: USA...
GAGCCGTCGGTGCCGTGGACGACCAACGACCCGGCACTCCGGCCCGCATGCAGGCCGGCCGGCGTGACCACCGTCCCGAGCGGGGCAAGGATGTCGTCGGTCAGGTCGGCGATCATCGCCCGCCGTTCATCCGCGTCGGGGATCGATCCGAGCGGGGCGAGGATACGAGCGTGGTCGAGCGCGTACTGCCCGGCACCGGGGCGGCGCAGGACGTCGACCAGCGCGAGAGCGACGGCCGGTGCCGGGGCGACGGCCCAGGCGCCGCCGGTCGCCACGATCAGGTCGGCCGGCGGCCGGTCGTTCCATTCCGGGGTCCATTCCCTGAGCCGTCCGAGGGCGGCCCGTGCCGCGGCCATCCGGAGGGTGACGCCGTCGCCGACCGCGTCGGCCCACGGGGCGAGCCGCAGCTCGCGCAGCCGATCGCGCAGGCGGTGTCGGTCGGCGCCCCAGGTCGACCACAGGCCCACCCGATCGACGACCGAATCGTCGGGGTCGATCGGTGCCAGCGCCGCGCTCGGGACGACCGCCAGGTCGAGGCTGGGTGTCCCCCCGGCGACCCCAGGTGCGGCCGACGCGCGTGTCCCGGCATCGAAGCCGACCTCGACGACGTCGACTCGCCGGTCGAGGATCTCGGCGAGTGCCACCGCCCCCGCCCCGAGTGCCCGGCGCGCGTCGTTCGGCGGGAGGGCGAGCTCGACGAGCAGTTCGGCGAGTGGACCGCCAGGAGCGCCGCGCTTCGCCGCCGGGCCGAGCAACACCTCGCCGGCGCGCGTGGCGATGTCGCCGAAATCGGCGAGATGCTCGCTCATCCCACCGGCTAGCACCACCGTCAGGTCGCGGCGCCGGCCGCCCGCTGCCGCGACGAGGGCCGCCAGTTCGCCGAGTGCCCGTCGCTCGTCGGCGGCCGGCGGATCGCTGGCGCCGACCAGGACGCACGAGACCTCGGCATCGAGCAGCAGCGTGGTCATCGCCAGCGGATCGATCGATTCGGCACTTCCGCTGACGGTTCGCCAGCCGCTCCGCGAGGCGGTCGCGACGAGTGGCCCGAGCGCCCGTTCCGAGGCGGCCACGACGGCCATCGTCCGCGGCGGGTGGCTCGCGACCTCCAGCCGCGGCAGGCTGTTCGCGGCGCCGATCCGCAGGTCGAGGGCTGCGGCGAGCGACCGGTCCGCGGTCACGGCGCGGTCGCCGAGGATCGAGATGACCGCCTCGACATCGGCTCCGGCCGGCATCGACAGCGAACCGACGAGCCTCCAGCGCCCACCGACGCGCCCGATCAGGGCGGCAGCGGTCGTGGCGGCGCCCGAATCGAGGGCGAGGAAGGCTCGGGGTTCGCTCGTCACCCGCTCATGCTACCCGGCCCGGCTGCCGGCCGGTGTCGGGCGGGTCGGTGACAGGGCTGCCGACCGGTCTGGGTCAGGCGTCCCAGGCGATCTCGTCGTCCGTTTCCTCGAGACGGGCGATGAGCAGCTCGATGCCGGTGTCGTCGGCGAGGATCTCGCTGGCCGAGGCGAGGTCGCCACCGAACACGCCGCGCAGGACGGGGTCGAAGAACAGCATCGCGTTGGCGCCCAGCGCCCGGTAGGGCCGGCTGGCCTCGAGGAAGTGGACGGCCGGACCGGTCAGGCCGCGCAACTGGATCTCGCGGGCGACCTGTTCGACCAGTTCGTCGCGCTGCTCCTCGGCGGCTTCGTAGGAGGTGCTCACGCCGGACCACCGACGGTCGGCTCGCCGGCGCCATGGAGCTCGTGGCTGAACGCCTGGTAGGCGGCCGATCCGCGCAGGGCGAAGATGACGTGCTCGATGGTCGGGCTGACGGCCAGCTCCTCGCGGACGGTCTCGACCGTGATGCGGGCCGCTTCGTCGAGTGGGAACCCACCGACGCCCGTGCCGAGTGCCGGGAACGCGATGCTGGTGGCCCCGATCTCTCGGGCGCGGGCCATCGCGCTGCGCACGGCCGCCTGGATGACGGGCCCGCTCGTGCGCCGCTCACGGTCGAGCGAGACGGCATGGATGACCACCTTGGCAGCGAGCTTGCCGGCCGGTGTCACGATCGCCTCGCCCAGCGGGACGGGTGCCTGGCGGACGGCCGCGAACTCGATCGAGTCGCCACCGGCGCGCTTGAGGGCGCCGCCGACGCCGGTCGACATCCAGAGCGACAGGTTGGCCGCGTTCACGATGGCGTCGACCTCCAAGTCGCAGATATCCCCGTTCCAGAGTTCGATCCGCGCCAAGTTACCCCCTTAGCGCTCGGTGAGTGTGCGCAGACCGACCGGCCTCGCCGCGGCATGGTACACCCGAGGCACACGTCGGGCCATGCCGGTGACGACTTCCCAGGTGTTCGTGGTGCGCTCCCGCGCCAACGCTTCGGCCGTGATCCGCGCGTCCCCGGACGACCCCAGCAGGACGAATTCGTCAGTGCCGTCGACCGGCGGGCCCGGGACGTCGGTGACGTCGGCCATGACCGCGTCCATCGCCACGTTGCCGACCAGCGGGACCAGCCGGCCACGCACGATCGCGCTGGCTCGGTTCGAGAGCCGCCGCGACCAGCCGTCGCCGTACCCGATGGGGAGGGTCGCGATGCGGCTGGGACGCGCGGTCCGGAACGTCGGCCCGTAGCTCACGCCCCACCCCGCGGGCAGATCGGCGACGCGGACGGGCCGGGCGATGAGGGACATCACCGGGCGCAGCCGGGCCGCAGCGCCCTCGCGGGCGGCCGCCTCGTCGATCTCGTCGGGGACGAGGCCATAGATCGCCAGGCCCGGCCGGACACCGTCGTAGGCCAGGACCCCACCGGTCATCAGCCCGGCACTCGCGGCGGCGTGGCGGGGCGGCAGGTCGATGCCGGCCTCGGCCAGCGCGCGGACCGCCGCCTCGAACCGACCCACCTGGGCGTCCGTGTTGGCCGCGTCCTCGATCGCCTGGAAGTGCGTCCACAGGCCGGTCAGGGCGATGCCCGGCGTGCCTGCCAGGACGCGGGCGGCGGCGACCAGCTCCTCCTCGACGAACCCGCCCCGCCCGAGCCCCGTCTCGACCTCGAGCTCGACGGTCAGCGGCCGCGCCGGGTCGATGCCGGCCGCGGCCCCCACGATGTCCGACACGCCCGGTCCGTCGCCAGCGGCCAGCGCGATCCCGAGCCGCGCGGCATCCACGGCCCATGCTCCCGACACCGGATAGAGCACGAGGATCGGGGCGGCCACGCCACCCTCACGCAGTTCGAGCGCCTCGTCGAAGGCCGCCACGCAGAAGCCGTCGGCGCCGGCCGCCTCGAGCGCGAGGGTGATCGGGACCGCGCCGTGGCCGTATGCGTCGGCCTTGACCACCGGCCGGACCGGGACGCCCGACCCCGCCAGTTCGCGGACGACCGCCAGGTTGCCACGCAAGGCGTCGAGGTCGAGCTCGAGCCAGGCCCACCGCGGCAGGGCGGGCAACCCGGCCTCGGCCAGGCGTCGCTCGATCGCCGGGCGTTCCGGACGTTCTGGACCGGGGGTCATGCCGGGCAACGGGCGGTTCAGCGAAGGTCGCCCGGGATCCCGGCCGGCGACGCGGGCCTGCCGGCCTCGGACCCGCTCTCCCGGGCGGCGAAACCGAGACGCTTGGTGGCGGTCCGGCGCTCGGTGGCGGCCACCAGCCGCCTGCGCGCCTGCGCGAGGCCGTCGGGGAGGTCCGAGGCGAGCAGCCCGGCGTCGCCGAACCGCTCGCGGCCCGCCTCGCCGGACATGCCATGGAGATAGACGCCCAGTCGCGCCGCTGCGAACGGGTCGAGGCCCTGTGCGAGGAGCGCACCGATCGTCCCGGCCAGGACGTCGCCGGTCCCGCCCGTGGCGAGGGCCGGGTTCTCGAACGGGGAGATCGCGGCGCTGCCGTCGGGGGCGGCGATGATCGTCCGCGCACCCTTGAGCACGACGACCGACCCCCACGTCGCCGCCGCATCCAGCGCGGCGGCCAGGCGGGCCGTATCGTCGCCCTCGAGGTCGCCGTCGTCGGCCGGCTGGTCGCTACTGCCCGCCCGCAGGCGGGCGAACTCGCCGGCATGCGGCGTCAGGACCGCGGGCCGTCGCTCCCCCGTCCACCAGCCGTCCATCGTGGCCATCGACCGGAGCGCCTCGGCGTCGAGGACGAGTGGCGCGGCATCGGTCTCGCCGGCGATCGGCAGCAGCGAGCGCACGAGCTCCGTGGTCGCCAGACCCGGGCGCAGGCCCGGGCCGACGACGATCGCGTCGTGCTCGTGATCGAGGATGCGTGCCATCGCCGGTTCAGGGTCGATCTCCTCGACGTCGTCCTCGGGGAGTGCCATCGTCGTCGCCTCGACGACCTTGGCGGCGAACAGCGGCTGGAGCGATTCGGGGATGGCGAGGGTGACGAGGCCGACGCCGCTGCGCCCGGCCGCCCGGCAGACGAGGAGCGCAGCCCCGGCGTAGTCGAGCGAGCCGGCGATGACCAGCAGCTTCCCGAACGAGCCCTTATGGCCACGGGCCGGCCGCTCCGGGACGAGCGCGCCGACGATGTCGTCGTCGAGCTTCGTCGCCCCGGTCGGGAACGCGCTGCCGGCGTCGATCCCATCCGCCTCGCGCGGGGCATCGCGCCGCCCGAAGCCGACCGGTCCGCGCTCAGGCATGATCCGGCTCCGTCTCGAGCGGCTGGGGAGCGTCCGTTGCGAGCGCCCCGGCGCCACCGGCCTCGGCCGTCGAGCGCAGGCGCTCGATCCGGGCGAGGATGCGTCGCTCGCGCTCGTCGAGTCGCTCCTCGATGTCGGGCGGGAAGACGTAGCGGCCGCCGGCCATCCGCACGCCGAACGCGATCGCCACCGCGTAGTCCGACTCGTGGCTGATCGAGATGGCGATGCGCTCCATCCCGAGCTGCTCCGCGCGGGCGGCCGCGCGACCATGCAGCCGGACCGACGGCTGGCCGGTCGGCATCCGCTCGATCTCGATGTCGCGCCAGCCGATCCCCCGGACACCGAGCCCGAGCACCTTCGACACCGCTTCCTTGGCCGCCCACCGGCCGGCCATCGTCTCCGGCCGGCCGCGCACGTAGCGCTGCTCCGCTTCGGTCAGCACCCGCTTCGAGAAGCGCGGCCCGAATTTCTCGAGCGCGGCACGGATGCGGGAGACACGGATGATGTCGATGCCGAGCTCTGTCGTCCCGGCCGGGGCGAGGCCCGGCGGCAGCGCACGTGCTTCGGACCGCTCGACGACCGGCATCGGCTCCCCTACTCCACGGTGACGGACTTGGCCAGGTTTCGCGGCTGGTCGACGTCCGTGCCGCGCGCGACCGCGATGTGGTACGCGAACAGCTGGAGCGGGATGATGGCCAGCACAGGGCTGAGGGTCTCGTGGGTGTCTGGGACCCGGCAGACGTCGTCGGCGTAGTGCTCGATCGCCTCGTCGCCCTCGGTCGCGACCGCGATCACGCGCGCATCGCGGGCCCGGCCCTCCATGACGTTGCTGATGAGCTTGTCGTAGACCTTCGAGCGCGTCGCGATGGCGACCAGCGGGCACTCGGCGTCGAGGAGCGAGATCGGTCCGTGCTTGAGCTCGCCGGCCGCGTAGCCCTCGGCGTGGACGTAGCTGACCTCCTTGAGCTTGAGCGCACCCTCGAGCGCGACCGGGTAGGTCGCGCCACGGCCGACGAACATGAAGCCGCGCGAGTTCACGTAGCGGCGGGCGAGGTCCGGCGTCGTGATCGCGGCCGCGCTGAGCGCTCGGGCGGCCGCCGCCGGCAGCGCCCGCAAAGACGAGCCCAGGGCCAGCTCCTCGGCCTCGGGCAGCGAGCCGCGGATCTTGGCGATCGCCGCGGCCAGGATGACGAGCGTCGTGACCTGGGTGACGAACGTCTTGGAGGCCGCGACCGCGATCTCCGGCCCGGCCTGCAGGAAGAGGACAGCATCGGCCTCGCGGGTGATCGCCGAACCGACGGTGTTGGTGACGGCGATGATCGGGCAGCCGCGTTCGCGGGCGAGTCTGGTCGGGGCGATCGTGTCGGCGGTCTCGCCCGACTGGGTGACCGCGATGACAAGCGTCTTCTCGTCGAGCGGCGGCGGCCCGTAGCGGAACTCAGAGCCGATGTTGGCCCGGGCAGGGAGCCCGGTCCAGTCCTGGATCGCGGCCGCCCCGATGAGCGAGGCGTAGTGGGCGCTGCCGCAGGCAATGAGCTCGACACGTGTGACCGTCCGGAGCATCTCCTCGAGGCCGGCCAGCTCCTCGACGTTGATCCGGTCGGCGCGGTCGACCCGGCCGGCGATCGACTGGCTGAGCGATTCGGGCTGCTCGTGGATCTCCTTGAGCATGAAGTGCTCGTAGCCGCCCTTCTCGGCGGCCTCGGGCGACCAGTCGATGGTCGTGACTGGGCGCTCCAGCGGACCGCCCGCGACGTCGGTGATGGTCACGCCCCACGGCCGGATGTCGGCGACATCGCCGTCCTCGAGGAAGACGATCTGGTCGGTGTGGGCGAGGATCGCCGCGACGTCCGAGGCCAGGAAGCTCTCACCGTCGCCCAGACCGACGACGAGCGGCACGTCCTTGCGGGCGCCGATCAGGCGGTCGCCCTCGCCGATGTGCATGACGACGATGGCGTAGGCGCCTTCGAGCTTGCGAAGGGCGTCGCGCACCGCGTTGGCGACGTCGCCTGCGTAGGCCTCCTCGACGAGATGGGCGATCGCCTCGGTGTCGGTCTCCGAGGTCAGGGTGTGACCGCGTGCCTCGAGCCCGGCGCGCAGCTCGCGGAAGTTCTCGATGATCCCGTTGTGGATCACGGTGATCTCGCCGGTGCAATCGCGGTGCGGGTGGGCGTTGAGGTCGTTCGGGCGCCCGTGCGTCGCCCAGCGCGTGTGGGCGAGGCCGATCGCGGCGTGCGGCGTCCGGTCGGCGATGGCGGTCTGGAGATTGACCAGCTTGCCGGCCCGTTTCTCGACGAACAGGTCACCCGCGTCATCGACCAGGGCGATGCCGGCCGAGTCGTAGCCGCGGTATTCGAGGCGCTTCAGCCCTTCGATGAGGATGGGGCCCGCCTCCCGGGGACCGGTGTAACCGACGATGCCGCACATTGGGGTCTGCCTCTCGCTCGTGCCCGTCGACGCGGCGGCGGGTCGTGGTGACGTCCCGTGGTGGGCACCGCGGCTAGTTTAGTCGCTCCCCGGCGAGGGCCGCGAGCGAGTCGGCCAGCTCCGTGACCAGTGCCGCGTCCGGCCCCTCGACCATCACCCGCAGGGCGGGTTCCGTGCCGGACGGCCGGACGAGGACGCGACCCGCGCTCCCCAGGCGCGCGCTCGCCGTGGCGATCGCCCGCTGGAGGGTCGGGTCGCCCTCCCACTGGTCCTTGTGACGCGCCGTTACCGCGCGCTGTTGCTGGGGCAGCATCGGGATCTCGGCCGCCAGCTCGGCCAGGCTCGCCGACCGGGCGGCCATCACCCGCAGGACCTCCAGCGCGGTCACGATCCCGTCGCCCGACGTGGTGTGCTCGAGGATGATGACGTGGCCGCTCTTCTCGCCGCCGAGGACCGCGCCCGACACCTGCATCCCCTCGAGGATGTACTTGTCGCCGACGGGCGTCCGGACGACCTGTCCGCCGGCCGCCTCGACGACCGCCTGGAGCCCGCCGTTCGAGAGGACGGACACCACCAGTCCCCCGCCCGGCAGGTCGTGCCGGGTCAACCGGTCGAGGGCCAGGATCCCGAGGACCTGGTCGCCGTCGACCACGGTGCCCGTCGCGTCGACCGCGATCAGACGGTCGGCGTCGCCGTCGAGCGCGAACCCGGCGTCGGCGCGTGCGGCGATGACAGCCTCGGCCAGCGACGCCGGCGCGGTCGCCCCCGACCCGACGTTGATGTTGATGCCGTCGGGATCGGCGTGGATGACATCGACGCGGGCACCGGTCGCCTCGAGGATCCCCGGCCCGACCGCCGAACCCGACCCGTTCGCGGCGTCGAGGACCAGGCGCAGGCCGCCGGCGTCGATGGTCGACGCGAGCGCGAGTCGGTGCGCCCGGTACTCGTCGAGGCGGGCGCTGGCGTCGATCATCCGGCCGAGCTCGTCGTTGGGGGCGCCGGCCAGCTCCTCGGTCCGCCAGATGAGCCGTTCCAGCTCGTCCTCGACCGAATCGTCGAGCTTGAGGCCCTCCCCATCAAGGACCTTGAGGCCGTTGTCGAGGGCCGGGTTGTGCGAGGCCGAGACCATGATCCCGGCCGCGAACGGCCCCTGTCCGGCCATGAACGCGAGGGCGGGCGTCGGGACGACGCCGACGATGTGGGCATCGACTCCCATGCTCGTCGCACCGGCCGCAATGGCCGCCACGAACATGTCCCCCGACCGGCGGGTGTCCTGCCCGACGACGATCGCGCCACCGCGGCCGACCAGCCGATGCGCGACGGCCCGGCCGAGCGCGTAGGCGAGGGTCGGCTTCAGGTCGACATTGGCGACACCGCGGATCCCGTCGGTGCCGAAGAGGCGTGCCACTCTCGGTCAGCCTCCCGTCTGGGGAGACGCCGACGGCGTGGTGACCGCGGTGGTGCCGATCGTCACGGCGACCGTTGGCGGGCTGACCGCCACGATGGTCGTCCCGATCGGTGGGTTGGCTGTCGGCGTGACCTCGTGGGTCCCGGTTTTGAGGCCGGCCACATCGATATCCATGACGAGGGCCGCACCAGACAACCGGTCAAGGTCCGCGACCGAGCCGCCGATGGTGACCAGGACGTGGTCCACCGAGAGCCGATACGTGAGCGTGTTGCTGGCGCCGACGAGGCGGAGCCCGGCCGTGAACGTGCGCGTGCCGGTCACCGGCCGAAGCTTGATCGTGACTTTGACGGGCGCCTTCTTGACCTCGACGACCCCGGTCGGCAAGGCGAGCCCGACCTCGACGGTCTGGTCCGTCGACACCCCGGCCATCGGGATCGGCTCGGTGTCGACCTCGTCGAGCTTGGCCAGGTCCTCAGCGTCCCCGGCCACCAGCCTGACCTGCGGATCGACGGTCACCGAGTCGATCTCGAACCCGGCGGCGGGGTTGCCGGTGATGACCGGGTTGACCCGGAGGGTGGCGCTGTTCTGGTTGGAGATCACAGGGATGGTGACGCGCGCGGTGGGCGGCTTCACGTCGACCGGACTCACGGCGTTCCCGAGCAGGTCGATCGGGACGAGCGGGACGTCCTGGTCGATGTCGATCGGTGGCGCCTGGATGATCACCGAGGCTCGAACAGCCGCGACGGACGAGACGACCGACTTCGGCCCAGTGATGGTGACGTTTTCGGGGACCACGGTCGTCTCTCCGAGGGTGAGGCCGTCGGGGACTGTCCCGTGCTCGACGCGCACCGGGACGTCCTTCTCGATGATCTCGTCAAGCTCGACCCCGGTCGTCGAGGGCTGGTAGCCGAGGATGCGGATCCGTTCGTCGAGCGCCTTGACGTCGATCGGCACGGTCACGATCCCGCCCGCGGCCGGAACGTCCCCGAGATCCACTGTCGCCACGAAGGACGTCGCTGCGACAGGGACGCCGGGCGGGGCGAAGTAGCTGATGGCCGTGACCGGCTGGGGTCCGGTCACGATGAACGTCTTGGGCGGCACGTTCACAGGCCGGACCTGGATTCCGTTGGTGTACACCTGCGTGTTCTGCGACAGCGCGAGTCCGCCGTACATCAGGGTCGCCAAGCCGACCGCCGCCAGCTTCAAGGGCCAGTTGTTGAAGAGCCGCCTGAGGAACCGCCTCACCGGCGGCCTCGGGCGGTCGATGGCGCGATCGCGGCGTCATCGGTCGTCGTCGGTGGCGGGGTCCTGCTCTTGCTCGACGTCCGGACCTTGGTCGGTGCCGGATCCGGCGTCGGTGTGGATGCGCTCGAGGCTGTTGGCTCCGGCAAGGCGGTCGTCGGCCGGGCCGCAGCTGGCGGGGATGACGTCGGCAGTGCCTGGGTGGCCATCGGTGTCGGCATCGGCTGCGCGGGCGTTGTCACCGCGGTCGCCTGTGGCTCGCGCGGTCGCGGCGGCCGCCCCACGAATCGGCCCAGCTCGCGGAGACGGGGCGATCGCCCTTCGACGCTTCGTCGCCGGTTCGCATGCCGCAAGCCGAACGGGTCGACGCGGCCGCCGGCAGGGTCGAGCAGTCCCTGGATGGCGCGGGCGAGCCCGGCCTCGGTCAGGTTGCGGACGATCCGGGCGCGCTCGACCAGGCTGATCTGGCCGTTCTCCTCGGACACGACCACGACGATCGCGTCGGTCTGCTCGGTGATGCCGAGTGCCGCGCGGTGACGCGTCCCGAAGCGCTCGGTCTGGATCGAGGTCTCGGCCAACGGGAGCACCGTCCCGGCCGCCACGATCCGGTCGTCGCGGATGATCACCGCCCCGTCGTGGAGCGGCGACTTCGGGGTGAAGATCGTGCGCAGGAGGTCAGCCGAGACGTCGCCGTGGATCATCACGCCGGTCTCGGCGACCTCCTCGAGGCCGGTCTCGCGCTGGAGCACGATAAGGGCGCCCTGGCCATCGGCGGACAGTTCGGCTGCGGCACGGGCGACCTCGGTCGACACGTGGACCGCGGCGCGCGACTCCGCCGGGGAGAGGATCCAGCCGAACGAGCCGACGCGCCCGATACGCTCCAGTGCCCGGCGCAATTCCGGTTGGAAGATGACGACCAGCGCGAACAGGCCGACGACCGCGCCCGCCTGGAGGATCTGGGTGAGGAGGAGCAGGTTGAACGCGACCGCCAGGCCGTAGACCAGGACGAGAACGCTCACGCCGATCACCAGGCGGACCGCGCGTGTCCCGCGGATGAGCTTGAACAGCCAGTAGATCAGGAGCGCGGTGATCCCGATGTCGACGATCGTGTTCAGGTGGACCTGATCGAGGATCGACGAGAAGAGGGACGGCATCGTTCCCGAGTGTAGCATCGCTCCCCGTCGATTCCCGGGAGCGTGGCGGCCCAGCCGCCGCTCAGGCGCGCCTCGTCAGGCGCAGACGGCCGCCAGGCGCGG
>Ga0307281_10000436_pt1 | contig 10935 bp, 11 predicted proteins | sample ER_DNA_120_FD_194486 | JGI IMG/M metagenome (GOLD analysis project Ga0307281, IMG submission 194486) | Bulk soil microbial communities from the East River watershed near Crested Butte, Colorado, United States - ER_DNA_120 | ecosystem: Environmental > Terrestrial > Soil > Floodplain | place...
CGCTTGGTCGCACCCGCCACGTTCTCGAATTCCTCCAGGAGCTCGGCGGCTCCATCGAGGTCTCCCATGCCGATCCGCGCCTCGATGGCATCGGCGTGGACCGGGATGACGCACGGCTCCCGGACGCCCATGTCGCGGAGGAAGCGGACGACCGGGTCGAGGTGCTCGTTGGCCGCGACGAACTGCCCCAGCGATAGCTCGAGGAAGCCGAGCACCGCCCGGTTGCAGTTCGCGTAGAGATGGTCTCCACGTTCGGACCACGCCAGCCCCTGTGTCGCGAGCTCGCGGGCGGACTCGACCTCGCCTCGGTGCGCGTCGACGAGGGCCTGGAGAAAGATGAGGTCGAGCCCGTTCTGCTCCTCGAACCCCGCCCCAAGCTTGATCTCGATGGCCGTCGCTGCGTGGCGCACGGCGAGCTCGATCCGACCAGAGCGATATTCGATCTCGGCGAGGTAGCCATGCGGCTCGGACGCGAGCGTGTAGAGCCCTCGGTTCGCCAGATGAGCGAGGACCGCCTCGAGCGTCGACCGGGCGGCGTCGAGCTCTCCCGCCCACATCGACCGCAGGCCCATCGTCACGAGAGGGGTGGTGTAGGTGTCGGGGAAGGTGGCTGTGCCCCGGAGAGACACCGCTCGTTCGATGCCATCCGCACCATCGCGACCCGCGAGGAACTCGCAGATCCCGAGCACCGCGAGCGCTTCCGAGATCATCAATCGATCGTCTGATCCCTCGGCGATCTCCAATGACCGCCGCGCCTCGGCGGTCGCCTTCGTGACATCGCCCCCGTAGATCCACGTCCACGCCAGATCGATCCGGATCTCGCTCTCCACGCGGGGATCGCCGGAAGCATCGTCCAGGCCCTCGTCGAGATAGCCTCGGACGAGATCGACCTCCATCCAGGACACATCGGCGAGGCGCCACAGGATGTCGGCGCGCTGCGGTCCGTGCGGCGCCGCGGCGGCCATCTCCAAGAGGAGTTCGCGCGCGCGGATCGCGTTGCCGGCGTCGAACAGGTGGCCGGCGCTCTCGACGCCGCGCCGAACGCTGGCGGCGGCATCGGCGGCTGGGGTGAGGGCGCGTGCCAGGTCGGCGAGCTCCGCGGCCGACTCCGGCGCACCTCGAGACCGTGCGAGACGGGCCGCGTCGTCGAGAGTCGCGGCGATCGACGCGTCGGGACCGTGAGACGAGAGGGCGAGATGCCGGGCTCGCTCCTCGGGATTCGTGGCGAGATCGGCGAGCGATCGATGGACCGTCCGGCGTTCATCCGGCGAAGCAGCCGCGTAGACGGTCGACGCCAGGAGCGGGTGCGTGAACCGGACCTGGCCGGACCGGGTGTCGATGTCGCCGGCGCTCTCGGCCGCGGCGAGGGCACCGTACGCCGCGGAGCCCGAGCCGGTTGCCGCCGCGACCAGGTCCGGGGTTGGCTGGGAGGACGCCGAGGCGACCAGGAGGGCCAGGCGAGTGTCGGTCGGCAGCAGGTCGATCCGCGCTCGGAGCAAGGCCTCGAGGTCTCCCGGGACGGGAAGCGCCGATCCGGCCTCGACCCAGTCGCTCCCGAGCGCCCTCGCGATCTCGAGCGCGAAGAAGGGGTTGCCGTCCGATGCCTCGTGGATGCGACGGAGGATTGGCCGCGGCCACGAACGACCCAGTCGAGCCCGGAACAGCGCCTGAAGCGCGCCGAGGCTCAGCGGCCCCAAGGTGATGCGATCCGTCCGTTCCGGTGACAGCGCCCGATCGACGCCGAGGGTCACCGGCGCGCTGCCGTCCGACCGGAGGACGAGCACCAGCCCGACCGGCTCGACTCGAAGCCGACGGAACGCGAACGCGAGTGCGGCAGCGGTCGGTCCGTCGAGCCACTGGGCATCGTCCACAACGAGCAGGACGCGGCCCATCCGCGAACGTTCGCGCAGGAACGTGAGGAAGGCGGTGGAGACGGAGCCCTGGTCGAGCGGCACCTCAGGCTCTTCTCGGAGCAGCGCGACGGCGAGGGCGCGCCGTTGTGGCGCGGGAAGCGTTGCCGCCGCCTCGTCGTACGCGTCGTCGAGCAGGTCCCGTAGCCCCGCGAAGGACAGCCTGGACTCGTGATCCGCCGGCCCGCACCGGAGCACGGTGATGGATCGTTCCCGCGCAGCATCGACCAGCACGTCGATCAGGGTGCTCTTCCCGATGCCTGCCACGCCTTCGATGACGAGCGCGCGAGGCCACGCATGGGCATCAGAGACGAATCGCTCGATCCACTCGAGCTCGCCCTCCCGCCCGACGATCCGATCGACGTCGTGAGACGTTCGGTGCCTCCCTCCTGGCGGCAAGCGTAGACGGGACGTCGAGTCACTGGGACGCCCCACGCGTGTCGGCGTCCCGACCCCGTTGCTTTGATACGGTTACCGCGATGGAACCCGACCAGACCCCCCCACGACCGTCCCAGCCGACAGATGCGGAACTCTCCCGGATCGCCCGCGAAGCGGTCCGTCAGCCGGCCGACCCGCGGCTGGACAAACAACTCGAGCGGATGGGGCTGACCGACGCACCCGCGCCGACCGCCCCGCCGGCTGCCGGGCCGGTCGCGGACCCGACGGTCGAAGCCCTCGAGGAAAGGCTTCGACGCGTCGAATCGATCGTCTGGGTTGTCGTCGCCGCCGTCGGGATCCTCGCGGCCGCGGTGGTCGTCCTGCTGCTCCGCTGAACGACCGCCGCGGCCCGTGTCGGGTCAGGATCCCGTTGGATCAGCGCTGCGAGCGCCGGCTCGCGGGCTCGCAACCGTCGCCGGAGCGCGCGCGGGTGCCTCCTTGAGCAGCAGGACCAAACCGGCCGCCACCACCGCGGCGACGATGCCCGGCGTGAACGTGCTCGCGGTCGCGATCGAGAACGCGCTATAGATGGCGTCGACGATCCCCGGGATGAACGGCTCCACCTGGGCCTTGATCCCGGCCGGGACGGCGGCGAGGATCGCCTGGCCCAGGTCGCCGACACCGGTCAGGGCATCGAGACTGCCGGGACCACCACCGGCGAGCGCCCCACCGATCTCGGGCGGAACTCCCGCTGCGGCCAGCTGGCCCGGCAATTCCTCGAGCAACCGCGACCCGAAGATCGTGCCGGTGATGGCCAGGCCGACCGTGCCGCCGACCTGCTGGAAGAACGTCAGGTTGCTCGTCGCCGTGCCCAGTCGCGCGACCGGGACGCCGTTCTGGACGACCAACGTGAAGACCGCGAACGTCGGACCGACACCAAGCCCTGTCACGAACATCCAGCCCCACAGGACCGGCAGCGGCGTGGTCGCCTCGAGGTGGGTGAGCATGAACAGCCCGATCGCCATGACCGTCAGGGCCCCGAAGATCAGCAGCCGATAGCGTCCCGTCCGGCTGACGATCTGGCCGGACGCGACGGCACTGATGATCAGGCCACCGAGCAACGGCAGGATCTGGTAGCCGGACTCGGTCGCCGACGCTCCGGCAACCACCTGGAACCAGCGCGGCAGGAAGACGACGGTCGCGAAGAAGCCGAAGGCGGCCAGGAAGACGGCCGCGACCGAGACCGAGAACGCGCGGACGCGGAACAGCTCGAGGGGCACGATCGGTTCATCCGTGCGCGACTCCACGAACACGAACAGCGCGAGGATCAGCGCCCCGACGGCGATGAGACCACCGACGGCCGGGTCGGTCCAATCGGCCCCCCGCTTGTTGGTCAGACCGACCAGGATCGGGACGAGCGCACCGGTGAATAGGACGGCTCCGAGATAGTCGATCTTGGGGCGTTCGCCCCCGAGGTGGTAGGCAGGCAGGTTCCGCCACACGGCGATGAATACGGCTGCACCGATCGGCAAATTGAGGAAGAACACGAATGGCCAGCCGATCGTGTCGGTGATGATCCCGCCGATCGCGGGGCCGACCAGGACGGACAGCCCGAAGACCGCCCCGAACAGGCCTTGGTACTTGCCGCGCTCGGACGGGGCGAAAAGGTCGCCGATGACCGCCAGCGCGATCGGAAAGAGCGCGCCGGCGCCGAGGCCCTGCACGCCGCGAGCGCCGACCAGCTGCCACATCTCCTGCGACAGGCCGGCAAGCAGCGAACCGAACATGAACACCCCGATCCCGAACAGGAAGATCGGCCGGCGACCGAACAGGTCGGACAGCTTCCCGTACAGCGGGCCGCTGATCGTCGAGGTGAGCAGATAGGCGGTGAACGCCCACGTGTAGAGGTTGTTGCCACCGAGATCGGTGATGATCCTCGGCAGCGCCGTTCCGACCACGGTCTGGTCGAGCGCGGCCAGGAAGATGCCGACCATCACCGCATAGAGGACCCGCATCCGGACTGGATGCGGGAGCTCGATCGGCGCTCGATCCTCGAACGCAGTCTCGTCGTAGCTGGACGTCACGGACATCTGAGCCCTCCTTCTCTGGGTGTCGATCGTAGCGTCTGATTAGGCCACCTTTGTTCCTAATCACGTGGTATCTTCGTCAACATCGTGGGAACGTCGGCTCGCATGCTCCGGCTCCTCTCGTTCCTCCAGACGCCGCGCGACTGGACGGGCGCGGAGCTGGCCGAGCGACTCGAGGTGAGCACAAGGACGATCCGCAACGATATCGAGCGCTTGCGCAGCCTCGGCTACCAGGTCCAGGCCACCCGTGGCCCGGTCGGCGGATATCGGCTGGCGTCGGGGACCACCGTCCCGCCGTTGCTGCTTGACGACGACGAAGCCGTCGCGCTGGCGGTCGCGTTACGGACCGGCGCCGGTGGCGGCACCGACGGCATCGAGGCATCCTCGATGCGCGCCCTGGCAAAGCTCGAGCAGATCCTGCCGGCTCGGCTGCGCAGCCGCGTGGGCGCGCTGCAGACGCACACCGTGCTCGTGCGCCGCCGCTGGCATCAGCCGGTCGATCCAGAGGTCCTGACACTGCTGGCCGCCGGGTGCCGCGATCATCGCGGCCTGCGTTTCGACTACGAGGACCGACGCGGGTCGGCCAGCCAGCGCCGGGTCGAACCCCATCGGGTGGTCCACGCGGAGGGCCGCTGGTACCTCGTCGCCTGGGACACCGATCGGGCTGACTGGCGGACGTTCCGGGTCGATCGGATCCGCTCGGAGATCGTGACCGGGCATCGGACGGCGCCACACGAGCTGTCCGACGACGAGATCACGGCCCTGATCTCGCGTGGCGTCCCGGCTGCGGCGCGCCGCTATCGGACGCGGGTCACCGTCCTGGCGCCGGCCGAGGCCATCGCCGAGCGGGTCGGTCCGTGGGTCGGCACGGTGGAGCCGATCGATGCCTTCAGCTGCGTCCTCGAGACAGGCGCCGACGACCTCGACATCCTCGCCGTCCACCTGGGCCTGCTCAACGTCGACTTCATCGTCACCGAACCGCCGGAGCTCGTGACCCACATGCAGGCGTTGGGCGAGCGCTATACCCGCGCCGTGCGGATGTAACACGGACTCAGCCGGGGGCCGACTCGATCTTGCCGTCGGCGATGGCCTTGACGAAGGCTGCGTGGTCGAGCTCGTTCTGGTCGGCGTAAGCCTCGGAGAAGTCGGCGATGGCGCCGTCGAACGTGTCGCTCGTGCCGAGATAGGCCGCGATCGCGATCGAATCGCCGCTGCGCGCGTGGGCACGCGCCAGCGACCGCGCGCACAACCCGCCGTAGAAGGCGAGGCCTGGCAGCCTGAGCGTCGTGATGTCGACCGATCCCTTCATGTCCCACAGCTGGCGGAAGTAGAAATCGCGGCCGCCGGGCCCGCGCGTCCATCCGAGGAAGATGTCCGGCGTCGCCTGCATCAGCCGCTGGCCGACGACGACACGCTCGCCGTGGTTCGCGTGCGAACTGTGGGGCAGGTACGGAGAGAGAACGGACGCGGTGGCCTCCTTTGCCTGGAGGAGCAACGGGTCGCCTTCGTCGCGTCCCTCGAGCAGGACCACGAAGCACCGGGTCCCGACGCTGCCGACACCGACGACCTTCAATGCGAAGTCAACGAACCGGTAGCGCTCCACCAGCTCGCGCCGGTTCTCGGCGAGCGTCGCCCGGTAATCACGGAAGGTGTTCTCGAGACCAGCGGCGCCGCCGACGGTCTCGACATGAGTCACGACCGGCGGGTCATCGACGATCCGCCATTCGCCATCGACCACCGCGGTGAGCTGACCGCTCGCCTTCATCCGGTCCTTGCCGCGGGCCTTCGCGAACAGGCCCTGGAGGCGAGCCTCACCGGCCTTGAGGGCCGAGCCCTTCGCGCCGATCGTCTTTGCCTCCTGGGTCAAGGATGCCTGGATGTCCTCGGCCGTCGTTCGGTCGTACCAGATGTCGAGAAGGCGCATCCCGGAATACGTCGCGATCTGCTCGCGGTAAGCGCGCACGGACGCGAGGACGGCGGTCCGCGACTCAGCCGCCGTGAAGCCGTTGCTGCGCCCGGCAATGACGACGCTCGCCGCGAGGCGCTTGACGTCCCACTCCCACGGTCCGGGGAGTGTCTCGTCGAAGTCATTCGAGTCAAAGACGAGCGTCCGTTCCGGAGATGCGAACAGCCCGAAGTTCGAGATGTGCGCGTCGCCGCTGGCTTGCACAGTGATGTTGCTGCGCGGCGTGGTCGACAGGTCGAGCGCCATCACCGCCGGCGCGCCGCGGTAGAAGGCGAACGCCGAGGCAGCCATCCGACCGTGACGCAAAGGAAGCAGGTCCGTGAGCCGGTCGGCCTCCTGGGCGAGGATGATCGCGACGGGATCCCTGTCCGAAGCGAACTCGACCGCACCCTGACCGCTGCGCGGTGCGGTCTGCCGAGCAGCGCGCCCGACCGCGGCACGGTCCGCGACCGTCACCCACGGACGCGGCGTCCAGGTGTCCAGGCGGGGCGCGCCGGGCGCCCAGGCGGCCTCCAGTTCATCGGGAGTCGCGATCGCCGACGTCTTTGTCCGGCGTCCATTGGAGGCAGATCGAGGGGTCGTCATCGTTCGACTGTAGCAGCGCTGGCAATGCCCAGCGCTCGCGGCCTGGAGCCGGATCCGGTGGCCGGAATTCAGCCCGCGCCGACCGCCTCGAGCGCCCAGCGGGCCTGGGCGAGGTGGATCCGGTCATGCCCGGCACTCAGCCGGAATGTCATGTCGTAACTCTCCGCCCCGCGCTCGCGGTGGCGTCCGACCCGCTCGCGGTCCGCCACCGCTCGTCGCGCCCAGAGGTCGAGGTTGGCGTCGCGCAGCGCCTCGAACGTGGCCAGGAGCCGCGCCGGGTCATCCTCGTTGTGCCTGAGCTCGGCGACCCACAGGGCCTGGTCGTAGCCGACGATGTCGGGCTCGTCCTCGGACAGGATCCAGCGCACCCTGGCGGACACGACGACCTCGGAATCCGCGATGTGACCGATGCATTCGAGGGCCGACCACTCGGCCGGCGCCGGGCGGACCCGCAGGCGATCGCCGGCGTCGGCGATGAGCGCCCGGATCGCGGCGCCGGTCTGGGCCTGGGCGACGGCCGGGTCGTCGTCGCCGAGTGCGGCAAGCAGCGACTGCCGGTAGGCCTCGGGGCTCGATACCGGGTCGATCGTTTGGCTCATCGGTCCTCCTTCGTCGTTGGGGCGCCGACCGCCATGGCGCCGACTTCCCCAACGGCGATCGGCTCGAGACGCGCCCGAAGCAGGTCCGAGCCATCGGCGTCCGCCACGCGGCAGACCCACGCGCCGCCATCCGGCCATGCTTCGGCGACCAGTCGCGCGGCGGGCTCGGCGGCCCGCGCGTACTCGAGCCGCACGAGCCGCGGGACCGCACGCATCGCGGCGGCCCCGCCGGCCACAAGGACCGCCTCGTCGAGCCAGTCGGCGTAGACCGCGTTGTTGACGTGGTCCATCGGGTCGAGCTCCTGCGGGCGGACTGTGAAGGTCGTACGGGCCGGCTCGAGCGGGACCTCTCCCACGTCAACGCGGGCCAGCCCGAATGTCGCCGGCGGTGGCGCGAAGACCGCTTCGAACTCCTTCGGGATCCGGGTCGGGGCGCCACGGTCGTCGAGCAGCACCCAATCGATGTGGACCCAGCAGACGAGCATGCCATCGGCGTCGTGGAACTCCGTCCGGCGGCGGGCCCAGACGCGGCGAAAACCGACGGGAACCGTCGTGCCGACCAGTTCGGCTCCGAACCGGATCGGGGCGACGACCGCGACCTCCGCGGCCCGCACGAGCCATGTGATTCCGCGCTCGGCGTACCACGAGCGCCCGAATCCCCGGGCGTCGGAGTGAAGGCCGGCCAGATCCTGCGTGTAGCGCAACAGGGCCGACGTCCGGATCAGTCCGTCCGGACCGGCCTCATCAAAGCGGACGCGGTAGGGCACGGACCAGGTGTCTGGCACGCGGGAACTCACGCGCCGGGCCCGGCCAACGCGTCGAGCGTCTCGAGCGAGAAGAGGGTCGTGCCGTCGTGCGGAGCGGTCTGCCGATCGAGTCGGACATCGCACGATCGCTGCGCATCGAACACCACGAGCGCCACGGACAGCCGTTCGTCCTCGTCGCGCGCGTGCGTCCGGGCATCATCGAGCTGGTGGAGGACGTCGGCATTGATCCCGCGCGCACCCCACTTGCAGTCGTACGCCTCGGCGGCGCCCGCGCGTTCGACCGTCACGTCGTACGGGTGGATCTCGGCCGGGACCCCATCGAACAGGATCCGCCGCTCACGACGGACGGCGTCTGCGCCGACCCGCTTGGCGAGGAGCTGAGCGGTGACCTCCTCGATGAGCGCCCCGCGGACCTGGCTGCGCACCTGGTCGCCCCGGTCGGCGACGGCCAGCGATGCTTCGAGTATCGCCTCGGACCGGGCGAGTTCGGCGGCGTCGCCCGTCGCCGACGACCCGAACAGCGTCGGGAACATCGTCCGCCAGCCGGTCGGATCGATCGACTCGCCGTTCATCACCGCCCGTGCCAGCAGGCGCTGGACCGGCGTCGCATCAGCCAGCAACGAGGCCGTGCGGGCGACCGCTGGATCGGCCTGGATGCCGGCGTAAACGACGGCCCGCGCGTCGCGTGCGGCGTCCTGGAACCTCATGGACGCGCCCCGACCGCCACCAGGACGATCTGCGGGAAGGTGGACAGCCAGTCGATGGCGCGGTGTGGATCCTCGATCCGCTGGATCTCGTCGATCGCCTGGTCGATCGCCTGGCTGGTCTCATCGGAGGCGTCGTCGTCGCCGTGCCGGACGAGGACCTCGTCGAAGCGTGTCCGCCACGCGTCGGTCAGGTCGTTGACGTACGACCACTCGTCCTCGATCCCCTCCCCGAGCTCGGACAACACGGTGTAAGCGTCGAGGGCGCGGTCGAGGGCGTCACGGATCGTCTCGGCAGACACGGGGCAAGCCTACCGCGACGCGCGGTGGCCAGGTCGTCAGGCCGCGCTGGTCGTCCGGCGTCGGAGGCCGCGGCCGGCCACCGGCAGCCCTGGGTCGGATGCGCTGTTGCGGCGAAGGAGGGCCAGCAGCTCGCGACGTGCCCGATCGTCCCATGCCCGCGAGTAGATGTGGATCGCGTCGGCGCGGATCCGATTGGCCAGGTCGCGCTCGCGGGATGCCTCGAGCTCGGCTACGCGATCGAGGACGGCGCGATACAGGTCGGGCAGCTCCTCGGAGGCAGACTTGGGCTCCATCATCGCCAACGATGACGCTCGCGCCGCCGGCGACGGAATAGCCCGGCGGTCCCGAATATCCTGGCCGATGGTCCGTGTGGTCAGTCGCCGCGATGGTCGCCGCTGCGCACCCCGAACGGACCGAGTGTCCCGGTGGCGGGCATCCACATCTCGCTGACGCCCTCGACGGTCGCGGCCGGCGGCCCGGCACGAAGCAGCGCCAGCAGGGCGTCGAGCCGGTCGCGCGGGCCCTCGACGACGCAGCGGACCGAGCCATCCATCGTGTTCGCCACCCAGCCGCGAAGCCCGAGGTCCATCGCCTCGCGGAGCACGAAGTAGCGGAAGCCGACGCCCTGCACGCGTCCCCTGACGGTGGCATCGAGCCGCACGGACGGGTCCGGGATCATCGAACGGAGGGTCAGGCGGCCGCGGCGCGCGACGGCCAAACCAGGACCAGCGCATCGAGCACGAGCTCCGGCGAGACGTTGCCCGCGAGCAGCTCGGCCGAGCGTGCCGCCCGGGACAGGAACACCGCGGCCGACCCCGCCGCGATCGCCGCCGAGATCGCGGCCAGCTCGTCGAGCAGGACCGTGTCGTGGACCGATCGCGCCCCGCCCGTTCCGACCAGGACGAGGTCGCGGGCGACGTCGGCCCACAGGCCGAGGAGGATCTCGACGCCACGCCGCCGCTCGACGGCGGGGATCCGTGCCGGGGCCGCTTCGTCGTCGATCGGCGTGTCGGTGTCGTCATCGGAGGAGGGCGCGGCGCTCGCGGGCGCGGGCTGGACCGTCTGGACGGCCGCCGGTCCCCGGCGGCGCGTCGGTCGTGCTGCGGCCTCCGGAACGCCCGAACCGAGGGCGGCGGCCAGGGCGATCGCGCGCGGGATCGCGGCGCGCGCCGCCGCCAACCGGGCCGATGGCCGGGCGTCGGTCAGGTCGAGCAGGACGCGCGTGAGCTCGGCCCGGATGAGGACGGCGGCCGGGGCCTGGGCGTAGGCCAGCGCCAGACCGGGTCGCCCGCCCGCGAGCCGGCCGAGCCGGGCGGCGGTCGGGGGATCGGCCAGACCGTGATCGGCCAGGATGGCCTCGATGTCGCGCGCTCCGACGAGCCCGAGGCGCAGTCGGAAACAGCGTGACCGTACCGTCGGCAGGAGGCGCGCCTCCTGGTCGGCGCAGAGGAGGATGGTCACCCCGGCCGGCGGCTCCTCGAGCGTCTTGAGCAACGCCGACTGGGCGTCGTCGTTCATCCGGTCCGCGCCCTCGATGATCGCCACCCGTGCACCGCCCTCGACAGGCATGAGCAGAAGCTCGCCGATCAGATCCTTGACGCCGCGGAACTTCGCCTCGGGGCCGCCGATCACAACC